>JGI24147J20444_1000213_pt1 | contig 45694 bp, 35 predicted proteins | sample BarGraIncub1133A_FD_20444 | JGI IMG/M metagenome (IMG submission 20444) | reverse complement strand
AATTTTGTCGGCGCGCTGTTCTTCGCGTGGCTGCTGTTTGAAACGCGTCTCTGGGAGCAGGGGAGAGTCGCAGAAACCGCCATTCGCATCGCCTCTGCCAAATGTCAACTCGCCTTTTCGGCCGCTTTTGTGCGGGGAATCCTCTGTAACTGGCTGGTCTGTCTTGCGGTATTTATGGCTACTGCTGCCCGTGACATTCCCGGCAAGCTGCTCGCATGCTATGTGCCGATCATGACCTTCGTGTCGAGCGGATTTGAACACTCCATCGCCAATATGTACTACATTCCCGCCGGCCTGTTTATCTCGAACGAAACAGCATCACACGACCCTGCGCTGAGCTGGTACAACTTCTTTGTTACCAACCTTATACCGGTTACTCTTGGCAATATCGCCGGTGGTGTCATTTTTGTCGCTGGCGCCTATTGGTATGCATATGGTAGAATAGAAACCTTGCACCATCCGTTATAGGATATTCACATTTGAGCTGATGTATCACCGGAAAAAGCGTACCGTTCTTGACTTTCCCGCCCGTCTTTGGCACTATGTCAAACCATGAAAAAATTAACCAGACAAATACATATCGGCCGGGTAGCGATCGGCGGCGATGCTCCCTGTTCCGTACAGTCAATGTGTAGCACTGACACTCGTGACATTCCGGCTACCATAGCCCAGATCACAGAGCTTGCAGAAGTCGGCTGTGAAATCGTCCGTTGTGCGGTGCCTGATCTGGACGCTGCCGTCGCTCTGGCGCAGATCAAGCAGATGAGCCCCATTCCTGTTGTAGCCGACATTCATTTTGACTATAAGCTGGCGTTGCAGGTACTTGAAGGTGGCATCGACGGCCTGCGCCTCAACCCCGGTAATATCGGTGAAAAATGGAAGGTTGCCGAAATTGTTGCGTCTGCTGCCGAGCGCAAGGTTCCCATCCGGATCGGGGTCAATGCCGGTTCGCTTGAAAAAGAGCTGTTGCAGCGCTATGGACACCCGTCGGCTGAGGCGATGGTCGAATCGGCTCTGGGGCATATTCGCATCCTTGAAGATTTAAACTACCAGGAGATCAAAGTCTCCCTTAAAGCATCCGATGTGATGAAAACTGTTGCTGCGTACCGTCTTTTTTCGGAACAGTCCGATTATCCTCTGCACATCGGCATCACCGAAGCCGGCACACTCTTTTCCGGGACGATCAAATCGTCAGTCGGGCTTGGCATTCTACTGGCGGACGGGATCGGTGATACGATGCGTGTTTCGCTGACCGGTGCGCCGAAAGATGAGATACGGGTCGGCTATGACATTCTTAAAGCGGTCGGATTACGCCAGCGCGGGGTGAACTTTGTCTCCTGTCCTACCTGCGGACGGTGTCAGATTGACCTGATCCGGGTAGCGGAGGATGTTGAAAAGCGGCTGCAGGGGGTCGATAAACAGATTACCGTTGCTGTCATGGGATGCGCCGTAAATGGTCCCGGTGAAGCACGTGAAGCGGATGTAGGTATCGCAGGCGGAAAGGGCGAAGGGCTCGTATTCCGCCATGGCGAAATTGTCCGCAAGGTGCCGGAAGACCAGTTGGCCGATGCATTGATGGAAGAAATATCCAAATTAGGCGGGCTTTGATTCGCCTTTTTTCGACGGTGCTGTAAAGGCAGTTTTTACTAAAATTATCTTGGTATGGACGTACTACCTGGGGATGCTTAATGCTTTATTCGCGCTATTTTATACCGACTATCAAGGAGACTCCGTCTGACGCCGAGGTGATCTCACATCAGCTGATGCTACGAGCCGGGATGATCCGCAAGCTTGCTTCCGGGATTTATAACTATCTGCCGCTCGGGCTTCGCTCGATTCGCAAGTTTGAGAATATCGTCCGCGAAGAGATGAACAAAGCCGATGCGATTGAGATGCTGATGCCGAGCGTCCAGCCCGCCGAACTGTGGCAGGAGTCAGGTCGCTGGGCTTTTTACGGCAAAGAGCTGTTGCGCTTCAAAGACCGTAAAGATGCCGAGTTCTGTATGGGACCGACCCACGAAGAGGTTATTACCGACATGGTGCGGCGCGAGATAAAAAGCTACCGCCAGATGCCGCTTAATTTTTATCAGATCCAGACCAAGTTTCGCGATGAGATCCGCCCCCGCTTCGGATTAATGCGCGGCCGTGAGTTCATTATGAAGGATGCCTACTCATTCGACGTAGACAGTGCTGCTGCGGATCTTTCCTACGAGAAGATGTATAACGCATATATGCGCATCTTCGAGCGGTGCGGCCTTAATTTCAGAGCGGTCGAAGCCGACACCGGCAGTATCGGCGGATCTTCTTCGCATGAATTCATGGTGCTGGCCGATTCCGGCGAAGATGCCATTGTTTCCTGCGATGCATGCCGGTACGCCGCGAATATTGAAAAAGCGGAATCGCCTTTGTATTCAGTCACATCCGATGCAACTGTTGAATCACTGCAGAAGGTTTCAACGCCGGGAATGAAAACCATTGCCGATGTTGCCGCTTTTCTAAAAGTTACTGCGGATAAAACCATAAAAACGCTTGTATACGCCTCCGGCAGTGGTGATCTGGCGATGGCACTGCTGCGCGGCGACCATGAACTCAACGAGCTTAAACTCAAGAATTATCTGGGATGGGACGAGATTTTGATGGCGAGCGAAGAGCAGATTCTTGCTTGCACCGGTTCTCCTGTCGGCTTTCTCGGGCCGATCGGCCTTAAGCAGGACATTCCGGTCATTGCCGACAGGGTCGTTCAGGGTATGACCAATGTTGTGCTGGGTGCCAATGAAGTGGACCAGCATTACATCAATGCCAATCGCGGCCGGGATTTCGAGGTCTCAGGATTTATCGATATCCGTACTGTTGAAGCGGGTGATGCCTGTCCGCGCTGTGATTCCGGAAAACTTGAGATGTGGCGCGGTATCGAAGTCGGGCATGTGTTCAAGCTGGGGACAAAATATTCCAAGGCGCTTAATGCCACCTACCTTGATGCCAACGGCAGAGAGCAGATCATATTCATGGGGTGTTACGGCATCGGCATCGGTCGCACCGTTGCGGCGGCGATTGAGCAGAACCATGACGAAAACGGCATCATCTTCCCGATTCCGATCGCTCCGTTTCACTGTTCGGTCGTTGCCGTCAACACCAAGGACGCCGGTGTCATGGCCGCCGCCGAAGAGATTTATTTCTGCCTTGAAAAACTCGGCGTTGAGGTGCTGTTCGACGATCGCGACGAACGCCCGGGTGTAAAGTTCAAAGACAACGATCTGATCGGGATTCCGCTCCGGATTGTCGTCGGCAGCAAAGGGTTGGCCGAAGGAAAGGTTGAAGTGAAGATCCGCGCCACCGGCGAAATCCTGTCTCTTTCACTTGATGAAGTGGCGACTACCGTTAAACAGTTGATAGATGCAGCATTTGCACACAAAGAATAATTAACAACGCAGGCGCGAGGTTTTTTCACATGCAGTCAAGCCAGATATGGGATTCACCGCACGAATGTATGCCTCGCGAAGAGCTCGAACAGCTCCAGCTGGAGCGGCTTCAGGCGACATTGAATCGCGTCTACAAAAACGTACCCTGTTATCGCACCAAGTTTAACGATCTTGGCATCGTTCCCGAAGATGTCTCGTCATTGTCAGACCTATCGAAACTTCCCTTCACAACCAAGGAAGATCTGCGGCTCAATTACCCGTATGGCATGTTTGCGCTGCCGCTGCGCGAAGTCGTGCGGATCCACTCCTCGTCAGGCACGACCGGAAAGCCGACTGTTGTCGGGTATACCAAGAATGATCTTAAATTGTGGTCCAATCTGGTCGCGCGCATCATGACGGCAGCCGGTGTTACTCACGATGATGTTGTGCAGATTGCGTTCGGTTACGGCATGTTCACCGGTGGGTTCGGCATGCATTACGGATCGGAGACAATTGGAGCGGCTGTTATTCCGATGAGTGTGGGAAACAGCGACAAGCAGATAATGATCATGCAGGATTACAAGTCCACCGCGCTTGTCTGCACCCCGAGTTATGCAATTACAATCGCTGATCTGATAGAAAAACTGGGGATAGATCCCCAGACGCTCTCTCTCAAGGTCGGTCTTTTTGGTGGTGAACCCTGGTCTGAAGCGATGCGTGCCGAAATTGAATCTCGCCTTATGATCAGCGCCACTGACAATTATGGTCTGTCCGAAATCATCGGACCGGGCGTTGCGGGTGAATGCCGCTGTAAAAACGGCATGCATATCGCCGAGGATGCGTTCATCGCCGAGATCATCGATCCGGAAACCTGTCAGGTGCTCCCCCCGGGGACTGTCGGTGAACTGGTGCTGACCACAATCAGCAAGGAAGCCCTCCCGATGATCCGCTATCGTACGCGGGATATCACCAGTCTTAATTACGCTGTCTGCCCATGTGGCCGAACCATGGCCAGGATGAAAAAAACCATGGGACGTAGTGATGATATGCTGATAATCAAGGGCGTTAACGTGTTTCCTTCCCAGATAGAGGAGGTACTGGTAGCGATAGAGGGGTGCGAACCGCACTACCAGCTGATTGTAGATCGTAAAGGTGCGTTGGATGTGCTGGAGGTTTGTATTGAGGTGAGGGAGAACATCTTCTTCGACGAAATGAAAAAACAGCGCGCATTTCTTGATATGGTCGGAAAAAGAATCGATTCCGTTCTCGGTGTCGGCGTGACGGTGAAGCTGGTAGAACCGAACAGTATACCGCGTCATGAGGGGAAGGCTCAGAGAGTTATCGATAAACGGGTGGTTTGATCCCGACCGTTTATACCATTCACGTGTAAAGCCGCTCACCAGCTGTGATGCTGTCGAGCGGCTTTTTTTCTGAAAGTTTTAAAAACCAATCGTTTTATACTAGAGCGAAATAACCCGCAGAAAAGAAGGAAGCCAATGACTACAAGAATACTATCGGCAGGCGATATTATTGAGTCCCGTTGTACAAAATGTCGCGAAGTGCTGAATCACAGAATCGTTGCCATGGTAGAAGGAAAAGTCGTACGGGTAGAATGCAACACCTGCAATGGCGTACATAACTATTACCCACCTCCAGCGGCAAAAGAGGCTAAAGCGGCCAAAGCCCCCAAAAAAGCAGCCACAAGCAAACCCCGCTCAACCACCGCTACTCCGCGTGCATCCAGGAGGGATCCTGTTGAAGTCGAGCGTGAAGAGTGGGCATCACTCTCGCCGACGTTCGATCTTGAAAAAGCGCTTCCGTATGACATGAACAGCAGGTTCCTGACCAAACGTCTGATAGATCACCCTGTGTTCGGTATTGGCGTTGTTAAAACGGTCACTGTCCCGAATAAGATGCAGGTCCTCTTTAAAGACGGGATCAAGCTGCTTCGTTGCCACTATATGTAACTGAATGATTTTTGCCTTGATTTATAAAGCTGTTTGCATTACTAAACTACTTTCATATGTTGTATACACTACTTCGATCTGCACCACATATCGAACAGCCACCAGCTAGTCCTGATAGTCAGGATAAGTGCGTTAACGAAGTTATTTTCTGCCAGCCCCGGTAAACGGAATAAGTACGTTCACGAAATAATTTCTGCAAAAAAACCACAGAAATTATTTCTATCGTACTAAAAAACGCAGAAAATAACTTCTAACCAACTAAAAAGGAGAGTACCGATGTCTGTCAAACCGTTTGTTTATCAGGATCCGTTTCCACTTGCTAAAGACGAGACAAAATACCGCAAGATCGAGGATTCCGAAAAATACGTAGTTGTCGAGAAGTTTGCCGACACAGATGTCGTGAGAGTAAACCCTGAGGCGCTCTCCATCCTTGCTAATGAGGCGATGAAGGATGTTTCCTTTCTACTCCGCCCGGCTCACAACGAGCAGGTTGCCAAGATCCTGAGCGACCCCGAAGCATCAATGAATGACAAGGGTGTCGCCCTTGCTTTTCTGCGCAACGCCGAGATCGCTGCCAACCTTGATCTGCCGCTCTGCCAGGATACCGGCACTGCAACCGTTGCCGCCAAAAAAGGGCAGCAGATCTGGACCGGTGTCAAAGACGAAGAGTGGCTTTCCAAAGGGATCTACAAGACCTATACGGAAGAGAACCTTCGCTACTCGCAGACCGTCGCGCTCGATATGTACGAAGAGGTCAACACCGGTACCAACCTCCCTGCCCAGATCGATATTCTGGCCACCGATGGCGATTACTACAAATTTGTTTTCATGGCCAAAGGGGGCGGTTCCGCCAACAAAACCATGCTGTATCAGGAAACAAAGGCGCTTCTGACACCGGACAAGTTGTTCAAGTACCTGGTCGAGAAGATGAAATATCTCGGCACCGCCGCCTGTCCTCCGTATCATATCGCCTTCGTTATCGGTGGCACCTCCGCCGATGCCTGCATGAAGACGGTTAAGCTGGCGACCGCCAAGGAGCTTGACGGACTGCCGACTGCGGGTAATGCTCATGGCCAGGCTTTCCGTGATGTAGAGCTTGAGAACAAGCTGCTGGAAGCTGCTCAGAAGCTCGGCATCGGCGCCCAGTTCGGCGGCAAGTACTTCGCTCACGATGTGCGGGTAATCCGCCTGCCCCGTCACGGCGCTTCCTGCCCGGTCGGTATGGCTGTTTCCTGTTCGGCTGACCGCAACATCAAGGCCAAAATTACCAAGGACGGCCTGTTCGTGGAGGAGATGGACCGCAACCCGGGCCGTCTGATTCCTGCACAGTATCGTGGTAAGCATGAGCATGGCGTCAAGATCGACCTGAATAAGCCGATGAAGGAAATTCTGGCCGAACTGAGCAAGCATCCGGTATCTACACCGCTGCTGCTTTCGGGCACCATTGTGGTCGGCCGCGACATTGCCCATGCCAAATTCAAAGAGATCATGGACAGCGGCAAGCCGCTTCCAGAGTACCTGCTCAATCATCCGATCTACTACGCCGGCCCTGCCAAGACCCCGGCAGGCAAGGCATCAGGCTCTTTCGGTCCTACGACCGCTGGCCGGATGGATTCATATGTTGATGAACTCCAGTCCAAAGGTGGTTCATTGATCATGATCGCCAAGGGGAATCGGAGCCAGCAGGTGACGGATGCCTGCAAGAAATACGGCGGCTTCTACCTCGGTTCGATCGGTGGCCCGGCTGCCGTTCTGGCTGAAGAGAATATCAAAAAAGTTGAGTGCATCGACTTTCCGGAGCTCGGGATGGAAGCGGTCTGGAAGATTGAAGTAGAGAACTTCCCGGCCTTTATCCTGGTTGACGACAAAGGAACGGATTTCTTTAAACAGCTTGGCTTGTAAAATATTTCTACAGACACAAATGAAAAGCCCCGCGTGCTAGTGCACGCGGGGCTTTTCATTTGTGCTTATTTTTATTTGGTTACGGCAACAAGCGGCCCATAAACGCGCTCCGCCAGTGCGCCAAACTCTTCTCCCCACGGCTCTTCGCCGCCAAAACAGAGGGCCACCGCCTGATTGTCGCATTCACCAGGGAGCCCGCGCCGCTGATCTCCCCGCCAACTGGTTTCTGCCTTCGGTTGCCCTTCTTTCAAAAAGAGCCATGACGTTTCCGGAAAGAAACGGAGCGGGCGCTTCATCCCTTCACTGTAGAGATCAAGCAGATCGGACAGAATTTCCGCCGCATGTTCAAGCGGCGGCAGCTCCAGAGTCATGTCGGATGCTATCATCATACCGTGCAGGGGATAGCCGTCTGCGTTGGCGATGTTAAGAAGCAGGTGATCAAGCCAGACCGCGAGCCGATCCTTCCCCCTCATACGAGCACAGCGCCAGCGTGTATGTATCCCGCTTCGGCAGTTTTCGAGAACCGCATGCAACTGCACCCTGTCACCGGCAAACGTAATTGTAAGCGGCTCCAGTGGATCGCCAAGCTGCGGTTCGAGTGCTGCGGCAAACTGTCTGCCCTTCTCCCAGACGGTGTCAAAGGCGGCCTTGCCGGCTGACAGCGGCGGCAGAGCACCGCGTGAGCGTGCCGCGGCCAGACACTCGTCATATGGTGCTCCTTTCAACAGCTGGCTGACCAACTCCTGTGAAAGAGTGTAGCGCGAGAGTGCTTCCAGCGAGAACGGTTCAGAGTCATCCGGTTCTTCAGCAGGATTGAATGGTGTGACTCGCAGGCGCTGGTCGAGAAAGGCAGCTGCCGGATTGGCCAGAAAGCGTGCTAATTGCCGCAGGTCTATCTGCATGATGGACTCTGTATCCACCGGCAGCGGTTCATCTATAAAAACGCGACGGGATGGGACCGACACACGTCTCGCTTCTACTGCCTGGCAGCTATCACGGTCGTAACTGAAAAAATGTCCGGGGTCGTGACCATCAAAGTAGAGGGGACTGAATCCCTGCAGACGGTGCCGGATAAGAATGGATGGAGGCGATATGCCGTCAGACCCCACAAACCCGTTCGTGGCGTAGTCGATCAGTTCCGACACCAGAACCGATGGTGGCAGGGTGCTGTTGTCGCGATCACTCTGGCCGTTATAGCTGATGCAAAAGCGATCCTCTGCCGCCATGAGCGCCTCAAGGAACAGGTAACGGTCTTCATCCCGCAACGAGCGGTCACCGCGCACTCTGGCGCCGTTCATCAGGCTGAAACCGGGAGGCCTCTCGGTACGTGGAAACTGTCCGTCATTCATGCCGGCCAGCCAGACCACCCGCATCGGGATACTCCGCATCGGCAGCATTGCGCAAAAGGTTATAGCTCCCCCCATGAATCCGTAGCCGCCACCACTCCTGGCCACTGTTTCTGCGAGATGGTCATGTACGGCATCGAGCGCTATCGGTTGCATGAAACCATGTAGTGACGATGCCTCGCGAAGTGCGTTGAGCGCTTTGGCAACAACGAGTACCCCGCCGGAATCGCTTGCATCAGCCAGCAGCATCCGGGCACTGGTCTCTGTAAGAATATCAGCCCATTCGGGGAGCGTATGAGGTGCGCTCAAGCGGAGGTCGTTATCCCGGACAGTGGTGATGAATTCTGTCAGTTTACCCAGTGTCTCCGCCTGGCGTCCTGAACAGGCGGGGTAGGGGAGTATGCCGCTGAATGTGGAATTGTCATCCGGAGCCATCGCGTAGCCGAGAAACAGCTTGTCCAGCCCTGCCTGCCAGCTGAAATCTGCGTAGCGCGGAAAGCCGAGGTCGGCACGGTGGTCGGCGTCAAGCCCCCAGCGGACGTTACACTCCGTAAGCCAGATTCTGATGTCGATAAGTTCATCTTCATCAAGATCAAAACGGCTCCTCACGGCGGGGGTCTCAAGAAGATCGAGCATTTCATGAAGAGCGAACCGGCCGGACGCAGCATCAAGTATCTTGAGGAAAGCGTCGACAAAAAGACTTTCCCGGCGAATGCTGCGGTCGGCAATTGTGTAGGGGAGCTGTGGCCGGCCGGATGATTTGCTGCCAAACACGGAGCTGATATAGGGTGCATAGGTTTCGATATCCGGGATCATCACCACGATATGTCGCGGCTCCAGGTCCGGCAGTTCATCAAACAGCGCCAACAGATTGTCGTACAGTATCTCCATCTCGCGCAGCGCGCCGTGGCATGAGTGGATCTGCACTGTACGGTCATCTGCCGAAATGATCATTTTTGTGCCGCAGGCCGGGCGGTCGAACAGGGTGAGGATATCGTTCTGGATGGCGGATAGAATGAAGGGGGATTTTGGTTCACTGTTTTGGAATATAACTTCCGGCACGTTGTCCAGCTCTTCTGCTTCAAAACCGTACTCCAGAAGAGTCTCGAAGAATTCTTGGCCCAAGGTGCCGAGAGACGAAAGGAGCGGATTGCCGGTTTCGTAATATTCTTCCGCTTGCGCAGAAAGTGCCGGCTGCAGTGTTATCCGGGATTTTCTCTTCTCTGAAATGATTGTTCCCCAGTACTGACCGCAGGGATTGAGCAGATAGCAGGTTACGTCACAATAGGTCGAAAGCAGGCGGAGCGCTTCCAGATGGAACGGGGGAAGATAGGAAATCCCAAACAGACTGACACGGCGGGGCAATGTGCTGCCAGGCGGAGCGCCGCCGGCAACGTGACGGTGTAACGCTTTCAGTAGTGCTGCCCGGTGGCTGCCACGGCAGTTGCTGTTGATTGCACGCCATAACTGCGCCTGCCAGTCGTTGCCAACTCCGTCATCCCAGGCACAAACCATTTCCGGCCGGAATATCGTGTATTGGTCGAAGCATCCGGCAACTGATCGGGAAATCTGCAGCAGGCGGCGATCGTCACGGCCATCACCCAGATAGGCGGCAATCTGTTCAAAGCCACTCTGCTGTGACAGTAACGGCAGCTGCGAAGCGATGCGCCAGGTCAACGAGGTGAGAGTAAACGGGATTGATGAATGTGACTCAGGAAGTACCGATGTGAAACTCCGGTCGAGAAGGTCGTTGGGAAAGCTGAACTCAAGGCCGGCAGATACGCCGAGACGGGTGGCAAGCTCCATGGATACCCAGCGGGCCATACCATTACTGAGGATAACGATACTCTCTTTTTCAAGCGGAGATAGTGGCGAGGAGCAGATGTCATCGGCAAACGCCTCAAGCAGGCGCCGTTGAGAACAGCTGGTAATGAGTCTAAGTGTCTGCATGGCGAGAACTATACCGGAATTGGCTGGACAAACAAGCAGGAATTACGGTATGTGAACCTAATTCTTATGGAGGTATTATCCAGTGCTTAAAAGTATGACAGGATATGGCAAGGGGGAAGCATTTGCTCCAATCGGCAATTTTTCGGTCGAGATTCGGTCCGTTAACCACCGCTATGGTGAAATTTCCGTGCGGATGCCGCGATCGTTTTATGCGCTTGAAAACGAGGTGAAACGGTTGGCCGCTTCAGTTCTGAAACGGGGCAAAATTGAAATTTCTGTGCAGTGGGATGAAGCTGCCGCCGCTAATACCGCACCGCAACTTGATATGGCTGTCGCACATGGCTATTATGAAGCCTATTCACGTTTGGCAAAAGAGCTCAATCTGCCGCAGGATGCCGCGCCTTCATATATAATGTCACAAAAGGGAGTGATGAAAGAGGTAGCCGGGTCTGTGGATGAAACTGAATTACAGCCGCATCTCTTGGCTGCCGTGGAGAGTGCTGTTATTGCGCTGGAAGGCATGCGGCTTCGGGAGGGCGAGGCACTGGCTGATGATCTCCAGGCCAGGCGGAGGCAGATTGGCGAGTGGACGGCGCTGATAGGAGAGCGGACACCGCAGGTGGTAATGGAATACCGACAGAAACTGAAGACACGGCTTGATCAGCTGCTCGATGGGGCTGAAATGGATGAGAGCCGGCTGGCGCAGGAAGTGGCGCTGCTGGCTGATCGCTGCGATATAACGGAAGAACTGGTGCGGCTATCCAGCCATTTCAGCCAGTTTGACGAGGCGCTCCGCAGTTCCGAACCGGTTGGTCGCAAGCTTGATTTCCTGATGCAGGAGATGAATCGGGAGGTCAATACGATCGGGTCTAAATCGAATGATGCCGGCATTACGAATCTGGTTATTCAGATTAAGGCCGAAATGGAAAAAATGCGTGAACAGGTTCAAAATGTCGAATAATTCTGATTGTTTCACAGCTAGAGCTAATTAATTTTCAAACGGAGCATTTTTTGAGAGGCATATCTGATGAAACGTGAAGGCTTGATTCTTATTCTTTCGGCTCCATCCGGTGCCGGCAAAACGTCCCTCTGTCGGGAATTATTTAAAACATTTCCCGATATGAAGGAGTCTGTCAGTTATACGACCCGCCTGCCGAGGGCTGGCGAGGTTGACGGAGAAGCGTACCATTTCGTCACCAATGACGTTTTTGAGCGCATGGTGGAAGAGGACGCCTTTGCCGAGTGGGCTGAAGTTCATGGCAACAAGTACGGTACCGCCCTGCGTACACTGGAAGAAGCCCGAAAAAACGGGATCGATCTGGTCCTTGATATCGACTGTCAGGGGGCTCAACGGCTAAAAGAGCAGTTTGAGGGGGGGGTGTATGTGTTTATCATGCCGCCCAGTATGGAAGAACTTCGCCGCCGCCTCGAACATCGCTCGTCTGATGCCCAGGAGGTCATTGAGCGCCGTATTGCCCGGGCCGCTGATGAGATCAGGGAAGCACGCTGGTATGACTACATAATTTTTAACGATGATTTTGAAGTCGCCTGTCAGGAGTTAGCGGCAATAGTAATCGCTCATCGCCGTAAAACCTTTAGAATGATGGAAAAAGTCGGAAAAATGTTTGATATCTGAGCTAAATTAGCGTACAAAGTTCATTCATCTAAAGTTGCAGGAAGGAGGTCATTTATGGCTCGAGTAACCGTTGAAGATTGTCTGGAAAAAGTTGAGAACAGATTCCAGCTTGTAATATTGGCATCAAAGCGGGTAAAGCAGCTCTATAAAGGGGCACAACCGTTGATTGAATCCAGAAATAACCGCCAGGTCGTCACTGCTCTTCGTGAAATAGCTGCTGGTAAAATCGGTTTCGAAGTTTCAAAAAAAACGCGCGCCTAACCTGCCACTCCGGGTGAAGCTGGAAATATTCCGGTTTCACCCTTTTTTTATCTACTCTCCGCACATTCCCAGTTTATTTATTACAGGCGACGAATAACGTATGATCCGGCTCAACGACATTCTTGATAAGGTTTCATCGTATAATCCGACGGCTGATCATAATCTGATTCGCAAGGCGTACGTGTATTGTGCCAAGGTGCATCAGGGTCAGACGAGGTTGTCAGGCGAACCGTATATTATCCATCCGATGGAGGTCGCCGGTCTTCTTGCTGATCTGAAACTGGATGTCCCCAGTATCGTGACCGGCTTTCTGCATGACACGATTGAAGACACCCTTGCTACATCTGAGGATATATCCGCGATGTTCGGCAGCGAAGTGGCTGCCCTGGTGGATGGCGTCACCAAGATCAGCAAGATCAACTTCAAAACCAAGGAAGAGAGTCAAGCGGAAAATTTTCGCAAAATGTTGTTGGCAATGGCCATCGATATTCGCGTTATTCTGGTCAAACTGGCTGACCGTCTGCACAATATGCGGACCCTGGAGTTTCAGGATGAAGTGAAGCAGCGGCGCATTGCACGTGAAACGATGGATATTTACGCCCCTATCGCGAACAGGCTTGGTATTTCGTGGGTGAAGGTAGAACTGGAAGATCTTTCTTTTCGCTATCTGCATCCGGAAATATACTTTGATCTGGTAAAAAAAATATCCCAAAAAAAGTATGAGCGTGAAGCTTTTGTTGAAGAAGCGAAGTCCATCATATCAGAAAAACTGGAATTTTACGGTATTAACGGTGAAATATCTGGTCGAAGCAAGCACCTCTATTCGATCTATCGAAAGATGGAAAAGCGTAATGTAGAGTTCGAAGAAATCTACGATCTGATTGCGGTCAGAATCCTTGTTGACAATATTCGTGAATGTTACGAGGTGCTGGGGGTTATCCATTCAGCATGGAAGCCGATCCCGGGACGTTTCAAAGATTATATTGCCATGCCTAAAGGGAATATGTATCAATCGCTGCACACGACTGTCATAGGGCCGCACGGTGACCGGCTGGAAGTTCAAATCAGGACGCATGAAATGCACAGCGTCGCTGATGCCGGAATTGCGGCGCACTGGAAGTACAAAGAGGGCAAGGGGTACGATGAGAAAGATGTCAAGCGCTTTGCCTGGCTGCGACAGCTCCTTGAATGGCAGCAGGATCTGCAGGATTCCAAAGAGTTTATGGACTCGGTCAAGGTTGAGCTGTTTACCGAAGAGGTCTATGTCTTTACTCCTAAAGGCGATGTGAAGGGATATCCCAAAGGATCTACGCCGATAGATTTTGCCTACAGCGTTCATACCGATGTCGGCCATCGCTGTGTCGGAGCAAAGGTAAACGGTAAGCTGGTACCGCTCAAGTACGAACTGAAAAATGGCGATATTGTCGAGGTTATAACCTCACCGCACCATACTCCCAGTAAAGATTGGCTGAAAATTGTAAAGAGTTCCCGGGCGCGTAACAAAATCAGGGCCTGGATAAAAATTGAAGAACGTAAGCGCAGTATCGTGCTGGGGCGTGAAATATGTGAAAAAGACTTTCGCAGATATTCACTTAATCTTCAAAAGATACAAAAAAGCGGTGAATTTAAGAAGATCGCTGCCGAGTTCGGCTATGCAGCAGACGAGGATCTGTTGGCGGCTGTCGGCTACGGGAAAATATCCAGCAACCAGATTGTAGCCAAACTTCTTCCTGAAGAAAAGTTGAAAGAGCGTGCCGAGCATAAAGAATCACGGCTTGAGGCCGTCATTAACAAGCTGAAGGGAAAATCACACAGCGCGGTCGAGATAGGCGGCCTGGACGACGTGCTGGTACGCTTTGGCAAATGTTGCAATCCGGTGCCGGGGGACGAAATTATCGGTTTTATTACACGGGGTAAAGGTGTAACGGTGCATACCGCTGATTGCCAGTTTGCTCTGGAAAGTGATCCCGAGCGGCGTGTCGAGGTAGCCTGGAACAGGGTTAAAACGGCTGTGCTTCCGGTTAAAATAAGGGTTTTGTGCCACGACGTAAAAGGAATTCTGGCGACAATTACTCTGGCGATCACGAATTGCGAGGCTAATATTGCCAGTGCCCAGATTCAGAGCACAATTGACCAGCGCGGTGAAAATATCTTCGAGGTTAATGTTACCAATCTGGCTCATCTTCAAAAAGTTATGAATTCACTTATGAAAATAAAGGGCGTCATAAAAGTGGAAAGGATCAAACAATGAAATTGGAAATTCTGTCTACGGAAAAAGCGCCGGCAGCAATCGGGCCATATTCACAGGCGGTAAAATGTGGGAATATGCTGTTTTGTTCAGGCCAGATCCCCCTTGACCCTGTATCCGGCGAGATGGTGACGGGTGAAATATCCCTGCAGGCTGAGCGGGTGATGACCAATATTGCCGCTGTACTGTCCGCTGCAGGTGTCGGTTTTGATGATGTAATTAAAACAACAATTTATCTGGTTGATATGGCTGATTTTGCTGCGGTTAACGAAGTGTATGGCAATTGTTTTCCAGGTCATAAACCGGCCCGCTCCACAGTCGCCGTAAAATCACTTCCGCGCGGTGCGCTGCTTGAGATAGAAGTTATCGCCACTCTGTAAATCGTGACCACGAAAAAAAGCCGCATCCCGTTGAGGGTGCGGCTAGATGATCAAAGTGATCGTACCGTTATCTAGAGAGATTTCGTAACGAATCCTGAACGGATACAGCGGGTACAAACCTTTACGGTTGATATGCTGCCGTTACTTTTGACAGCCTTGATTTTCTGGAGATTCGGATACCATACCGTACGGGTCTTATTGTTCGCATGGCTGACATTATTTCCGAAACTAGGGCCTTTTCCGCAAATTTCACATTTTCTTGACATATTGTTGTCCTCCGTTGATTGCTGAAAAAAATTTTATAGCAGACTGACGTGGTTGTTGCAAGAAAAATATGGGGCACGGTATGAATATCATCAAGGCATTCCTCACATTATGTATTATTGGACTGGTTGTTATCGCAGCGCTTTTTATTGATTTTACCTATAAAACCTTTTCGTATCGCCAGAATACGCAGAAAACTGATGCAATAGTTGTCTTGGCTGGCGGCAAGGGGCGCGTAGAGGAGGGGGTGCGTCTTTTTCGAGCGTCTCGTGCTAAATTTCTTTTTTTTGTGGGAGTTGACCCATCAGTCAGAAAAAGTGATTTATATCGTCCGAAACATGGCGACCCTTCTGCCGATAACGTTATTCTTGAAAACGCATCCCGCAATACTCTTGAAAATTCACTCTACGGGCGTGACCTGATCGTACGCAGCGGTGTTCACTCGGTACTACTGCTTACCTCACGCTATCACCTCAAGCGCGCTTCCATATTGTTTAGTAATTCTCTACCGAGAGATATAACCATTATTCCGTATCCTGTGGACTCAGTTAACCTGAAGGAATCCTGGTGGAGTCATGGCGGCAGTTTTCAGCTGTTGTTTCGCGAGTTTTATAAGTACTGCATGTTTCGGATGTTTTTTCTGCTCGCCCCGGGTGAGCTTCGGGAAAGTGTGTTGCCGTCTGTTTCGGGAGGGTGACGCCTCTTTCATATTTTATTGCTATCTGTTACACTGAGAACCAAATTTTACGAGTGAAAGGTTTTTATCATGCGTTATATCAGTACCCGTGGCGGCATTAATCCCATCCCTTTCAAAGATGCCGTCATGATGGGGTTGGCCTCGGATGGAGGTCTACTCCTCCCGCAATCCTATCCAACTGTTACCCAGGAGCAGCTTGAATCCTGGCGCGGACTCAGCTACCCGGAGTTGGCCTTTGAAGTCATTTCGCGTTACGTCGACGATATCCCTGCCAGCGACCTGAAAAACTTGATCAACCGTTCGTATGCTACCTTTACTCATCCTGATATCACTCCGCTGGTCAGACACGACGGTGTTTATATTCTCGAACTGTTTCATGGTGTCACTCTGGCCTTCAAGGATGTTGCCCTGCAGTTCCTGGGTAATCTGTTTGAATACATACTGGCGGAACGTAAGCAAACATTGAACATCATCGGCGCCACCTCTGGTGATACCGGTAGTGCCGCTATACACGGCGTGCGCGGAAAAAAAGGCATTTCAATTTTCATCCTGCATCCGCTTGGTAAAACCTCCGCAGTACAGGCGCTACAGATGACCTCTGTTACCGACGCTAACGTTCATAATATTGCGGTGCGCGGCACCTTTGATGACTGTCAGGACATGGTAAAGGAACTTTTCGGGGATCTTCACTTCAAGGAAAAATATTCTCTGGGTGCGGTCAATTCAATCAACTGGGCGCGGGTGCTGGCACAGGTTGTATATTATTTTTATGCCTGGCTGCGTGTCACGGACGAAACCGATGCAGCGGTTCATTTTTCGGTCCCTACCGGAAATTTTGGCGATATTTTTGCCGGTTATGTCGCGAAAAGAATGGGTCTGCCTGTCGATACGCTTTTACTGGCAACCAATGAAAACAATATATTGACCCGGTTCATCACTGCATCCGATTACTCCCTGGGAGAGGTTGTTGCGACCGTTTCTCCCTCAATGGATATCCAGATCGCTTCCAATTTCGAGCGCTACCTGTTTCATCTCTTTGCTGAAAATCCTGTTCGAGTTAAAGAAGCATTCGCCGAACTGAAAGAGCATGGCCGCATTTCATGCAGTTCGGATGAAATGGCACTGGTTCGGAAGGACTTTAGCTCCGTTTCGATTGATCAGGCCGCCACGCTTCAGGAAATCCGTGACTTTTATGCAGAGACCGGCTACCTGCTCGACCCTCATACGGCAATTGGTGTCAAAGCTGCTCTTGACCTGTTGCCGCCAGATTCTGCCAGAATCTGCCTTGCTACGGCTCATCCGGCAAAATTCAGTGAGACCGTGGAACAGGCACTCGGATTCCAGGTGGAGGCGCCCGAATCCGTCAGAAAATTATACGGGAAACCGACCCGATGCGAGATCATGGATGCTGATTTAGATGACGTTCGTGAATTTATTGTTGCTCACATAGGGTAACTAATCCGCGCTATGTCAGAAAAAAGAAATATAGCCCGGGCTGCCGGTATTCTAGGCAGCGCCACGATGCTGTCACGTATTATGGGCATGGTCCGGGATATGGTGGTGTCGCGACTGTTTGGTGCCGGACTGGCAACGGATGCATTTTTTGCGGCATTTCAGATTCCCAACATGCTGCGTCGCTTTTTTGCAGAGGGTGCCTTGACGGCCGCTTTTGTCCCGACCTTTTCATCAACCCTTTCGCGGCGCGGAGACGAGAAGGCCCGCGAGCTTGCCAATACCTGCTTCACTCTGCTTACCATCGTCATGGCGACCATTACTCTGGCCGGAATTGTACTCTCTCCCGTTATTGTCGGTCTGATGTTCCCCGGTTTCAAGGCCGAGCCGGGAAAGTTTGAACTCGCCATTCTGCTTAATCGCCTGATGTTTCCCTACATCTTCTTCATCAGCCTGGTCGCCCTCTGTATGGGGATTCTTAATACACTCCGCCACTTCTTCACCCCTGCCATATCGACCGTATTTCTGAATATTTCCATGATTGTTGCTGCCCTCTGTCTGCGTGGTTTCTTTGAAGCCCCTATCACCGCCCTGGCGGTCGGAGTGCTGATTGGCGGTTGTATTCAGCTGATCATGCAACTGCCGGTTCTCTGGAGTAAAGGGTTTCCGCTCAGGCCCAATTTCAATTTCAATTCTCCGGAAATCCGCAGCATAGCTCTGTTGATGCTGCCGTCCGTTTTCGGGGTCGGTGTCTACTATCTGAATATAACCGTCAGCGCCATCCTGGCCTCCCTGCTGCCTCAGGGGAGCGTTTCGTATCTCTACTATGCACAGCGACTGTTCGAATTTCCTCAGGGCATTTTTACGGCGTCGGTAGCGCAGGCTGTGCTGCCGTCAATGAGCAGACAGGCTGCAGATGGTGACATTACCGGTATGAAAAACTCGCTTTCATTTGGAGTGCGTTTGATGCTTTTTATTACCATTCCTGCCATGGCGGGTTTGATGGTCTGTTCAATTCCGATTTTCAGTTTAATATTCATGGGGGGGGCTTTCGATTATGGAACAGTCGTTAATTCCGCATCGGCGCTGCTGTACTATTCCCTGGGTCTCTCCTTTGTTGCATTAACTCGAGTGCTGGCACCGGTGTTTTATGCACTCAAGGACACAAAAACCCCGGTTTATACAGCACTTATAACCTTCATTATCAATCTCTGCTTGAGCCTCGTGTTGATGGGGCCGCTCAAACATGGCGGATTGGCTCTCGCAACGACGCTTTCAGCGTTTTGCAACATGCTGCTGCTGCTCTGGCTCCTCAGGCGCAAGATCGGCTCTTTTGGCGGGAACAGCATTCTGTTGACCGCATTGAAATCAACTGCAGGATCGATTCCGATGGCTGCCGCGGTCTGGTATGGCTGTTCATTCGTGAACTGGTCGCAAGCAGGTCACAAGATGTTAAAGGGGTCTGTACTGGGAGGTTCCATTGCCTGCGGGGTTGCCATATATATCCTGACAGTGAAGCTGTTACGTTCCGAAGAAGCGCTGGAAGCGGTATCAATGCTCCGAAGAAAGTTGAAGAAAGGGTAGGTGACAATGTACTGTTCTACTTTTCTGACCCGTTACGGAACAGGAGTCGTGTATGCCACCGATCAGGGGGTGGCAAAAGTAGAGATCCCGGATCTGAGTCGCACCGAAGCGGCGGATAATATGCAACTGCCTGAATTCGAACCGTCTGGGTTGACCGTCCGCGCCGCTGACCTGCTACAGCGATATTTTAAAGGCGACCGTATTGATTTTGGGGATATACCGGTGGTATTAGGCACTCTGACCCCGTTTCGGCATAACGTTTTGAATGTAATTAGAAACTTCCCCTATGGTGAAATTTGCAGTTATGGCCAGGTTGCAGAGCTATGCGGTTCACCGCATGCTGCCCGGGCCGTTGGGGGGGCGTTGGCTTCAAATCAGATCCCCGTTATCATTCCCTGTCACCGTGTTGTCGCATCCGACGGAAGGCTGACCGGATTTTCAGCTCCGGGGGGGGAGGGCACAAAAAGAGCGCTTCTGAGAATGGAAGGTGTTGAATTTCAAGGGTTGTTGGTCGTTAAAAATCAGATACTTATACACAGGGCACTCAACCGTTAAAAAAAATATTTTTATTACTAAAAGAGCTTGACAGCGTAACCCCTTATTTTTACTGCATACGCCTGTAACTACCTGTAAATACACATATACTGCACTGTATAAAAAAACAGCATTTAGGACAAAACACTTGCAAAAATATAACTTTTATATGCCCTCAACAGCATTCTCCACAAGTTATCCACAATTTCTGTGGATAAAAACAACAATCCTGTAAAAACAGTTACTTCGCATAATCTAATTAAAATTTACTATCGCGCTCGGCGCATTTTGCCTTTTCCCATAACTCATCCATCGCTTCAAAAGTGGCGTTTTGCATCGCCACTCCCTGACGGAGCAGTTCCGCTTCGACGTAGCTGAAGCGTTTTTGAAAGCGGGCAATGGTTTTACGAAGGGCCTCTTCCGGATTGAGATTTAAAAACCTCCCCAGATTTGCTATGGCAAAGAGCAGATCACCCATCTCGTCTTCCATGCGTGTCGGATTTCCTCCTTCCCACGCCTCTTCAAATTCATGCAGTTCCTCCATCACCTTGGCAAATACCTGATCGACATGTTCCCAGTCAAAGCCGACCCGTGAGGCCTTTTCACTTATCTTATGAGCCTTCAGAAGTGCCGGAAGGTGAGCAGGGACCCCTGAAAGAGCCGATGGCCGTTCATCCCCCTTCTCCAGTTTTTTGATCTTTTCCCAGTTTTCAATTTGCGCATTGCTGTCCTTGATCTCAAGATCGCCAAAAACATGGGGATGGCGGCGGATCAGTTTGTCACACAGTGTGCTGATGACATCGTCAATGGTGAAGTCGCCCGATTCTTCGGCAATGGCGGCGTGAAAAATCGGCTGAAGGAGCAAATCGCCCAGCTCTTCTTTAAGATGCTGCGGAGATTTCTCGTCGATAGCTTCGATAACTTCGTAGGTTTCCTCCAGCAGATAGCGGGTAAGACTTTCATGCGTCTGTTCCGCGTCCCACGGGCATCCGCCGGGGGCGCGCAGTTTGCGCATGATAGTTATGAGCTGTTCGAATGTGTATGTCTGGTTCATGGCGATTCCTTTTCAGTTCTGAGAATATTAGTGTGTAAATCATGTGCAGTAATTTTAGTCAATGAGGGAGCCTGAAACAGGCCGTTACATTTGCCTATTCTTACAACATCGAACATGATATTGTCGAACAAAATCATGATCGATAGGAGTCCGCCCATGGGAGCCGTTAAGTTATCCCCCAAATACCAGGTTGTCATCCCCAGTGATGTCCGTGAAAGCCTTCATCTCGTGCCGGGACAGATGATGCAGGTCATAGCATACGGCAACCGGATTGAGTTGTTGCCAACGAGGGATATCGGAGAGATGCGAGGTTTTCTGAAAGGTATCGACACGACCGTGGATCGCGAGGATGATCGACTGTGAATATCGTGGATTCATCAGGATGGCTGGAGTATTTTGCTGACGGGCCAAATGCCGACCGGTTTGCGGCTCCGCTCGGCAATGTTGCCGAATTACTGGTGCCGTCAGTAACTCTGTACGAGGTGTTCAAGATCGTATGTCGTCAGCGGGGAGAGGATGCGGCGCTTCAGGCGGTGGCAATGATGCAGCAGGGGAGGGTTATTGAACTTTCCTCCTCCATCGCGCTGTTGGCGGCAAAGTTGAGTCTGGATATAAAGACTCCGATGGCAGACAGCATTATCCTGGCAACGGCGCAGATCCACTCGGCGGTGCTTTGGACTCAGGATAATGATTTTGAAGGGATTTACGGCGTCAAATATTTTCCATAGTAGTGGGGTGCTAGCCACTTAGAAGCCGTCTTTAGGTTAAGGTGGTTGACTTTAGGAATTATTAGTGTAGTTTGTTAAAAATTTCTTAAAGAAACTTTCCAATGACCGCAGACCGCAAGTAAACAACAGCTCAATTTCATTTATTCTGGCTCGCCCGGCATTATTTGCCTCGCGGGTTTTTTTGTTAAATAAACAGGCCGTTTTCCGGTGATTATCGGGGTGCGGCCTTTTTTTGCGCCGATTGTGCGTTAAATTCAGTGGCAAGAGGAGAGTTATGAACATCAGGTATCGGGTGAAATTTTTGGCATTGTGCATGGTTATCGTTATGTTCGCTCTGGTGGCGGGGTGTGGGGGCGGCAGCAATCACTTGGCAGATGTAACGCCGCCGGTTACCACTGCCGGGCTTGTCGTTTCCGCCACCACCAGCACCGGGACGACACTGTCCGTAACCATCAACGAAAACGGCACAGGCTACTACGTTATCCAGGCTGCAACGGCGTCTGCGCCGAATGCGGCGGCAGTGCAAGCAGGCACATCGCTTGCCCTCACGGCAAACGTGGCCGCAACCGCGAACATCAGCGGCCTCACCCCTTCTACCGCGTACACTATCTACGTAATCGCCAAAGATACGGCGGCGAACAACGTGCAGAGCGCGGTTGCCTCCGTTGCCGTCACCACGTCCGCCGCCGCTGTCATCACCGACAGCACCACCGGCATGACGCTGCTGAAAGTCCCCGGGGGCACCTACACCATGGGTGACACCTTTGACGACGGTTACCCTGGTGAGATACCCACCCACCAAGTAACCGTGGGCGATTTCTACATCGGCAAATACGAAGTGACCCAAGGAGAGTGGCAGGCGGTCATGGGGAGCAACCCGTCATCTTTCAGCGCGTGCGGCGCAGGCTGCCCGGTCGAGAATGTAAGCTGGGATGATATTCAGACCTTCATCACCACCCTTAATCTGCAGAGCGGCAAAAACTATCGTCTGCCGACGGAAGCGGAATGGGAATACGCCGCGCGGAGCGGCGGCCTGAGCGAGAAGTATAGCGGCGGCAGCGATGTTGATGCGGTTGCCTGGTATAGTGTCAACTCAGACAGCACAACCCACCCCGCAGGGCAGAAACAGGCCAACGGCCTGGGTCTGTATGACATGAGCGGCAATGTGTGGGAATGGGTAAACGACTGGTACGGCGCATACGACAGCGCTGCCCAGACGAACCCGACCGGCCCAACAACGGGCTCCTACCGTGTCTTTCGGGGCGGGAGCTGGAGCCTTGACGCGTTCTACGGCCGGGCATCCAATCGCAACGCCAACAACTCGGACGATCGCGCCAACGATTTAGGCTTCCGCCTTGCAGCCCCAGTCCAGTAACAAGAGCGGAGGCCGGTGCAGGCAACTGGAGGGGGGAGCGGAGCCCGCCCGAAGGTTTGCCGTAACCGCGCCGGAGTGGAGCTGAACTGATGCAGTGGGCGTTTTTTCGGATACCGGTCACCGGTGGCGAAGAAGGCGATAGCTTGAATCGCTTTCTTCGCCACCGGTGCGGGTGTTGAATCTGCACCGGGAGTTTGTCGGGCAGGGAGACGCCTCGTATTGGGCGGTGGCAGTCGAATAAGCCAATGGAACAGGCCGAAATTATGTGGACAATATCCGGCAAGGATATTATGTTTACCCCGCTGAATCCCACTCTGTCCCGATGCAGGAATGTGAATGTCCACAGTCAAACTTGCCGAAAACAACTCCATTGCAATTCCATCTGAATTAGTGAAAAAATTGGGGCTCATGCCGGGTGATACTCTTACCGTGGAAGAGGTGAACGGAGAGCTTGTTGTGCGCCCTGTTCGGCCTGTTGCCACGCTATCTGCAAAACCGGCCACAACTGACACCAAAAGCCTGAATGATACGATCTCCCGCAAGAATTTGGAGGTTGGCATCCAGTTTATTAAAGGAATAGGGCCAAAGCTGGCTGCTATCCTTGAAAAACGAGAGATACGCACGGTTGAGGACTTGCTCTATCTGCTGCCGCTGCGCTATGAAGATCGCCGCCAGTTGTTAACTATATCTTCATTGCATCCAGGCCAGAGTGCTGTTTTTTCAGGCACTGTTTTGTCTGCCGAGGCAACCAGGACAAAAAGTGGTCGGAGTGTTTTCGAGGTATTGCTTCAAGACGCCACCGGCACAATAACCTGCAAATGGTTTCACGCCAATGCCGTCTGGATGAAACGAACCTGGAAGATCGGGCGCATCGGCGTTTTTAGCGGTGAAGTAAGCCAGTTCGGATATCAGCGTGAGGTACATCATCCGGATGTAGAGTGGCTGCCGGAAGGTGGTGCGGTTCAGTCTCTGCTGCTGGCCTCTGACCCGGCCAATTTTGGACGGATTGTGCCGGTCTATCCACTGTCGGAGGGGATCCATCAGAAAGCAATGCGCCGGATCATGCGCGAAGTCGTTGATGGCTTTCTGCCAAATATTGATGGTGTTGTACCTGTAGATCTACGCCCGGCAGATTTCCCACCTCTCCGCGAGGCACTTGGTCAGGTGCATTCTCCGCCTAACGAAGCGGAGCTTGCCGATCTGAATAGTGGTGCTACACCTGCACATCAGGCGCTGGCTTTTGACGAATTTTTCTTTTGGGAATTAGGTTTGGCTCTTAAAAAGCACGGGGTTTTACTGGAAGACGGGATCGCCTTTCAGGTAACCCATCGCTATACCAAAGAGTTGGTCCGGTTGCTCCCTTTTGAGCTGACAGCCGCTCAGCGGAGAGTACTGGCTGAAATTAAAGCCGATATGATGGAACCGCATCCGATGCACCGCTTGGTTCAGGGAGATGTGGGAAGCGGCAAGACCCTTGTGGCGTTGATGGCGGCATTGATCGCCGTTGAAAATGATTTTCAGGTAGCCATCATGGCCCCTACAGAAATCCTGGCTGAACAGCACTGGCACACTATTCACCGCTGGTGTTCGCAGATGGGGATTGAGGTGACGCTGATAACGGCCGGGCTGAAGGGGAAGGCAAAAAAAGAGGCTCTTGGGCGGGTTGCCGATGGCACTGCACGGATTGTCATAGGGACTCACGCGGTTATTCAGGAAAAAGTAGAATTTGCCAAACTTGGTCTGGGAGTGATTGATGAACAGCACCGCTTTGGTGTGCTACAGCGCGGCATCCTGAAAAAGAAGGGCATCAATCCTGATATTTTGGTCATGACCGCCACCCCAATCCCCCGTACTCTTGCCATGACGCTGTTTGGAGATCTTGATCTGTCGGTAATCGATGAAATGCCCCCGGGGAGGATCCCGGTTGAGACGAAGATATTTTTTGAGTCACGTCGTTCTCAACTCTATGATATGATCCGCCGCGAAGTTACCTTGGGGCGTCAGGTCTACGTCATATATCCACTGGTCGAAGAGTCTGAAAAAAGTGATTTGAAAGCTGCAAGTCAGATGGCAGAGCATCTCCAAACTGAGATTTTTGCGGACTTGAGAGTTGGCTTGCTGCATGGGAGATTGAACCCGTTGGAAAAGGAGGCGGTTATGACCGCCTTTACATCGCGCGAGTTTGATATTCTGGTCTCGACCACTGTTATCGAGGTTGGCATAGACGTACCGAATGCTTCCCTGATGGTTATAGAACATGCCGAGCGTTTCGGACTTTCACAGTTGCATCAGCTGCGGGGCAGGGTAGGGCGGGGCAAAGATAAGTCTTACTGCATTTTGATGACAAGCGGAAAAATGTCCGAAGACGGTGAAAAACGTCTGCGCGTGATGGAGTCTACATGCGACGGTTTTCGGATTGCCGAAGCTGACCTGGAAATCAGGGGGCCGGGTGACTTTCTCGGTACTCGCCAGGCGGGCATGCCTGATTTTCGTGTTGCCAATATACTGCGGGACGGCGCACTGCTGGAAAGAGCCCGACGGGCGGCTTTTGATCTGCTGGAACGTGATCCGGCACTTGCCAGCCCAGCACATGTTCAGTTGCATGATGAACTGCTCAGGCGTTGGGGTAAACGGCTTGAACTTGCGACAATAGGATAGGGCCAGACATGCAGATTGTAACAGGCATGAATATATACAATAAAACTCTCGATGCTTCGGTTGTCACCATTGGCAATTTTGACGGCGTTCACCGCGGCCATGCAGAGATATTTGCTCATCTAAAGAAGATAAGCATTGACCGTGGGGTTCCTTCCGTTGTGGTTACCTTCGAGCCGCATCCTTTAAAGATACTGGCACCGGAATCAGCTCCCTCCCTTATAACCACTTTTGAGCAAAAATCAGCGCTGATTGCGGAATATGGTATTGATTATCTGGTAGTTGTACCTTTTTCCAAAGAATTCTCCCAGCTGCCGGCGAATGATTTTGTTCTCACAATACTCTGCCGTTCACTCGGTATGGTGCATATTATTATCGGGCATGATTACGCTTTTGGCAGGGGACGTGAAGGCAATTTCAAAACGTTGGAAACCCTCGGCACGCTGAATGGATTTACCCTTGAAGATCTCCCTCCGATTGGAGAGGAAGGGGTCGTCTTTAGCAGCAGCCTGGTGAGGTCAGCCGTTGCTGATGGTGATATGGATGCAGCGGCCCGGATTCTCGGGCGCTATTACCAAATTTCCGGGACCGTTGTGCATGGCCGTGAAATTGGTCAGACGCTCGGATTTCCGACCGCAAACATTGCCACATCCAACGAACTGCTCCCTTCTGACGGCGTATATGCCGTGATGGCCCGGATTGATGGTCAGCTTGTCAAAGGTGCCTGTAATGTTGGGATCAATCCGACTTTTGGCGGGAGCACACGCACGATCGAGGTATTCCTGCTGGATTATTCCGACAACATTTATGATCACGGTATTGACGTGCATTTTGTGCAGAGACTACGGCCGGTGCAGAGATTTCCTGATGTTGCCACACTGAAGAGTGCCATCGCTCAGGATGTGTCAAACACGCGCATCATACTGGAAAACCTGGATGCAACCTATGTGAGACTCAACGGTAAACCGGAATCCTGTGCGCACTAAAATAGATCTTAAATTCTGGCTCGGAATCGCCGTAAGTCTCTTTTTCATGGTTCTGCTACTCACTAAGATTGATTTTTTATTACTGGGCAGCGCTCTTCGTTCCGCTGATTATCGCTATGTACTGCTGGCGGTCTGCTTTACTTTTTTTAGCTATTTTTTGCGCGCGGTACGCTGGCGTTACCTGCTCATCCACGAGAAGACGGTCCCGCTCTCTTCCCTTTTCCCGGCTACAATTATTGGCTATATGGCCAACAACCTGCTGCCGGCCCGTTTGGGAGAGTTTGTTCGGGCGTACACGCTTGCTGAGCGAGAACAGCTTGAAACTCCTTCGGTCTTTGCGTCATTGGTGATTGATCGTCTTTTTGATGGCTTTTCGGTACTGTTGCTTCTTACTGTTACTCTGTTTACGCTGCGGTTGCCGGCTGGTATGGACGATGCGGCTCTGGCGTTGAGAGTTGGCGGAGCGATCATGTTTCTCCTGTACTGCGCTGTCGTACTGTTTCTTTATCTGCTGAAACGGCAGACTATGCGGACGCTTTCAGCCGTCGGATACGTTTTGAAACCATTTCCCAAACGCTTCTCTGACACCCTTATCCCCCTTCTTGGCTCTTTCATCGGGGGAATCAGGCTGTCACAACGGATGGGACATGGTGTTGCACTTGTAGCCACATCGGCCGGAATCTGGCTCTTTTGCCTTCTGTCGGTAGATATGACGTTGCGATCGTTCAATGTTCATCTGCCCGTAACGGCTTCGATATTTATTTTGATTCTGCTGGTTTTTGCTGTCATGGTGCCCGCTTCCCCCGGTTATATCGGCACATACCATTATGCCTGTTACAAGGGGCTCTCCGTTTTCGGCGTCCCTGAAACCACATCCGTCAGTGTTGCTCTTATTATGCATGGCACCGGATTTTTCCCGGTCATCATCGCCGGCGTATATTATCTCTGGAAAAACAAGATCTCTCTAAACGAACTACAAGGGGTGGAAAAAGCCAGATGAGTGTACCCGGATTCAAAAAAGTAAGGATTGACCCCTTTCTTATTCTTTCATTTATGCTCCCGTACGCTCTCTACATGGTCACGCTCGCCCCATCGGTAACTTTTTTTGACAGCGGTGAATTTCTGACCGCGACCGCTTCCCTCGGATCTGCTCACTCTCCCGGTTATCCACTCTTTTTAATGTATGCCAAACCTTTTACCTGGGTGCCTCTTGGCAATATCGCATTTCGAATTAATGTTGCTACTGCGGTTTCTTCTTCTTTGGCGTGCCTGCTTGTGTATATTCTGACAACCTCGTTGCTAAAAAAAGAATCATTACTCACCGATGAACGCTTTAATCTGGTTGCGGTTAAATGCGCCGGGCTGGCTGCCGCTATTTCTTTTGGCGTCACGCCCCGTTTGTGGCTGCAATCCAATCATGACAAACCCTACCCGCTGCTGGCGTTTATTTCAGCAATTATTTTTTGTCTGCTGCTAAAGTGGCAAGAAGAGTACCGGGAAGGGATTGAACGTCCGTCATATATATACGTCTGCACGTTTCTGGCTGGCCTGGCGATGGCGGTGCATCAGACCATCGTACTATTAGTGCCGGCCTGGTTTCTGATGATACTACTGACCGACTGGCGAATGATAACACGGGTCAAGGAACTGGTTCTTACAACGGCTTTTGCGCTGCTCGGGTTCTCGGTTCATCTGTATCTGCCGCTTCGGGCACTGAGTAATCCTATTCTCAACTGGGGTGATGCCAAGACCGTAGATCAATTCTTGTGGCATTTTCTCCGCAAGGGCTACCCGTCCGAGCACACTGTGCGAGATAGTGCACTGTTGTGGGCTCAAATCAGAGCATTTAACGTACCGCACGAATTTACCTGGCTCGGTGTCGCATTGACTCTACTCGGTCTTGTTTATATATGGAGGAGGAACCGCACCGTTTTCATTGCCTATCTTGTGTCAGTTGCTACCTTTCTGCTCGTGATTGTCGGCTATTTCAACACACCAAGGGAAATGATCTTTCTTACAGAAGAATTCTTTACACCGCTCTATCTGCTGACTGCCGTCATGGTCGGCATCGGCCTTTTTAGTCTGCTTGGGTATGCGATACGCACCGCACGGCTGCCTGAGCGTGTTGGCGCTTCGGTTTACGGTGTTGTTGCGCTGCTGTTTTTTACACTCCCTTCGGCATTGTGTGCCGTCAACTATTTTGAAAATGACCAGCACAACAATTATATCGCTTTTGATTATGCATCAAATTCACTCCGTTCATTGCCGCAGAATGCTATCATGTTTACCTGGGGTGACAGCGGGGCGTTTCCACTCTGGTACCTGCAGGGTGTCGAACGGATGCGCGAAGATATTGATCTGCCCCACACGCCCCATCTCGTATTCAATTGGTATCTCGATACAATGCCGCGCATTTTTAAAGATAGTAATCTCAGAAAGTTCGATATAACCTCTTTTGGTGCTGATACAGCCTTGCGTATCGCAATAACTGAAAAAATCGGATTACGGCCGGTGTACATTGATTTTTCAACCCGTTATTCAATTGAATTTAAAGATTATCAGCCGGTTCAACGGGGTATTGTGTACCGTATGAGGAAAATTAACGAACCCTCCGGAATACCTGACGTTTCTGTGTGGGATAATTATAACAATCGGGGAATTATGGGCAAACAACCTTTTCTCGATCTCGATACTGTAAAAGCGATCATGATCTATGCTAACAGCTACCTGGAGGTTGGCGAATTTCTTGCCGGAATTAACAGACAGCAGGAGGCGAATATGATGTTAGAAAAGGCCGAACAGATTTTACCCGAGATGCGGGTTTCTGCGGATCAAGTCCGGATGCGTTATGGCCTTGGACGCTAAGCGGATGCCGGCTGTGCAGGGAAAAACGCGTGTGGTTTGTATTATTGGTGATCCAATTGTGCACACCCTCTCACCGGTTATGCATAATGCCGCGTTTGCTGCCAGTGGTCTCGATTACGTGTATGTGCCCTTTGCCGTTACGCCCGGGAATCTGGAGCAGGCGGTGTCCGGGCTGAAGGCGCTGGGGGCGTGCGGTTTTAATGTTACCATTCCCCATAAAACGGCCATAATTCCTTATCTGGATCGGCTGGATGAAAGCGCTGAGTCTGCCGGTGCTGTTAATACCGTCCAGCTGAATGGTACCTCCTTGATCGGTTATAATACTGACGGTGACGGCCTGGTCGATTCGCTCTCAACCGATCTCAACTTTTCTCCCGGTGCGGAACAGATCCTGGTGCTGGGAGCAGGCGGTGCTGCTCGGGGTGCGATAGCTGCCCTCTGCCGTTCCGGTGCGCAGAGAATAGTCATCTGTAATCGTTCGCTTGAAAACGCTCGCTCCGTTATGCTGGATATGAATGTCCGCTATCCCGAAACATATATTGATGTGGTTAGCCACAACCAGGTGAGCCGCGAATACCTTGCTTCGGTCTCCTTGCTGCTTAATACTACCTCACTTGGAATGAACGGTGAGCGGATTGAAGGCATAAACGTTGCGTATCTGCCGGAACACGCTAAGGTCTATGACATGGTGTACTCATGCTCCGGTACGCCGCTCGTGCAGGAATCTTCTGCCGCCGGTTTACGGGCAGTCAATGGTTTAGGTATGCTTGTCGCGCAGGGCGAACGCGCCTTTGGTATATGGACCGGTCAGAAACCGCCTGAAGGCGTCATGCGGCTGGCTCTAGACAGTATTTGACGCCCTTAACTACAACCGCTTGACAATAACCGGTATTCTCCCTAGTATGGCGGTTCAGATACATAAACGGAGCAAGCATGCAGTTAAACAGACTGGGAGAAATCCTTGTAAAAAATAATCTGATCAGCCGCGATCAGTTAGGTAACGCATTAGAAGAGCAAAAGCTTTCCGGCAACCAGCTCCGGCTTGGCACGATTCTGATTAATCTGAAATTACTTTCAGAGGAGCAGCTTACCTCGTTTTTATCCAAGCAGTATGGTGTGCCGAGTGTCAATCTCGCCGATTATGAAATAGATCCTGCCGTTATAAAAATCATTCCGCCGGAAGTCGTTCAAAAGTACCAGCTGCTGCCGGTAAACAGGGCTGGTGCGACCCTGATTGTTGCGGTAAGCGACCCATCAAACCTGTTTGCAATAGAAGACATAAAGTTTATGACCGGCTACAACATTGAAATGGTTGTAGCATCAGAGCGCGACATTAAAGCCTCGATAGACAAGTATTATGATCAGTCAGCATCGCTGGCAGACGTCATGAGCGACATGGATGTTGAGGATTTTGAAATTGTTGACGATACTGAGCAGGTCGACGTCGGTTCTCTTGAGCGGGCGACAGAGGATGCTCCGGTTGTCAAGATGGTTAACGCCATTTTACAGGATGCTATCCGTAAAAAAGCCAGTGATATTCACGTTGAACCGTACGAAAAACTTTTCAGGGTACGCTACCGGATAGATGGTGTTCTCTACGAAGTTATGAAGCCTCCCCTTAAGCTTAAGAATGCGATTACATCGCGTATCAAAATTATGGCTGAACTGGATATTGCCGAGCGTCGGCTCCCGCAGGACGGCCGTATCAAAATAAAACTGGGCGGAGGCAAGGACATGGACTTCCGTGTTTCATGTCTTCCGACGTTATTTGGTGAAAAGATTGTACTGCGTCTTCTCGACAAGGGTAACCTGCAAACCGATTTGACCAAGCTTGGCTATGAGCCCGAAGCGTTAGCCCATTTCATGCACGAAATACATAAGCCGTTCGGTATGGTGCTGGTAACCGGACCAACGGGAAGCGGCAAAACGGTATCCCTCTATTCGGCCATAGCCGAACTGAACAAAGTATCGGAAAATATATCCACGGCCGAAGATCCGGTCGAATTCAATTTTGCCGGAATTAACCAGGTTCAAATGCACGAAGACATCGGCCTCAATTTTTCGGCTGCGTTACGTTCATTTCTGCGTCAGGATCCTGACATAATCATGATCGGAGAAATCCGCGATTTTGAAACCGCTGAAATTGCTATCAAGGCGGCTTTAACCGGCCATATGGTTCTTTCTACGCTGCATACCAATGATGCACCGGCCACCATTAACCGCCTGCTTAACATGGGGATCGAACCATTTCTGGTCGCTTCAGCAGTGAATCTGATCACCGCCCAGCGTTTGGCCCGCCGTGTCTGCGGTGAGTGTAAACAGCCGGAGGATATCCCGGTACAAGCGTTAATAGATGCCGGTGTATCGCCGGATGAAGCTTCTTCGTATGTCTGCATGCGCGGCACAGGATGTCCCGTCTGCAACAACACCGGGTATAAAGGGCGTGTCGGTTTCTATCAGGTTATGCCGATGCGTGAAGAGATCAAGGAACTGATTTTAAATGGCGCAAACACTGCTGAAATTAAACGAGAATCCATGAGAATCGGCATCAAAACAATGCGTCAGTCCGGCTTAACAAAGCTTAAGGAGGGGGTAACCTCCTTTGAAGAAGTGTTGAGAATAACCGTTTCTGACGACTAAACTGGGGGGCTTGTAGATGCTCAACCTTCATCAGCTGCTAAAGATACTCGTTGAATCAAATGGTTCCGACCTCCACATCACAACCAATTCACCACCGCAAATGCGTGTCGATGGTCACCTGTTGCCCATGGATTCCCCTCCCCTGAACCAGGTCGAAACGAAACAGCTTTGTTATAGTGTCCTGACTGATGCACAAAAGCACAAATTTGAAGAGGAAAACGAGCTGGATCTTTCGTTTGGAGTCAAGGGGCTGTCACGCTTCAGGGGAAATATGTTTATTCAGCGTGGCGCCGTGGCAGGTGTGTTCAGGGTTATTCCGTATAAAATAATGACGTTTGAAGAATTAAATTTACCGCCGATCGTGCCGGAGCTGGCGGCCCGTCCACGCGGTCTTATCCTGGTGACCGGCCCTACCGGAAGCGGCAAGTCGACTACACTTGCTTCAATCGTCGATTACATCAACATCAATCGCCGTGAGCATATTGTCACTATTGAGGATCCGATTGAATACCTCCATCCCCACAAAGGGTGTCTTGTCAATCAACGTGAAGTAGGGGCTGATACCAAAGGCTTCAAAAACGCGCTGAAATATGTCCTGCGGCAAGATCCCGATGTTGTTCTGGTTGGTGAGTTACGTGATCTCGAAACTATCGAGGCGGCACTTACCCTGGCTGAAACCGGCCACCTCTGCCTTGCCACACTGCATACGAATTCATGCGCCCAGACCATAAACCGTGTTGTAGACGTGTTTCCTCCGTATCAGCAGACCCAGATCAGGGCGCAGCTATCCTTTGTGCTGGAAGGCGTATTGTCACAAACATTAATTCCTAAAATGGGATCAAAAGGGCGAGCTCTGGCCCTTGAAATTATGGTGCCGAATGCTGCTATACGCAATCTGATTCGCGAGGACAAGGTTCATCAGATCTATTCCCAGATGCAGATCGGACAGGAAAAATTCGGGATGCAGACCATGAACCAGTCCCTTTTTTCGCTCTTCCATAAGCGTATGATTTCGCTTGAAGAGGCGCTCGGGCGTTCACAGGATCCGGAAGAACTCAAACAAATGATCAGCAACCCTGCGGCAGGTATGCAGCGCCGTCCACAGATGCACTGAATTGATGAAGGAGAACAGTAATGCCGAAATTTAACTGGGAAGCTCGCACGAGAACAGGTGGCACACAAAAAGGTGTTATCGAGGCGGCAACGGTTGATGTCGTTGAAGCGCAGCTGAAAAGATATGGTTTCAGTAATATAACCATAAAAGCTGAATCAAAGGGCCTGAGTATCAAATTGCCGAAATTCGGTGGCGGCGGAAAAATTAACGAAAAAGATCTTGTCATTTTCACGCGGCAGTTTTCGACCATGATTGACTCTGGATTGCCGCTGGTCCAATGTCTGGAAATTCTGGCGAGCCAGCAGGAAAACAAGGCCTTTCAGGAGATTTTGTACAAGGTCAAGGAAAGTGTTGAGAGCGGCTCTACGTTTGCCGACGCACTGGGAAAGCACCCGAGAGCTTTTGACCAGTTGTTCGTGAATCTTGTGGCAGCGGGTGAAGTCGGTGGTATTCTGGATACAATTTTAACGCGTCTGGCAGCCTATATTGAAAAATCGATGAAGTTGAAAAAACAGATCAAGGGCGCCATGGTCTACCCGATCACGATTATGTCTATTGCGGTCGTGGTTGTTGGCGTCATTCTGATTTTTGTTATACCGACCTTTGCCAAGATGTTCACTGAGTTCGGCGGAGAATTGCCCGCGCCGACCAAATTTGTTATCGCCCTTAGTAATTTTCTGGTCAAATACTTTCTCGTTCTCATAGGCGCTTTCTATGCCGTTGTCTGGGCAATTAAGAAATATTATGCAACGCCGATGGGACGGAAGAATATCGATCGGATGGCACTCAAGGCACCGATTGTCGGCCCGCTGATCAGGAAAGTTTCTGTTGCAAAATTCACCAGAACGTTAGGAACGATGGTCAGTTCAGGTGTGCCGATCATGGATGGCCTCGAAATCGTTGCCAAAACCGCCGGCAACAAGATTGTCGAAGAGGCGATATACTCCGTCCGTCAGGCAATATCAGAAGGTAAGACGATGGCGGAACCGCTCGCCGCCTGCGGAGTCTTTCCTCCAATGGTGGTCCAGATGATCTCAGTTGGCGAAGCAACCGGTGCTATGGACGCCATGTTGAACAAAATTGCCGATTTTTATGATGATGAGGTTGACGACGCCGTAGGGGCCATGACAGCGATGATGGAGCCTCTATTAATGGTGTTTCTCGGAACTACCGTCGGTGGGCTGGTTGTTGCCATGTACCTGCCTATCTTTAAACTGGCGGGAGCCGTTGGCGGTTAATTATGGGCTCTGAACGAAGGCTCAGGCTCTTTATCTATGCCAGAATAATTGTTTCATTTCTGTTTCTGGCGTCAACAATTCTTTTAAAATTTCAGAATTCTTTCGTAGAAATTGAACGCTATCAGCCGGGTATCATCAGACTGATGGCGTTTTCTTTCTTGTTCTCGCTGGGCTCCCTGCTGGCGCTCAAAAGACATAGATTTACCCACTTTCTCACCTATTTACAGGTTATCTGGGACCTCTCGTTTGTAACGGTTCTTCTGCTGTTTACCGGAGGTATTCTCAGCCCATATTCCTTCTTGTATCTCATCTCAATCATGGTTGCCGGTATGTTGCTCGGCCGCCGTCAGGCATTATATACCGCCTCACTCTGTGGGATTCTCTACGGTGCGATCCTTGACTTTCAGTACTTCGGATATCTTTCCTCTATCGGTTTAAGTCAGGAAGACGCATACCAGTTTGGTGCCTTACGGCTGTTATACACGATATCATTCAATTTAATTGCTTTTGGATTGGCCGCTTTTATTACCGGATTATTGGCAGAACGTGCCCGTATAAGTGAGGAGGCCCTCCAGCGCTCTTCTATCGATTATTTCGAGCTGGCCCAGTTAAATTCAGCCATAGTTGCCCATAGTGAAAGTGGTCTTCTGACAACAACCGTAACAGGTCGAATCCGGGTTTTTAATCCGTATGCTGAAGCCATCGTTGGACTCAGCCAGTCGGATGCTTATGACAAGGAGATTGAAGCGGTATTTCCGCAGTTGTCCGGATTTTTACATCCGAATTGTGACTCAATAAAGCGGGAGTTTGAATATCAAGGACCTGACGGTAGTATCATGACGTTAGGGTACCGTGTTGCCCGCTTTAATGACAGCAAAGGCATGCTTGTCGGTTACATTATCAACTTCAGGGATATTACAGATATCCGGCGAATGGAAATAGCACTGAAAAAAGCTGATCGGCTGGCGGCGCTGGGCGAGCTCTCAGCTCGCATGGCACATGAGATACGTAATCCGCTTGCAGCGTTGTGCGGGTCGGTTCAACTGCTGTCCGGTGCCACTAATATTCAGGGACATGATGCACGACTTCTGGCGATAATTACTCGGGAAGCCGAACGACTCGATGCGCTGATATCAGAATTTCTAATGTATGCTCGTCCCGCGCCACCACAGCTTGGTAAGATAGAGTTACATGCGTATATCGAGGAGGAGTTTCTTTTCCTGGCTCAGGATCCACGTTTTTCCTCAATCACGCTACAAAATCTTGTGCCGAAAGTGGCTGAAGTGACCGTCGATACGAATCAGTTTCACCAGGTCATCATCAATCTGTTGCAAAATGCCGCTGAGGCAATGCCGGACGGGGGGAATATTCAAATTGAATGTTGCGCTACTCCTGCCGCCGTCAGTATCAGTATTACCGATACCGGCTCCGGAATAGCGGAAAATGCCGCGCAGCACCTGTTCGAACCGTTCTGGACTACAAAACCTACTGGTACGGGGCTTGGTTTGGCAATCAGCTACCGCATTATCGAAGGGCATGGTGGCACTCTGTCAGTCGAATCACCTTCTGCCGGCGGCTGCAGGTTCGTTATCACGCTGCCGGTGCTTTAATTCATGGCTATTCCGATCTCCTACAGTCTCCGCAATCTTTCCACCCGCAGGTTGACAACGTTTTTAACCGCGTCCGGAATGGCTCTGGTTGTATTTGTCTTTGCCTCTATCCTGATGTTGTCGGCAGGTTTGGAAAAAACGCTGATAGAAACCGGTTCAGACGATAATGTTATAATCACCCGTAAATCTGCCAACTCCGAGGTGCAAAGCGGTGTCGAGAGAGTTCAGGCAGCCATCATTGAAAGTCTGCCCGATATCGCAACCGACAGTCGAGGAGAAGCGTTGCTGGCCAAGGAGCTGGTTGTACTGATCAGCCTCCCGAAAAGGGGGAGTGACAAACTGGCCAATGTTGTCATACGTGGTGTTCAGACCGCCTCGCTGCAACTCAGACCGCAGGTTGTGTTACGTGAAGGGCGGATGCCTCGCCCCGGTTTATCAGAAATTATGGCAGGCAGCAGTATTGCCGCCCGATTCAAGGGGGGGGGGATTGGTGAAACTCTTCGTTTCGGAATGCGTGACTGGACCGTGGTCGGGATTTTTGATGCCGGTGCTACCGGCTTCAGTTCTGAAATATGGGGTGACGCAACACAGTTGATGCAGGCGTTTCGTCGTCCCGTCTACTCTTCTATTACCTTTCGCTTGCGTGACAGCGCAGAATTCCCTGCGCTCAAGGCCAGGCTGGATGCAGATCCCCGTCTGACGGTTGATGTGCGCCGCGAAACCCGCTACTACCGCGATCAGTCCGAAGTAATGGCTAAATTCCTCCGGATTCTCGGTTTGTCACTGACGGTTATCTTTTCCATCGGCGCGATTATCGGGGCCATGATAACGATGTACGCCGCCGTAGCCAATAGGGTCGGGGAGATTGGAACTCTTCGCGCTCTCGGTTTTCAGCGCTCAAGTGTGCTGGTGGCCTTTTTGCTTGAATCCCTGCTTCTGGGGTTGATCGGCGGCATTACCGGGCTGATCTGTGCTTCATTTATGCAGCTGATTACCATATCAACCATGAACTGGCAGACCTTTTCGGAACTGGCATTCTCTTTTACGCTGACATTTGATATTGCCTTGAAATCGTTATTGTTTTCAATCATAATGGGCTTTGTTGGCGGTGTCATTCCGGCTATCAGGGCCAGCAGGCTCAAAATTGTAGATGCATTGCGGGAACGTTGACCCACATTTTTTTAAGGAGGGCTGTAGGTAATGCTCCGCAAACTGATTCTAAATAAAAAGTTGATGTTGATGGCGCTGGTTTCTGTTTCGGTTGTCCTCTACGGAATGGATTATATTCTGCTCGGAAGCGCGAAAGATTTAACCATTTGGTTCCTGGGTAATCTCGCTTTCCTGCCTGTTTATGTCATAATTGTGACCCTGATGATCGAACGGGTGCTGAAGGAGAGAGAGCGTCAGTCAGTCATGCGGAAGCTGAATATGGTTATCGGGGTCTTTTTCAGTGAAGTTGGTAACCGCCTTCTCAAAGAGTTGTCAGCGTATGTTGTTTCCTGCGATGAGCTGAAACGGCATTTGCTGATTAACGGGACATGGAAGGAACAGGAGTTTTCCACAACACTTGAATATCTGCGGAAAAATGATATTAAAATTGAGTCGAGCCACTGTGAAAAGCTTGGTTTGAAAATGTTTCTGGTTGAAAAACGAAGTTTTCTGGTCAGTTTGCTGGAAAACCAGAACCTGTTGGAACATGAGGACTTTACCGATCTGCTCTGGTCTGTTTTTCATCTGGTAGAGGAACTTGAAGCGCGCAATACGTTTGAAAATATGCCGCAGAGTGATATTGATCATATTAATGGCGATATCAAGCGGGTGTTTGGATATCTTTCCCGCGAATGGGTCATGTATATGCAGCATTTAAAGCACGACTACCCGTACCTCTTTTCCCTGGCTGTCCGGCTGAACCCGATGATTGATTCACCCGATCCCGCCGTGTACTGACTTTGGCGGGAGAATATGTCAGGGAGCGGGGTGGGGTGAGATGAGGCTCTGCAGCCAGGTTTCTACTGTTTTGCGGTGAAACCGTACCGACCCTCCCAGTTTAATCCGGCCGGGAAGTTTTCCGGACTTATCCATTCTGACCAGGGTGGCCCTGGATATCTTGAGTAGTGCGCACATCTCGGCTACGGAAAGTAATATTGAGTTCGTTTCGCTTGATGGAGCCTTTTGCACCTTTGGTCGATTTTGATGCATGGGTTCGGCAGATGCCGCCTGTTTTGTCTGCGCTGTTACTTTTCTTTTCTTTTTTTCCTCCTGACCACTCTTCGTACTCTCCGCTTTCAATCTCACGGTTTGCCTCTCGATATAATCGTCAAGCCCGGCGAATAACGGGGCGTCGTCCATGATGTTACTGATGTCTCCTTTGTCGTCCTTCTTATTGGTTGTTTTTGCGGTGGCAAGCTGTGTATTGGTTTTTAGCGGCATCTGGAACCCCTTAGTGGTGGCATGGATTATATTGTATTATTGTGTATCATGTTGTTGCTATGTGTTTATTGTATATCCAGTATGGTGCAACAGAGCTATGCGGCAAGCTGAGTGGTCGATGGTATACGTAGCCAACCCTACCCTATGTATTTATGACATACAATATATGCTAATACGAGTCAAATTGTATCTAATAGTAGCAAACTATATCATGGTGTGCGAGGTAACTGTACCTCATCTACTTGCTGAGGCTACACTCCCAGAGTGTGGTGGCGGAACTTGAGGAGAAGAGCGGCGGGAGAGAAATAGAGCAAGCATTCCCTTGACAGTAACAGTCTGCTCTGGTAATCACATAAGTATCAGGGGCGTTTAGCTCAGCGGGAGAGCACTGCCTTCACACGGCAGGGGTCGCAGGTTCGAACCCTGCAACGCCCACCATACAACAATCAGGGCCGGATCGATGATCCGGCCTTTTTGTTTATTTATTCTGCTCCATCTTAGACCACGATGTGAGCGGAACTTGAAGAAAATACCGGCAGGGTTCCGGACGGAGACTATCTGACCGTTGCGTCGACTGCCGCACAAAAGTGAACCGCTGGGGGAGTCCCGTACAAAGGTAAAAAGGAGGGTCTCTGAGCTTGGTTTTTGCCCTCTAGTTAACTGTGTAACGAAACAAAGGAACATGTTTTACATGAAAATTCTCCATACATCGGATTGGCACATAGGACGAGCTCTGTATGGCCGCAAACGCTACGAGGAGTTTGAGCAGTTTCTCGACTGGCTGATCGACTGTATTGAGGCCGAAGGGGTCGAGGCGCTGCTTGTTGCCGGTGATGTGTTCGACAACGGCACGCCAAGCAACCGGGCGCTGGAACTCTATTACCGTTTTCTCTGCCGCGTGGCGGGTGCGGGGTGCCGTCATGTGGTGGTCACGGCGGGCAACCATGATTCTCCCTCTCTTCTCAATGCACCCCGCGAGGTGCTGCGGTTCCTCAATGTTCATGTAGTCGGCTGCATGGCCGAGGATGCTGCGGATGAGGTGATAATTTTGGACGATGCTGACGGCAACCCTGAGTTGATCGTCTGTGCCGTCCCCTATCTGCGCGACCGGGATATCCGTCGTGCCGAGGCTGGCGAAACCTTTGAGGACAAAGGGCGCAAACTGGTGGATGGTATCCGTGACCATTACCGTGAGGTGGGTGAAGCGGCCGTTGCCAAGCGCGCCGAGCTGGGTGGAAAACTCCCTGTTATCGCCATGGGGCACCTTTTTACCTGCGGCGGCCAGGCCGTTGAGGGGGATGGCGTGCGGGAGCTGTACGTCGGAACCCTTGGGCAGGTCCATGCCGATATCTTTCCCGATTGTTTCGACTATCTGGCCCTCGGGCATCTGCACGTGGCGCAGCGGGTAAGCGGCTCGGAAGTCCGCCGCTATTCGGGATCGCCAATCCCGATGAGCTTCGGTGAAGCCGGGCAGTCCAAAATTGTTATCGTGCTGAATGTGGATGCAAACGGCGTGACGGTACAGGAAATTGCTGTTCCTTGTTTTCAGCCATTGGCAACGGTGCGCGGCGACTGGAAGCTGATCACCGAACGAATCGCCGCCTTGAAAAAAGGGGACTCTTCGGTGTGGCTTGAGGTGATCTACGAAGGGGACGAAGTCATCGGTGATCTGCAGGATAAGCTGCGCGGGCTGATCGACGGAACTGACCTGGAAATCCTGCGGGCAAAGAACATGCGCCTGGTAGAGCGGACGTTGAGCCGAATGGCGACGGAAGAAACCCTTGATGATCTCACCATTGATGATGTGTTCTCCCGTTGTCTCTCAGCCCATGAAGTGCCGCTGGAGCAGCAGCTGGAACTGGTTGCAGCGTTTCGCGAGACAGTTGCCGCGCTGCATGAAGATGCCGCGTTGGGGGAACGATGAAGGTCCTCCGCCTCTCTTTCAAAAACCTGAATTCCCTGGCCGGAGTGTGGGAGGTTGATTTCAAACACCCGGACTATGTTTCTAGCGGCATCTTTGCCATCACCGGGCCGACCGGCGCGGGGAAGACAACCATCCTCGACGCCATCTGTCTGGCGCTCTACGGACAGACCCCGCGCCTCGGCAGGATCACCCAGGGCGAAAATGAAATCATGTCGCGGCAGACGGGTGAATGCTTTGCCGAGGTTGAATTCGAAACGGCTAAGGGGCGCTTTCGCTGTCACTGGAGCCAGCACCGCTCGCGCAAGCTGGCTGATGGCCAGTTGCAGTCGCCACGGCATGAGATCGCCGCGGCAGAAAGTGGGATGATCCTCGAATCAAAGCTGAGAGCGGTGGCCGACAAGGTTGAGGATGTCACCGGCATGGACTTTGATCGCTTCACCCGGTCGATGCTGTTGGCGCAGGGGGGCTTCGCCGCATTCTTGCAGGCCCGTCCCGACGAGCGCGCCCCGATCCTGGAACAGATCACCGGCACCGCGATCTACAGCCGTATTTCCATCAAGGTCCATGAGCGCACCTCGGAAGAGCGGAAGCGGTTGGGGGAGCTGCGTGCCGAGCTTGATGGCATTCAGTTGCTCTCTCCCGTGGAGGCGGAGGCTCTACAGATCGAAAAGTCTCAATTACAGCTGGCCGAACGCGCGCTGGCCGCCGATGCACGGATTATAGGCGAAGCCCAGTCCTGGCGGGAGCGGATTGGGACACTTGAGGGTGAACTCCGGCAACTCGAAGATGCCAGGATCGCTTTTGAAACCCGTAAGGCAGAGGCGGCACCGGAGCTGGAGCGACTGGCGGCGGCCGGCCTGGCACTGAAACTTGGCGGTGACCATGCCCATCTCCTTTTGATGCGCTCACAGCAGAACGTTGAACAGGGTGAACTGGCCGTTGCTGCGGCACGTCTCCCACAGCTGCAGCTTGGCTGGCAGGCGGCCTTTGAGGCGTTGGAGCTGAGTGAGTCCCGGCTTGCACTCGCCCGGGTCGAACAGGAAAAAGAGGCGGAGCTGATCCGGATAACGCGTGCGCTTGACGTCAAGCTTGGTGAGGCCAACACCCGGTTGCACAATGTGGCGGGTGATATTGAAAAAACCGGTCGACAGAACGGCGACTATTCCCGGGCGATAACAGCATGCGATCAGCGCATGAACGGGATCGATGGTGAGCTGCAAACGGTCGCGGCCTTTCTCGGCGAACACCAGGCCGATGCGGCATTGGCCGAGGCGCTGACCGGTATCGAACAGCAGCTGAAAGCGCTCAAATCTCTTGATAAGCTGTATTGCGACACTAACGGTAAGCTGGAGCGGCATGCCGCCCTGATAGAGAACGCCACGCTCGCGACCAACAGTGCCGAGAGCATGTGGCAGGAGGCGCAGCACGCTGTTGCCGGGGCTGAACAACGGCTGGTGGCGGTACGTGCGGCACGCGAAGACCTGTTGCAGGGACGTGATCTTTCCGTATGGCGCGAAGAAGCGGAAGCGCTTGCTGCCCGCCTTGGTCGTCTGGGGTTGGTCCAGGAAGCGTCGGCACGGATTGGAGAGGTCACGCCGCAGCTGGCAGCGTTGCTGCTGCACTGTGAGGAGCTTGAGCAGAAACGTCTCTCACTTGTACAGCTGGAGGTGACGCTTACGGGGGAGAGTGAACTGCGCGAGCAGGTTGCCCGTCAGTTACAGGATAATGTAGTGCTGCTTAACCGGGTGCGCAACCTGGAAGATGAGCGCAAACATCTTTCAGACGGCGCACCGTGCCCGCTATGCGGCTCCGTTGAGCACCCCTATGCCGCCGGTAATATTCCGCAGCTTGATGATGCTCAAAAGGAGTTGGAGCTGGCTGTTGCGGCAGTGAAAATTGTGTGGGAAGATTTATCCGCTATCAAGCTGGAACTTGTTGCCGTCACTAAAGACCTGCAACGGACCCGTCAGGAACAGGCCGAGCTTCAGGGGCGGCAGGAGCGCGATGAGGCCTTCTGCAGAGACGCTTTCGCTGAACTGGGGCTGAATGCCGAACCGGGCGCGTCGGTTAATGTGGAAACGTGGTCGGATCGTGTCCGGCTCATGTCAGGTGAGTGCCGGGAAGAGATGACCAACCGGCGTGGAGTCATTCAGAGCGCGGAACAGTACGAACAGGAGGAACGGCGTGCTCAGGCGGCTCTTGCCATGCTCAAGGACAGGCTCGCCGAGCATGACAAGGCGCGGCTGGCCGCCCGGCTGGGGCAGGAGTCGGCGCTGGCGGAACGGACGCGCCTAGAGGGGGAATCCGCAGCACTTCATGAAGACCGTGAGCGGGTGCTTGCCGAGGTCGGTAGTGTGGTTGCGGCATATGGCTGCCGGGAGGTCGTTCCGGATAAGGCCGATGGGCTGCTGTCCGCACTGACCGTCCGCCGCAACGACTATATCCAGCGGCTGCAGGCCCGTGAACAGTTGGAAAAAGGGCGGGCCGATGTTGCGGCTGAAAGGGAGACGCAGCGGGCCCTGTTGGCCGAATCGGAAAAGGCTCTTGTCGATAAGGAACAGCAACTGCGCGATGGAATATCGCAACGTGATGCAGTGGTAGAGCAGCGTCTGGAACAGTACGGCGAACGCAACCCGGATGTCGAGGAAAAGCGGCTGGCCGATGCGCTGCGGCAGGCCGGTGAACTGCGCGAAGCGGCGCTGCAGGATCAGCACCGCCTTCACGCCGAACTTGGCGGGTTGAACCAGCAGATTGAACGGCTCACGCACACCATTGCCCAGAGAACCGTGCAGCTCTCCGGGTTGGAGACCGGCTTCTCCCGGCGTTTGATCGAGGCCGGCTTTGCCGACGAAACAGCCTTTGTGCAGGCCTGTCTGCCGCAGGAGCGTTTCTATGTCCTCATGCAGATGGCCGACACACTGCGCGGTGACGAAACGGCGTTGCAGACACGTTACCAGGACCGCACGGAGGCGCTGGCGGGTGAATTGGATAAAAATCTGACCGACAAGCCGCTTGAGCTGATCCGGGAGGAGAACGCCGCTGTTAGCGGACGGTTGAGCTCGCTTCAGCAGTCACTGGGGGCGCTCGATCAGAGGTTGCAGCAGTATGCTGAACAGCAGCAGTGCCACCAGAGCCGGCTTCAGGAAATTGAACTACAGAAGAAAGAGTGCGACCGCTGGGAGCGACTGCACAGCCTGATCGGTTCCGGTGACGGGAAGAAATTCCGCAATTTTGCCCAGGGGCTGACGTTCGAGCTGATGGTTGCCCACGCCAACCGCCAGCTGCAGAAGATGAGCGACCGGTATATTCTGGTGCGGGACGGTGCCGAACCGCTGGAACTGAACGTCATCGACAACTATCAGGCGGGGGAGATTCGCTCCACCAAGAACCTGTCCGGTGGCGAGAGTTTCATCGCCAGTCTGGCTCTCTCCCTCGGTCTCTCCAGCATGGCGAGCCGCAACGTGCGTGTCGATTCGCTCTTTCTCGACGAGGGGTTCGGCACTCTCGATGAGGACGCCCTGGAAACCGCCCTGGAAACGCTTTCCGGTCTGCAGCAGGACGGCAAGCTGATCGGCATCATCTCCCATGTCCCGGCGCTCAAAGAGCGTATCGGCACCCAGATTCAGGTGGAAGCCGGCAGCGCCGGACGGAGCAGCCTGAGTGGTCCGGGATGCAGGCGGATAAACGAAAAGTGAAATACCACCGTTGTACTGAAACAGTTACATAACAGGAGTTATACCTATGAATCAGATAACACTTGACGGCATCACCCTGTCACTGGCACGGCCGGTGGAACTCAACCTGCAGTGGGTCGGCCAGGAAGAGCTGCTGACGCAACTGCTGGCAGCCTGGATGGTCATCGATGAGCGGGATATCCCGTTCAATCCCCGGCTGGTGGGGAAACCGGGGGTAGGGAAGACAACCCTGGCCTACGCCGCGGCCAAACGGCTGCAGCGGCCGGTCTACCTGTTTCAGGCCACCATGGACACCCGCCCCGAGGATCTGATCGTGACGCCGGTGATCGGGCCGGACGGCAAGATCCAGTATGCCGCCTCGTCGCTGGTGTCGGCCATGCTCACCGGCGGGATACTGATTCTGGACGAGGGGAACCGCATGAGTGAGAAGGCGTGGGCCTCACTGGCGCCGCTGCTGGATGACCGCCGCTATGTGGAGTCGATCATCACCGGCCTGCGCATCCCGGCAGAGCGGGAGTTTCGCATCGTGGTCACGATGAACGAGGACTCCTCCACCTTCGAGATCCCGGAATATATCCATTCCCGCCTGCAGCCCCAGATCTACATTGATTTTCCCGAGGCCGACGAGGAACTGGTCATCCTGAAAGAGAACCTCCCGTTTGCCGATAGCGACGTCCTGAAGTACGTGGTCGGTTTTCTCCAGCGCGCCCATGCCGAGGACGAGCTCTATTCGGTCCGGGACGGCATCAACATCGCCCGTTATGCCCTCAAGATGTCTGCCGCAGGGGGTGGGACACCACAGGAACTGCTGCGCCTTGCCGTAACGCGCATTCTGGGGAGTGAAGCCCTGCCGTATCTGGATTAACCATGTCCACACGCCTGTTTCTTGAAAAATATGGCCCGATCCATGCGCTGCCGGTGCTCCATTACCGCATGGAATTCGCCCAGTTGGTACGGATGGCCTTTACGCATGTCCGCCCTGACGCCGTGGCCATCGAACTTCCCCATACGTTGGAAGCTCCCTTTGTGCGGGCGCTGCGCCGCTTGCCGCAGATCTCGGTAATCAGTTATCAGGCCGGGACGGAGACGGTCTATCTGCTGGTGGAACCGGCTGATCCGCTGGTGGAGGCGGCCCGGCAAGCGCTGGAGCTGGGGCTCCCCCTGTATTTTGTCGATGTGGACATTGACGGTTACCCGCGTCACCATGAGCAGCTCCCCGATTCCTACAGCATCTGCCGTATCGGTCTGGAAGCGTATTACCGCGCGTACCACACCGCCTTTGCCGGGCAGACCCCTTGCCGGGAGGACCGGTTGCGTGAGCAGGGGATGGCCTATCGCCTGCAGCGCCTGTCCCAAAAGCATGAGCGAATTCTGTTCGTCTGCGGCATGGCTCACCTGGAGCGGATCAAAGAGCTGTACGCGCTGCCGCAGGCGGCGCCTCTGGAGCGGGTTCGACGCGACGGTATCACCCTCTTCAACCTGCATCCCGACTCCTGCCGCGAGATCCTGGCCGAGTTTCCGTTCCTGTCGGCGGTCTATGAACTGCGGCGCGGCCCGCTTCCCGACGAACCGGTTGAAAGCGGTGCCGGACTGCGCAAACGCTTCCACGCCCTGGAGCTGATCAAAGGCGGCAAGGAACAGGTCTCCGAAGAGCAGCTGATGGAGAACGCCATCCACCGTACGGCCCGCCATTTCGGCCGGGAAACGGCCTTCCTTGACCGGCAGCGTGTGATCTACCGGCTCTTCAGCGAGGCGGCGCGC
>JGI24147J20444_1000201_pt1 | contig 47922 bp, 40 predicted proteins | sample BarGraIncub1133A_FD_20444 | JGI IMG/M metagenome (IMG submission 20444) | reverse complement strand
GGGGCGCCGTACCTCCTCCGGCCACCGCTACAACCCGAATAAACTGACCGGCGCACATCAGAGCCTGCCGCTCGGCACGGTGGTGCGGGTCATCAATCCGGCCAGCAAGCAGGAAGTCCATGTCACGATCAACGACCGCTGCGCCCCGAAATCATTCCACTTCATTGACCTTTCACGTGCCGCCGCCAAGAAAATCGGTCTGTGGGGCAAGGGGAAGATCAAGGTTGTGATCATACCGCTTCTTGAAGACAAGCTGGAAGAGCCGGCATAAAGACGTTTTCCCATAGTTTCCTCCCCGCCGTTTGCACCGCACTACCTGCATCATTGCTCCCCTGATGGTCCTTTTCTCCCAAGTGGCACGCCTCATGCTAATTCCCCGGTACGGAGGAAAACAACCATGAGTAAATCCATACTGATTTGTGATGACGAACCGCTTATTAGACTGAACCTGAAGAGCATGCTGGTCGATCTGGGGTTCGACGAGATACTGGAGTGCGGAGACGGCACGAAGGCGGTGGAGCTGGCGTTGGCGAGCTTTCCCGACATGGCTATTCTGGATGTCTCCATGCCCGGTATGGATGGAATAACCGCCGCGGTCGAGATTAAGAAAAAGCTGAAAATCCCGATCATGCTGCTGACCAGTGCCTGCGACAGTGCGACTGTAAAACGGGCATCGGCAAGCGGAATTGCCGCTTTTTTAACCAAACCGCTTCGGCAGCAGGATCTGCTGCCGGCCATAGAAATCGCGCTGCAGCACGTTGAAGAAGTTGAAAACCTCAAAGAAAAAATAGACGACCTGCGCGAACTCATCGAAAACCGCAAAATCATTGAAAAGGCCAAAGGGGTTCTGATGGAAAAGAATCACGTATCAGAGGCTGAGGCTTATCGCATCATGCAGAAGAGTGCGATGGACAAACGCAAGACGCTGCTGCAGGTCGCGGGCATAATTTTGAAGGAAGGGTGATATACCAGTGGCAGGGGTCAAGGAGAGGCTTGTTCTCTTTTTGACCCCTGTCACTCCCGTTGAACCTAACGATTTGCCGCCAGCGGGCTTGCCGCTATCAGGCGATCAACCATCAATTCAATCTCGGCAATTACCTTGCTATCTACCTTCTTTATCCACCGTTTTGGTATGGCTTCCATGCCGTAATAGGCTCCCGCCAGCATCCCGCAGATGGCCCCGGTTGTATCGGCATCGGCCCCCTGATTAACCGTCCCAACCAGACATTCCTCAAAACTTCGCCCGAGAAAAAACCAGTGACAGACAGTCTGCATGGTATCGACGACATAGCCGGTAGCCAGACCACGATAGGGCGTAAAGGCAAAGGTGGGGAACCTGGCCACGAGTCCGTCAACAGTGCGGCGCAGTTGACTTTTCCCCGCCCCGCAGAGCGCCATGTGCATAAGCTGCCCCAGGCAGAGGCAGGCAGCATCCGATACCGGATTGTTGTGGGTAATATGGGCCTGCTCGATCACGTACTTCTTGAGCAGCTCACCATCGGGAAATGAGAAGAGGACGGCCGGCAGAATGCGCATGGCCGCCCCGTTACCTGCGTCCCATTCATTGGGAGGTGATTCCAGCTGCCCCTTAAGCATATAGGCGCGGATTCCCTTGCGGCAGGTGTCTCCGCAGTCTACGGGACGAGACTTGAGCCATGCGGCAAAGTTGTCGGCAACCGCTTCCAAAGACCATCCCTGGTTTTGTACGATTGCCCGGGCGATGCAGAGCGCCATCTCGGTATCATCAGTTACCTGCCCCGGCTTCAGCCGCAGCCAGCCGCCACCAACAATATCCCGGAATGTGCCATATTTTGCGGCAATTTCTGATGCTGTCATGAACTCGACCGTGGCGCCCAGCGCATCGCCGATTGCCATGCCGATAAAGGCGGCCCGGGCGCGATCGCGGATTTCTTCGAGGTTGTACTGGTTGAACATGGATCACTTCCAATCTTTGAGTAACACGGAGCAACGGCCAAAAGTAGGCGCTTCTAAGCGAGCAACTGAGAAAGTCTATGCAAAGAATAATCCGATAAAAAAACGCCTAAAAAACAAGCAGAATAGTGTTGGTAAATGCTGGATAAATGTTTTTTGTATCACAAGTACACTTGGAGTTTGTTTGGTTTTGATTGTCTCCGTTGCTCCGTTGCTCCGTGTTTCGAGTCTTTTCACCATGCCTATTCAATAGTGGCACATTCTATGCTGTATCACTTTCAGCAATGGCAACGACGCCCGTGGGATAGACTCCTGCGGGCGTTTTTTATTTTTGAAGGAGTGCATACCATGGCAACTGCATGCGAAATGAAAAACAAGATCCAGGGGCATCCCTGCTTCGGTGGCAATCACCACAAGAACGGCCGTATGCATCTGGCCGTGGCACCAAAATGCAATATCAAGTGCGGTTACTGCTCACGCAAGCATGACTGCGCCAACGAGTCCCGCCCCGGCGTGACCAGCCGTCTGCTAACGCCTGATGAGGCGATTATCAAGGTGCGCGAGGTGATGGCCAGCCCGATCATCGGACCGATCATCAAGGTGGTCGGCATCGCCGGCCCCGGCGACCCGCTTGCCAACGAAGAGACCTTCGAAACTTTCCGTATGGTTAAGGAGGAGTTTCCGCACCTGATGCTCTGCATGAGCACCAACGGCCTGTTGCTTCCTGAATCGATCGACCGCCTGTATGAATTGGGGCTGCACAGCTTGACCGTTACCATCAACGCGGTCGATCCTGAGGTCGGTGCCCGGATCTACCGTCATGTGATGTATCACGGTACGCATTACACCGGTGTGGAAGGGGCCAAAATCCTGATTGCCAACCAGTTTGAAGGTCTCAAGCGGGCCGGCGAGCTGGGGCTGACCATCAAGGTCAATTCGGTCCTGGTGCCGGGGGTAAACGATGGCCAGATCCCGCTGATTGCCGCCAAGGTAAAGGAGCTGGGGGCTTTTGTGATGAACATCATGCCGATTATCCCCCAGGCGGATTTTGCTCATATCGTCCCTCCCAGTGAGGAGAGCGTGGCAGAGGTGAGGAAGGCCAACGAGGGGATCATCGGCCAGTTTGCTCACTGCAAACAGTGCCGCGCCGATGCGATCGGGCTTATCGGCCAGGATCTGAACCTGACGGTCGCAGAGGCGGCCTGTCCAGCACCATGATTATCGAGCCTTTCCGCATCGATGACATCGCCCCCTTCCTGGAGCTGGCTGCAGCGGAGGGGTGGGTGGCAGAACCGTGGGAGTTCGAGTTCCTGCTCGCCAATTTTCCCGAGGGATGTTTTACGGTCCGCGGCGTTACCGGGGAAACGGCAGGATTTGTGACTTCACTGCGCCATGATCGGAGCGGCTGGATCGGCAATCTGATTGTTGCGCACCAATTCCGTGGCATAGGGATCGGTGAGGCGCTGTTCAGGAAGGTTCTGGAGGCACTGTTCGATAGCGGTGTTGAAACGGTCTGGCTGACAGCCTCAAAATCGGGCCTGCCGCTGTATCAGAAATGCGGATTCAGCCGCATCGACACCATCATCCGCTGGAGCGGCAGCGGACGGAAGCGGCTGGCCGGCCATGAAACGATGCCAGCTTGTGACAACGCTGATCCGTTGCTGAACGATATCGATAGCCGGGCATGGGGGGACCGACGCGCTGCGCTGGTGGCGGTAACCGCCGGTAGAGGAAAAGTGCTGCGGCATGAGTCCGGTTTCGTCGTCGTGCAACCCGTCGGAGACGATATGCAGTTAGGGCCGTTTTCGGCGCCGGGGTACAGCACGGCGGATCCCCTGCTGAAAGCCGCGCTGAATACGATACCGTCTGGAACAAAGGTCTGCATGGACGCTCCGGCTTCTAATCGCACCGCCATGCTGCTCTTCAACCGGAACAGAATGCGTATTACCGGCAGCAATGAGCTTATGTACGCTGGCGTCAAACCGGCCTACCGGCCTGAACTGCTCTACGGGCTGGCAACGATGGGGAGCTGCGGATAAAGGAAAGGAGCCAATCATGACACCAATTGCCGATATCATAATAGACGACACCACTCTGCGGGATGGCGAACAGACCGCCGGTGTGGTCTTTTCCAAACGCGAAAAGATCGCTATCGCCCGTATGCTGGACTCCATCGGCGTCGGAGAGATTGAATGCGGCATTCCTGCCATGGGTGCGGAAGAACAGGCCGGCATCCGCAATCTGGTTGACCTCGGTTTAAACGCTCGACTGATAACGTGGAACCGGGCGCTGGTGCCTGAAATTGCGGCAAGTATCGCCTGTGGTGTGCAGGCGGTAGACATTTCCCTTTCGGTCTCCGACCAGATGATTGTGCATAAATTGCGCAAAGATCGTAATGCGGTCAAGGAGCAGCTCAAAGTTGCGCTCGGTTTTGCCAAACAGCACAATCTCTACGTTTCGGTTGGCGGCGAGGATGCCAGCCGCGCTGAACTGTCCTTCCTGGTGGAGCTTATGGAGATCACCCGCTCGCTGGGTGGGGACCGCTTCCGTTTCTGCGATACGCTGGGGATCATGGACCCGTTCACCATGTTCGACAAGGTGACGTACCTGCGCCAGGCGGTTCCTGAGGTTGATATCGAGGTGCACACCCACAATGACCTGGGGATGGCCACCGCCAATGCCATAGCCGGCATCCGCGCCGGGGCGAAATTTGTCAACACCACGATCAACGGCCTGGGGGAGCGTGCCGGTAACGCGGCGCTGGAGGAGGTTGTCATGGGACTGAAGCACGCCTGCGGCATCGAAACCGGTATTGATACCCACCGTTTTCGCGAGATGTCCCTGTTTGTTGCCAAGGCCTCCCACCGCCCGCTTTCTGTTTCCAAACCGGTGGTCGGCTCACGGGTCTTTGCTCACGAGTCTGGGCTGCATGCCGACGGGGTCATCAAGGATCCCCGCAATTATGAGGGGTTCGACCCGTCTGAAGTCGGGCTGACCCGCAGCATCGTGATCGGCAAACATTCCGGCACCGGTGGACTGATCGAGCGGTATCGCAGCCTGGGTATCGTCGTCGACCGTACCCGGGCCGTGCCGCTGCTTGAAATGACACGGGCACTGTCGTGTCGGCGGAAGCGCGACCTGACAAGCGGTGAACTGCTGTCCATCTATTGTGGTGAAGAAATGCTGCCGAAGGCGGCTTGAGGAGCCCTTCGACTCCGCTCAGGGTATGGTTTATGAGAGGAGTCGAAACAATACAAGGAGATTATCATGTGTAAAGCAGAAACTTCTTTTGTACCGATTGCCGAGGCGGCCCAGCTTCTGGAAACGACCGAGATGCGGGTGCTGATGATGCTTAAAAAAAGCGAGCTGCAGGGAAAAGTCGAGGATGAAGCCTGGTATGTAGATCGTGCATCCCTGCAGCTGTGCGCCAAGCCGAAGGCCGCGGACATCGTTAAGCCGGGTGGTTGCGGCAGTGGTTGTGGCGGGTGCGGTGAACATTGAAACAGGAGGTCTTATTATGTCAATAATCGTCAAGGCATCAGACCTGAAATTCAGATATCCTCGCGACGTTGCCAATCGTGACGCGCCCAAGTTTACCGGCCTCCCTGACTCTGCACCGTTCAACCGTCACGACCTGTACGAGATCCTGCCGATACTGTCGGCCGTCATGGATGCGTTGGAGAGCACCGATGGCAAGGTGCTGCATCTGATTGAGGATGTCCTCAATGAGATGCCGAGTTTTATCACCACCCGTGGGGAGGTATTTGATTATCTGCGGGGATCGGCGCTAGAATGCATGAGACAGTAGGGGATATCTGGGAGTATGCCGACCGGGGGTATATCATTGTCATCACCACCAATGGTTCGCTGACCCGCGATGGGCGTGCGGTGGTCGGGCGCGGCGTCGCAAAACAGGCGACGCACTATTTTCCGGGGCTTGCCCAGAAATTGGGCACTCTACTCACTGAACAGGGGAGCCACGTGTTCTCTCTGGGGTGCGGCATCGTCACTTTTCCGGTGGAAGAGACCGCCTGGTCACTGCCGGACCTGCATATCATCGCCCGTTCGGCAGAAGAGCTGCGGCTGCTGGCGGACCGTTCGGGCTGGGAACGGATTGTCGTCCCGCGTCCCGGCTGCGGTGGCGGGGGGCTGGCGTGGAAAGATGTACTGCCGCTCCTTGCGCCCTGGTTTGACGACCGCTTTACCGTTATCAGCCGGCACTAGCTGACGACTGAACCGTTGATCTGAAGCGGACAGTGGGATGTTTCAGATGCGGAGTGAATCTCACCCACCAAAGTTGAGGAGGCATTCGTGCTGCACATTATCCAGAATGATCCGGAAGTGCCTCCGGGCACTATTGGTGAACATTTGACCGTACCGTATGTTGTCTGCCACCTGTACAATGGCTGTCAACTTCCGCGACTGGCGGATATTTCCGCCCTCATTGTACTTGGTGGTGCCATGGGGGCGAATGATGAGCAGAGTCACCCCTTTCTTGCTGATCTGAAAAAACTGATCAGCACTATCGTTGGATCGGGAATCCCCTATCTCGGGATCTGCCTCGGCGGACAGCTGCTGGCGGCAGTCCTTGGGGCAAAAGTGGCGTCGAAACGGTGGGAGGAGCGCGGGAATCTGGATGTGTCCCTGACGGACGAGGGGGGTCGCGATCCGCTTTTCAGCGGCATCTGCCGGAAATTTGGGACATTCCAGTGGCACCATGACAGTTTCGATATCCCGGAAGAAGGAATTTTGCTGGCTTCTTCGCCAGCATGCCCCAACCAGGCCTTCCGGGTAGGCGAGTCAGCGTGGGGATTGCAGTTTCACCCGGAAGTGACGGAGCGAATAATCCGTGACTGGTGCGCGTGGGAACATTCGACATCAGTTAAAACGGAAGAGTTTGTTACCGCATTCTCCCGTGCGGCGGACGCTTATCGCGCCACTGCGCGGCGCCTTCTTCAAAATTTCCTCCAGATCTCCTGAATGGTTTGGTGGGAGCATGAAAAACCGTAGCAGAGATGCACGCACGTTATCCGACTCAGCAGCTTTCCGTTTCTATCTGCTCCAACAGCGCCAACGCAGGCTGATCGTCATACTGTTCAAACAGTTCCCTGATATTGTTGATATAGGAATGGATCAGGAACAGCTCGTCCAGACATCGTCCCCCGTTCTGGTCCGGTTGGCCGACGCGTTTTAGTTTGTCGTTGAACAGATCCCAAAAGCGGTTACTCTTGTGCGGGTCATCGATATGTCGCCGCAGCATCACCATCAACTCACGCGAGTTTTTATCCCCTTCGATTCCAACGAACGACACATAGCGATCCGGTTTATTTTCTTGCTGCATCATTCCTCCACCCGTTCAACCTTGAGGGCGAACGTCAGATCCAATCCGGCCAGCGGATGGTTGCCGTCCAGCGTCACACCGTTTTCACTCACGGCGGTTACGATCATCATTCTGGATGCCCCACCCTTGAACTCAATGCTTAATTTTTGACCAACACTGATCTCTTTCCCGGCAGGAAATGTCTGGCGGCTTACTTCGATGATGTTCTCCTGGCGCTTCCGGCCATACGCCTCATCGGCGGGTAGCTCGATATTCTTTGTCTCTCCGGCGCGCATGCCGATCAGGGCCTGCTCCAGCGCCGGAAAAAGCTGGTCGGCACCGATAACGACCGTCAGCGGACCATGCTCGTCGGTGCTGTGAAATATCCTGCCGTTATCAAGGGTGCCGATATAACTGATTGTGACGCTGCTGCCGATCTCAGCCCGTACCATGTTCATAACCCCTTATTTATAGTGCTGATACCCGGTGAACAGCCGCATGTCCCACGGTGCAGATTCTGAAGCAGCATTCATAGTTTTTCCCTCGTGGTGCTATGTTCTGATGCAACTTTACTGCCGGATTTACATCGCCACGTTCTGCTCTATTTTTGGGCGACTGATTATTTGTTAGCCAAGCGCTATATAATGTGAGATACAACGCTTGACATCCATTTGAGCCAATACACCGATATATCAGCTGTTATCTTAATTTTACGAATTGGCACAGCACGTGATATGTGGATACTGTGGGAGGAGTAACGATGAAACATGAACTATCCCGATCTGTCACAGGACTTTCCGGCACGCTCTGGCTCAAAAGAGCTGACGATAAGTTCCTGGGGAACGACCGCATCAACCTGCTGGAAAAGATCGATGAGCTCGGCTCCATCACCAGGGCCGCCAAAGCCGTCGGCATCAGCTACAAGACTGCCTGGGACACGGTCAATCTGATCAACAACCTGGCTGAAAAGCCGCTGGTGGATCGTTTGACCGGCGGCAAAGGGGGCGGCGGCACCAGTCTCACCGCCGAAGGAAAAAGGATTATTGTGCAGTACCAAACCATCCAGGAGGAACACCGCAAATTTCTGGACAATCTGGAGAACAGGCTCGGCGATACCGAGAGCCTGTACACATTCTTACGGAGGATATCCATGAAAGTCAGCGCGCGTAACACTTTTGCAGGGGTTGTAACCAACATTACCAAGGGCGCGGTCAACGCTGAGGTGATCCTCTCCCTCAAGGGTGGTGTTCCCCTGACGGCTGTTGTTACCAACGGCGCCATCGACAACCTGGGACTCTGCAACGGCACTGAGGCCTATGCCATTATCAAGGCCAGCTCGGTCATCATCGGCACCGACCTGCATGATGCAAAGCTCAGTGCCCGCAACATCTTCTGCGGCACCGTTACCAAGATTGTCGAAGGGCCGGTCAATACCGAGGTGGATGTCGAGATTGGCGGTGGCAACTCCGTCAGCGCTGTCATCACCCATGACAGCGCCATCCGGCTTGAGCTGAAGATCGGCGGCCATGCCTGTACCCTGTTTAAAGCATCCAGCGTCATCATCGGAGTAAGCTGATCAGCAGCTGCCTGACCGTGAGCATCCTCTTTAACGAAAGGAAACCAAGCCATGAAACTGTCCACCATGCTGTTTATCGTCTGTTCTCTGCTGTGCATTACCTCAGTAGCCCGGGCTGCCGAAGTACACGTCGCAGTCGCCTCCAATTTTTCCGCTCCCATGAAACAGATAGCCGCTGAATTCGAGAAGGAAACCGGCCACACCGTGGTTCTGGCATTTGGGGCATCCGGCAAATTTTACGCGCAGATCAGGAACGGGGCGCCGTTTCATCTGTTTCTTTCCGCTGACGATGAAAAGCCGGCCCAGCTGGTAAAAGATGGTTTGACCGTAGCTGACAGCCGCTTTACCTATGCCGTCGGGACACTTGTGCTCTGGTCGGCACAGCCAGGTTTTGTGGATCCGAAAGGAGAGGTATTGAGGAAGGGAACGTTTACCAAAATTGCCATTGCCAATCCTAAATTAGCACCATACGGAACTGCCGCCATAGAAGTGCTGACAAAACAGGGGTTACTGGCAACGGTTACGCCAAAATTCGTACAGGGGGAAAATATCTCCCAGACGTTTCAGTTTGTCAGCACCGGTAATGCTGAACTGGGTTTTGTAGCGCTGTCACAGGTTATGAAGAATGGCAAGGTAGCCAGTGGTTCAGCCTGGATCGTACCGGGCAAACTACATCGTCCCATCCGTCAGGACGCGGTACTGCTTGCTACAGGCAAGGATAACGTTGCCGCCAAGGCGCTGCTGGACTATCTGAAGTCCGCTAAGGCAAAAATAATCATCCGTTCCTACGGATATGAAATCTGACGGACGCTACCATGTTCCTTGATTCTGGAGATCTCCAGGCGATCTGGCTGACAATAAGACTGGCATCAATTGTCACCGCCATCCTGCTGGTGGTCGGCACGCCGATCGCCTGGTGGCTCGCTCGCTCCCGTTCCCGCTGGAAAGGGCCGATCGGTGCGACCGTGGCGCTGCCGCTGGTGCTGCCGCCGTCGGTACTTGGATTCTATCTGCTGCTGGCCATGGGCCCCAACGGCCCGGTGGGACACCTGACCCGCACATTGGGGATTGAGCCGTTACCATTCACCTTCTGGGGGCTGGTGCTGGCGTCGGTCTTTTACTCGCTGCCGTTCATGGTGCAGCCGCTGCAGAACGCCTTTGAAGCGGTTGGCGACCGCCCTCTGGAAGTTGCCGCAACTCTGCGGGCCTCGCCGCTGGATACCTTTTTCACCGTTGCCCTTCCGATGGCCCTCCCCGGCTATCTCACCGCCTCCATTCTGACCTTTGCCCATACCGTCGGAGAGTTTGGTGTGGTGCTGATGATCGGCGGCAACATCCCTGGCGCCACCCGCGTCGCCTCGGTGCAGATCTACGACCATGTGGAGGCGCTGGAGTATGGGCAGGCACACCGCTTGGCCGCTGTCATGCTGATTTTCTCGTTTCTGGTGCTGCTGGCACTCTACGCCTGGCGTCCCAACGCCCGAAAAGGATAGCCCATGGACCGGATTACCGCACGCTTTCACGTTACATGGCCCGGATTCACTCTTGATCTGAATTTGAACCTCCCCGGTCGCGGCGTGACCGCCATTTTCGGTCAGTCCGGCTCCGGCAAGACCACGCTGCTCCGCTGCATAGCCGGGCTGGAGCGGGCAGAGCGGGGCTTTTTGTCATTCAACGGAGAGGTCTGGCAGGACGACCGCACCTTTCTGCCGACCCATAAGCGCCCCCTGGGGTACGTGTTCCAGGAAGCGAGCCTGTTTCCACATCTCTCCGTGCTCGGGAATCTGCGCTACGGCCTTACACGGTCGAAAGCGGAGCAGAGGGTGAGTCTGGATCACGCCATTGAACTTCTGGGAATTGGCGGTCTGCTGGAGCGGAAGCCGGAGCGTCTCTCCGGCGGTGAACGGCAGCGGGTCGGCATTGCCCGTGCGCTGGCCGTATCTCCCCGTATCCTGCTCATGGACGAACCGCTGGCGGCCCTTGATATGGCGCGCAAACAGGAAATTCTTCCCTATCTGGAACGGCTGCGTGATGAACTGGAAATCCCGGTACTGTATGTAACCCATTCCCCGGATGAGGTGGGTCGCCTGGCTAATTATCTGGTGGCGCTGGAATCCGGTGCCGTTGTTGCCCAGGGCCCCCTCGCCGAGACTCTGGCTCGCCTCGATCTGCCGATCCGCCTCGGTGAAGAACGGGGCGTGGTGCTGGAAGGGATCGTTGCAGAACGCGATGAGCGGTGGCATCTGGAACGGGTAGCGTTTCCCGGCGGCTCCCTCTGGATGCGGGATCGTGGACTTCCTCTGGGTCATACTGTCCGGATGCGGGTCCCGTCAGGAGGGATAAGCCTGAGTCGTCTGCCGCAGCAGGACAGCAGTATCCTCAATACGTTGGCCGGCGTGGTGGAAGCGATAGGTGATGACGATCACCCGGCGCATTCCCTGGTGCGGGTCAGGATCGGCGAGTCGGTGCTGCTTGCCCGCATAACAAAACGCTCGGTGGCTGTGTTGTGTCTTCAGCCCGGAGTGCCGGTCTGGGCGCAGATAAAGTCTGTGGCTGTTGCGCAGTGAGTCAGACCGTCTGAATGCATACCGAGTCTGTTATGCATGAATGTGATTTTATCCTGCCTTTATTTTAAGCAGCTGCGCTGCACCTCCACGCATTATAATTCAGCGGTACCGGATGCTGCCTGCAGGGCAATAATACATAACTTACCAGAACTACAGCTATTTTAGTTTATTTAAGATAGTGGCACGCCCCATGCATTGTCACGAATAACAATAAAAAACACCCCGCAGTACAGGCAAAGGCGCCTCCATTTCTAAAAAAATGGGGCGCCTTTTTATTTTATCCGGCCAAATATCACACATGCTCACGGATTGGTGAGCGAAAGGAGCATCACATGAGACAGATAGCTATTTACGGTAAAGGCGGCATCGGTAAATCAACAACCACACAGAACACGGTGGCAGGCCTCGCCTACCTCGGCAAGAAGATCATGATCGTCGGCTGCGATCCCAAGGCTGACTCCACTCGTCTGATCCTGCACGCCAAGGCCCAGAATACGGTTATGGATCTGGTAAGGGAGCGCGGTACCGTTGAAGATCTGGAGCTGGAAGACGTCATGAAGATCGGCTACGGCGACATCAAATGCGTCGAGTCCGGTGGACCTGAGCCAGGTGTCGGCTGCGCCGGCCGCGGCGTTATCACCGCTATCAACTTCCTTGAAGAAAACGGCGCCTACACTCCAGACCTTGATTTTGTCTTTTACGATGTTCTCGGTGACGTTGTCTGCGGCGGCTTCGCCATGCCGATCCGCGAGGGCAAAGCTGAAGAAATTTATATCGTTACTTCCGGTGAGATGATGGCTATGTACGCTGCCAACAATATCGCCAAAGGTATCCTCAAATATGCCACTTCCGGCAAGGTCCGCCTGGCGGGCCTAATCTGTAACGCAAGAAAAACTGACAAAGAGTTTGAGCTGGTCTCTGCCCTGGCAGCAAAACTAGGCACTCAGTTGATCCACTTTGTTCCCCGCGACAATCAGGTACAGAGGGCCGAGATGCGCCGCATGACCGTTATCGAATACTCTCCGGAGCATCCGCAGGCCCAGGAGTACCGGACTCTGGCAGAGAAGATCCTCAATAACAAAATGCTGGTAATACCGACCCCTCTGGAGATGGAAGAGCTGGAAGACCTACTGATGGAGTTCGGTGTCATGGAAGCGGAAGATGAGAGTGTGGTGGGCGTAGTCGAGGCAGCGGCATAATCAGGTCAAAACCAACCCCCCTCGCTCCCCCCTTATCAGGGGGGAAGCCACAACCTTGCACCCTCCTCCCCTGATAAGGGGAGGTCGGGAGGGGTTTTCAAGGAGACATATTATGTCAGACAAAATAAAAACAATTGAAGGCATTACCAAGGAATCAACCCAGGCCATGATCGACAAGTCCCTGGCGGTGTACCCCGAGAAGGGAAGAAAAAAACGTGCACCGCATCTGGCTCCCAACGATCAGAGTTCAGGAAGCGCCTGCGTTAAGTCCAACAAGAAAACAGTTCCTGGCGTCATGAGTGCCCGTGGCTGTGCCTATGCGGGAGCCAAAGGGGTTGTCTGGGGTCCGATCCGCGATATGGTCCACGTTTCCCACGGTCCGGTCGGCTGCGGCTGGTACTCCTGGGGTACACGACGTAATCTGGTCACCGGCACCACCGGCGTCGACAAATTCGACATGCAGTTCACCTCCGACTTTCAGGAAAAAGACATCGTCTACGGAGGCGACAAGAAACTGGCCGTGCTGCTCAGAGAGGCAAAAGATCTCTTCCCGCTGGCCAAAGGTATCTCTGTCCTTTCTGAATGCCCTGTCGGTCTGATCGGTGACGACATCAACTCCGTGGCCAAGGCCTCTGCCAAGGAACTGGACATTCCGATCATTCCCTGTAACTGCGAAGGTTTCCGCGGCGTTTCCCAGTCTCTGGGGCACCATATCTCCAACGACACCATCCGCGATTACATCATTGGGACCCGCGAGTTTGCCGAACCTGAAAGCCCATACGACATAGCCCTCATCGGCGAATACAATATCGGTGGCGATGCCTGGTCGACCAAGCCGCTTCTTGAGGAATGTGGCCTGAACGTCAAGGCTATCTGGACCGGCGACGGCGAGATAGAGAAGATCGCCGCCACCCACACGGTTAAGCTCAATGTTATACACTGCTACCGTTCCATGAACTATATGTGCAAGGTCATGGAAGAGAAGTACGGCATCCCCTGGATCGAACTCAATTTCTTCGGCCCGACCAAGATCAAACAGAGTCTGCGCAAGCTTGCCGAACTATTCGACGACTCCATCAAGGAGAAGGTTGAAGCCGTTATCGCCAAGTACGACCCACAGATGCAGGCTGTGATCGAACAGTACCGGCCGCGCCTGGATGGGAAAACGGTGATGCTCTATGTCGGTGGTCTGCGTCCCCGCCACACCATCAACGCCTACGAGGACCTGGGGATGAACTGCGTTGGTTCCGGCTACGAATTTGCCCACGGCGACGACTATGACCGCACCGCTCCGGAAATGCCTGATGCCACAGTGGTGTATGACGACATCTCGGAGCTGGAATTTGAAGAGTTTGCTGATGCCCTGAAGCCAGACCTGGTCGGAAGCGGAATCAAGGAGAAGTACCTGTTCCAGAAGATGGGAATACCGTTCAGACAGATGCACAGTTGGGATTATTCCGGCCCTTACCACGGTTACAAGGGATTCCCGATCTTTGCCCGCGATATTGACATGGCGATTAACAGCCCGACATGGGAACTGGTAAAGGCACCGTATTAGTACGTGAGAAGTTGTTTTGTGTATCAGGATCGGAAGTAAAGCAGGGTCAAGGTCACGGGGCGGGAAAGCCTTGGACCTTGGCCCTGACCTTTTTGTACGGTATCACGCCAGCAAGAAATCCAGATCCTCCCGCGTTAGCCCCGCACCACCACCGTCTGCTCCATCCTCCAGAATAGCCTTGTACAGCCTGGTTTTTTGCTCCTTAAGCGCCATCATCTTTTCCTCAATGGTATGGCGCATGATCAACCGCGTGATGGTGACCTGTTCGGTCTGGCCGATACGGTGGGCCCGGTCGGACGCCTGATTTTCAACCGCCGGGTTCCACCAGGGGTCCATGTGGTACACGTAGGTGGCGCGGGTCAGGTTAAGCCCCTTGCCGCCCGCCTTGAGGCTGATCAGAAAGACGGTCGGTTCCGCCGAATTCTGGAATGACTCCACCATTTTTTTCCGCTGGGGAACCGGTGTCGAGCCATCCAGGCGGAGGCAGGCAAACCCCTGCTCCCGCAGCCCCTTCTCAATGATGTCGAGGTAGCCGGTAAACTGGGAGAACACGAGAGCGCTGTGCCCCTCATCACGCAGTTCGGTCAGCTGCTCGGCCAAAAACTCCAGCTTTGGTGAAGCGTCACTGGCTCCGGCTGAGGCGAGTGACGGGGCGAGGCAGATCTGGCGCAAACGCAGAATGGCGGTCAGGGCGATGATACGGGCCTGTGCCGGGGCGTGGCTTTCGTAGGCTTCCTTGACCTGTCCTCGCACCTCCTCCACGGTGCGCTGGTAAAAAATTCTCTGTTTCGTCGTCAGCTCCAGTGGGATGTCCATCTCGATCTTTGGCGGCAGCTCGTTGGCAATCAACTGTTTTGTTCGCCGCAGCACAAAGGGACGGGTGCGGCCAATCAGCCGCGCCGTGCCGGCCGCGCCATCCCGGCTGAGTTTACGGCTGAACTCCTCGCGCGTCCCCAATAAACCGGGCAGGCAGAGATCCATGATGGCGAAGTATTCTCCCAGATGGTTTTCTACCGGAGTCCCGGTCAGCGCCAGCGTAAAAGCCCCCCGCAACTTGCGGACGGCATTGGTGGTGGCTGCCTGCAGATTTTTGACCATCTGGGTTTCGTCGAAAATAATGACATTGAAGCGGTGGTCGGCCAGCAGGTCGCAGTCGCGCTGGACAATGCCGTAGCTGGTGATGATGACATCGTGATTGGCGAATTCAGCACTGCTGCGTCCGCTGCCGCTGTAGAGCATGACCCGGGCGGCCGGGAGGAAACGGGCCAGCTCCGCCTCCCAGTTGAAGAGCAAGGAGGGCGGTGCAACGACCAGATGCGGTGTTCCTGGAGCGGCGGCAGATGCCAGCTCGCCGGACATGATCCCCGCCAGCAGGGTGATCCCCTGCACGGTTTTGCCCAAACCCATGTCGTCGGCCAGGCAGGCACCAAAATGGTGCTCGTACAGGAAGGCCAGCCAGTGCCAGGCATCGATCTGATAATGGCGCAGGGTGGCGTTAAGCCCCTCTGGCAGCGGGCGCGGCGGTATTGATGAAAAATTGAGCAGGCTCTCCAGTATCCGGGCATCGTCCGGCGCCAGCCTGACTTCGACCCCGTGGCTGCGGAGCTGCAGCCAATCCAGAATCTGCAGGCGCGGCACGCGCACCAGATCCTGCTCCCCCTTTTTCTTTTTCTTGCCTGACGGCATGGCCCCGGCAAACATCGCCAGCACCTGGGCGCTGACCTCATCCAGCAGCATCAGCGTGCCGTCACGGCGCAGCAGGCCGCTGCCTCCCAGCAGGCCACGCAGCTCTTCCTCCGTCACCATCTCGCCGTTACAACGGATCTCCGGCTTTAGTTCGAACCAGTCCTGGCTGCTGCTGGTGGCATCGAGTGAAAAATCCCACGCTGCCGTTGCCAAAGGTTCGTTGCCGATGCGGAGCGTAAAACCTTCACCCTGCAGGCGTGCCGCCAACTGCGGCAACTCCTTCAGCAGCTTGACCGTGGCAACCTCCACCTTCACCGATACACCGTTGTCGGCAAAAGAATCCAGCCCGAAGGTTTCGTACAGAATCCGCATCAGCCCTGCCTGGCTGCGGTGGTCATCCTTCAGGAAGCGCCAGCCATCAGGGGTCGCAATGGCGATGAGCATCGCGGTATCCCATGCTGCGGCCAGAAAGGTGATAAGCTGTTTGGCCTCCCGCTTCACATCCCTTTTTAAAAAATCGGATGAGCCGGTCACAGAACGGATAATGGCGTTTCGTGCAATGGTTTTGGTTTCGTCCAGCAGCGCAAAGGCCGCCTCAACCACCGCCCGTACCCGTTTCTTGGTCTTCATCGGATGAGAAAGTTTTGAGCGCAGAGCAGGGTTGAACAGCCAGAAGGATGAAGTCGAAAAGGGAAAGGTCTCGTTTTCGTACCAGCTGACCGGTTCCATGGAGGTCATTGCACCGGTCAGGCCGAGGGGGATATCCAGCAGGTATGTCTGGGTGCTGGTGGGGTATTCAAGGCAGGGAACACCATTCAGCTGGAAGTAGCAATGCGTGTCCGGATCATTGATGGTAGCCGATGAAAGTCGAATGGCAGCGTTATTAAAGAGTTCCAGCGGCGCGATGACGCTATGGCGCAGGCTACGGAGTTCCGGGGTGGCAGGGGATACCTCCTGACCCTCTCCGTCATCCCACTCAGTATCATCCCATTCTTCATCATCGTCAAAATCATCCTGCGTTCCGTCCAACTCCTCGAAAACCGCTTCCCAGCGTTGCCAGGCATCATTGTCTGCCACCGGCCGGGCAACACCGGCTGCAACATCGAACAGCATCTGCCCGTGTACGAAGGCGGTGGGCGGAAGTGGGACACCATCCGAGTAAGAACGGGAGATATGGACTTCATCGACACGGATATCGAAGGTAATTCCGGCGCTGCAGGGTTGGTCACCCTTGTAGGCAAGGGTTGTTTCATGGCCATCCCCATCGCGAAATACGATCGGATACGCGCCGCCAGTCATCTGGTGGAATCTCTCAAAATACCGCTGTGAAGATTCATAAAAATAATGTGACGCCAGGAAGCGGGCCAGATCGGTCGGCAGACCATCGGCTGTCCAGCCATACACCGCGTCATCACCACGCTTGATAGCGCCACGGACGCTATTGCCGTATCCGCTCTGCTCTATCAGCAAGCGATATTTCGGGGCTTTTCCCAGAATAGGTGACGGGGTGGTTGGCGGTGGTCGTGTCATGGTCTGTTCCTGTTCATGTTATTGCCTTGTTCAATGCTTCGCTGTAGATCGCTCTTTACATGGTACTAATGCAAACCGTATTTGGTAACCGGTCGCGCGGGAGTGACGGCGTCGTACAGGATAGCATCGGAATCGATTCAATACACATAAAAATATAATTGTGCCGTGAACGTTGCGTAAAAAAACAGCATAAAATCGGTTTTAAGCCATATATTCGATGCAACAAAAACGCAACTAGCTTATATATAAGAGTAATAACTCAATAGCTGTTTTAGGCATGCCTCCTGCATTCTCGCTGGTACAGGCAATTATATATTCCAACGATCAGCACGGCAACGGCGCCCGGTACTCTTTATTCATAGGAGTGTCGGGCGCCGTTAGCATTTTTGCAAAGGAGAATAATTATGTCAAACTTACTGGGACTTGAGGTCAAGAAGATTGTTGAGACCCCACCGGAAGAGGTGGAGCGGGTCAAAAACTGGATCAACAGTGAAGAGTACAAAGAGAAGAACTTCGCCCGCCAGGCGCTGGTGATAACACCGGCCCACGCCTGTCAGCCTCTGGGTGCCGAGCTGGCTGCCCACGGTTTTGAGGGGACTCTCCCTTTTGTGCATGGCTCGCAGGGGTGCACTTCCTACTTCCGCTCCACGTTCAACCGCCACTACCGCGAACCGGCCCCTGCCGCTTCTTCGGCCATGAGTGAGGACGGCGCCGTGTTCGGCGGCCAGAATAATCTGCATGAGGGACTTGAAAATGCGGTTGCCCTGTATAAACCGAAGATGATTGCGGTGTTCACCTCCTGCATGCCGGAGGTAATCGGTGACGACCTGACCGCCTTTATCAAGAACGCTAAACTGAAGGGTTGTATACCCAATGAGCTGCCGACCCCCTATGCGAATACCCCCAGTTTCAGCGGATGTCATATCCATGGCTACGACTCCATGCTGGTTTCGATACTGCAGACCCTGACCGAAGGGAAACAGATCGAGGGACGCTGCACCGGCAAACTCAACCTGCTGCCCGGCTGCGATTTCAACACCGGCAACTATCGCGAATACAAGCGGATACTGAAGGAATTCGGTATTCCCTACACACTGCTGGCCGATATCTCAGAGACATTCGATTCGCCACTTGACGGAAACTATCGCATCTATCCCGGCGGCACCAAGTTAGATGATGCGGCCGACTCTATCAACGGCAAGGCAACCATCGCCTTGGGGTCATATTCAAACGCCAAGACCTACGGCTGGATCAAGGATAATTATTCTGGCAAACATGCTTCAATGCCGGTGCCGTTCGGCATCGCCAAGACAGATGCCTTCCTGATGAAGATATCGGAACTTTTTGGCAAGCCGGTTCCCGAGTCCCTTAAGGCCGAGCGCGGTCGGGCTGTTGACCTCATGACCGATGCCCACCAGTATATCCACGGCAAAAAGTTTGCAGTCTACGGCGACCCGGACTATCTCCTTGGTTACGTCTCCTTCCTGCTTGAGATGGGAGCTGTTCCCTACCACATCCTCTGCTCCAAGGGGACCAAGAAGCTGGAAAAAGAGATTCAGGCGCTGCTTGACGCTTCCATGTACGGCAAGGAAGGGAGAATATACATCAACAAGGATCTCTGGCACATGCACAGCCTGCTGATGACTGACCCGGTAGATGCCATGATAGGCGACACCCACGGAAAATTCCAGGCGAGAACAGCTAAGATTCCACTGTTTCGATTCGGCTTCCCGGTCTTCGACAGGGTCAACCTGCACCGTGTTCCGCTCATCGGCTATCAGGGCGTTCTCAACATGCTCTCCACAATATGCAACAAGTTTATCGACATTACAGATGATACCTGTGACAACGAGCATTTCGAGATGATGCGGTAGTTCTCCCGGTAAACCGGATAGGAACACAAAAGAGCGGGCGGCCATGTGGTCGCCCGCTCTTTTGTGTGACCACCGCTTCCATATTGAGAATGCCCCAACTTACTGCTAGAATAACTACCTCGATTCTCCCCCACTACCAGATCCCAAAGGCAGCCCATGTCAACCCTCCAATCAGAGCATCTGATATCACTCCTTGATACGATCTCCGCTCTTCACCCGGAAGAACGTGTTGCGCTTGCCCTGCTGGCGATTATGTACGCCCCGGTCGCCCGTACCCCTTTTGCGCAGTGCCTCCAGAAAGCCGGCATCAAGAGCGCGCAGGGAAAGACCATGAGTCCCACCGAAGTACCGCCGTTGATGGAAAAACTTGTTGGCTGCGATCTGGCGGTCGATATAAATGGCTCCTACTGCTGCAATCCGCTGCTGTCCCACCTTCTTGTGCGTCAGGCACAGAAGGAAGGTCTTTTTGAGCGGTATGCGCAAACGGTGCAGAGTGTGATTGCTCCCCGTGAATCCTGGCACTCTCTCTACTATCGTTCGTACGCGCACTGCGTCCAGGACATCCGCATCGCCCTGTATCGCGGCCTCCAGGCACAGGTAACCGGATTGCTCGCACTCTGCGCGACCAGCTATGCGCATGAATTCGGGGAGCAGCACCCCTTTTCCCTGATATGCCCTGAACCGCTGGATAGTGAATGGATTCTGGAAATGCCGGTGTTGCTCCAGACGGCGATTATCACCTTTCATCTCGACCGGTCACTGGAGCGGCTGCAACCGGCCGATAGCGCCTTCGCCCTGCTGGAACAGCTCCTTAACAGCCGCACGGAACAGTCTCTCGATACCTTGAAGCTCTACCTGACGCAGCTGTTGCTCCGGGGGGATATCAAAAAAGCGGCCCTGATCCTGAAGAACAGTGAAACGCTTCAACTGCATGAACTGCGCGGTTGGCTGGCGGTGCTGCAGGGGGATGATGATCTGGCTATCGCCTGTTTTGAGAAGGGGCTGGCAGTACGTAAAAAAGAGACCGGCAAGCGCAAGGTCTTTTTCCGCGATCTGTCCGGCCTGTTTTACCTGCTGGCGCTGATCCGCAGCGGGTTGCCGCAGCAGTTGCAGACAGTTGCCGAGCTGGGTGAATGGGTGATCAAACAGCGCAACTACCCCCATCAGTTTGTGATCTGGATCCTGTACCAGTACGCCGAGGTAAAGCTGGGTAAAAACCGCGCCAAACATGAACTTGAACAGCTCTGCAACCGCGAACAGATTCTGGGGCCGATGTCGCAGCTGTTTCATTCGCTGATCGGGCAATGGCTGGCGGAAACCGTTGCGACACCGCACCTGAAAGCGCTGAAGCGCATCCAGTCCGGGGCGGCCGCTGCCGGATACGGCTGGATTGCCGCAGAGGCGGGCTTTCTGCGGGCACGCTTCAATCCGGATGGCAAGGGCCAGACCGCCGCCCGACAGCTGTTTCATGACCAGGGGATCGTCAGCATCAGTGAAAGGAGCGATAGCGCTGACAACTGGGAGCGTACACTCAAGGCACTGCTGGCGTTGGGGGGCGCTCCCCCCCCGGCGGCAGGAAAAGAGGTCGCGGCAAGAGAGTCCCGTATTCTCTGGATGCTGTCCGGCACCGAGAGCTACGTCGATATCCAGCCGATCGAGCAGAAACGGAGCGGCAAGGGGTGGAGCGCCGGACGCAATGCGGCGCTGAAGCGCCTGAAAGAGGAGGGGATAAAGCTCGATTTCCTTTCTCCCCAGGATCGCGAGATCGTGGCCTGCATTAAGAAAAGCCGCAGTGGTTATGGGTATTACGGCAAAGAGACCTACGAATTCGATACGGTACGGGCGATACGGGCCATGGCCGGGCATCCGCTGGTTTTTAACGCCCTGAATCATGACGAGCAGATCAGTGTGGCAAAGGGGGAATTTGCCCTGGAGGTCAAGCGGGGGAAGGGAAACCTCTGTGTGAAGCTGATACCGGCCATCAACACGGAAAGCAGTGCCTTCTTCCGCTGGGAAGGGACCGGCCGTCTGCTGCTGTTCGAGCCGACGGCCGATCAGCGGCGCATCGCCGGGATCCTCGGTGACAAGCTGATCGTGCCGGAGCGCGGCGAAGCGCAGGTGATGGCCGCCATCACGGCGGTTTCGCCGCACGTCGCGGTTCATTCAGACGTGGCCGGAGCCAACGCCGCCGCCGAGACCGTGGAACCGGATAATCGCCTGCAGATCATGCTCCGCCCCACGGCTGCCGGGCTGTCGATGGAGCTTGTCCTGCTGCCGCTGGGCGAGGGGGGACCGCGTTTTTTTCCCGGCAGAGGCGGCGCGACGGTCATCGCCGAGGTAAACGGCACCAAGCTCCAGACCAGCAGAAAGCTGGGGGATGAACGGCAGCAGTATGCCGTCCTGGTCGATGCCTGCCCGGCGCTGGAACCGGCCGAGGTGCGGGATGGATTCTGGCGCTGCGACGATCCGGAAGAGTCTCTGGAGCTGCTGGAGCAGCTGAATGTCGTTGCCATCGCCCATGCCGGGGTATTCAGCATCAACTGGCCGGAAGGGGAACGCTTCAAGCTGCGGGGCAGGGCGGAGTGGACGAAAATGAAGCTGTCGGTACAATCCGGCAAGGAGTGGTTTGCACTTCATGGTGAGGTCGCGGTCTCGGATAACGAAGTGCTCTCGCTGATGGAGTTGATGAAGCTGATGGAGGGGACAGAGGGACGCTTCGTCCAACTGGCCGACGGCGAATTTCTGGCGCTGACGGAAGAATTCCGCCGTAAGCTGCACGATCTGCGGCGGCTGGTGGAAAAAAACGGCCGCTTCACGCCGCTGATCGCGCCGCTGGTCGAAGAAGCGCTGCAGGGTGCCGCCGGGGTGAAGGGTGACAAGCAGTGGAAGAGTGACATGGCCCGCTTCAGGAACGCCCAGGAACTTCTGCCGACGCTCCCGCCGACCCTTCAGGCCGAACTGCGCGATTATCAGCGGGAAGGCTTCGACTGGCTCTGTCGTCTGGCGGAGTGGGGGGTGGGCGCCTGCCTGGCTGATGACATGGGATTGGGGAAGACGGTGCAGGCGTTGGCGCTGCTGTTGACGCGAGCCGCCGCCGGTCCGGCGCTGGTGCTGGCCCCCACCTCGGTCTGCTTCAACTGGGAAATTGAGGCGCGCCGCTTTGCGCCGACCCTCAACCCGCGGGTCTTCGGGGGAGGAAATCGTGCCGAGTTCATCGCACAGCTGGCTCCGTTCGACCTGGTGATCTGCAGCTATACCCTTTTCCAGCAGGAAGCCGACCTGCTCACTGGCGTGGAGTGGGAAACCGCCGTGCTGGATGAGGCCCAGGCGATCAAGAACATGACCACCAAGCGCTCTCAGGCCGCCATGCAGCTCAAAGCCGGTTTCCGCCTCGCCACCAGCGGCACCCCGGTGGAAAACCGGCTGGATGAACTCTGGAACCTGTTCCGTTTCCTCAACCCCGGCTTGCTCGGCTCCCATAAGAGTTTCAGCACCCGCTTCGCCATCCAGATTGAAAAACATGGCAGCAAAGCCGCCCGTACCCTGCTGAAGCGGTTGATTCGCCCCTTTATCCTGCGCCGCACCAAGAGCCAGGTGCTGGAGGAATTGCCGCCACGCACCGATATTCTGCACCTGGTCGAACTGTCCCGTGAGGAGAGCGCCTTTTACGAGGCGCTCAGGCGCAGGGCGGTCGAAAATCTCTCCGGCGCTGAAAACTCACCCCCCGGAGAGAAGCAGATCCGCATCCTGGCTGAGATCATGCGCCTGCGCCGCGCCTGCTGCAACCCGCAGCTGGTGATGCCGGGGAGCGAGATACCGAGCGCCAAGCTGGCGGCATTCCGGGAAATTGTCGCGGAGTTGCGCGAAGGGGGGCACCGGGCGCTGGTGTTCAGCCAGTTTGTCGATCACCTGTCGATCCTGCGCCACGACCTTGATAGCGCCGGAATCACCTATCAGTATCTCGACGGTTCGACTCCCCAGAAAGAGCGGCCGGGGCGGGTTGCCGCCTTCCAGTCCGGCGAGGGGGAACTGTTCCTCATCAGCCTCAAGGCGGGGGGTGTCGGCCTCAACCTGACCGCCGCCGATTACGTCATCCACATGGACCCGTGGTGGAATCCGGCGGTGGAGGATCAGGCCTCTGACCGTGCCCACCGCATCGGCCAGAACCGTCCGGTCACGGTCTACCGCCTGGTGGCGGCCAACACCATCGAAGAGAAGATCGTCGCCCTGCACCACCAGAAGCGCGACCTGGCCGATTCGCTGCTGGAGGGGACCGAGACGTCAGCGCGGGTCTCAGCGGAGGATTTGATGGCGCTGTTGCGGGATGCGGGGGAGTGATTCTGGTAAACCTTCTCACGCCTTGTCTCTGATTGCATTAATCAAGGGATGGAGTGTATAGTGCTGACGCATCTAATTCCGAGGAGGCCACGAACCCGATGCCGATGACAATTTTTGAGGCGATGAGCGGTAATATCAGCTCCTTTCTTGGTGGCGCCGAGGTCGTTCTTTCCCCTGTTGCCGAACGTGTGCAGCATGAGGGTTACGCTATATTCCTTCCGGTCGTGACGGACGGGCGGGAGCTTATGTTCAGTGCCACGCGAAAACACATTCCCTTCACCCGTCTGGAGGAGTCTTTTTGTGCCGAGCTGCTGACCGCATTTGCCATGCTCTACGGTGGTTTCCGGCAGGAGGGGTATGCGGCGCAGTTCAGGACGGCGCTTGTCGCCTCGATCATGGACATCACGGTTGCCCGCTCCCTGCGCGGCGATCATAACAAGGGGTTCTGGCCCATCCAGCAGCTCATCCAGCTGTTAAAGAGCCTTTCCTATCAGAAGTACGAAGGAAAACCGGCCACCACCGGCGTGATCATCCATCGTACGACAGCGGCAGAACTCCGTTCCGTGATGAAACAGCGGAAACATACCCTGGTTCCCCTGAAAAGTTCACAGAGTATTGGTCCCGGCTTCTTCGACAACCCCTTGACCTATCGGTTCATCGACGGCACGAACCTGTTCTTTCTGGCCGGTATCCAGATGCAGGTAAACGGTATTGTCACGATCTCCGGCACAGCCCTCCAGAATGAGGTGGAGCGGCTGACCCAACGGGAACTTTTTTCGATCATCAGGAGAAGCGGGGCGGGTGCATTTGCCGTCACGGTGAACGAGGCTTCGGATATCGAGGTCCTCTCCAGTCCCGCACGCATCATGGTCCGAAGAAAAGGGGTGTGGAGTTTATTTGATCCGGCCATCTTCCGGGCGTTCCTGGCGGACTGTATTGACGCGGAGTCGGCTGAAGATCTTATCTGGACGCTCTATGCGCTCTCAAAGATTCGCTATGGCACTGTTGTCATGGTGTACGGAGGCAGCGGGCGTAAGCTTGCCGGGTTGAAAAAAGGCGCCGTCGGCGGCGCCGATCCCATAGGGCGTCTGCTGATAGAGCGGGTGCAAAAAAGAAGCATTGGCGAACTGAAAGAGACCGGGACACTCCTCAGAATTCTTTCATCGGATGGTTTGACCGTATTCAACCCGAAGGGAAAGCTGGTTGATACCGGCTTTATTATCGATACGTCCCACGCGCGCGAAATGGTGGCCGGTGGCGGGAGAACCACGGCCGCCTGCGCTGCGTCACATTTCGGCAAAGTTATCAAGGTCTCCCAGGATGGCCCTATCGAACTCTACGAAAATGGTGCCCAGATCTACCGTTTCGGATAGTCGGCAGCGGTTCAGCCAAAGACAATCGCACACCACCATGCACCAACGACAATACCTCCGCTCGACAACGCCAGCAGGGCGTTTACTACAGATCCCGGACGCCCCTGTTTCCCCACCATAATCTCTGCAGCCGTACCGAAGAACACCCCAAAACAGAAGCCAAACAGGTGCGCGCCCAGATCGGTATGTTTCCCTTCCGTGCCCAGAATCGCCAGCAGCGCCAGCCCCGCAGCAACCGGTATAAACCAGCGTCGCTGCAGATCATGGCGATAGCGCACCATGCTGATGGCCGCGAGGATGCCGACAGCGCCAAAAACGGCGGTGGAGGCCCCGACCGAGCGGTGGTCCGGGGATTGTACCCAGGCATTGAGCAGGTTGCCGAGCGTGCCGGATGCCAGTAGCAGGCTCCAGGCCAGGCCGGAACCGAGCTCACGGCAGAGAAGGATAATGAAGATACCGCCGATTGTCAGATTCCCCAGCAGGTGTACTGGGCCGGCATGCAGGGTCAGGGCGGTGACGCATTGCCACCATTGACCGATCCTGATACTCGCCGCATGGGCAGCGCCGAGCTCATACAGGTCAAGAATGCCTCGCTCCGGAAGCGATAGGCCGACCAGTGTCAGGTTGTGAAACGTCGCCAGAAGCAGCAGCACCGAAACGGTCGGCAGGGTGTTCTCAATCAATTGACGCGTGGCAGGAAGTGCGGGGGGCCAGCTTTGATTCGCTTCCTCAAAGAGCTGCAGTTCCCTGCGGGCACTCTCCAGATGAGGTTCCGGCACCAGCAACTGCCAGGCAGTGCCGTCCGGTGCGATGCAACAGGGTATGGAGCGGGAGTCCAGTACGAGCGCCCAGGAGCGCGCCTGGCTCTTGGTCAGCAGTGTACTGATGCCTGGGGAAACCGGTCTCCAGGGGGTGGCATCCTCGTTATGCTGTTTGTCTGAAAGGTCCATGGATTCAACTATAATCACTAACGTGGAAAAATGCCATGCAGGCATCCAAAAACTCCTGCATTGGACTCTAACTAATTCTTTGAGCTGGCACAGTTATCAGGTATATTTAACCAGTTTATATAATTGCGGCCTATCATTCCGATGGTATGGCCTTGACGAGCAGAAAAAGGTGGGAGCGTATCATGCTGAAAAAACTGACACTGCTGCTTGTAATGGTTACCTGCCTTGTTTCTGCCGCGTTTGCGGACAGTTATAAAAACAGCCTGACCGATGCGGAAAAACTCTGGCTGTCGCAGCATCCGACAATCAGCATCGGGATCATGGGTGACTGGCCTCCGCTTGACTTCACTGACAGTGCCGGGAAACCCCAGGGAATCGGAGCTGCCTATATCGAGGCTCTCAACAAGCGGCTTGACGGAGCACTAGTACTGCACCCCGCGCCGTTTAGTGAAAACTACGAGAAAGTCCAAAAAGGACAGCTCGACGCTCTGATGGATATAACGGCCAGGCCGGAACGTGAAGCGCTGTTCAACTTTACACGGCCCTATAACAACTGGGTCGGGTTGAAATACGAAAAAGGGATCGAGTATGTCCTGCTCTGGGATGTGGTGGGCATGTCAATGGCGGTCATCCTGCTATTTTTATACTGGAACCGGCGGCTGGGGAAAGAAATCCGCATTCGGAAACGAGCCGAAGAGGAACTGACGGTATACCGGGATGGGCTGGAAGAGCAGGTCAGGGAACGGACTGCGGAGCTTCTAAAGGAGATTGGCGAGCGGATTAAATCCGAAGAGCAGCTTAAAGCCAGTGAAGAAAATTATCGCTGTTTTACCGGACTTACCTCGGACTACGTGTACAAATGCGCAAGAACCGGGACCGCTCCGTTCCGGGTGAAGTGGATCGGCGGCGCGGTCGACGCCATTTCCGGCTACAGCGCGTATGAAATATATGAGCTTGGCTGCTGGCTCCCCCTTGTCCATCCTGATGACAGGGAGGCTGTCGCCTCCGATCTCTTCAACCTGATTCCGGGAGAGTTGAAACAGCTGGAATTCAGGCTTGTCACAAAACAGGGGGAGATCCGCTGGATATCGGAAAAAAGTCGGTGCGAGTCAGGGGAAGAAGGGGATCTGATCCTTTTCGGGGCCGCCACCGACATAACCGAGCGCAAACGCGCCGAGGAGGAGCAGCTGAAGCTTGAACAACAGCTCCTCCACGCCCAGAAGCTGGAGAGCCTGGGAGTACTGGCGGGGGGCATCGCCCACGACTTCAACAACATCCTGATGGCGATCATCGGCAATGCTGATCTGGCGCTGATGCGGATCAATAAGGAATCCCCCGCCGTTGATAACCTGCACCGCATCGAGCAGGCCGCGGCGCGTGCCGCCGACCTCGCCAAGCAGATGCTCGCCTACTCCGGCAAAGGAACATTCATGGTCGAGAACATCGACCTGAATCGTCTGCTGGAGGAGATGCTGCACATGCTGGAGGTATCCATCTCCAAGAAGGCGGTACTGCGTCTCAACCTGCATCAGCACCTTCCGCCGGTGGAGGCGGACGCTACCCAGATGCGCCAGATCATCATGAACCTGGTCATCAACGCCTCCGAGGCGATAGGTGACGGTAGCGGTGTCATAGCGATCACCACCGGCTGCATGGACTGCGACCGGAGTTACCTGCAGGATGTCTGGCTCGATGAAAATCTGACCGATGGCCTCTACGTCTATCTGGAAATAGCCGACAGCGGCTGCGGCATGGACAAAGCAACCATGGCAAAGCTGTTTGACCCCTTCTTTACCACCAAGTTCACCGGCCGCGGCCTAGGTATGGCCGCCGTACTGGGGATCGTACGGGGGCACAAGGGGGCGATCAAGGTTTACAGCGAGCCGCGCAGAGGGACGACCTTTAAAATCCTGATCCCCGCATCCGGCAGTCCTGCCGACCTGTTCGACGGCAACGGCCACACTGACGACTGGCAGGGGAGCGGCACCGTGCTGCTGGTGGACGACGAAGAAACGGTGCGCGGCATCGGGGCCGAAATGCTGAAGGAACTGGGTTTCAGTACGGTCACCGCCAGCGACGGCCGGGAGGCGATCGAGATCTTCAACTCCACGCCTGACATCGCTTTCGTGATCCTTGACCTGACCATGCCGCACCTGGATGGAGAAGAGTGTTTCCGTGAACTGCGGCGACTGAAAGCGGACGTCAGGGTGATTATGTCAAGCGGCTACAACGAGCAGGAGGTCACCCGGAAATTCGCCGGCAAGGGGCTGGCCGGCTTCATCCAGAAACCGTACATGCTGTCAACATTGAAAGAGGCGGTCAGATTGTTATGACTCTGGCCGGATAAACTTCAATGATGCCCTGCGGGTATACATTGGGCCGCTTACTTTGCACCAAAGGTAACGCCATGAAAGGACGCCCCTGTAATGAAACTTTTTGACCGCATATCCCCTAAACAGCTGCTTGCAGTGATAGCAGTCGCTTCGGCCGTTCCGTTTTTGGCGGTGGAGTTTTTCACACCTCAGCTCTATACGGTCATGGAGAGTTCGTCCTTCCTCGTCTTTCACAATGTTGCCGAGTTTTTCAGCGTCTTGGTTTCCCTCTCTATTTTCGGCCTCGGGTGGTACTCCTACGATCAGAACAGGGACCGGCACTCGCTATTCCTGAGCGTGGCCTTTCTTGCCATCGGCCTGATGGATTTCATGCATACCCTGGGTTATACCGGCATGCCGCCGTTTATGACTCCCAACGGCCCCAATAAATCAACCCATTTCTGGATTGCCGTCCGCTTTTTCAGCGCATCGGCATTTCTCACCAGCGCCTTTGTCCCCTCCGGCAACACGAGCCGCTGGCTGTCAAAAACCGCCCTGATGACCGCTGCGCTCGCCATATCGTCCGCCGTCTTTACCGCNGTCATCTNCTTTCCCGATTCGCTGCCGGCCACCTACAGTGAGGGAGTCGGTCTGACNCCGTTCAAGATGGTTTCGGAATACGTCATCATACTGCTGCTGATTCTGGCGGTNATCGCATACTGGCGCCGCCTGTCNCGAACCGGTGACCGGATGATCTACTACTACCTGGCGGCGTTTGTGCTCTGCATATTCAGNGAAGGTGTCTTTGCCGTCTACAAAAGCGTTTTCGACACATATAACGTGCTTGGCCATTGTTACAAAATTATCGCCTTCTGGTTGATCTACAAGGGGATATTTGTCGCCTCCGTCAGAAAACCGTACGAAGAGCTGCTCGTTGCCAATGAGGAACTTCGCCAGAATCGCAACATGCTTTCCCACATCATGAACTCTGTACCGCAGTCCATTTTCTGGAAAGACCGGGGGTGCGTTTTTCTGGGCTGTAACCAGGTTTTTGCTCGTCAGGCCGGGATTGACAACCCTGATGATATTGTCGGCAGGTGTGATTTTGATCTCCCCTGGAGCCGCGAAGAGTCGGAAGGGTATCGTGCCGATGATCGGGAGGTCATGGCGCGGGGAGAGGCGAAGTATCACATAATAGAAACCCAGCGTCAGGCGGATGGAACCGCCATCTGGCTCGATACCACCAAGATTCCGCTCACGGACAGCTCCGGCAGAGTGGAAGGGGTGTTGGGAGTCTACGAGGACATCACCGGGCGAAAGCAGGCCGAGGAAGATTTGAAGGAAGCTCTGCTTTTCAACCAGCAGATTGTCACCTGCGCCCAGGAAGGGATTGTCGTCTATGACCGGGATCTTCGCTATCGGGTCTGGAACCCCTTCATGGAGCAGCTGAGCGGTTTGCAGGCTGCCGATGTGCTCGGGAAAACCCCGCTGGAGGTTTTTCCGTTTCTGAATGAAGGCGGTGTGATGGAAAGGCTGACGAAGATTCTTGCCGGGGAAGCCACTGATCAGGTCGAATTTCCCTTTCAGGTGCCGGGCACGGGGAAAGCCGGCTGGAGCTCCGATAGCTCCGCACCGCTCCTGAATGCCAAAGGGGAGATCATCGGCATCATCGGGACAGTTCGGGACATCACGGAAAGCAGGAAAGCGGAGGAGCAGCTGCGCCAGTCACAGAAGATGGAGGCGCTGGGGCAGCTGGCGGGAGGTGTCGCCCACGATTTCAACAACATGCTCCAGGTGATAATCGGCTATGCCTCACTGGCCAATGAGAATGCGACAACAACCCAGAAAGAGCAGATTGCCGAGATACTTGCCGCATCGGAACGGGCAGCAGAGCTGACCAGCGGTCTCCTCTCCTACAGTCGCAAGCAGGTATTCAAGGTTGAGCCGACCGATCTGGGAAAACTTGTGAGTGGGGTGGAGAAGTTTCTCCGCCGCATTGTTGGCGAGGATATAACCCTTTCCCTGGAACAGGCATCTGAGCCGCTTACAGCCGTAGTTGACCGGGCGCACCTGCAGCAGGTGTTCATTAACTTGGCAACCAATGCCCGCGACGCGATGCGTTCCGGAGGAACGCTCTCCATCACCATGGAGAGGATTGAGGTGGATGACGAGTTTGTTGCCGTGCACGGGTTCGGGGCCGTTGGTCCGTACGCCCTCATAACGGTCTCTGACACCGGCAGCGGTATCCCGAAGGAGCATCTGCAGAAAATATTCGAGCCGTTTTTTACCACCAAGGGGATCGGCAAGGGGACCGGCCTGGGTCTGTCAATCGTCTACGGCATCATCACCCAGCATAACGGCTTCATCAATTGCTACAGCGAAGAGGGGGCGGGGAGCACATTCCGCATCTATCTCCCCCTGTCCAGTGACGGGGGGCAGAGCCATGAGGTCGTCAGGGATATGAATACCGGTGATGATGCAGGGATCACCGTATTGGTTGCCGAAGATGACCCTGCCGTGCGCACGATTACCCGCAGCATCCTTGAACTGCATGGCTATGTCGTGCTGGAGGCTGCCAACGGCAGGGAGGCTCTGGAGGTGTTCTGCAAGCATCAGGAACAGATCGCACTGGTGCTGCTTGACGCCCTGATGCCGGAACTGAACGGAGCAGAAGCACTTGCCGCCATACGGGAGATTAAGCCGGGGACAAAGGCCCTTTTTGTGAGCGGCTACGCCCGTGAGATCATCAGCGGCAAGATGCTGGTACCGGCTGATACAGAGTTTATAAACAAGCCGGTACTGCCGGCGCGGCTGATCGAGGCCATCAGGAAAGCGATGAGGAGTTAGAAAGGGTCGAGGTGAGAGGGTACATGACCTGCGCACCACTGACCAGAAATGAAGCGCAGATTCTGGCCGCATGACGGGCGGCAGTGCTTAATTAATAAGCACTGCCGCCTTTCCACTTTTCAATGTGTATGCAAATAAATAGTATAATCGAGCGGTTACGAGTAGACCGTGCCTTGGCATGCCACATGCTCTACCGTATACCAGCACAACGATTTCTGCGAATACTATTCTGGCAAAGGCGCCAACCATGTTTACGATGGGGACGCCTTTTCGCCTGGTGAGGTACACAATGGCAAAGCCCGATTATTACGATGTAACCGACTGCGAAACCAACGACAAGGGTGCGCCCAAGTTCTGCAAGAAATCAGAGCCGGGTGAGGGGACCGAACGTTCCTGTGCCTATGACGGGGCGCGGGTCGTATTGATGCCGATAACCGACGCCATCCATCTGGTACACGGGCCGATCGGCTGCGCCGGCAATTCCTGGGACAACCGTGGTGCCCGTTCCAGTGATGCCCAACTCTACCGGCGTGGTTTTACTACCGAAATGCTGGAGAACGACGTCGTCTTCGGTGGCGAGAAAAAGCTCTACCGGGCAATTCTTGATCTGGCCGAACGGTATACGGATCAGGCCAGGGCGATCTTTGTCTATGCCACCTGCGTGACCGCCATGACCGGTGATGATGTGGAAGCGGTCTGCACGGCGGCAGCAGGAAAAGTCGCCATTCCGGTCATCCCGGTTAATACCCCCGGATTTATCGGCGACAAGAACATCGGTAACCGGCTGGCGGGTGAAATCCTCTTCAAGTATGTGGTCGGCACGTCAGAGCCGCCTGTCCTGGGTGAATACCCCATAAATCTGATCGGCGAGTATAATATAGCCGGTGACTTGTGGGGAATGCTGCCACTCTTTGACCGCCTCGGCATTCAGATCCTCTCCTGTTTCAGCGGCGATGCCAAATTCGAGGAGTTGCGCTACGCCCATCGCGCCAAGCTCAATATCATCATCTGTTCCAAGTCGTTGACCAACCTTGCCAAAAAGATGCAGAAAACCTACGGCATGCCGTATCTTGAGGAGTCGTTCTACGGCATGACCGATACGGCCAAAGCGCTGCGTGATATCGCCCGTGAACTGGACAACATCGTCAACGGCCTGGAAAAACGGGTCATGCAGGATCGGGTAGAGCGGCTGATCGAAGAGGAGGAGGGAAAATGTCTCGCGGCCATCGCCCCGTATCGGGAGAGTCTGTCGGGCAAAACCGCCGTGCTGTTCACCGGCGGTGTCAAGACCTGGTCGATGGTCAATTCCCTGCGCGAGCTGGGGGTAGAGGTGCTGGCGGCCGGCACGCAGAACTCGACGCTGGAGGATTTTTACCGCATGAAGGGGTTGATGCACAAGGACGCGCAGATCATCGAGGACACCTCCACCGCGGGGCTGCTGGCGGTCATGCGCGAGAAGATGCCCGACCTGATAGTCGCCGGCGGCAAGACCAAGTTTCTGGCCCTGAAGACCAAGACCCCTTTTATGGATATCAATCATGGCCGTTCGCATCCCTATGCCGGCTATGAGGGGATGGTGACCTTTTCAAAGCAGTTGGATATGACGGTCAACAACCCGATATGGCCGGCGCTGAATGCTCCGGCGCCGTGGGAGAAGAGCGCTGCAGCGCTGCAGGCTGCAGTTGCCGCGGCGGCTGGGCATGGCGAGGCATTTATGGCCGAGGATATTTCGGCATCACGGGTCAAGGTTTCCAGCAAGGCGGCCACCGTCAACCCGCAGAAGAACTCGCCCGCGCTGGGTGCCACCATGGCCTATCTGGGAATCAACAACATGCTGGGGCTGCTGCATGGCGCCCAGGGGTGCTCGACATTTATTCGGCTGCAGCTGTCGCGGCACTACAAAGAGTCCATCGCCCTGAATGCCACCGCCATGAGCGAGGACAGCGCGATCTTCGGCGGCTGGGAGAACCTGAAAAAGGGGATCGGGCGCGTGATCGAAAAGTTTAGCCCCGAGGTGGTGGGGGTAATGACAACCGGCTTGACGGAAACCATGGGGGACGATGTTCAAAAAATCATACAGGAGTTCCGGATGGAACATCCGGAACATGATGCCGTCCCGCTTATCTGGGCATCCACGCCTGATTACTGCGGATCGTTGCAGGAAGGGTACGCCTCGGCGGTGGAGTCGATAGTCACCACTCTGCCGGAAGGGGGCGAAGTCGTAACAGGCCAGGTAAACCTGTTGCCCGGCGCACATCTGACTCCGGCTGATGTTGAAGAGCTGAAGGAGTTGATTGAATCATTCGGTCTGACGCTACTGACGATCCCTGATATTTCCAATGCCATGGATGGCCATATCGATGATGTGGTCTCGCCGTTGTCAACCGGCGGCATATCGGTGGAGGATATCAAAAAGGCGGGGCGCAGTGCCGCGACGCTGTATGTTGGCGACAGCCTGGCCAAAGCCGCAATCAAGCTGAAAGAGAAGTTTGGCATCCCGGCATACGGGTTTACGTCCCTCACCGGTCTCGCCGATACCGACAGTTTTATGGAAGTGTTGTCGGCAATAAGCGGCCGGCCGATTCCGGAAAAGCACCGTCGCTGGCGGAGCCGTCTCATGGACGCCATGGTGGATAGCCATTATCAGTTCGGCGGCAAGAAGGTTGCCATCGCTCTGGAATCGGACAATCTCAAAACCCTGACGCGCTTTCTCGCCGGGATGGGGTGCGAGATCCAGGCGGCGCTTTCCGCCACCAGAACCAGGGGATTGGACAGTCTGCCGTGCGCCAACGTTTTTGTCGGGGATCTGGAAGATCTGGAGAGCGCCGCCGTCGGTGCCGACCTGATCGTGGCCAATAGTAACGGTCGTCAGGCCGCAGCAAAACTGAAGATCGGCGCCCATCTGCGGGCCGGCCTGCCGGTATTTGACCGTTTGGGCGCCCACCAGAAGGTATGGGTGGGGTATCGCGGCACGCTGAATCTGGTGTTCGAGACCGCCAACCTGTTTCAGGCCAATGCAAAAGAGGCGCAGAAGCTGGCGCATAACTGAGCTGCCGGGTTGTTATTGGGGAAAAATGTATCTGTAGTGAATTGTGGCTACGGTTTTCAGCTGATCAAAGCTGAAGGTGAGGATGTATCTGGTCATCCCTGCTTCGTTTCTGGGGCGCCATCCATGATCTCACGCACGATGCGCAGAAGAGTAGCGGGCATAACCGGTTTACTTATGAACGGGAGGCTGTAGTCAACCGCCAATTTACCACCGCTTATTTCATCGGTGTAACCGCTGACAAAGCACGCTTTGACGCCTGGGCGGATAGATTTTATTTCGTCCCAGGCCCGCTTTCCCGTCATCTTCGGCATGAGGGCATCCATAATCACCAGATCTATGTGATCCTGGTACGTCGTGAAAAGTTCCACCGCCTCGATTCCGTCACGGGCCTTAATAACGTTGTAGCCATTAGATTCTAATATATCTGTCGTCAACTCCATCTGCATGCGGTCGTCTTCCGCCAGAAGAATAGTTTCACCACCGTGGGTGACGGGTTCTGCACGTGCCGTCTGAGGTGGCGCGGCGGTCGGTTCTGCTGCGGCAAACGCGGCATCCAGGCCGCTGACGACGAGATCCAGTGTTTGAACATACGTGCTCATGTGCGCTTCCAGTTGGTCGTCCCTTTTTTGAGCAATGGCTTCTTCCAGCATCATGGCTGCGGCCGATAGATCGGTGGCACCGATGATGGCAGCTACCGACTTCATGCTGTGAGCCATCATGCCGGCAGTATCCCGGTCTCCGTTGACAAGGAATGCACGGATTTCATGCAGGTCGTCACGCTTGGACGCCTGGAATTTCAGCAGCATGTCCCGGTACAGGGAGTGGTTGCCGTTACACATCTGCAGGCCGGCTTTGATGCTAATGCCGGGCAGGGAAGCCGGCAGGGAGACGTTGTCACCCACCGGAGGTGGCGGACAGGGTGGGATTTCCTGCCGTGGATGAATCCACGTGACCAACAACCGCTTCAGTTCATGCGGATCGATCGGCTTCGAGATATAGTCGCTCATGCCGGCATCCAGGCAACGCTGGCGATCCTGGGCCATGGCATGGGCGGTCACGGCAATCACCGGCAATGCGCCAAGCCCCTCCATGCGGCGCAGTCGCCGTGTTGCTTCCAGCCCGTCCAATACCGGCATCTGCACATCCATCAGCACGGCATCAAATGTTTCTGCTTGGAGTTTTTCGACTGCTTGCTCTCCATTAGCCGCCAGGGTAACGGAAAGACCGGCTGATTCCAACATCTCGGAAGCGACCTGCTGGTTGAACTCGTTGTCTTCTACCAGCAGCACCCGCGCCCCGCGAATTGAGGCCATGTTTCCGGGGTTAATTATGGCTTCTTCGGTTTTGCCCAACGTATCGGCTGTTGGGGAGGCAACTCGCTGTGGTCGCAGCGAGCCGACGCCGAAATCAATCGTGAAGCTGAACTCGCTTCCTTTTCCAGGTGCGCTGGAAACATCGATTTCACCTCCCATCATCCACACCAGCTGGCGACAGATGGCAAGCCCCAGGCCGGTGCCGCCGTATTTGCGGGTCGTACTGACATCGGCCTGAGTAAATGGTTCGAAAAGCCGGGACTGGTCCTCTTTTGTCATGCCGATGCCGCTGTCTCGAACGCTGAAACGGATGGTAACACGGTTGTCGTCCCGCCGCAGTTGGCGCATTGAAAGCACAATTTTGCCCGATTCGGTGAACTTTACAGCGTTCGTGACAAGGTTTAATAGAATCTGCCCCAGCCTGAGAGCATCCCCCACCAGAGAGGGAGGAAGTTCAGGCGAAACCTCGATCAAAAATTCAAGTTTCTTTTCCTGAACAGTGGGAGAAACCAGGGCCGTCAGTTTCCCCACTAGCTCCTCAACCAGGAAATCGGTGTTCTCCATCTCCATTCTTCCCGCTTCGATCTTGGAGAAATCAAGGACGTCGTTGATGATCCCCAGCAGCGCATCGGCGGCAAAGCCTACCTTGCTGAGGTAGTCCTGCTGTTTCGGGGTCAGGTCGGTTTGCCGGGCCAGATGCGTCATGCCGACGATGGCATTCATGGGGGTGCGTATCTCGTGGCTCATGTTGGCCAGAAAATTCCCTTTGGCAAGGTTGGCCGCCTCGGCTTCATCACGGGCCTCAGCCAGCTGACTATTGGCGGTTTCCAGTTCCGCTGTGCGCTCTATGACGCGCTGTTCCAAATTTTTATTCAGCTGTCGTGTCTCGGCAATCATCCCTTCCAGGCGGCGCGCCATGGTATTGAAAGATGTGCTCAGGTGGCCGATTTCATCGTTGGTGGTGTCATATACCACCGCTGTCAGGTCACCGTCGGCGATAGCCTGTGCTGCCCGGGTCAATCTGTCCAGCCGCCGGGTCAGCAGGTGGCCGATAAAGTATCCTGCCGCAAGCAACAGGCCAAGGCCTGCAACAGCGGATAACAGGCTGAATTTCATCACCTCTGCTTGTTGTCTGTCTACCTCGGCATGGGAAAAACGGATGGCGATGCTTCCCACTGCCCCCGCTGCGTTGACGATCTTAATCTGTCGCCATTCGTCGCTCCGCATGGCCGGCAGAGTACGTATCTGCGCTCCCAGCTCCGATGGCTCGGTGCTGGAGACCACCACTCCCCGGTAGTCCGCGGCCCTGATGTGGAGAATTTCCGGGTCCTGGCGCAGCTTATCCAGATACAGTTGCAGGACTTCATATTCATTGTTCAGAATGGCGCTACGGCTGATGTCCTCGAGAAAAGAGGCAAACACCTCTTCTTTTGTAGCCAGCTGCCGATGCGCAATATTGTCGGACATGGCGATATTTTGCCAGATGACTACGGCGAGAAGTGCACCTGATATCAGGGAAATGATAACGGCTATTCGGAATTTGAGGGAGGTGAACATGGTTATTTGGTGCCGCTGGTCTTCATCATGGCACGGACAACGTCATATTCCTTATCGGTTGCCTTGCGGAATGGCTTTTCCTTCGTCTCGACAAACTTGTTTCGCAGTTCGGCCTTGACGCCGGCCAGATCAGTGGTGATCAGAACTCTGAGCATTGTGTCGCGATCCTTTTGCGGCAGCTCCTTTTTAACGACAAACAGCGGTGTGGGGATTGCAGGGGATTCATGGATCAAGCGAAAGGTTGTCTTTAACTGCATCTCCGCCAGGCGGACAGCGGTAGGTGATACGCCGCAGGCCGCTACATTGCCGATCATTAGCCGCTGTAGACAGGCCTGATGCGAGGCCAGGTACACAAACGTTACATCCTTGTCCGGGGTTAGACCAGCCTTTATAGTGACCAGGCGATTCAGGAAACTGACCGCGGACACCTTGGGGGGCATGCCCATACTTTTTCCCTTGAGGTCTTTCAGTGCGCGGATCGGGCTATCATTTTTTACAACAATATAGCTGTTTAAGATCTCGTTACGGGACGCCAGAGGGAGGAATCCTCTCGCCTTTGCCCAGCTGGCGTAGTCAAAGGGCTGAATGAAGGCGATGTCAAAGACGCGGTTTTTTAACTCATCCGTGAATTTGTCGAACGATGAGGCGCTCCTGAGCTTGACCGGCCTTCCCAACGCCTGGGAAAGTTCGGCCGCCAGGGGGGCGAAAATCCCCTCGATGGTGGCGGTCGGCACAAAGGGAAACACCCCCATGATGTAGGGCTGCTGGGCCGCCGTCGGTTCGGCGCTGCTGGTTAGTGGTGAGGCAAGCAAGGCGAGGCAGAGGGTGATACGGGCAAGGGCTGTTCTCATGGCAGATCACTCCAATGTTAGGGGAGGACATAAGCAAAATATGGTCAAAAATACTAATGGATTATACTGCGTTTTTACGCTTTGTCCAGCTGGGTGTGGCGCGCGCAACGATGTAATTGTATCACTGTATGGAGATTCGCTTTAGTGATGTTTATGGAAAGCGTCGACACATCACTGCGCATCTGCATAAAAAATATGCAGATGCGCAGTGATGAAAAAAAGCGGCAATAAAACACTCCGTAATAATTACAGTCAGTTAAGTGTTGGCACGCTATGTGCTAAAATTATGTCAGCTACCCTTAGCGTACATACAAATTACCCGCTGGACCGGCAAAGGCGCCACCATATAAGAAAAATGGTGGCGCCTGTTTGTTTTTAGAAAGGAGATACCAATGAAAATAGCATTTACGACATCAACCGGTGAAAGTATCGACCAGCACTTCGGTCACTGCCAGAGCTTCCACATCTGGGAGGTCGGTCCGGATGAGGCCTCATTCCTGGAGGCGGTCAGCGTTGGTGAACATGGTGGTGACGAGGAGGACCGCATTGCTGCCCGGGCACAGTTGCTTTCCGACTGCGCCATTGTCTACACCATGCAGATCGGCGGTCCGGCGGCAGCAAAGCTGGTGGCCCAGAAGATTCACCCGATGAAGACAAACAGTGAAGTCAACTTGAAAGAAACCGTAGAGCGCTTCCAGGAGGTACTGCGCGGCAATCCACCCCCCTGGCTGCGCAAGGCAATGAACAAGGGGACGTCACCATCTTTTCTGGACGATGAGTCCTGATCACATCAAAAACCCTGATAAACAGGGCTCGTGCGTTCACGAAATTAAATCCTGCAAAATGCTGCAGGAATTAATTTATAACTTACTAAAAGGAGACAAGTGATGGCTTACATTACCGGATTAACACGCGACAAAAAGGAGTGGACTCCGCAGTTCGTTACCTCAATTGACGAGGAGCTCTGCATCGGCTGCGGCCGCTGCTACAAGGTCTGTGCCCACGATGTACTGGCATTTGAAGAGCTGGACGGCGAGGATTCCGCCAAAATGTACATGCGGGTAGCCAACCCGGGCAACTGCATTGGCTGCCAGGCCTGTGAACGGACCTGCTCGAAGAAGTGCTTCAGCTTTGAACCGGTCATGATGTAGTAGCTGAACCTCCGGGGAGGTACTGTCAGCAGTGCAGAGAACCCCCCCGGAGGTTTTTTTGTAGAGGAGGTGTCGCATGTTGATCGCAGTCGCATCAAAAGATGGTAAGGAGATCAACCAGCACTTCGGTCATGCCGAGCGTTTTCTGATCTATGATGTCGAAAACAGTGATGCAAAGCTGGTTGATGAACGGGTGGTCGAGCGTTACTGCAGTTTTGACCCTGAACATCCCCTGCGCGGGCATCTGCTCAGAGGCATTGCCGCTGCTCTTGCCGGATGCCGTGCGGTTGTAATCGCACAGATAGGAGAACATCCGAAGGGGGAGCTGGAACGGCTTGGTGTCGAGCCGTTTGTGATCAGCGGCCCGATCAAGCTCGCACTCGTAGAACTGGCAAAAATCCTCTGAATGCCATACCCCTGATACCCCGCATCTTCACAACGAGGTGATGACCAGTCATGCACAACGGCTCCTTTAACAACTGCAACCTGCCGCCCTGGGTCATCGCCTCGCGCCATTTTAATGACAACCCCCAAAAGCTCGAGATTCAGGGGGTCAAGGAGGGGAACAGGTTCCTTTTTGACAAGCTCACCGCGTTAGAGAGCCAGGAAGAGCGTGCCCTCACCTTCAATGACTATATGTCGGTAAAGTTTCAGCTGCACCAGTGGCAGGATCAGACCGACGCAGCCAGAAAAAGCATCAAGAACAGCTATCTGCGCTATCTGCGCGGCTGGATGATGGATTCCAATTCGATCGAAGGCGCCGTCCTCAAGCGCTGGGTTGAGAGTCGGATGGGTATTGTGCCCAGCTTCCACCGTGCCCGTATCACAGGCATTCACAGCGAGGCGTATTTTGATTACTCGGTAGATGTCATGAAGGGAAGTGCCCGCACCAACGCGATTCAATCACAGCTTGATATCCTCTATGAATATTGCCAGTTTGAGTTGATCCGCAAATTTCCGCTATCCACCACAATCCCTCTGTACCGGGGCACCTACGATGCCAGCGAACATGACGTCATCGAGCAGATCGACAGACGCACCCAAATTGTCCGGCTGAACAACCTGGTGTCGTTCACTTTTGACGAGGAGCGAGCCTGGGAATTCGGCTCAACGGTCTGGGAGGTGCAGGTGCCGCTCTGCAAGATATTCTTCTACAATGACCTGCTGCCCGGCAGCATTATGAAAGGTGAAGGAGAGTATCTCGTCATCGGCGGGGAATGCCGGGTTCGGCAGGTGATGTGTACGATTGGGTGAGGTGCAGAAGCGTTTGCCCGTTGTGGGTGGATTTGCATTTGCAATTTGAAAGAATAAATATATAGTTGCATCATTAATTTCTATTGACGGGAAAGGTCTCACAGTGAAATGATTTTGCACAGACAGACAGACAGACAGACAGACAGACAGACAGACAGACAGACAGACAGACAGACAGACAGACAGACAGACAGACAGACAGACAGACAGACAGACCTCTCCCTGACAAGTTCCCCTGTCGACTATTATTCTGATTGATCCACAATCATTCGGCGTTACGGTTTTACCGTGCGCTTTTTTTATTTTGTACAGAGGAGATCCTCATGACAAAAACTCGAACGGAATCAGACCAGGATTTGCGCCTGCAAGCCGAGGAAACAGAAGGGAAAGAGGCGCTCTCGGCAGAGGAGACACTCTCCCCTGAACAGGCGCAGCAAATGCTGCATGAACTGCGGATTCATCAGATAGAGCTCGCGATGCAGAACGAGGAGTTGCACCGCACCACGCATGAACTGGAGGCTTCGCAAGCCAGCTATTTTGCCCTGTATGATCTGGCACCGGTCGGTTACCTGACCCTCAATAGAAAAGGGGTGGTCAGGAGGGCTAATCTCGCTGTCGCTACCCTGCTTGGAGTGGTGCGAAATCATTTGTTTGGGAAGCCGATATCGCAATTCATCTTACGTGAAGACCAGGATGCCTATTACCTGCACAGCAAAAAGGTTGTTGAAGTGAATGATGTACAGAGCTGGGAGATGCGCATGGTACGGGCCGATGGTGCCATTTTCTGGGCGCATCTGCAGGTTACTCTGTCGCACAACGACGAGTTCTGGATAACGTTGAACGACATCAGTGAGCGCAAGAGGATGGAACTGTCATTGTTGAATAACAACGCTATCCTTGAGGAACGTGTTGCCGACCGTACCGAAGATCTTTCAAACACAATCACCACGCTGAACCAGGAGATCGCCGAGCGCAAAAAGGCCGAGGAAGAGCTTGAATTGCTGCATAAAAATCTGGAAGCGCGTGTTGTTGAGATGGTTTTAGACTTGCGCCGTAAAGAGCAGTTGATGATCCAGCAAAACAGTCTGGCGGCCATGGGCGAGATGATCAACAATATCGCCCACCAGTGGCGTAACCCGCTCAATATTATCGCCTTGATCATTCAAAGTATTATGGCAGAATATGACTCCGGCACGCTCACCCGTGAGGAGATGCATAGATACATTCACGAGGCGATGGAAGTCCTCCAGCAAATGTCAGGCACTATCGACGACTTCCGCAATTTTTTCCGACCGGACAAGGAAAAACGTGGATTCTTAATCAGCGATGCGGTCAATCGTGCCATGTCGCTGGTCTCCGCAACACTGGAGAGCCACAATATCCAAAGCGAAATTAAAACCGACGCCGATGTGACTGCCATCGGTTACCAGAACGAATATTCACAGGTACTGCTTAATATTATCTCGAACTCCTGCGAGGCTTGTATTGAGCATTGTGTGGCCAACCCCCGCATTTTCATCCGAATTTCCCGGGAGAACGGGCGTTCGGCACTGTATATCCGCGACAATTGCGGCGGTATTCCTGATGATGTGATACTCAAGATATTTGATCCCTATTTCACCACCCGTGGCCCGGACAACGGAACCGGCATCGGGCTGTACATGTCCAAGATGATTATCGAGCAGAATATGGATGGGCATTTGACGGCCAAAAATGTTGACGGGGGGGCGGAATTTCGGATTGAGGTGTAATTTCAATAATTTTTTCGGGCCCCCCCGCTTCTGCAGGAGGAGTTCCAAGCTGTTTTCAGGGTTGCTGCAGCACAGGAAGCGTTACCGTAAACGTTGTTCCTCCGCCACTTCTGCTCGTTACCGCGATTTCCCCCCCCATGTTTTCAACCAGTTTTTTTGTTACGAACAGCCCTAGTCCCGTCCCTTCACCCGGTTTCTTTGTTGTGAAATAGCGGTCAAAGATCCGGTCAATCATTTCAGCCGGAATTCCCGGCCCGTTGTCGGCAATGGTGAAGCATACGGTGTCGCTTCCGGTTGCCGCCGTTTCGACCAGAAGCTTGCCGCCGCCATCTTCCATGGCCTGCAGAGCGTTCATGATGATATTGAGTAGGATCTGCTTCAGCAGGTTGGCGTCCAGGCGGATGGTCGGAAGCGAGTAGTCTAGCTGCTTAAGGACAATAACCCCGCGTCGTGCGGCTTCATAGTTCAGGAAGCTGAGAATGAAATCGACCGTGAGATTGAGATCCACCTCACCAATGGTTTCATCGTGGCTGCTGAAGTTCAGCAACCCTTTGGTCAGGTGTGACAGGCGCTGGGCTTCCGAACTGATGCGGTCGATCATTTCCAGCACGGCCTCCGGAACACCTTCTTCACGCATGATCATCTGTGATGCCGAGATTATGACGGAGAGCGGAGCATTCAATTCGTGCACGACACCCGCAGAAATTTTGCCCAATTCGGCCATTTTTTCGTTATAGGCCAACTGCCTCAGCACATCTGCGGTGATGATAGTTTCATCGTTATGTCTGGCGGCAGAATCTTTCATAGATGCTCCAGATGGTAAAGAAGCCGCCCACAATCGGGCGGCTTCCTGTGGTGTGAGGTTGTACCGTTCTGAAGTTACATGTTGTAGTAACAATAATCGTACAACTATCTATAATAAAACAATTATTTTAGATAACTTTCCAAAAGGTACGACATGGGTACGATTAAAACTATTTTATTCGATAGTGACGCTTCATTTAAGCCCATCTATTACACCATGTTTGCAAGAATCTTACCGAACATTTACGAATAAAAATAATACCCGTAACCCTCGTATTATCAGCAATATATCCAATAACAAATTTTCTCAAGACACGCTTCCGATAACACGATTTGCCATTTATTTATGCACTCTGCTAGATTTGCCTGCGTAAACGGTCTTACAGATAAAATCAGAATCTTGTTGTCATCAAAACACTTAACATCAAAATCCTCTTGCATTTGTATACCACCAGGTGATACAGTATGAACATGATTTACAAAACCCGTCACTTCAATCGCTGGGCTACCAAGACATCATTGTCTGATGATCTGTTGCGTCGTGCCGTGGAGGAAATGACGAATGGTCTGATTGATGCCGATCTTGGCGGCGGTGTTTTCAAAAAGCGGGTTGCCTTGCCGGGAAGAGGGAAGAGCGGCAGCGCCAGAACACTTCTGACAACTAACCGCGATGATCGCTGGATTTTTATATTGGGGTTCGAGAAGAACGAGCGGGCGAATATATCCGATAAAGAGCGTGATGCTCTGCGTATGCTGGCAAAAGACCTGCTTGGGCTATCAGTCGAGCAGCTTCAAAAAACGGTCAACGAAGGCGCACTACTGGAGGTGTTGTATGGGAAAGAATAGTAGCAGGATTCTTGACGCAGTTCATGAAACAGCCGGAGACCTGCATAAAATTGGCTTCATTGATAAACGGGCGATGGAGAGTTACAACGCTCTCTGTGTTCCCCCGGTTCCCGAATACACAGCGGAACAAATCAAGTCGTTGCGCGAGCGCTGCAACATCAGCCAGGCCGTGCTTGCTTCAGTTCTCAATACCAGCCTGTCAACAATCCAAAAGTGGGAGATAGGCGAAAAACATCCTGGCGGCCCGTCGCTCAAGCTTCTGAACATCCTTGACCGCAAAGGGCTGACTGCCATGACGTGATGACGGGGGAATTTTTGTGAATTAACCCGATGGACATCAAAGACAAAGAATATCACAAAAAAAGCCGCTAAACTCTATATGAGAGCTTAGCGGCTTTTTTATCGGCATAAGAGCCGTTGATTACATATTGTAGCCGGATTCTGAATGCTGTGTCTGGTCGAGACCCATGATTTCGTCTTCTTTGTCAACACGCAGACCGATAGTCTTGTCGAGAACGAAGGCGATGATCAGTGTCACGATAAAGGCGTAGGCGCCAGCTGCTACAACAGCTATCAGCTGGGTCATCAGCTGTTTGAAGTTTCCTGACAACAGGCCGGTGGCACCGACGGTGGCAAACACGCCGGTCATTATTGCTCCAAATGTTCCGCCGATGCCGTGTACGCCAAAGGCATCGAGTGAATCGTCATATTTCAGTTTGGCTTTCAGCAGAATGCCGCCGTAGCAGACGAGACCGGCCATCAGGCCCATAAGCAGTGCTGCGCCGGGCTGTACAAAGCCGGCGGCCGGGGTGATAACAACCAGACCGGCGACGACACCGGAACCGAAGCCGAGAGCAGAAGGTTTTCCGGAGTGGATCCATTCGGCGATCATCCAGGAAAGGCCGGCTGCTGCGGGGGCAATGGTTGTTGTGGCGAATGCCAGACCGGCCAAGCCGCCGGCAGCATCAGACGTATTGACACCAACTATTGCCGAACCGGCATTGAATCCGAACCAGCCGAACCAGAGCAGGCCGACGCCCAGCAGAGTCAGCGGCAGGTTGTGGGGAGCCATGCGCTCATTGGGGAAGCCGTGACGCTTGCCGAGGAAAATCAGGAAGGCAAGGGCCGAAATACCGGACGAGAGATGAACAACTGTTCCGCCGGCGAAATCGAGGGCACCTTTTTTGAACAACCAGCCATCGGTCATCCAGACCCAGTGAGCCAGCGGGTCATAGACCAGCGTCGTCCAGAGGAGTACAAATACGCAGTAGGCGGAAAACTTGACACGTTCAGCCATGGCGCCCGAGATAAGTGCCACGGTGATGATGGCGAACATGCACTGATACATGGCGAACACAAGCTCGGGGATGGCGCCCGGTTCTTTGGTATAGTTCTGGAACAGCGCCCAATCAACGGTGCCGCTGGCGGCATCCTTCATGATGACCAGGCCGTTCAGCATGACCTTGCTGAAGTCACCGATCAGACCCATGTGACCCACATCACCGCCAAAGGCGAGTGAATAGCCGACGACCGCCCACTGCACGCCAACGATACCCATGGCGACGAAGGAGTGCATGAAGGTAGAGAGAACGTTCTTCTGACGGACCATGCCGCCGTAGAACAGCGCCAGGCCGGGGATCATGAGCAATACCAGTGCTGACGAAATCAGCATCCAGGCGGTGTCGCCGGTATTGAGTACCGGTTTGACATCAGGCGGTGTAGCTGGCGTTGCGGCTGCCGGGGCTGCTGCGTCAGCAGGCTTTGCAGCATCTGCTGTCGTCGCTGCCGGTGTGGCCGCGGGGGTCGTCACTGCCGTTGCTGCCGCCGGTGCGGCATCGTTCTTTTCTTCGGCCATTGCGGCAATCGGAATCAGTCCGGCCAGGATAACAAGCATTACTGAAGCTAGATATAGTTTGAGTTTCATGGTGTTCCTCCGTTTAGTAAGTTAGAAGTTTTTTCTGCGCTGCTTTGCAGATGGTAACGTCGTTAACTCACAGATCCCAATCTTTCGGGGTTAGTAGGTAATTACTGCGACGTTATCAGATCGCGTCGGTGCCATTTTCGCCGGTCCTGATCCTGATAGCTTCTTCAAGAGAAATGATAAATATCTTTCCGTCACCGATCCGGCCGGTTTTCGCACTGTTTTGAATCGTTTCAACAACCTTGCTTACCAACTCATCGCTAACGGCGATTTCCATCTTGATTTTGGGTATAAAATCGACAACATATTCGGCACCACGATACAGTTCGGTATGCCCTTTCTGGCGACCGAACCCTTTAACTTCACTGACGGTGATCCCTTCGATACCGATGGCGTTAAGGGCATCTTTCACTTCGTCAAGCTTGAACGGTTTTATTATTGCTTCGATAAGTTTCATTGTGCAGACCTCCTTGTATGCGTTTATGGTTAAACTCTCTGGCCCTGATAAACAGGATAGTTCGTTTACGAATTTGTTTTCTTTCAGAAAACAAATTCTAACTTACTAAAAGTCGGGGACGGGAGGCAACCCACACCGCCCCCGGATTGCAGGAGGAACAGCTAGAAATTGATGTCGAGCTGGGTGGTGAAGGTCGGTTTGCCGCCGACGAGGACAGTCTGCCCCGGGTTATAGACATCGGCGCCGATGAGAAGCGATACGTTTGGTGTAAATGCCCATGAACCGCCAACGCTCAGTGCACCAAAGGCGTTGTTGCCACCCTGATAATCGACCGCCAGCCAGAGTTTGTCGGAAATTTCACTCATGGTGCGATCCCACGATGCCAGCAGGCCGTCGTTGATATACTGTGCGCCCAATGATCTGTCCGCGCCGTGGTAGCCGCCAACTGAAAGACGACCGATAACCGGAAAGGTCTTTGCGATCAGGCCGTACGCGAAGTTTGCGGAAAGGGCATCACTCGCGGGGTTTATGCCAAACATACCGGCGGCAACTGCAGGCATGCCTTTAAAGAATGCGTCCTCGGGAATACCGCCCTTGAAGTTGATGTATGCAGGATGTTTTGCCATGTCGCTTCCTGCTTTGTTGTCTGTCATGTAGTCAACACCGACCTCAACTTTGAATTTTTCGAGCGGGAGAATACCGACTGTTACGCCCACGTCATAAGTATTCGCGCCTGCATCGGCATTTGAAGAAAAACGGGTATAGTTATCGATGCTTATGTTGACCTCTTTGAAACCCTTTACGTCGGTCGATGGTATCCAGATTTGGGTGGAAGGGGTCGCCAATGCCGAACTGCTTGCCATTGCCACGAGTGCTGCCGCTACTGCTAACATTTTTACACTTTTCATCATCTTCTCCTTTTCATCGTTGATTTTGAACGGTGAACAAATGAAAGCTTCGTTGGTCCCATCGCTGCACGTTCTGTTGAAGTTGACTGTTGTTGGCCACAACAACTCAAGTTATCAGAGTTGTGTCTAAATTTTGTTTTTGGATTAGCAGATAGTATGCCAAACAACAAAAACGCAACAATACAGCTAGTTATGGAGTAATATTGTGTTCAGTAACGATGATAAAGATGCTCCATGAATCAGATCTGGTTATTATTTAGGCATGCCTGCTGCAAAATTACTTTCTTAAAACAGTGCAGAATCCTATTGAGATCAATTGACGGGAATGATGCTTTTCAGGTAGGTTCACTCATCAACACCATAGTGAAGGAGGAAACATATGGATACCGTGGCTAAAATATACGAAGTTCCAAATCTCGGTAAAAAGGTTGTTTCAGTCTCCGGCAGGGAGATTCTGCTGGTCAACGTCAAAGGGACCCTCTATGCCGTTGAGAACGAGTGCCCGCATCAGGGCAGTCCGATGAACGCCGCAGTCGTTAAGGATGGTTACATTTCCTGTCCGCGTCACGGCTACCGTTTCAGTCTGACGGATGGCACATGTGCTGAACACCCGGAATGTATTCTGGCAATATTTCCGGTGCAACTGAGCGGTGATGACATTTTGGTTGATTGTGTGAAATGACAGGCGAGTGCGCCGGGGACGTTGTTTATTTGTTTACTAACCGTCATTTTAATGTTAATGCTTTCCGCATGCCAAGAACAGCCCGCCTAGATCTTCCTGACCTTTTGCAGCACGTCATCGTCCGCGGTGTGGACCGCTGCGATATATTCCGCGATGATCAAGACCGGAGGCGCTTCCTCGTTAGCTTTTCGAAGCTCCTTGTTCAGACCGGCACCGAATGCCTCGCCTGGTCGTTGTTGACAAACCATCTCCACATCCTTCTTCAACCTCGCAGGTCCAGACTCGCACCGTTTATGCGGCGGCTTCTCACCGGATA
>JGI24147J20444_1000196_pt1 | contig 48638 bp, 23 predicted proteins | sample BarGraIncub1133A_FD_20444 | JGI IMG/M metagenome (IMG submission 20444) | reverse complement strand
CCAACCCCTCCAAAGGAGGGGCGTAAGATTGGTTGAAGTGTTTCCTGTGCAATGATTTAGTTTGTTTCAGACTAGAAATTCCCGACCTCCCCCAACCCCTCAAATACCGATAGCTATCGTGAGGGGCGTAAGAGAGGTTGAAGTTGGTTTTTGGATAATTTAATAAGGTGATCCGCAAAGTGTTGGAATGTATAAATTGAGCCATGATTTCAAAATAGTTCAAAAGAAACTTCCGCTATTTTGTTTTGTGAGGGCTTCCTGATTGCCTTTTAGGACTGATTGCGGATATTCAATTAACGGAATTCTGCAGAAACCAGGATCTTTTAATGCTTGATTTTAGGGTAAGAACCATATTTTAACGATTTCACAGTTAAATAGATGCATCATTTATTTGTAAAAGCTACTAATATCAATATTTTTTATACTTTTGTAACATGAATCCAACTATTACAAAGAAACCAAATATTATCATTGTTGATGATCATCTGATTTTTCGGCAAGGATTGAAATCCATCATTACATTGGAAAATATTGCAAATGTAATTGGAGAAGCCTCAAACGGGTTAGAATTAATGGCTCTTCTGGAAGATTTAAAACCCGATCTGGTGTTAATGGATATTGACATGCCCCATATGAATGGGTTGGAAGCCACTGAAAAGGCCATTGAACTGATGCCCGAACTGAAGATTATTGCATTCAGTATGTTCAGCGATGAAGAATATTACTATAAAATGATTGACCGGGGAGTAAAAGGATTCATATTAAAAACCAGTGGTATAAATGAGCTTGAAAATGCCATTCATAACGTGATGTCCGGAGACAGTTATTTCTCCAACGAGTTATTGCGGAAGATCATTAATAATTTTGGACGTCCGAATACCATCAAACAAACGGCGCTGGATAATCTGACAGATCGTGAAATTGAAGTATTGCAACAGATTTGCCTTGGATTGAGTACGGAAGAAATTGCTGAAAAACTATTTATAAGCCCAAAAACAGTTAAGTCACACAAATCTAACCTGTTGGAAAAAACGGTTTGTAAAAATACTCCATCTTTGATCCTGTTTGCGATCAAGAATAAAATTGTTGAAATATAATCATCTCTCCCTCTACTCTCATTTGATTATGTCTCTAATATCCAATAGGATAGTCGTTTGCTACTCCTTTAGGCTGATATAAGCTACTCCTTTTTACAGACAAAACCCACCTTTTAACGACTTAATTTCCCCCTTTTGGCCTTTGTGAGGTTCTTCCTATTGTCTTAAATTTGTCAGGTAATAAAAAAAGAATAATTGTTCCGGCAGAGAGACCAATCAGGTACGATTTGTTGGAAAATTATTCAATTTTAACTATAGTTTATTGGCTCATTGACTCACCTTGTATGCAATAAATGAATGTCGCGCAGTGATGCTGTGTCAAGGAAGAAATGAGATAATTCGTTTACCTTTTGTCAAAATTTACTTGTTAATTTTTAGAGGACTAATTTAACCTTACCTGTTTAAAATCTATCTGTTGTTTACAATTCAGTTTGTTATTTAAAACAGGTTTTATTTAAGTTTTAATTTGAAAATTTCAATTGAGCCAGTCTGTGAAGATTGGCTCTTTTATTTGTGTAATAATCTTAATGATAGATATATACATTTTATTTGATTCTCATTTTCGGACATTACTCATCCGAATGAGGGATGCTTGCTCCTCTTTTAAAACGATTGAAATACATCTTTTTATTCAGACAGAATCCGTTTTTCGGTTGGGTTCCGGTTCAATATTTCTTGTAATTTTACAACAAAAATACAGGTATTTACAGATTCATTTTAACTTACACCATTTTAAATCAACCGGCTATGAAAAAACCTAAAATAATTATTGTGGATGACAACCAGACTTTCCGTCAAAGCCTGATACTTCTGATTACCGTTGAAAATATTGCTGAGGTGATTGGCAAAGCATCCAATGGTGTTGAGTTTTTACAGATTCTGGCTGATAAGAAACCTGATCTGGTGTTAATGGATATTGATATGCCCGAAATGGATGGAATTGAAGCGACAAAAAAAGCCCTTGAAATAATACCGGACTTAAAAATCATTATCTTTTCAATGTATGGAAATGAAGAGTACTATACGAGGATGATTGAACTGGGGGTGAAAGGATATATTTTGAAATCATGCCATATTGATGAATTTGAAAAGGCCATTCGGGAAGTTATGAAAGGAGGAACCTATTTTTTTACAGATATGGATTTAATTAATGCCAGGAATAAAAAACTCAAGCTTGTTGACAAAATACTTTCGGAGACTTCGGATTTGACGGTCACTGAAATAAAATTGATTCAAAATATCTATTCAAATTCTTAATAAGTACTGATTTCCACAGAATAAGAATAAGGATTTTCACAGATAAAGAAAATGATTTACACAGATTTAAGAAAAAATGTCCACAGATTTACACAGATTATTTAGATCGATTTTCTTACATGTACATGAGTAGATAGATTTTAAATTGCAAAGTGATACAAGGAGCGTTTGGCACATTCCATTTTTTTGATGGAACATTCGTCTTATCGGATGATACATTCCGACCTGTCGGAAAAAAAGGCTCCGAAATTTTGATAGAAAGGGCGTAACTGAACATATTGAGTTTCCGAAAGTACGAAAATCTATTATTGATGGAATAGGACGTTTTGCGGATAAACCTATTTTTTAATTCGAATTAAAACATTTCATTTTATCTATAGCTATTTTCCTGTACTATCAGGATTAACATACGGACTTTCCGTGTTACGTCATTTTTATAAGATGTAACACAGAAAGTCCGTTTTTAATGAATTATATCATAGAATATAGTAACCCGAATCAATTCGGTTTATCCTTTTTCGGAAAGATTAAAATCAGGATAATTGACAGCCCTGAATTCGGATAAAAAATGTTTATAAAGTTAATGGACCGAAAGATTCAGGAACGACAGTATTAATTATGACGGATAAAATATTACACACATTATCAATCTATTAATCACATATTTTCCCATTTTGCATTTTTCATTACTTTCAGTTGTTCAAAAAGTAGTCCTTTTGACTGATATGCTAATACTCCTTTAATAGGTATAAAATACTTCTTTTAACAGAGCAGGATACTCTTTTCAACCCATTCAATTTGATGTAGGTTTACTTAATTTTACAGAAGAAAAATTATCTTAAAGTCTGAGTTTGCCTGAACCAATATTAAAAGATTCATAAATGGATATTAATATCAACAAAATACCAACTATAATCATTGTTGATGACCACCTGATATTTCGTCAGGGTTTAAAATCAATCATTTCCATAGAAAATATTGCTCAAGTTATCGGAGAAGCTTCCAACGGAATTGAGTTTCTTCAACTCCTGGAATACATAACCCCTGATATAGTCTTAATGGATATTGACATGCCTCATATGAACGGGTTGGATGCCACTGAAAAGGCTATTGAGATCATGCCCACACTCCGGATCATTGCATTCAGCATGTTCAGTGACGAAGAGTATTATTATAAGATGATTGATCGTGGTGTGAAGGGATTTATTCTCAAATCGTGTGGAATTAATGAACTGGAAAATGCCATACAAACTGTGATGAAAGGAGAAAATTATTTTTCGAATGAACTGTTACGTAAAATTATCAATAACTATGGAAGGTCAACTGACATCAAACCTGCAAAATATGATAAACTGACAAACCGGGAAACAGAGGTTTTGCAGTTGATATGTGAAGGATTTAATACGGAAGAAATTGCAACAAAACTTGCGATTAGCCCTTTAACCATTAAATCGCATAAATCGAATCTGTTGGTAAAAACAATTAGTAAAAATACTCCGGCACTTATACTTTTTGCGATCAAAAATAAAATTGTGGATGTTTAATGCCATCGACTTTCAATAAACAGTTACAGTCAATTCAGGTTCATTTGTTTTATTTTAAAGATGCAAATTCCTTTCATGTTTTATTCATGTATTTAGTCAATTATCGTAAAAATTGAAATAACAGGACATTAGTTAATTTTCGACAGATAGATAGTCCTTAAGGCTGATTAGAATCTACACCTTTTTCCCGAAAAAAATACATCGATTGCCAGGGGGAGTATACTCTTTTAAACGCATTTAATTTATTTTAAGAAGACTTATTTTTACAAATGCAAATCTGAAAATTAATGGGTTCGTTAAAATACAAAATAGATACAAAATGAATCCTGAAAGTAATAAAAAACCTGACATAATCATTGTGGATGATCACCTGATCTTTCGGCAGGGAATAAAGGCGATCATTAACTTTGAAGAAATAGGCTCCATCATCGGAGAAGCTTCAAACGGGGAAGATTTTTTAGCTCTTCTTTCAGGATTAAAACCTGATTTAGTATTGATGGATATTGATATGCCCGGAATGAATGGGTTTGACGCAACCCAAAAAGCCCTTGAACTGATACCTGACCTGAAGATCATAGCTTTTACCGTATTTTCAGAAGAAGAATATTGTGCGAAGATGATGAAATTAGGGGCAAAAGGATTCATTTTGAAATCAAGTGGTTTTAATGAACTGGAGGATGCCATTAAACATGTTATGAAAGGCGAAGAATATTTTGCGGGCAATTATCATCAGAATAATTATCAGGGAATTGCCACCAAAGAACAGGCAGCAGACAGGGAAATTGCGGATGTTCCCATGCAAAACATCAAAAAAATGTTGTTTTTCCCATGGTTTGTTCCTAAAACGAATAGCACTAACACAAAAACAGTCAAATGATAAAACCTAAGCTAATACTGGTTGACAACAATCTGACATTTAGTCAACGATTAATTTTCCTGATAAATGTAGAGAACAGTGCTGAAATTATAGGAAAAGCAACTAACGGGGAAGAGTTTATTCAATTGCTGACGAAACATAAACCCGATTTGATATTAATGGATATCGACATTCCGAAATTAAATGGAATTGAGGTAGTGCGTAAGGCATTAAAAATGTTGCCTGGATTAAAGATTATTGCTTTTACCATGTTTGGGGATGATGAATATATTATCAGCCTGATAAAAGTCGGGGTTCAGGGATTCCTGTTAAAATCGCAAGCCACGATAGAAATAGAGAAGGATATACATGCTTATTTAACGATTGAAAATTATTGCATGAATAATCAAGTGATCAATATCATCAATAAATCAAGTGTCAATAAGTTGCAATATCCCAATGATAACAGACGAGCAACCGAAAAGGCTAAAAATCTGTATACAAAATTTAATCAGGCAGTCGAACAATTTGAACATAGTTACTTCATGTATTGAATAATTCATGTCCAGCGCATAAAAACAAACAAAATCAGACAAAAAATTAAACCAAATGGATTCAGTTTTTTTTATCGTTGTATTTTTTATCCTGGTGGCCATGATTCTGAAATACGGATTCCGGGTAGATGACCAGGATATAAACAACAGGCACAGGCCCAATAAAAAGACGAAACCGGTTCAACAGGATTTCAATGATAAAATCGTATTGGTAAAATACATGCAGTTTGAATATTTAGTACAGGCCATTCATCAATTTTGCAACCTGTATAATCAGGACCAATTTATTGCGATGCCCCGTTTAACCAACCAGTATTATTTATTTATCATCACTTTTCCCTATAATATTGATTTTGAAAAATTTTGTTTTTTCGTCAATTACCTGGGAAATGCAGATGGTCTTAGAAACAAAGATGATTATCAACCGAATGTTAAGGCATGGTGTACAGCAAAATCCGTTGATACCGGGATGACTGGTCTCATACTCAATAAAAAAGTTATGTTATCGATTCCTGAAAATGAAGCCAAAAAGGACAACATGTATTTGACTACCAATGAAAATGTGGGATATACGATGAATATATCTCAGGTCGGATCGCATATTAAACTTGAAAAAACTCCTATGGCGTATGAAAAAATACCGGTTAATATAACAGATTTTGCCAATAAAAAATACATTGATTTTAATTAAACAGGCTTAAAAAGGGGAAAACGAAGGGTTTGAAATTAATTCAAAACAATCAAACCAATCCTAAATCCCCTCAGATAAATTTAATGCTATTTTCAGATCAATCATTTATCATATTTAACACAACTAATATTATGAAAAAAATTATGTACGGATTGCTCATTTGTTTTGCTGTTCTTTCAACCGGATTTAGTCAGACCTCAAAACAATCGGTTGCGCCTTCAAAAGTCAACACGGTTCAAACGAACAAACAACAGAAAAAGACAGTTTCAGAAAAGGTAGTTTATACCTGTCCCATGCATCCTGAAGTATTGACCGATAAGCCGGGCAAATGTCCTAAATGTGGGATGAACCTGGTCAAAAAGGAAGTTGCTAAAAAAGTGGAGCCCAAAAAGAAGTAATATTAAACTCAAGAAGGCTACAAATTCAAATATTTAATTCATTTCAATTCAGACTGTCCACCCATTATTTCCAGGGTTAATCATCCGAGGTATAAAAATAAAATACAATATGGTTGAAAAATTAATTTCATTTTCATTACGAAACCGGTACGTTGTTTTAGTGATATCCGGGATATTATTTCTCTGGGGTATTTATTCCGTAGGAAGAAATCCAATTGATGCTATCCCGGATGTTTCAGAGAATCAGGTCATCGTTTTTACGGAATGGCCCGGACGTAGTCCGCAGGTCATTGAAGATCAGGTGACATTTCCTTTGGTATCAAATCTTCAGGGGATACCGAAAGTAAAAAACATACGGGGTTCGTCGATGTTTGGGATGAGTTTTGTGTATATCATATTCGAAGACGAAGCGGATGTATACTGGGCACGAACCAGGGTGCTCGAACGGCTTAGTTCGGCTCAACAGCTTTTACCTTCCGGAGTAACACCCACCCTTGGACCCGACGGAACGGGGGTAGGGCATATATTCTGGTATACATTAAATGCCAAAGGATATGACCTGGGAGAATTGAGAGCCTTACAGGACTGGTATGTTAAGTTTGCCCTTCAGTCGGTTCCGGGAGTGAGTGAAGTGGCATCTTTTGGTGGATTTCAAAAGCAATATCAAATTGTAATTGATCCCCACAAACTGACGTATTATAATATTCCCCTGACCGATGTCCTCAAAGCTACCAGGGAGAATAACAATGATGTCAGCGGGCGTAAGATAGAAATGTCGGGGATGAGTTATATCGTCCGGGGACTTGGTTATATCCAAAAAAAGGAAGATATTGAAAAAATAGCGGTTGGAGTATTTAACAGTATACCGGTCGCTGTTCAGGATGTAGGGGCAGTACAGGAAGGCGGGGATATTCGCCTGGGAATCTTTGATGAAAACGGAGAAGGAGAGGCGGTAGGTGGAATCATTGTGATGCGCTACAATGAGAATGCCGACAAAGTGATTGCAGCAGTCAAAGCCAAGATGAAAGAAGTTTCCAAAGGGTTACCACCGGGTGTCACCTTCAAGACTTCGTATGACCGGAGTACCCTGATTGAGGAAGCCGTGAAATCAGTCAAGGGAACTCTTCTGGAAGTGATGATTGCCGTATCACTCGTAGTTTTCTTTTTCCTGTTGCATTGGCGAAGCGCACTGATCATTTTAATTCAAATGCCCGTCTCCATAGCCATAGCTTTTATTCTGTTGAATGCTTTTAATATTTCATCAAACATCATGTCGCTCACCGGTATCATACTGGCTATCGGGGTTATTGTTGATGACAGTATCGTGATGGTTGAAAATTCATACAGGCGACTGGCCAATGAAACGAATAATACAAAAATATAATCACACCGTTCAGATCAAAAAAAATAAAATGAAAAAAGAAGTACGGGAATCAATCATAGAAAAAGCTTCAAAACAGGTCGGACCGGGTGTGTTTTACTCAACCATAGTTGTCATCGCTTCCTTTCTGCCGGTTTTCATGTTAACAGGGATGGAAGGCAAAATGTTTCATCCATTGGCCTATACCAAGACTTTTATATTGCTGATCGATGCCATTCTGGCCATTACACTTACCCCGGTGCTCATCTCTTTTTTCCTGAAAGGGAACCTGAAACAGGAAAATGCGAATCCATTGACCCGTTTTATGGAAAGGATGTATACCCCAATCTTGAAATTGTGCCTTAAATGGCGAAAAACGACCATTGGAATCAATGTTGTAGCCCTATTGGTGAGTATTCCGATGTTTTTAAGCCTTGGAACGGAATTTATTCCGCCCCTGGATGAAGGATCCCTGTTGTTTATGCCTGTAACCTTGCCCGATGTATCAAACAGTGAAATAAAACGGATTCTTCAGGTGCAGGATAAGATTATTAAATCGGTTCCGGAGGTAGAAAATGTGTTGGGAAAAGCAGGCAGGGCAAGCACAGCAACCGACAATTCCCCGATAAGTATGATAGAAACTATCATTTTGTTAAAACCTCACAAAGACTGGAGGCCGGGAAAGACAAAAGAGACTATCCTTCAGGAGTTGAATTCTAAGTTACAAATTCCCGGAGTGATTAATGGCTGGACCCAGCCAATCATTAACCGGATTAACATGCTCTCCACGGGAGTCAGGACAGATGTCGGTTTAAAGGTATATGGTCAAAATCTGGACTCAATCTATGCCCTTTCCAATAAATTAAAAAGCCATCTGGTCAATATCAAAGGAGTCAATGATTTATACGTCGACCCGATAACCGGAGGTAAATTTATTGACATTTCCATACGGCGTGAAGCTATCGGCCGGTACGGGTTGAGTATCGATGATGTAAATGCGGTGATTGAATCGGCTCTCGGGGGTGTAAATGTGACAACCACTATTGAAGGCAGAAGAAGATTTAGTGTTAATGTAAGGCTGGCTCAGGATTATCGAAGAAACGTGGATGATATCAAACGGATACTTATTCAGAGTCCAACTTCCGGTCAGATTCCTCTTTCTGCTGTTGCGGATATCAAGGTAAATGATGGTCCACCCATGATCAACTCTGAAAATGCCATGTTGCGCGGTGCCGTTCTGTTCAATGTTCGTGACCGGGATTTGGGAAGTACCGTGCAGGAATGCAAGCAGAAACTGGATGCTATGATAAAATCGTTGCCAAAAGGATATTACCTGGAATGGAGCGGACAATATGAGAATCAGATCCGGGCGACCCAACGGCTGATCATTATAATCCCGATCGTTTTGTTAATAATTCTTTTAGTCGTTTATTTCACGTACCGGTCATTAAAAGAAGCAGTCATAACACTGATAACGGTTCCATTTGCCTTAATCGGTGGTGTATTTATCATTTATTTCTATGGAATAAACCTCTCAGTGGGAGTTGCCGTCGGTTTTATAGCACTTTTTGGTATGGCCATTGAAACGTCGATGCTTATGACCATTTACCTCAATGAAGCAATGGAAGATCTGGTAGCCAAAAGAGGAAATTCTTCCAAAAATATCAGTAATGACGATTTGCATGAATTTGTCATCAGAGGGTCAGCGAAACGTTTACGACCCAAATTAATGACTGTCTGTGTTTCCTTATTTGGATTGTTCCCTGTGTTATGGTCTACCGGGGTGGGCAGCGATATTATGCTTCCCATTACACTTCCATTAATAGGGGGTTTATTTACTTCAACTGTGTATGTATTGCTGTTAACTCCGGTTATATTTGAAATGACCAAGGAACATGAATTGCGTAAACATGGAGTTATTAGTCTGATTCATGCAGAAAAATAATTTTTTATCATTTATTGAAATCAAATTATGAAAAATAAAAAAAAGTTACTTCATGCCGTTTTTTTACTATGTCTATTATCACTGATAATCGGTGTATTTTTATCCTGCAGCGGCAACAGGGTTTCCGGTAAAAAGTCAGCCCTGAATTCGGAAAATGCACCTGTCAAAAAGCAATATGTGTGTTCGATGCATCCCAAAGTGGTGCAGAATATGCCGGGAGATTGTCCGATTTGTGGCATGACATTAATCGAAAAAGTCATTGATAAAAATCCGGCAGATACTATGCTGAACAATGTTGTACTTCCGGTTAATGAATCGGTACTGTCGAGCATATCAACCGTAAATCCTGTCAGGAGAGATCTTCCCCTGAAGATTGAAGCCTCCGGAATTATCAACTTTGATGCCCGTAAAATACGGATTGTAAGTGCCCGTTTTGGAGGTCTGATAGAAAAATCATATGTTAAATCAATATTTCAACGAATACACAAAGGACAAAAAATCTATGATATATTTTGTCCGAATATTTACACCGATCATTGGAATTATGTGAAATTGATTCAAACGTATCAAAATCAGGATAACCTGACAGTTGAAGCGCGTGAATGGTTTAAATATATTGGCCTTACCAAGGATCAATTAGACGCTTTAAAGAAAACCATCAAACCGAATTACCATTTAAGCGTTTACAGTGATATGGATGGTTATGCTGTACCAGTTGATTTTGATACTGAAAAATACTTTTCACAGGGGAATGCAGAAACCAATAATCAAACAGTCAATACGGGGGTAGGTTTATATGACGGAATGACCATTGAAACCGGTACTTCCTTATTTAAAGTTGTGGATGTACATACACTCAGGGCCGATATTCAGGTAAAAACCAACGAAATAGGATTGCTGCGAAAGGGGCAAAAAGTTATTCTCAGGACAGAAGCTACATCGGGGAAACAAATTGAGTCAACTGTTCATCAGATTGAACCGCTGAATGGTGGGGTCTTTCAATTGGTTAAAGTATATTTTTCGGATAAAGAGGGATCTTTTATCCCGGGAAGACATATTCAGGCTGAAATTCAGTCAGGTAAACGAAACTCATTCTGGCTGCCTGAAACAACGGTCGTAAATATGGGGGAACATACATCGGTGTTTGTTAAGCACAATGATCAATTTTTGGCGACTGTCATAAGAACCGGATTGCATCAGGCAGATAAAATCGAAATATTATCGGGTGTGGATACATATTCAAAAGTAGCATTAAATGCTTCCCTGTTAATTGACAGTGATGGATTGATTAAATAATCCATCCAGAAGATGTTTGTCAAAGAAATGGTCAATAAAAAGTTTTATCAAAACTAAATACGTAGAGTAATATGACACAATCAAACTATACATTCGTAAGAATGACTTTTATATGGATGGTTTTTATCCTTCTGGTGTCTTGTCAGAACCACCCGGTGAAAATGACCGGTGAAAACAAGATCATACAACCGGACAATTCCATCATGTTAAGTGAAGCACAGATTCAGCTGGCAAACATAAAAGTTGCGCAGGCAGGTGAAGGTGAATTTAACTATAACCGGATATTTACAGGCGTTTTAAAGGTGGATGAGGAAAGTTCTTCGACTATCAGTTCGCGGGCATCAGGACGGATCTTAAAACTTTTTTTAAAGAATCCCGGTGAAACGGTGCAAAAAGGAGACTCCATTTATCAGATTTATTGTGAGGACCTGGTAGCTGCTGAACGTCAGTATTTCACCTTACAGAGCAATAACTGGAATTATAACGGGAGGTATGAACCCAGCCTGGCATTGGAAAACAAGTTATTATTGCTTGGAATGCTTCCGGCTCAGATTGATAAGTTGAAGAAGGATGGAAAAATATTATTTGCAGTAACCATTTTCAGTTCTGTGAAAGGTATCATTCGCACTGTAAATGTATCCGAAGGGCAGTATGTAAATGCCGGTCAGACTTTAATTGAACTGGCAGATGATTCAAAATTATGGGTGGAAGCCCGGGTTGATCCCCTCGAACTGGAGTATTTAAAAGTTGGGATGCCCACGAATATTTCGCTTCCTGATGCAGGAAACAAAACCGTTAAAAGCACTGTCAGTTTTATTAATCCATCCCTGGTACAAGGTAAAAATGCTACCATCATCCGTTCGGTTATTCAAAATCCAACCAGACAATTACATCCGGGAATGCTTGCACTTATGCACATTCAATCCGGGTTGAACCGCTGTGTTGTGATTCCGGCAACGTCCATTATTACGGATAAAAACGGAAGCGTTGTTTGGATTCAAAATGAAAACGGATCCTTTAGCTGTAAAAAAGTATCCGTTGGCATGCAATCGGAAGATGCAGTCCAGGTTTTATCAGGTCTACAGGCCTCAGAATCTGTCGTTGTCTCAGGGGCATATCTTCTTAACAGTGAATTGATTTTAAGGAAAGGGACATTGGCCGAAGCAACGAATAAAATATAAGGTTACTAAAATCAGGCAATAATCATATAAACTTAATTATAAATTTTAAAACTTAAAATTATGAAAATTACATTCATTAAATCAACCGCCTTCATTCTCCTGCTACTTCTCACAGCCGGAAGTATACCTGTTCATGCCCAATCGGTGACTGATAAAAACGGGAATGTTTATAAAACGATTAAATATGGCATGCAGGAGTGGACTGCCAGCAATCTCAATACCACCAAATTCAGAAACGGAGATATCATCATGCAGGCAAAAACAAACGAAGAATGGATTAAAGCCGGGAATGACGAGAAACCGGCATGGTGTTATTACAAGAATGATCCTGTAAATGGTGGAAAGTACGGTGTATTATACAACTGGTATGCCATAAATGACAAAAGAGGGCTGGCACCGGATGGCTGGAGAATAGCTATCAATAACGATTGGATGACATTGGTGAAAAATTTGTTAGGTGTTGATTTTGCCGGTCCCAAATTAAAAAACATTACAGGTTGGAAAACAAGGAACGGATTCAATAAAATCGGTTTTTCAGCAATCCCCGGAGGTTTGCGCAATGAAAAAGGTGATTTTGAATTTCTGGGTAAAGTTGCTCAGTGGTGGTCAAATAGCGAGCCAGTTGAAGTAAAAAAAAGTAATTTAATTTTTTCGGTCAAATTAAATGATAATACAACGGAAGTCAGCTATGTAACAATGAAAAAAGAGAATGGCTTGTCCGTCAGATGTGTCAGAGACATTAAATAAGTTTAAAGTTTGAAGTTTGAAGTTTGGAACACCACGTTCCACGTTTCGGGGACCTATGATCTTATAGTTAGATTAATAGGCGAATAAACAAATTGACTACTATCAAATTGAGAATTAATATTGAAACACGGTGCTTAGATTTAGAGAATGGGTATATCCTTTTCTCCTAAGAAACAAAGCCCCCATCAGATTTACAATTTACCCCCGATAGCTATCGGGATTACAATTTGACCGTTTACATTCGTTTGTTTCATTTCGTTTTTGGTTCGGCAGGGCAGAATAGGAGGCTCTTATGTAATATATTTGACAGGATTGACAGGATTAACAGAATTAACAGGATTAACATGTTAAAAATTATTTAAAATACATCCTGTAAATCTTGTAAATCCTGTTAATGATGTTATTTTATCAGGGCTATATTCTTTATACTGAGGGATTACTAAGTTTAACAATTCTTCATAAGGTTTTAGGTTTAACAAAACTTATTTAAAAGCAAAACCTTAGTAGGAAAACGATGAATACCAAGACTAACCTTATTGGCCGAAACATTCAATTCGTAAGAAATTTATTCAACATTTTCATTTTTACGCTGCCTTCTTAAAAAGAGGAATCGGGATGAGGTTTCATTCATTCATCACAAATACAGATGGACAAGTACAGAGAAATACAGGACAGGAAAAACAGACATTCTATTTCCACTATACGATCGAATTCGTATGGTGGAATCATCTGTCTGTCCATTCTGTTTTTCTATCTGATCCGTCCGGTATTGCCATTTGTAGAATATGCCATAGATAAGGAATACATAGCAAAAAATTTATGTATTAAGAAAAATATGCCCGGTAATTGTTGCCAGGGTAAATGTTATCTTCTTGAACAAATTAAGAAGAGTAGCGAACCATTGAATTCAAATACTGAAAACAATAAAAAAACAATTCCTGATCAGAAGGTAGAAGAACATCTGCCTTCTCCGGGAATTTTTTACAACCCAATTGAAAAAGTCAGCATACTGATAACGAATTATTCCTTTCGAATCATTGATTCTTTTCTATCTTCGTTTTTTGTCCCACCAAAGTATTAATCCAAAAGTTATTTTAGGATTAAGTAGTAAAAATATCTTCATGTTTTATTTCTCATTATGACCACTTTCCCTTCCATCTTACAGGGTTAGGGTGATAGGAATCAGGGATGAAGAAATTATATTTAAACAAGAAAGATACTATTTATATTCTTTTACTTATCTATAAAAGGTCAAAATCTAAAACAGAATTTGATTTAAATCTTAATGTCTGAAAAGCTAATTATGCTCTGTCGGATGAAATTGATGTTTCGTAATTTTTCACTTTTAAATTCTAACAAACATGAACTCAACTATAAAAAAATACATAATCCTTTGTGTCATTTCGGTATTTTTGGTATCCTGCAACAATAATGAACCAATTGTTCCGGTTACGAATAACTATATCAAAGTGGCAGAAGCTATTACAACAAATTCATCATTTAAAGTAGAAATGTATTCAAAGGACAGCCTTTTTGTGGGGTATAATAAATTATATTTTAAAATAACAGACAATAAAACGGGATTGTCTGTTAATCACGCAACTCTTGTTTTACACCCTCTAATGGATATGGTTACATTTAAACATTCATGTCCGGTAGAGAACCCTGCAGGTAATTCGCCTACTGATGGATATTACCCGGGTGTTATCATTTTTTCGATGCCAGGCGCAAATACCTGGTCAGTAAGTGTAGATGTCACTGCAAATAGTAAGACTGAAACATCATTACTCCAACTTACTAAAGTAATTGCTACTAATCCTGTTCAAAAAATAGTGGTTATCGACAGTGTGATAAATGCCGGAGTTTTAACTCAAACGAAATACCCGATATCACTTGTTGTTCCTAAAGCCTGGCAGGTGGGTATTAATCCTTTCGAAATAACTGTCAATACGATGCAGGATATGATGAACTTCCCGGTATGTAGCGACTTAACAGTAGAAATAACACCTGAAATGCCTTCTATGGGTCATGGTTCTCCTAACAATGTCAATCCGGTTTATGATAACAACGGGCATTATGTCGGATCTGTAAATTTTACTATGACGGGTGATTGGCGGATCCACATGGTTATCAAAAAAGGGAGCAGGATTATAAGTAGCAAAGCTTACTTTGACATCTATTTTTAAAACCGCCATCATACAGATTGGACCTTTTCCAATCTGTATGATTAAATGATTATCCGCATGCTCTCCTGTTGAGGTTGATTTCCAAAGATTTAGAATAAAGATTTTCACAGAATAAAGAAAATGATTTCCACAGATTAAAGAGAGATTGTCCACAGATTACACAGATTTACACAGATTAATTATTACGAATCTTATAAAGCAGGATTAAAATTGTAAAGTTATACAAGGAGTGTTTAGTACATTCCGTCCTTTCGGATGAGACATTCCGACTCGTCGGAAAAAGCTCCGAAATTTTAATAGAAAGGGCGTAATTGAAAATATTGAGTTACCGAAAGTACGAAAATCTATTTTGGAAGGAATTGGACGTTTTGCGGATAATTATTTAAAATACTATGATTATCCGAAAAACACATAAAGCTAAGAATAATAATTCCAGAGAAATTGAATATGTGAAGTTCAATTGAAAAAAAATTAAAACCTTATTTTTCTTGATTTTTACCCTTAGTAGAAAACAAAACTAACATAAACCAAACCCTTATTCCCTTATTTTCTGAAGAATATGAAGAATTTATACAGTTTTATCAAAAGCCAATAAATACATTAAAATAAGAGAATAAGGGTGGGTTTTAAGGGTGTCAGGTTTTCTGCTAAGGGTAAGAAAACAAAAATAAGGGCTTTTAAATATCACATTTAAACCCTTGAAGACCTCACTATTTATTTCCTGTTACTTAATACTCAGAAAATGAAAAAATATATACTCCTGATAATTATATTAAGACTTGGTATGACATTGGCTGCTCAACAGAATGGAAAGAAACCAGGATGTAATTGTTTAGATACCATTAAGCTAAAAGAAGTGACTGTGTCGTGTGTTATACCGTTAAATAGTAAACAGGTTGAAAATTTTTACAAGACAAATTACTTTTCTACTATTGATAACTTAATGGGACATATGGAAGGAATTTCGCTCATAAAGCGTGGATCGTACGCCATGGAACCTGAAATGAACGGATTCTCGGCAGGTCAATTAAATATTACCATCAGCGGCATGAAAATGTTCGGGGCCTGTACCGATAAAATGGATCCTGTTACTTCGTATATTGAACCTGCGAATCTGAAAAGCATTACCCTGGAACATGGTACCAATGCTGGATTGTATGGTAACAACATAGGTGGCTCCATCGATATGGGATTACAGGAACCAAATACTAAAAGTAATCATCCTTTTTATTCCGATTTGTCTGTTGGTTATGAAAGTGTATCGAATAGCAGAAATGTTTTACTCTCAACGGGGTATACAAAAAACAAGTGGGAGTGGGGTTTAAATGGTGTATACCGCAAAAGTGATCCCTACAAAGATGGATCTGGAAACACGATTCTTTTTTCCCAGTTTGAGAAATATAATATTCATTCAGTTGTCAGATACCTCCCCGACAGCATAAATACATTTAAAGCGGATGTTTTATATGATCAGGCAAACAATGTCGGTTATCCAGCTTTACCCATGGATGTCAGCAAAGCCAGGGCATCTATTTTTGCACTGGAGTATCAACAGATTCAACGTAGCTACAACATTAAGGCCAAAGTCTATTACAATTCAGTATATCACGTAATGGATGATTCACATCGTGACAGCCTGTTTTTTATTCAGAATAAAACAACCGGAAAGACCGACTCTGTGATCATGCGGATGGATATGCCGGGAAGAAGTAACACTCTCGGCTCATTTATAGTAGCTTCATTCAACCTGAATGAAAAGAACAAATTAACCATCAAGGCAGATAATTATATAAACAGTTCACTGGCTGAAATGACCATGCACATGCATTTTGTCGGTAAACCGCTTGAATCGCCCATGTATCTTCAAACCTGGCCTGATATTGTCAGAAATTTAACCGGATTGTATATTCAAAATACGACTGCAATCAACGATAAAATATTTATGACCCTGAATGGCCGGATGGATTACAGTTTGGATAACCTTCAAACGGAAGTGGCAAACCAGGAATTTTCGGTATTTAAGTATAACCTGCCGCGGAAATTTGATAAATTTACAAAAAGTGTCAATCTATCAATTCAATATTTTATCTCTCAGCCACTCCGGTTTACATTTCAAACAGGCTATTCAGAACGAATACCTACCATTACCGAAAAATTCGGATATTATCTTTACAATGCTTATGATGGGTATGATTATATTGGCAACCCATACCTTAAAACGGAAAAATCATTTATGGGAAGATTGGGAATTAATTATGTAAAACCCAGGTTGAAAATTAATTTCAGTCAATCCATTAACTTGCTTCAGGATTATATCATGGGAATTACCAACGATATCATTCCACCTATGAATTTTTACACAAAGGGTCTTCGGGTGTTTCAAAATGTAGCGGGTGCGAAATTAATAAGTACCGATTTACAGGGTACTTATAATCCGATTGAAAGTCTAACCATCTTTAATCTGACAAAGTTTACCTGGGGACAACTCAATTCAGGGGAACCCCTTCCATTGGTTCCTCCGTTAAAAAACCTGATCTCCGTCAGTTATGAAAAAAATAACTGGTCATTTCAGGTTGATAATGAATCAGCACTTATGCAAAACCGGATCAACCGGAACTATGGAGAAACGAAATCTCCTTCGTATTCTATTTTCAATGTGAAAAGCAGTTATCAATTAAAGCTATCAGATACCATACTGGATGCCAGTATCGGTATTACAAACCTTTTCAATGCAGCCTATTATGAACATCTCGACTGGGGTCGTATTTTAAGACCGGGAAGAAGCATAAATCTTTTTATAAAGTATTCATATTGAATCGAATGAAAAGATGTTTTGCTGATCGTTTCAGCAAATTGTTCGTTGAAAGATAATATCTAGGATGTTAGACTTTTTAAACTATGAATCAACTATGATTATCCGAAAAACTCTTGAAGAATAAGAAAGATAATTCCGGAGAAATTGAATAAGTGAAGTTCAATTGAAATTTTTTAAAACCATATTTTTCATAATTATTACCCTTCTTAGAAAACTAATTTAACACAATTCCAACCTTAATTCCCTTCTTTTCTCAAGAGTATGAAGAAGTTTACCATTAAAAGGTTTAAAGTCTTGATCCTGTTGGAGAACTCCTACAGAGTTCTGTACTTTATTTCATTTATAACCCCCAGTATCGCAGGCTCAACTGGGGGTTATATACAGATTACTTCTACGGAGTAATTATCGATAAGAGTTTCATTTCAATAAATATTCATTGATCAGATCAAAATAAAAAGAAAAATAAGAACTCTGGGTGCAAAAGCTGATAGCCGTTAACTCTAAAATACAAATGCTTTATTTACAACGCATTGCAATGAGTTGTATTATAGGGTAAGAAAACAAAAATAAGGCTTTTAATATCACATTTTAACCCTTTGGATTTACGATGATGACTTATTATAAGGACGCATTGCGGATAAAATTAAGACAAATTGCGGATAATCATATAATCAACTATCAGCTTTACTGATGATCATTCAGCTTCAAACCGTTTACGATAAAATGTACTTATTTCTGCTTCAAAAAAGCAAGAGTAAATTACACATGTGTTGTGTATTGTTGCTTCAAATTTTAGAATAGCTGCATCATCGAAGATAAAATTATATGATTATCCGCAAAGAGTCATAATCATACTTAAATAGTTATCAGAGTAGCATTTTTATTATTCTTACAAACCAATAGTTTTTAAACTCTATAGTAACAATCGTCCCCAATCCACACGACGTAAATTTTTTACTCCTCTTTTATTATGCTTTTATATCCATTTTACTCCCCTTTAATTTGAGCCGGTAAATTGTCCAATTCAGCCATGTAATGGAGTATATATGGACCTATGAAAAACCGGAGTAAAACAATATTAAAACCACAACCGAAGATAACGATTTATTTATCTAATTATGAATAGGTTGTAAAATAAAAATTTTTTAGTTTTAAGCTCTAATGAAGCCCTCACTATGTAATTTATGTGTAGTGAGGGCTTCATGATAAAATTCATCAAAATTTTATAAAAATTATTGAAGGTGTTACCGGACAGGTTTTAGCATCACACTCCCTTATGAAAGCAACTAATTCAATTTTAATACTGCACGATTCAAAGAGTGTTGAATTCTTCAAATGCTCGTTAACAAAAAATTGAAAATGGATAAACATAATACAGAATTCAAATAATCAGACAGTTACTAATTTTCTACTCCTTTTGAAGTACCAAATCCTACTCCTTTCCTACTACCGCAAATACGACCTTAGTCAAAGAAATTCAGTCTTTTATGCTATTTTTAATCTAACGTTGTTTGCTAATTTTACCTCGACTAATTTCCTTGAAGAAGTATGTTAAATTACTAATAAAACAATCGAATATGTTAAACTATCAGCAACACTTATTTGAAATGGATGTAGGATGAGATTCATCTGTAAGTTTATTAAAATCAAGTTCTATGTAGTAAGTAGAATGTTATAAACAATTATTAACAAAAGCAATTATTAAATTATGAAAAAACTATTCATTACTTTAATTGTGAGTTTACTTTTTGTTACCGGTGTGAATTCGCAAAGTATTGCGAGTTACGCATTCAGTACCATTAAGCCGGTTACCCTCGAGAATATGAGCGCGGGAACCACTCAATTAATTCCGGGGTCATCCTTTGAGGTAGCCTCCGGTCTTACGGATATTGGGTTTACTTTTAATTTTATGGGAGGAACTTACTCTCAATTTTCTGTAAATTCAAGCGGTCAATTAAGATTAGGTGCCCTTATTTCTACAACGGGTATCAGCCAGGCTGCTGAAACTTCAGCATTAATTGTACCTATGTCGGGAGGTAACTCCATTTTAAACACGGGAAAGGTGCACTATACTGTATCGGGTTCAGCACCGTATCGTGTTTTAGTTGTTGAATGGAAGGATTTGAATATTCCATCTCCAATTCTTGACAATAATCCTCCGGTAGCGGAATATAATCCTACTACGGTACAGGTGTTATTACAGGAATCGACAGGGAAGGTAGAATTTAAGTATGGAACGGTAGACAATAATTCTGTACCTACCATTACCAGGGGAATTTTTATTTCATCGAGCAATACTGCCAATACGGTGAAATACATTGGTTCTGATTTCATCTCTGCTTTGAATGCTTCTTCGGTAACAGTTTATCCATTGAATGCTACTTTTACATCCGAAGTGAGTAACAGGGATTATTCATTTTCTCCGGTATCAGCTCCTACAGTGACAGTTACTGACAATTGTGATGGAACATCAACCCTCACTGCATCAAATTACACAGGTTCTTTGTTGTGGAGTACGGGTGAAACCACTCCATCGATAACCGTAACGTTGGGTGGAGATTATACCGTTACGCAAACAGTGGGTGCATATACCAGTTTGCCTGCAACAGGAACTGCTACTCCGGTACCTACCATTAACGGTCCAATGGTAGGCGGTTTGCCTGCAGTTCTTGATGGGACAACCATCACCAACCAGACTTATACCACTGAGGCGGGAATGAGTGAATATGTATGGAATTATTCTTCAGCCGGTTCAATTACTGCCGGTGGTAATGGATTTAATTTCATTACTCTTACCTGGACGAATCCGGATAAACAACAATCCGTCAGTGTAAACTACAAAAATTTAAACGGATGTGTATCGGCTCAGCCTACTGTATATATTATAAATTATTATCCGTATGCAGCTGCTATTGATCCGGCCATTGTACCACAATTTGTGGATGCAGTGCCTCATTTTGCAGCGGGACTCCGTGTCGATGCAAAAGCAGGTGGTAATTTGTTTGTGAAAGCAGAATTAACACAACAGATTGCGTTGTCAACAGGAACTGTTTTATCAACCGGTGTTATTGGGGCTGGTCCTGATATTGGGAAAGGTAAATATGCCGGTTACGCAATTTCTAAAGACGGAACTACGTATGGCCCAACTATGTGGCCTGCACAAACCATTGAATGCCAACAGGGGAATGGTTTGACCGTTCAATACATCAATAATCTGGTTGGAGTTCGTTACAGTGATTTCAATATTCTGGCCGACCAAACGCTTATGATGAACGGATATACTTTAAACGGTGATCCTTTGCTTGATCCTTACAAAGGAGATATTCCAATGGTAGTCCATCTGCATGGTGGAGAAATGCCATCAAATTCGGATGGTGGTCCTACTGCCTGGTTTATGCCAACGGGAAATCCTCTACAGGGACCCGGATTCGCTTTTAATGCGTCAACCCTTTCCACGTATCCGAATAAACAGGAAGCAACTACCTTGTGGTATCATCCTCACGATCAGGGATTAACCCGTATAAATGTGTATACCGGACTTGCCGGTTATTATTTCCTGAGAGGGGCAGCTGAAGAAACAGCCAAACTTCCGGGTTGGTCGGGTGATGATAAAGTTCAGGAAGTGACTCCTGCCGGAAAAACAGAAACATTCAACAAAACAAATACTTATCTTCCTGAAATCGAACTTGCCGTTCAGGACCGTATGTTCAATACCAAGGGTGAATTGTACTGGCCGGTAAATCCTACCAATCCAGATTTACATCCATACTGGACTCCTGAATTCTTCGGGAATATTATGACTGTAAACGGGAAGAGCTGGCCTTATTTAAGCGTTGCCCCCCGTAAATACCGTTTCCGTATGTTGGATGGTTGTAATGCCCGTTTTTTAAATATGTGGCTCAAAAACCTCGATACATCAGCCAATGGACCTAAAATAACTGTTGTCGGTACTGACGGTGGTTTGCTGGATACTCCGGTTGACCTGGATCCATCAAGTGGAAAAACCGTATTTATGGCTCCGGGTGAACGCCTGGATGTGGTGATCGATTTTTCGGGTGTAGCAGAAGGAACTGTTTTCACCCTGATGAATGATGCCAATGCACCTTATCCTACCGGCGATCCTGTGCTCCCAGGCCTCACCGACCGTATCATGCAATTTGTTGTAAACGGAAAGCTGATTGACGCAGGTTCAGGTAATCCTACCGGTTTAGATAAGAGTTTTGTTCCTGGAAATTTAAGAACAGCAAATCCAATGATTAAACTGACGGATTTTGCAGGAAAATTAGCAACAGGCGTAACTCCGGTTTTAACAAGACAAATTTTGTTAAATGAAGTATCGGCTGCAGGCGGACCTGCACAGGTGCTCTTTAATAATTCGCATTTTGATGAAGGTGCTACATCTGTTGGGATTCCACAAGGATTTGGTGGACCTACTGAAATGCCACTGGAAGGTACTACTGAAGTGATTCAGATTGTAAACACAACAGTGGATGCCCATCCTATTCATATCCATTTGCTGCAATGGCAGTTGGTGAGCAGGCAGGCCTTTAACAGAGATAATTACCTGAATACCTATGCCAATGCCTGGGCAGCACATACTCCTTTTGTGCCTATCTGGCCGGCCGGTTTAGGTTATCCAGGTGGTGCAGGTTCACCTTACCCATATTTGCAAATGAATGGAGATAATGCTGTGGGAGGAAATCCTGCTGTCGGACCATTCCTGACGGGACAGGTTATGCCGGCAAATCCGGAAGAAAATGGTTGGAAAGATGATATTAAAGCTTTCCCGGGAGAAGTCTCTACTTTTGTAGTCAGAGTTGCTCCAACCGACAAAGCTATCGATGCAAGTGCAAAAGATTTGTTACTGCCATTCGATCCAAGTATCGGACCGGGCTATGTATGGCACTGCCATATCATTGACCATGAAGACATGGATATGATGCGTCCGTTGATGATTCAGCCTTCTGCACTCCGGTTCCCACAAATTACGGCTCAGCCTCAACCTCTTGTATCGTGTGTTGGAAGTACCGAAACGATTTCGGTTACTGCAACAAGTGATACAAACATAAGCTACCTGTGGCAGATAAGCACTGATGGCGGAACTGTATGGAATGATTTGTCCAATGGTGCTCCATATAGTGGAGTATTAACTTCGTCCCTGCATATCAATCCGATAACAGCGCTAATGAGTGGACTTAAGTACCGTGTTATCCTAACCAATATTGACGGGGTTACTACTTCGAATGCCGCATTATTAACAGTAGATCCTAATGTGGTCGTAAGTGTCGAAATATCTGCAAACAGAAATAATATATACACAGGTCAATCGGTAACATTCACTCCGACTCCGACAAATGGCGGAACAGCACCGACTTATGAATGGCTTGTAAATTCAGTTGTTGTCGGAACCGGCGATACTTACAGGTATGCTCCGGTAAACAATGACCATGTAGCAGTCAGAATGACTTCGAATGCTTATTGTACAATAGGTAATCCGGCAACATCAAGTGACATCATAATGACTGTTTTACCTTCTGTATCAGCAGCAAATGATGGCGACTGGAATACTCCTACTACATGGACTGATGGTCTTGTTCCTACAATTGCTGATAACGTGGTTATCCCGGATGGCAGAACAATAACTGTCAATTATGCTGATGCTTATTGTAATTCAGTTGCAATTGAAGGTGTTTTAACGAGTACTTTAAATAGTCATACCATGACAGTAGCCACAAATGTCAGAACAGATGATACCTTTAATATTGGTGCCAATGTTTTGTTAATAAATGGTGTTACTTCAGGTGATGGAGTTATTCATGCAGCTTCAGGAACCATTGTTTACGGCGGCTCTTTAGCTCAGACCATTTCAAATATTGCAAACAATGTTATGAATAATCTGATCATTGACAACAAAGTTGGCGTTACTTTACCGGATGCCTTGACTGTAAGTACAACACTTACCATCAATGCGGGAGCTAAACTGACTAATCCTAATGCTTCGAGCCTGACGGTGAAAAATGTTTCGATTCTCAGCAACTTAGCTAACGGAACAGGTACGTTTGTTGATAATGGAACAACGAACACTACGGTGGGAGGTGTGGCCAATGTACAACAATATCTGACTGGTGGACGTAACTGGTATGTATCCAGTCCAGTTACCACAGCTACTACAGCTTCTATTAGCACTGCTTCGGTCATTCAAAGTTACGCTGAAAACACAGCCACCTGGATTTTGGAAAGTAGTACATTGAATGTGTTGAAGGGATACGTAGCAAGCATTGCAACAACAGGTAATATTACATTTGCCGGTGATGCCTTGAATACAGGTGTGAAAACTGTCACTCTGACTCGTTTGGGTGCTGCAAAGACCGGTTACAATCTGGTAGGGAATCCATATCCATCTTATCTGGATTGGACACAAGCTCTTGCTAATTCAACCAACCTTGAAGCTACCATTTGGTATCGTACGAAAAACGCAGCTAATACAGCTTATGTTTTTGATACGTATAATGCAGATTTAGATATGGGAACGGCTAACAATGGAACTGCTTTAACATCCCAGATTCCGCCAGTACAGGCATATTGGGTACGGGTTGCATCAGGTGTAAATGGTACATTAGCTCTTGATAATACAATGCGTTCGCATGAAGGGGCTACAACAAACCGTTTAAAGGCACCTGCATTATTCAATTCTAACCAACAAGTGTTAAAATTACAGGTATCTAACCCTATCAACAACACCGATGAGGCAATTGTGGTGTTTGATCCGAGAGCTTCGAATTCATTTGATTCATTTGATGCAGAAAAAATGACAAATGCGAGTGCAGCAATTCCTGAAATTTACACTTTAGCAGGGACAGAACCAGTTGCTATTAATGGTCTTAATAGTGTAAGTACTAATCCTGAATTGTCTTTAGGATTTACAGCCGGTCAATATGATATGTATACGATCAAAGCCACTGATATTCGTAATTTTGATCCGGATACTCATATTATATTGAGAGATAAATCGCTGAATGCAGAAAAGGAACTAAGTGTAGGAAGTAACTATAGTTTTTCTTCTGACGTAACAAATACTACGACCCGTTTCAGCTTAATATTTAAATCAACTTCGGTTGTAACCGGAAATGTGAATGTTGGATCTGAAAACGAATCCCTGTTTATATACAGAGACAAGAATAATCAGATTAACGTTCATCGGATCAATGCTATCGGTGAAGGAACAATAACTATATTCAACTCTACAGGTCAGAAAATTGTGAATATTCCAACAACAGGAGTCCTTACGTTGGTTGATGCTAAATTGTTGCCTGGAGTTTATATGGTAACTGTGGAAGTTCAGGGAAAGAGTACCACTAAGAAAATAACACTTTATTAATGTTTAAAATTCACCTTTAACATCCCACTCCGCAAGGAGTTGGATGGGGTGAAAATTAAATGATACATAATTTGTTCCTTATTTTTAGTGTACGTTGATCCGTTAATTATTTAAAGAAATCCCATTTCTGTTTAACATCCAGGAATGGGATTTTTTTAGAAAAACAGATTGAATTATTGACACCATGACATAGCATTCATTCTTACTTCATCCGTAAGTTAGTTTCCTGATAAAGAAAATGATTTTCACAGATAAATGAAATGATTTCCACAGATTAAAGAGAGATTGTCCACAGATGACACAGATTTACATAGATTATTTAGATTGATTATCTGAAATATATCCATGAATTAAGAAAGAGATTGGATATGACTGATTGTAACATTAGACTTTCTTGTTATTTTATTTTTTAAATATGGCCTCTCTGGCTACTCAAAATAGTCGGAAAAGCTCTCTCCCAATCCCGATAGCTAACGGGAGATGATAATAGTGCCGGGGATTGATAATGTTTTATTAAAAAAACCAGAATATTTTTTATATCCGAACATTTAATTCAATTAAACATACTCTGATAAACTGATTTTGAATCCTAAATAGTTAAACAAGTTTATATTAATGTTAATTCATTTGAAGATTTATAATTCACACACAGTCAAACAAGTAATAAAATGATACTCCTTTAGTAGTAGTTAAACCTACACCTTTTTCACCACATAAAATACGACATTCGTCAAAGAAATTCAGACTTTTATGTTATTATTAATTTATTATCATTCGGTAATTTTACATCGATCAATTAAAATGGATAATGCTCCTTAATTTATGATTTTTTAATATCTTTCGATCTGTTCTAAATACATAATATTGATGCTTTTTTAATTAAAAAGAAAACAGTGAGATTGAAAATTAAGGGTTTAGATTTTTTTAATTTTATCAGAACGAATACTAACATAAACAATTCCTACTTATGAAAAAACTATTCATTTTCCTAATTGTTAGTTCGCTCTTTATAAATGGCATCTATACGCAAAACATAGCGAATTACTCCTTTAGTACGAACCAACTGGCAGTGCTTGAAAATATGACCGGCGGAACTGTTCAATTAATAGGACCTTCATCTCAGGATGTTTCCTCTGTAATTACGGATATTGGGTTTGAGTTTAAATTTATGGGAATGACTTATTCTCAGTTTTCGGTAAATTCAAACGGACAATTCAGATTAGGGGGTACTTTAATTTCAAATACCGGAATTAGTGATGCTGCACCTGTTATGTCTTTGTTGGTTCCTATATCAGGAGGCAACTCAATCTTATCCACCGGGAAAGTCCATTACAAAGTATCCGGGACTTTACCGAACCGTATTCTCATTGTTGAATGGAAAGATTTAAATATTCCATATCCGATTTTAGACAATAACCCTCCTATTATCGAATACAATCCTACCCAGGTTCAGGTGTTTTTACACGAGACAACGGGATTAATTGAATTTAAATATGGTTCTGTATTCAATAACTCAGTACCTACGGTTACCAGGTCAACTTTTATTTCATCAGGCAATACAGCTACTACCGTAAAATATATTGGGTCTGATTTAATATCAGCAATAAATGCTTCGCCGGTAGCTACTTACCCTTTGAATGCTGTAAATACTGCTAATTTAAATCAACGGTATTATTCATTTTCACCTATATTACCACCTCCACCTACTGTAACTGTGACTAATAATTGTGATGGAACATCAACTCTCACAGCTTCCAATTATACCGGTTCTTTGTTATGGAGTACTTCTGAGACTACTGCCACGTTAACCGTGACTGTTGGCGGAAATTATTCTGTAACACAGACGGTAAATGGTTTTACCAGTTTGCCGGCTACAGTATTTGCAGCTCCTGGCGAACCAGCCGGAGTCTCGATTGCCTCCGATCAGAACAATGTATGTNCCGGAACAGCCGTTACTTTGACAGCCACTCCAACTAACGGCGGAGCAGCACCTTCTTACCAGTGGTATAAAAATACTCTGGTAGTTGGAACAGGTGATAGTTATACGTATAATCCGGTTAATGGTGATGTCGTTTATGTAGTGATGACTTCAAGTGAACTTTGTTCAAATGGTAGTCTTGTTACTTCAAATGCCATTACAATGAATGTTAATCCGATTATTTATCCAACTGTAACTTTAAACGTAACTTCGAATGTTGTTACGGCAGGTATGCCTGCTACCTTTGAAGCTCATGCTCAAGGGGGTGGTACAACTCCGGTTTACAGGTGGTTTGTAAATAATACGCTTAATGCTAATACAGGGAATGTATTTACGTATATTCCTGCAGATAATGACGAGGTATATGTAGAGATGACTTCAAATGCTTCACCTTGTTTATCAGGTAGTCCGGTTGTATCCAATACAATTAAAATGTCTGTTAGTATAGGTACTTCAATAAATCAGAGCGTAGATAGTAAATTCAATGTTTATTCATTTAATAAAAATATCTTCGTAGACTGTAAGGAAGAAGCAGAACAAATCTTTATTTATAATTCGTTGGGATCATTACTGAAATATGAAACGAATGTAAATGGATTGAAAAAATTCGATATGAATAATGTAGTAAGTGCTTATTATATAGTAAAAGTAATTACACAATACAATGTTTATTCAGAAAGAGTTTTGCTCAAATAATTGTTTCACTTGCTTCATGATGTATTAAGTCAGGAAGAAAATAAAAAATCTACTAAAATCAATTTCTGTAACAGGAATTGATTTTAGCAGTATTTTTTTATCATTTACATCGTACCCAAAATCAGGGTAGTCTAGTTAGACTGAGTATTTTTATCCACTGACACTATTTTAAGTAATCAATAATAATTAATTGTCAGGACTCTGATATTTAAGCTTCTATAGATTAACAAATAGTTCATTAAATATATATGATCACTAGTGTCCACTTAAAATCATTAACTTTTATCTGAAACCCATATTGACAAAGGCTCTACTGAAGTTTTTTAGGCGTGACGACTTGAATTTTTATTTATAACTGAATTGTAAAAGAAAACGGTAACTATCGTATTAGTTATGAAATTCTAAATATCTCAAAATCATAACACCATAAATATGAACCGCTTGAAAATTTTAGAAAAGTAAGTTTTGACTTAAATATAAATCTAGAATCTCTTAATTTATTTTAGTGGACACTAGTGATATATGATTACTTATGTAAAATTGAACGTGATTTAGTGGATAGACATAATAAAATAAAATGACTTTCAGATTTTGCACTCAGAATCGTTTTTTTTTGTAATGATCTGATCATTAAATCTTAGTTGAAATAGATTTTTTATCGATTACTACTCCGGAGTATTCGTTGCGAAACTGGGGATTACCGAAAAATCGGAATGTGCCGTATGAATGAAACAAAGAACAAAACTCTGTAGGAGTTCACCAAAATAATCAAGAGCTTAATTATTTTATATGGTCAACTCCTCTGGATAGAGTCGTTTTTATATTCTATTTTCCCCAGTTCAGCAGGCTATCCTGGGGGCTTCCGACAAGTCGGAATGTACCATATTCAAAGGTTACACTTACGGTTTAATTAACCTCTCTCAATATTTGTTTTAACTTTAATACAGAGTTAACTTGCAAATAACTGAATGTTAGGTATAAAGCCGATTTCCATTTAAAATGATCTGTATGAATCAATTTCATTAGGACATAATACTGAAAATTAAAAAAGAAATTTTCTACGGATTACACAGATTTACACAGATTATTTAGATTGATTATCTTCAATGTGTCCATGAATAAATTTGGTTTAAAATTTTAAAAAATGACGCAAGGAGCATTAGCTTTGACATTTTGGTAGAAAGGATGTAATTGAACATATAGACTTTCCTGGAGTACCAAAATCTATTCTAGTAAGTTTAGGATGTTTTGCGAGTAATCATTTAATTTAAATTATTATCTGTACAAATAATCAAAATCCTTTTTTAAAAAATGAATTTAAGAAAGTATGCTGCAATTGATTTCATCCTTCGATCTAGTAAAAGATTATATTGCTTCTACTCCTTTTGGCTGATAGCTATTCTACAATTTAACTAGATGAAATACGTATTTTTCTATTCGTATTTAGGACTTATAAACTACAAAAAATAAACTGAATAGAATTAATTTCGTTCTTGTAACTGTCAACAGATTTATACGAATAAAAAAATGAATTTTTAAATGAAAAAACCTGATATTATTATTGTAGATGATCATCAGATTTTCAGGCAAGGGATTAAATCAATCATTACACTTGAAAATATAGCTACCGTAATCGGAGAAGCAACGAATGGTAAAGAATTTTTAGAACTTCTTTCACAAATAAAGCCAGATCTGGTCTTGCTGGATATTGATATGCCTGAAATGAACGGGTTGGAAGCAACGGAAAAGGCATTAAAATTAATGCCGGATTTAAAAATAATTGCTTTTACCATGTTTGGAGATGAAGAATATTTCTTACGAATGATTGAATTAGGTGCTGTAGGATATGTTTTGAAATCCAGTGACATTTCAGAGTTAGAAAAGGCTATCCATTTTATTATGAAAGGTGAAAAGTACTTTTCTAACCCTCAGTTTATAAAAAAAAGTGAAGTACCGGGACATCCTGAATTTATAACAGATGGTAAAAGAGTAATCAAAACCCGTAAAAATAAGGGAGCAGGTGATTTATTTCCACCTTGGTTTTAACTGATTTATTTTCGTTTCAATGTTACTATTCTTAGTTTATCCTTGCTTTAAAAGCAAACAATTAAAAAATAGTTTCAGTTATGAAAAAATTATGTGTTATTGTCATATTCTCATTTTTTCATTTTTTTCATGTGCAGGGTCAACATAGAGGTGACTTTCGATCAAAGTCAGGTGGGGCGGGCAGCTGGAACGAGTTTCAAACCTGGGAAATATTTAATGGAAAAGCATGGGCCTCAGCTGCATCAGGTCAGTTACCATCTTCATTGAGTGAAGTGGAAATAAAGTCGGGCGACACAATTTTTGTAAACGACAGTTTGTCAGTCAGTGGTAACCTGAAGGTAAATGGCATACTCAGGTTTTATAAGGTAAATGACTGTAAAGTAAAAGTTTATGGAAATGTCTTTGTTGGAAAAACCGGAATAGTTACTTCGCAGGTCTCAGGGTCAGTTTATACTCATTTACTTCTAATTGGTGGAAGGATATATTCTCCTTCTGAATCACAAGGATTTGTAGCAGGAATTTATGCGATAGGACCAAAAACATCTTACGCTGGTTATGCCGGATGTTATTCAAAACTGACTGATGCTGTCGCAGCAATTTCATCGCTCTCTTTAACAGGGAACCTGATTTTTGAGTTCCAGCCTGATTACAATCCTTCTGTTGAAACATACCCTATCAGTCTCAATTCAAATATTGGTAGCAGTGAGACAGCATCCATTACTTTCAGACCGGCTTCAAGTGTAAATTCTGTCATCAATTTTTCAACCAGCGGTACCGTGTTGAATAATACCGGGGCTGATTATATTATTTTTGATGGTCGCAACGGTGGAAGTGGCACCAACCAATACCTGCAATTTGAGAATAAAGACAGTTATTATTCTACCATTTCACTTTCAAATGATGTACTCCAAAATAAATTTTTGTATTGTATTTTAACCGGATCAACAAAAGTAACTGAGACAGGGATTCTAACTTTAAATTCATCTAAATCGGGGAATAATTTTAATACCATTGATCATTGCGATTTTAACGGAAATGGAAGTGTGAATAACTGTATTTTCACAAAAGGATTGACCTCAGATCTGACCATTACAAACTGTAACTTTATTGATTTTAGAAATGGAGCAGGAATCAACCTTTCCAATGGTTGTAACAATGTGATAATAGACCATAATAATTTTTTTCAAACAAAATCATATTCAGGTTTTGATGGTGTTACATCAGGAATCATTGTCAATGGAGGCGCTAATTGCCGGATCAGCAATAACAACATTGGGGGTAGCAGTTCTGGATTAAATGGCACATGGACTGTATCAGAGTCTTCACCAGCCAATTATTACTTCACTGGCATTAGTGCTACTTCATTGGCGACAACAAGTAAAATTTACAATAATAGAATTCAAAGCATTAACTGGAAAACTAAATTATCAGACTGGACAGGAATATATGTATCGGGCGTTGTAAAGGTAGGGACTGACGGTGCAAATTATATCGGAAACAACACCGGAAATGATAATATTGTCCTTAACTACTATTCGAATGGAGCTTCAAAGGTGAGAGGTATAATTTCGGAAGGGGCAGCAATTGTCGAAAATAATATTATCGGCTCTTTTACAACACTTTTGACAGGGATAGGTGGTACTGGAATCAATTTTACAGGAATTTATTCGACCGGAACAGGAATTATAAATCAAAATACGATTGGAAGTTCTACTATTTCAAATAGTATAAACATCTCACCACAATCACAGACTGGATTTAATCAAAATTTATACGGGATATATTCTTCCGCATCATCGGCAATTACAAATAATATTATTGCAAATTTATATAATGGTTCGATTGTTTCCTCAGGTGTGACAACTGGAATTTTAGTTTTATTCTCGGGTTATGCCACACTAAACGTCAGTTCAAATACTATCCATTCAATTTCAACTTCGCAACCCGTTACTAGTTTAGGGAGTTCTGCCAGTCTAAGTGGTATAAATATACAGTCAAATGCTAAATTAAATACACCGACTGTAACTATTACCGGAAATTCGATTTATGATTTAATAAATTTAAGTAGTTCGGACATATGCATTAACGGAATACTTTTCTGTTCCTCAAATGCTATAGGAAACAAAGTTGATAAAAATTTAATTCATAGTTTTAAATCCGCGTCAAATAATGCAATTCAAAATGGAATTAATATTATTGATGGATCCGCAACTTTTCAAAATAATGTCATTCGGTTGGGAATAGATGTGAATGGCAATTCTATCATTTCTACAGCACAAATTAATGGAATTTTAAAATCAACAACCAGTTCATGTCATTTTTATTTTAATACCGTATATATCGGAGGATTAAATGTATTGTCAGGATCAGTCAAAACTTATGCTATGAATTTCGCGGCAAAATCAAGTAATAGTGATGATTTGAAAAATAATATTTTTATCAATATGCGGACCAATGCCATTCCCAATAAATTGAATTATGCAGCTTTAGAGCCGTCCTTTGGAACTAATAGCGGGTCGTCAGATTATAATATTTATTATGTTACCCCCACAGATGGAATATTAAGCTTAATAAACGGATTGGATGTATTCACTCTTAAAGATCTTCAAACTGCAAATCCGGGAGGTGAGTTGCATTCAGGCTTCGGTGATCCCCTATTATCACACCCATCAGATCCGATAGGATCAATGGATTTAATACCTACAGACTTATCTCCGGCTGAAAGTACAGGCATAGAAGTAGCGGGAATAATTGATGATATAACAGGTGCACTTCGTAGTTCGAATACTCCAACAGATATTGGTGCATATTCAGGAAATATTGTCAGGAATGATTCAACTCAGGATATATTCTTTCCTGTAATTCAATTTGAGAAGTTAGGAAATGCCTCTTCGTTAACAAACAGACAAACGAAAAATTTTGCAGCTATTACTGATAATGTTGGTCGAATAAATGTAAATCCCGGAACTAAACCCAGGTTATATTACAAACTAAGTAAAAATGCTGATGCCTTTGTTGGTAATACAGCATCTGATAATGGATGGAAATGGGTAGAAGCATCCGGAGTAACGTCTCCTTTCGATTTTAATATCGATTATTCTAAATTGCAAAATGGGCCTGTTGAAACGGGTTCAGTTATTCAGTACTTTGTTGTGGCACAGGACAAGGCAACTATTCCATATGTAACTTTTAATCCATGGAAAGGGTCATCAGGGACAAGTGTAGCTTCTGAAGGTATGGTTTCACCTATAATGCCAAACAGTTATACTATCGTATCTTCAATCCCGGCAACTATTAATGTAGGTTCTGGTCAGACATATAGCACGTTAACAGGAAATGATGGAGCTTTTGCAGCAATTAATTCGGGATCTGTCAGTTCAGATATCATATTAACAATTAAATCGGATTTGGTGGAACCAGGTTTAATTTCATTAAATCAATTGAATGAAGAAGGTCCCAATGCAGGATCTCTTACTTTAACGATTCAATCAGATAATTTATCTCATCTCATCTCAGGGACTTCAATATCTGTTTTAAATCCTCTTATTTCTATTGACGGTGTTAAAAGATTAACGATTAACGGGGGTGTTAATAAACAACTTACATTTAGAAATGTAAATTCAAATCCACTATTTACAGGACCAGTGATTCAATTTAATAATTCAGCGGATAATGATTTGTTGACTAATTGCATCATTGAAAGTAATTCAATCTATAAATTTTACGGTGCAATCTATATAGGTTCTATTGGAATAAATAGTGTTACCATATCCCAAAATGACATTCGGAATTCCGGGGGTAAATTAACCGGATCACCAATTGTAGGAATATATTCGGAATCATCAAATAATATGCTTAATATTAGCAATAACAATATCTACAACCTGAAAAATGCAGACTCCTACGGAATGTATTTATATGGTGTAGCAAGCGGGTCCACGATTACCGGTAACAGTATTTATATGGGAAATGGAATAACAGCTAATGGATCATTTACGGGTATATATATAAGTTCTTCAAACCATTATTTAATTTCTGGTAATTACATTGGTGGTTCTGCTCCAAGGTGTGGGGGAAGTCAACCTTTTGGACTTACAGGAAACAGCATATTTACAGGTATATATACCATGAATACCAGTTTCCCTGAAGCAACCGTCCAGGGTAATTTTATTCAAAATATAAGCATGACAAATAATTTAACGCCCGAATTTTATGGTATTAACAATTCTTCCGGGCCGGTAATTATTACCGGAAATATGATAGGAAGTGATATTACTTCCAATTCAATAAAAATAGCCGGAAGCGGAGAATCTTCAGGGATAATTCAAAACTTCACCGGAGTTACAAATGAATGTCGGGTTGAAAAAAACACAATTGCCAATATTGCTTTAACCAATTCAACAGGATCCCCTATTTTCAGTGCTTTAAAATTGTCGGGTGGAAATGTAAGAATGAACAATATTTTCAATATTGAATCCACTGGTCAAACACTAACACCCATTATTTATGGAATTAATAATACGAATGGAATTGACGTGAATGAATTTTCAAATAATGTAATTTCATTGGGTGGAGGTGCGGCGTCAGCTTCAACCTTGTACGGTTTTTATTATAATTCTTCAACCGGAAGTACCGGAATGTATTTTAATTCGATAAATATAGTTGGATCAGCTTCCGGGGGAAATTCATCTTTTACCTGTTATAGAGAAGGAAATGGTGTTTGCCTGGCGAAGAATAACGTTTTTAGCAATTTCAGAACAGGAGGAACCGGAAATCATTATGCGATTTATGCTGCATTTCCTTCGGGTCTTACTTCCGATTACAACGACTACTATGTGTCAGGGACAATACTTGGACATCTGGGCATACCCGGTACAATGAATGACATACCTGATTTAATTTCATGGAAGGCCGCACTTAAGCAAGATATCAATTCTTTCAGTGAAAATCCTTTGTTTACAACGCTAACAATTCTGATTCCTGCAGACAGTTCCATTGTAAATGGAGCAGGAACGGCAATAACAGGCTTCACAACCGATAGAACAGGAGCCCCTCGCAATGCTATTTCTCCAACCATAGGAGCTTATGAACTAATTTGTAATTGCCCTTCATTTGGAGGTACAATTGGGGTAGATCAACAAATTGGAAATTCACTACCTGATTTAATCCGGAATTTATCATCAGCCACCGGTTATAAAGGAAAACTTGAATATAAATGGCAGTTTTCTGAATCTCCATTTACCAGCTGGAAAGATATTGAAGCAAGCAATGCTTCGGCATTTCAACCCGGAATGATTTCAAAAACAACTCAATATAAACGGTTTGCCCGCACAACTTGTATGAATGGTTGGTTAGGGTCGGTTGGATCAAATGTTGTAACATTGTCACTGATTAAAAATAAATGGAACGGGATATTAAGTAACGACTGGAATGATCCGGGAAACTGGACATTAAACAAAGTACCTGTAGCAAATGAGGATGTAATTTTTGATGCAAACCCTCTACATGATTGTTTACTGGATCATGATCGCGTTGTAAATGACATTACAAATAATCAATCTGCTTTTTGTCTTGATTTAAATGGAAAATCACTAACGATTAAAGGTAATTTGAATTTTTCGAATGGGGCGAACATCAACTCAACGTTGCTAAATTCAACTGTTGTATTTTCAGGAGAAAAATGTCAAACAATTCCATCAGATGTATTTTTAAATAATGAAATATACAATTTGATCATTGATAATGCAGTGGGTGTATCTCCTGAATCTGATTTTTCAATAAAGCATATGTTGACAATTAATCCCGGTAAAAAATTAATTATCCCCACGGAAAAATTACTTCATGTGGCAGGGACAATTAATAATATTGCAGGAGTATCAGGATTGGTTATAAAAGCTCATCCACAAGGCCTGTATCCTAGCGGTTCAGTTATTTTTCATAATGATGCGTCAAAAGAATCATTTGTACCTGCAACCGTAGAAATGTTTACGAAAGCTGCAAAAACAGATGGACTTTTTAAATGGCAATTTTTTGGTATACCGCTCAGGTCAATGCCTGCAAATCCAACATTCAGCGGTTCTTTTGTTCGTGAAATGCATGAAGATGTTTCCGGTACGTCCGGTCATTGGGAACAATTGCAAAATGAAACTGTTTTGACTTCATTCAAGGGTTATGAAATTACTCAGGAAACCGGAAAAACGATTTGTTTTGAGGGAATATTAGAAAATGCCGATTTTGGCCCCAAAGAATTAACTTTTACTTCAGATGCTTTTTATAAAGGACAGCATTTGATTGGGAACCCATATCTGGCAGCCATTAATATTCGCAATGATGAAAATCCTTTTAATTCCTTGTGTTTTGGAGATGGTATGGATAAAACGGTTTATTTATACAATACCGGTTCAGCCGATGATTGGTCAAAGAACGGGTTAAACGGGTCAGGGAATAATGATGCACCGGGTCAGTATCTGGCAATTCCACAGAAAAATGCGGGAAGTAATCTTTTGCCGGCTTCAATTCCTTCTATGCAGGCATTCCTGGTTAAGGTGAAAACCCCCGGTAATTTAGCAACCGTCTATATCCCCTATAGTTCGACCGGTACTGTGATAAAAAACAACACATTACTTCGCGTTCCTTTACAAAAGAAAATAAGTACCAGGATTGATGTAAGTAGTTCACAAACTGGTCCGGGTGATCGTATGTGGATTTTTACAGACCCAACATGTACCCGCGGATTTGATAACGGTTGGGATGGTTATAAAATGATGGGTTCAGAAACAAAACCTCAATTATATGCTATTGAGGAAGATGGGAATTATCAGGTTAATACGATAGATGATATCAACGGCACATTTCTTGGTTTTAAAGCAGGTATTGATACCTTCTATACATTGACATTTAACCATGAAAACAGAGATGAACGTTACCGGCACCTTTATTTAATAGATTTAAGAAAGAATAAAACAATAGAAATTACGAGTGACAAATCACAATATCTCTTTGAATCCAATCCCGGAAGTACTTCTGAAAGAAGATTCAAAATAATTGCTACTCAAAATGAATTAGACCTTACCACAAACAATTTATCAACAGATGCTGCACCTCTAACGTTGAAGGTTTATACTTCCGGAAAAATTGTTTTGGTGAATAATCAAAGTCCGTTAAACGGAAATTTATACCTCTATGATATGACAGGCCGAAACATTCAAAAGCTACCCTTTAAGGCCAATCAGGTAACCTCGATACCAATACAAATGCCGATTGGATCGTACCTGACAAAAGCAGTTACCCAGAAAGAACAAGTTACAACAAAATTACTCTTTACTGAACAATGATGAAAATTATTATAAAAACGTAAATAGTATCCGAGATATTTTCATCCTGTTATGATACATTTAATCACATGTAAATGCTTTATATTTAGGTTAATTAGATCGATATTTCAATCGTATTTATAATTATTTTATGATTATCCGCCATTAGTACTAAAACGCATTTATGAAGCCCTCACTACACAAAATAGTGAGGGCTTTTTTAGAGCAGTTCTGCAATCATGGTTCAATTTCTACATTAGGACACTTTGCGGATAATCATATTAATTCCATTCACCATATTTAATAAAACGGGTTTGAAATGAATTCACTTGATATACTGATTTTTATTACAAATTTCATTTAAAGATATCTTTATTCTATTCAATGTTACAATATTTAGTTCGTAATACTACCTGCCTGAATCTTTAATCTGCATCTTACAGAAGATAAACATTTCTGATGTTTTACTTAGCAGAAATACAGATATATAAAGTGTTAAATCTGTCATGCTTATCAAATTAGTTACAAAAAAGATTGTGTAAAAAAGGGTCAACGTTTCATGATTTTACATTTATAAACGACCCTGTTAAGGTTCGATTTATGCATCATTTATAATCCTTTAGGATGATAGGTACTCTATACTTTATACTTACATAATATCCTACTTTTTATAAAAAAGTTTAGCTCTTTCAGCCTATATGAAGTTTTAATTATTCGAATAATTTTACGGGATTAAAATATGCGAATTTTGTCAATTATAAAATTGATGAAAAAATAGAAAATAATAATTCAAATTAAAAAATATGAATAAAAGCAATTTGAAAATGAACGGAAACATTGAAAACAAAAATGTCTGCCCTACTAAAGGGTATCTAAGTATTTTAGTTTTCCTGATGATCACCCTGGCAGGATTTTCACAAAATGTAACGGTAAGTCCTTCAATGACGGTTACTTCTAATACTGCTGCAGGATTGGATGTGAATTTCACGACCAAAGGATTCCTAATCCCGCGAATTGCTTTAACAGGCACAACCGGCTTTCTGCCATTGTCTGCGCATGTGGCGGGAATGGTAGTCTATAATACTGCAACGGTAGCGGATGTTACACCGGGTTTGTATTACGACAATGGAACCAACTGGATTCCTGTTTTTCCTTCTGTAGCAAATGCAGGTTTACTTTATTGGAATGGAACTTCGTGGATTCCGGTAGCTCCCGGGGTCGCAGGACAAAAATTACAATTGGTCGCCGGGGTTCCAACCTGGGTACCCTGACTAATTTAAGATCAATCTACCTTTAAAAAATTAAGTATAGAATAATCAATCTAAAAAATAAACAATTTAAAAGATGAAAAAGTATACACTACCTAAGAATAATAGACTGCAACTAAAAATGTATTGCTTGTTGGTGTCATTATTTATTTCACTATCGCTTTTTTCACAGAATGTAAGCATAAGTGACAAAGACACACTTCCCAATGCATCAGCAGGACTTGATGTCTATTTTTCGAATAAAGGTCTGTTGATTCCCAGGGTAGCACTTGCCGGAACCGCTAATTTTGCACCATTGTCGGCGCATGTTGCCGGGATGATTGTTTATAACACGGCAACGGTTTTAGATGTAAAACCCGGATTCTACTATGATGACGGAACAAAATGGATAACCGGTTTACCGGTTGGCGGCAATATTGGCGATATGCTTTTTTGGAATGGTTCTGCATGGGCAATGATACCTGTAGGGACTTCAGGGCAATACCTGCAACTATCAGCATCGAACATTCCGTCATGGGTAGGTGTAACCATAACCAATGCCTCATTAACAACAACGGCAATTACAACTTTTACAGCGACAACTGCTACCGCCGGTGGTAATATTTCAGCCGATAACGGGTTAACTGTTTTATCAAAAGGTGTGTGTTATGGCATCACTCAGAATCCAACAACTGCTAATAATATCGTAGTTGCAAATCCGGCAGGTGGAATTGGTACATATAGCTGTAATCTGACCGGTTTAACACGCGCCACAACATATTATGTAAGGGCCTATGCCACGAATAGTGCAGTTACTACCTATGGTGTACAACAAAGCTTTACTACTCTTGCATTAGTACCAACCCTTACAACTACAGCAGCTACCAGTGTTACAGCTGCATCAGCAATTAGCGGCGGAAATGTTACCGATGATGGAGGATCACCTATAACCGAAAGAGGAATTTGCTTTGGAACAACATCTGCTCCTACAATATTAGCAAATACTAAAGTTGTGGATCCACTAACAACAACCGGTTCATTTGTCAGTAGTCTGACAGGTTTGCTTAGTGGAACAACTTATTACGTAAGGTCGTATGCTATCAATAGTTTAGGTACAAGTTACGGGGCTACAATATCTTTTATGACACTGCCTTCAGTTACTTCTACTACAGCAGCAACAGCGATTACAGCCACATCAGCTTCAACAGGTGGTGTTTTAGCTCCTTTCCAAACGCTTTATAATGTTTATTACTATGGTGTTGCATATAGTACAACTTCGAATGCGGTTACTCCAACAAAAGTTCAAACTGGAACATATCCCGCAATTGCCGGATTGACCTTTGTTCAAAATTTAACCGGATTAACGAGCAGTACTTTATACTATATCAGGGCGTATGCTACTACTAATGGAAGCATAACTGTTTACGGACCGGAATTGAGTTTTACAACGTCTGCTCCAACTGCACCCGTCATTGCATCTACAACAGCCATAACAGCTATAACACCAAGTGGTGCTACATCAGGAGGTACCATTACTTCCGATGGAGGAGCAGCTATTACAGCCAAAGGAGTTTGCTGGGGTACGAGTTCAGGGACTATCTTAGGTACAAATAATTTTACAACTAATGGAACAGGTATTGCAAATTACTCAAGTTTGATTACCGGCCTTACGGCAAGTACTACTTATTTTGTCAGAGCATATGCAACAAACAGTGTTAATACAACATATGGACCCGAATTAAGTTTCAGTACCTGTGGTACGCCTGTTTATACTATTGGTCAGCTAGTTGGAGGTGGTAGAGTGTTTTATGTTGATTGTAGCGGTCAACATGGACTTATCGCTTCAACAGTAGATCTGGGAACGGCAGTTTGGGGATGTAGCACTGTTTTAATTGGAACGTCTGCTGCATATGGAACGGGATCAGCAAATACTGCTGCAATATTGGCAGGATGTGCAACAAGGCCGAATTGTGCCAGCTTAGCCAGTTCATATACAGGAGGTGGTTTTACCGACTGGTACTTGCCTTCACAGGCTGAATTATTATTATTAATGGCACAAGGGTCAATTTTTGGATTTGGGAATGCAGTTACCTATGCTTCTTCATCCGAAAATGGTGTAAACAATGTATCAGCTGATTACTGGAACGGAAGTACCGTAGTTTCCAGTGCAGCAGTTAAAACATTTGCCATTCAGGTTAGGGCAGTGCGTTCATTCTGACCATGAATTGAAAGTGAAAAAATACTAAATTAACTTCATAATCAAAAGCTGGTATAATAAATATTAGATATCAAAATAGTTGTAATATAAGTTGTTATAATATATTTTGTTTGTTTTTACTTCTGTTTTTCTAAATTAAATAATAGTTTAAAAAGTAACAATGAATACAAATATGGAAACATCTCATTCTTTTGGATGAGTTGAAAATACGTCAAAATGCTTATAAAATTACTGCTTTTAATAAGAATCTTTAGAACTTTCAGCCTATTTGTAATATTATCAAAAAGGTTAATTTTATAGCAATAAAATATGAAAATAAAAGAAATTGGTCAATATTGAAAATCATAGATTTAATTTGAATAAATTTTAAATATTTTATAATACAATGCTTTATGATTAAAAAAACTTCAGAAATCCAACTTTCCTGTAAGACCAGAAACATTTTTACCATATTGATTTTACTGGTAATTACGATTACAGGATTTTCACAAAATGTAGGAATCAGTCCCACGGGGGCAATTCCACCGAATGCTTCAGCAGGTTTAGATATAAATTTTGTTGATAAAGGATTATTAATGCCTCGTATTGCCTTGCAATCAACAACTAGTTTTGCACCCTTGTCGGCGCATGTAGCCGGAATGATTGTTTATAACACTGCAAAAGCAGGTGATGTAAGTCCGGGTTATTATTATAATGACGGCTTAAAATGGATTGCTTTTTTTACAAGAGCTAATGCAACAGGGGATATGCAGTATTGGGACGGAACAAAATGGGTCAATATTCCCATTGGTTTAGCAGGACAAACTCTTAAAATTAATAGTTTAGGTGTGCCAACGTGGATACAAGGTCCACTTCCAAGTCTTGCAACAATACAATTGACTTCTATAACATCCACTAGTGCTACAAGCGGTGGTGTAATCCTGAATGATGGCGGAAACACAGTTACAGCCTCCGGTGTGTGTTGGGCAACAACTTCAACCCCAACAATAGTAAATAATTTCACGACAAATGGTTCAGGCATTGGTAGTTTTACAAGCAACCTGATAGGATTAACAACAGGAACAATTTATTATGTCCGGGCTTATGCAACCACTTTGAACGGAACAGCATACGGGAATGAATTAAGTTTTACTACTCCCTGAAAATTGTTTATCTTAAGAACCATCAGATTCAAAAACATAAATATTTAACAATATAAATATTATAAACAATGAAAAATTTTACTCAAAGCAGCACAAATAGATTTCACAATAAGATGTATGGTCTATTGATAACTCTGATAATATCATTATCAGGATTTTCTCAGAATGTAAGTATTAGTTCCAAAGATACTGTACCCAATTCAGCAGCGGGATTGGATGTGAATTTTTCAGACAAAGGATTGCTGATTCCCAGGGTAACTTTGACAAGCACTTCAAGTTTTGCTCCACTATCAGCTCATGTAGCAGGTATGGTGGTTTACAACACAGCAACAGCTGGAGATGTGATTCCTGGTTTTTATTATGATAACGGTACAAAATGGATACCCGGATTCATTAAAGGACAATCTTTAGGAGATATGTTATATTGGAGTGGAACCGACTGGCTAAAGATTCCAATTGGTGTGCCGGGTCAATATCTGCAGATTTCGGGCACATTTATTCCAACCTGGGGCGGTAATATCTTTTCAACACTATCCACCACGGCTGCCAGTTCTATTACAGGGATAACAGCAACAAGCGGTGGTAATATTAATAGTGATGGTGGATCGTCAGTTGTTCAGCGTGGAGTTTGTTGGAATACAGTTCCTACTCCTAATATTGGTAATAACAAAACATCCGATGGAGCTGGTATCGGGGTTTTTATAAGCAGTCTTACCGGATTATTACCAGTCACAACTTATTATCTTAGAGCCTATGCCATAAATAGTACAGTTGTAAGTTATGGAAATGAAGTTTCGTTTACAACTCTTCCTGTTTTACCAATTTTAGCTGCTACCACAGCAGCCTCTGCTATTACAGGAAATGCAGCAACTACCGGTGGTAATGTTACTGCTACTGGTGGTGCTTCCATTATTGAAAGAGGTGTTTGTTATGCAACAACAACGACCCCAACAATTGTTAATACTAAAGTTGTCGATCCTTCTCCGGGGACAAGTACTTTTATTAGTAATCTGACCGGTTTAGTAGGTTTTACTACTTATTATGTACGTGCTTATGCAACAAATAGTGTTGGAACAGCATATGGTGCACAAATTTCATTTACCACATTAAGAATACCTCCAATATTAACTACTGTTGCTGCAAGCAGTATCACCGGTACTACAGCTGTTTCAGGAGCCAGTATGACATGGGGCGGCGGTGGCTATTCTAATTATCAAGCCTATGGTGTTGCATATTCAACAACTTCTAATTCGGCTACACCTACTAAAGTTGCAACCAGTTCTACCAATGGAGCTGTAAATATAAGCGTTCCAATAGTTCCATGGGTTACAAATCTTACAGGTTTGACGGCAAATACTACATACTATATTCGTTCTTATCTGGATGTTTATCCAACAGGTACCGGACCATGGACAACGATATATGGGAATGAGTTGAGTTTCACGACAGGCGGAGCAACTGCACCAATAATGGCTACAACAACAGCGATTACCGGACTCTCGGCAAGTGCGGCTAATACCGGAGGAACAATTACATCAGATGGAGGTTCACCGATTACTGTCAAAGGTGTTTGTTGGGGTATAAGCCTGAATCCTATACTAGGAACGGGTAATTTTACTTCTGATGGTACGGGTATTGTAGCATTTATAAGTAATATATCCGGCTTAACCGGAAATACAACTTATCATGTAAGATCGTATGCTACCAATAATGCCGGGACTTCATACGGACCGGATGTTCAGTTTACAACCTGGGTACAGGCTGCTTATGCGGTAGGTCAGTTTCTTGGTTATGGTTGGTGTGCATATGTTGCTCCGGATGGAAGTGGATTTATTGTAAGTCCCGATATCTCTCCAACAGCCCCTGCCACAACATTTACATGGGGTTGTAATAATACACATGTTGCTGTTGGAACTGCATTAGGAACAGGAAAAGCCAATACTGATCTGATAATTGCAACTTGTGGCGCTACTACAGCAGCCGGAATAGCTAAAGCATATACAGGTGGTGGTTTTAATGACTGGTTCCTCCCATCAAGCAGCGAGTTTCAACAGGTAGCAACAAATTATACTATGTTTGGGTTCTCCGGTGGATACACGAGCTATTTCACTTCCAGCGAATATGGAACAAATTATACCTATGCAAACAGTTATTTCTATACCGGATCGCAAGCTTATTCAAGCGGATCACCAAGAATAGGTGATACCTTTACTCATGCAATCAGGGCAATACGCACTTTTGTGGCGCCAACTTTACCTTCAGTCTCAACAACGGCCATATCAAATATTGGTGGAGGTTCAGCAACCGGTGGTGGTGATGTGACTAGTGACGGTGGAGCCCCTGTAACTGCATATGGTGTTTGTTGGAGTACTACTACAGGACCAACAGTTGCTCTTTCAACTAAAACTATTGATGGAACAGGTATTGGAGTGTTTGGAAGCTCTATTTCAGGATTAAATTCCGGAACTTTATATTATGTAAGGGCTTATGCTACTAGTGTTGTCGGTACTGCATATGGTTCGGAAGTTAGTTTTACTAGTTTAGCAGCAACTGCACCTATTCTTTCAACAGATCCAATTACTGCTGCAAGCGGAACTGTGGCAACCGGTGGTGGAAATGTAACCAGTGATGGTGGTGCTGCAGTAACTGTCCGTGGAATTTGCTGGAATACTTCCACAGCTCCGACTACAGCCCTATTAACTAAAACTTCAGATGGAGCCGGAATAGGAACTTTTGTAAGTTCACTTACTGGTCTGACGGTTGGTACAGTTTACTACGTGAGAGCTTATGCAACCAATAGTGTTGGCACTTCTTACGGCAATGAAGTAAACTTTACGCAACCCGGAGTTGGACTTCCAACAGTTTCAACTACTCCATTAACCAATATATTTGCTTCTACAGCTATGAGTGGTGTTGATGTGACCAGTGATGGGGGGTCTGTAGTAACAGCTGCGGGAATTTGCTGGGATACAAATCCTGGTCCGACGATTGCCCTTCCTACTTCTACTTTTGCCGGATCGGGAATTGGAAACTTTCCAAGCAATCTCTTTGGACTCTTGCCATCAACACTCTATTATGTAAGAGCATATGCTACAAATGCCAATGGGACAAGCTATGGAGCTGAATTTAGTTTTACAACTTTAACTGCTTCCACACCAATTGTATCAACAAATCCAGTCACAAACTTAATTGGATCATTAACTGAAGGGGGAGGAACATTGACAAGTGATAATGGCTCAGCTCTTTTAGCGGTAGGAGTTTGCTGGAGTACTACTGCTAATCCGACAATAGCTTCAAATCTTGGGATAACCAATGATTCTCAGTATCTAACATATGCTCCTGCTTTTACCTATTTTAGTAATATGAGCAGTCTTATTATTGGAAATACCTATCACTTTAGAGCTTACGCTACAAATGCAATAGGAACTTCTTATGGTACTGATGTATCTTTTGTGGCGACAGCTGCAACTCTAGGTCAGACTGTTAGTGGAGGATTGATGTGGGGGTATGTTTTCTCAGTTGATGGGACCGGAACTCATGGTTTGATAGCTGATATGTGGGGGTATGGTGTAGCAGACTGGGGTTGTACATCCACTGTTACCGGAGCTACCGGAACTACGATTGGAGCGGGAATGGCAAACACAACTGCTATTATAAATGATATCACAACAAATGCCTGTGTAAGTGCCTCTCCAATGCTTGCTTTTGCTGCACAAGTATGTAAATATAATGGGATTGACTGGTATTTACCATCTAAAGATGAAATGAATCTTTTATGGACGAATCAGAATGCAGATATTACCGGAGGACTCAGTGGGAATCTGAATAGTGCATTATTGACTGCTCCTTTCTGGAGTTCTTCAGAAAATAGTGTAACTGATGTATGGAATTTCGATGGTACAACATGGTCAAATACAGGATTGAAAACGGCTCAAAACATTGTCTGGCCAATCCGTTCATTCTAACATGGGATTGAAAGTAATAAAAATTAATTAACGAAATTGCTTCAAACCATTAAAATACAGAACAATGAAAAAATATATAATAAGTTCAATTTTAATTCTATTTGCTTCCAGTCTTTATTCACAAGGTATTATAAACAATGGCGCCAAGATCGTTGTAGGTTCAGGTTCCTATGTGACAATAAGTGGAACAAGTGGAAATATACGCAACGAGATTATCGGATCGGTCGATTTGTCGGGAACACTCAATGTAACAGGCAATGTGACCAACAATGTGCCGGGTTCAGATTTATTGGGAACGGTAACCCCGGGCGGAGTAGTCGTTCTGGGCGGATCTACTTCCCAGATACTGGGTGGAACCACTTCCGTCCCTTTTGTATTTCCAAACCTGACAGTCAATAATCCGGCAGGGATTGTACTTTCAAATAATGTACAGGTGAACGGGAGTATGACTTTTAGCAACGGATTGGTAACAATCGGAAACAGTAACCTGACTTTCGGTTCCCTGTCTCAAATTGTTGGCATACCTTCGGCAAGCCGGATGATTGTTGCTACAGGTAGTGGTCAGGTTCAGAAAGTATGGACTGGAGCCGGAAACTTTACATATCCGATTGGTGATGCCAATGGAGCAGCAAAGTATTCTCCCGTAACGTTGAATTTCACCTCAGGCACTTTTGCTCCCGGAGCAATAACGGGTATGAATGTCGTGAATGCTAAATATGCTGACCCAACCATTACAGGTTCATATCTGAACCGGTACTGGAATTTATCACAAACGGGTATTACCGGACTTAACTGTGATGCGATTTTTCAATATCTTCCTTCGGATTTAACAGGGACTGAAAGCAGCATCAGCGGATTAAGGGTTCTGCCAACACCTTTTACAGTTTATACGCCGGCTAATACATCACTCCAACAATTACATGTTGCCGGGTTAACGTCTTTTGGTACATTTACAGGTGCTTTATACTCACCATTTAAGACGTTAAACCTCACTTCAGTCATGTTGGAAGGACTTTATAACGGAGCTGGCACTATGCGACAAGCCCAGGATCTTAAGGGAGCACATTGTCCTGCAGGTGTAGCAGATACAATCACCGTCGAATTGCACAGTTCAACTTTATATGCCACCCTTATTTACTCAGCTCGTGTTCCACTTAGTATAACCGGATCGGCAACAGTCAATGTCCCTGCAGCCGATAACGGATCGTATTATATTACAATTAAACATCGGAACAGTTTACAAACTGTAAGTGCAACAGCACTGTCGTTTGCTGGAAGTGTGATAAGTCAGTCATTTGCTTTACCGGCTAATGTATTTGGAGGAAATCTGGTACAAATGACAGATCTAAGTTACACAATTTATGGTGGAGATGTAAATCAGGATAATATTATCGATTTGAGTGATTCTGCACCGGTCGATAATCAAGCTGCTGCTTTTGGTTCAGGATATTTACCGGAAGATGTAAATGGTGATGGTCTGATAGATCTGTCTGATGCATCCATTATTGATAATAATGTATCGCTATTTGTGGGTGCAATAACACCATAATTGATAGTTGATTAATAAAATAATAATATGCATTTTAAATTATAAATATCTTCAAATGAGAATATATAATCATCAAAAATTAAAGAAAATGAAAAATATACATCCGCAATTACTTCGGTTCATTACATTAATACTTTTTGTTATGACTGTTTTTCACGGAAATACAGTCGCTCAAAATTTAGCACCATTATCACCAACTGCTGTCAGCGATTATAATTATACAATCGCTAATGATGTTCTTGTGACAGACCGGATTTTGGAATTTGATTTGTTTGTCCTCGATACTGATCCACTTCAACCGTTTGAAATGGCTGCTATTCAAGCGGGCATAACTGTCGATCCGACCATTTACAATGGTGGAACCATTACTGCTGCGATACTTCCTGGTACATCCCAATTTACAAATACAGCTCAGGATCCGTCAAGCATTACATTTACACAGGCTTCAAACATTATTAAGCTTGCGGCAAAACCTGCACCGGGAACTGGATTCGGTTCCATTATCAGTACTACTGCTCCCGGAACACGAGTTTGTCGTATAAGTTTAACCAACACCGTACCTTTTACTACGAATTCGAAAGCCAATCTGGCGTTTAATTTTACAACTTCACCTTATCCGACTAAAATTGCCCAATATTTAAACGCTTTAAACACGGTTCTTACAAGTGATGCAACCAACTGTTTCAGTAATGCAACCAACATGTTTCTTAACCAGTCACTGACACCAATCCCTTATGCAGTAACAGGAACCGGTTCCGTATGTTTAGGTGCCGGTGGATTGCCGGTTGGTCTGGCAAATTCTCAGGTAGGTGTAACTTATACATTGTATAATGGTATAACTCCATTAACACCAACTCTTTCTGGTACAGGTGCTGCTATTTCTTTTGGAAATCAATTGGCAGGAACCTACACAGTTCAAGGAACAAATGGCTCAGGGACAACTGTTATGACCGGTAATGCCATAATAACAGAAAATCCGATAGTTCCGGCCAGTGTAACGATTGCCCCAAGTGCCAACAATATTTGTACAGGTACTTCCATAACCTTTACCCCGACACCAGTAGCTGGTGGAACGGCTCCGACTTACCAGTGGTATGTGAATACCGTTGCCGTTGCTACTACTGCAACCTATACCTACACTCCATTAAACGGTGATGCTGTGTATGTGGTGATGACTTC
>JGI24147J20444_1000157_pt1 | contig 56815 bp, 46 predicted proteins | sample BarGraIncub1133A_FD_20444 | JGI IMG/M metagenome (IMG submission 20444) | reverse complement strand
TAATGTATGATTTAAGTATTTCTCGAGGCAGAGTAATATTGTTTTCATCTAGAATCCTTTGGTAGGCTACGTCTACCCGGTCAAATAACATTTCAAAGTTAGAATTTGTAATGAGAAAATGAGAATTATTTTTATCAACCAAAATATTATTGTAATATATTCTCAAACTCGTGATTTGACGGAGTAAAAAGCTATCGAGTTTATCTCCAATTTCCGCATCGATAAACTTTAAAATGTTGTCAATATATTCTGCATATATCTGCTTTACAATATTTTCTTTATTTTTAAAATGATAATTTGTTAAACCAATAGGCACATTTGCATGTTCAGAAATTAATCGAATCGTAGTTTTTTGATATCCTATTTCATAAAAGAGATTTTTGGCTGTCAGATAAATATTTTGTTTTGTTTCTATTCCGTTAATATACATGCTTATTTTCCTCCCAATATATTAATACTAACATTTCACAGATAAAAGTCAATATTTTATTCCTTTTGATATCTGAGATTATGTGTTCCCGGTAATGCAGGATAAATCCAAAAACAAACAATATCCATTCAAACAAATAAGCAAAGCGGATTACGCCCATGCCAAGCGCACCGCTATAAAAAAACTGCTACAAAAGTAACAGTCTTTGTGCTTATATCTAAACAACATGGCAACATCTTAAGAACAGCCAGTTAAATAGCCACACACTTCTTTCGATTATGTTCTTAAACACATAATCAAAAAAACTGGGTGATGCATTGTACCTCTGAAGGTGCGACTGCCAGTGCCATGATTTACAGCCTTACGGAATCAGCGAAAAGCAATCAGCTGAAGCCCTATAATTATCTGGTATATATTCTGAAAGAAATGTCCAATACCGATCTGGTGAACCATCCTGAATTGGTTGATCAGTTTCTTCCCTGGTCGAAAACACTTTCATCGGATTGTTATAAAACCAATTGATTAAGTATAAAATCACGAGTCCAGCTCTTGCGGTTGGACTTTTTTTATGTGTAGGTGCCTACAGTTTGACATTTACACAAACATTGAGAACCCGTTCTTCCTGATTAAACTGATTGGTCATTTCCTGCATGGATGTCAGATTAAACACATTTTTTAACAAGATCGGATATAAAATTTCTTCAATATCATACGCTGTATAGCTCTAATGTCTCGGATCTTCAACCCGGCTTAATTCTTTCACCAGATTCGGAAAAAAATGATGCTGTATTTTTAAAAACGACACCATGTCTTTTTCAAATGCTTTTTTAATTGCGCGTTGTTCTTTTCGTCCCATGATAAAATAAATTTTCCTCTGCGAACAGTTTCTTTTTATTTACCATTTAATTTTCTGTGTTTCTTTGTTTTTCTCTATCGATTTGTGCGAAATATTTTCACCTTTCAGTGCTGTTAATACTCTGTTGTCCGTTCTCTGATAAACACATTAATCGGTGTCCCAAAGAAATCAAAGGTTTCTCTGATTTTATTTTCCAGATAACGTTGATACGAAAAATGCACCAGCGTTGCATCATTAACAAAAATAACAAAGGTTGGTGGATTAATGGCAACCTGTGACGAATAATAAAGCCGTAATCGTCGACCATGTTTGGATGGTGGCTGTTTCATCAGGACAAACTCTGCCATAGCTTCATTGAGCTTACCGGTGGTGATACGTTTGGCACTTTGAGCTTTAACAAACTCTATGGTTTCGAATATTTTACCTAAACGCTGCCCTGTTTTAGCAGAAATAAAGATGATTGGGGCATAGGTCATAAAAGAAAGCATATCTCTGATATCTTCTTCATTCTTTTTCATGGTTTTATTATCTTTTTCAACCGCATCCCATTTGTTAACAATGATGATGGAAGGCTTTGCTCGATTATGAGCAATNCCGGCAATCTTNGCATCCTGNTCNGTNACCCCTTCGGAACCATCNATCATAATTAAAACGACCTGGCTTCTTTCCACTGCNGCAATGGCCCGAACAATACTGTANCGTTCAATGTCTTCATAGATTTTCTTTTTTCGTCTGAGGCCAGCAGTATCAATTAATACATAATCCTGNCCATCATAGCGAACATTGGTATCAACGGCATCCCGGGTGGTTCCTGGAATATTGCTGACAATCAGTCGTTCTTCCCCTAAAACCTTATTGATCANGGTNGANTTTCCGACGTTTGGTTTTCCAATAACTGCAATTCTTAATCGGTCATCTTCCTCTTCCTCTTCACAATAATATCGCTTAANATGATCGATCACCACATCAAGAAAATCNCCCAGGCCGAGGCCCTGTTCGGCCGAAATTCCGATGGGATCGCCTAGGCCAAGATTATAAAACTCAAAGATACTGGCTTCCAGATTTTTACTGTCCACCTTATTAACCGCCAGCAGAACATCCTTATCATGCTTGCGGATCATGTTAGCAACTTCTAAATCCGTTGCCGTCATCCCTTCACGGCCATCAACCATGAGGATGATAAGATCCGCCATATCAATGGCAATCTCAGCTTGGATACGCATTTGCATCAGGATATCATCCTTGGTATGGGGCTCTATACCGCCGGTATCGATGAGGGTAAAATGGTGATTAAGCCATTCGGCATCCGCAATGATCCGGTCTCTGGTAACCCCTGGGGTATCTTCTACAATGGCTATTCGTTCTCCAACTAATTTATTAAACAGGGTGGACTTTCCAACATTCGGGCGTCCGACCACAGCAACTATCGGCTTTGGCATAGTAATTATTCCTCACTTATTATTCTTAGAATCAGGCTTTCGCCATTAACCGGTACCCCTATAACTTTTAGGTTGAGTGCATTACTCAGGGTTTCCAGTGTCCAATCATCCAGCAGCAGTTTCGTCCCACTTCTGAGCGCATTTTCAGGAATGAGCAAACACTCTCTTGATGATTCTTTTATTTTCGTCTTTAATTGCTCAATGATATCTTTTCCTGTGATTAAACCGGAAATGCTAATCTCATCTCCAAAAAAATCATTTTCTATGGGATAGACTAGTACATCAATGGCGGGAATCTGTTTTTTCATTTTTTCAATCAACTTTAAAATAAATTCATAGGCCGCCATTCCGGTGACAATCCCAATTTTCGGGAATTTTGTTTTCTTTAAAGCCGCTTTATGATACTTTTCCAGTGCAAGGTTAAAAGAATCTTCAAAATCCGCCAGCATTCCGACCCCGTTTTCAATTTGCGGAAACCCATCGTAGTAGGATGGCTCCGGGATCACGGCTTTGGCCTTTAGGAAAAACTCATCACTGGCATAGACAAAACCTTCGCCATGGATTTCTTCCATTTCATTATGGACTTTTTCGATAATCTTTAAAGTTCTTTGAGCACGGGCCTGATCAAAGCCCTCAATTTTTTGAAGCCCCTGACGATGCCTGGAAATCCCGACCGGCACCACTGAAACGGATTGGAGGGTGGGATAAAATTCCTTTAGATCCGCCAAGGTTTTCACCAGTTCTTCGCCATCATTATAGCCTGGTACCAATACAATTTGTCCATTCATTTGAATCTTATTGGTTTTAAAAGCCTCCAGGTAATCCATCACATTCCCGGCAAAACGATTATTTAGCATTTCACAGCGCAGAGCGGGGTTGGTGGTATGAATGGATAAATTCATGGGCATAATCCGGTATCGGATAATACGTTCCATTTCAGCTGTAGACAGGTTGGTCATGGTAATATAATTTCCCGTCAGAAAGGACAGACGTTCATCATCATCCTTCACATACAGACTTTCTCGCATTCTCTTTGGCAACTGGTCAATAAAGCAAAAAATGCAATTATTTTTACAGGTTTTAGTCTGAATCATTTCCTCTGAAAATAAAACCCCCAGATCTTCATCAAGATCCTTTTCGATTTCAAGTTCCCAGATTTCCCCATTCAATTTTTCAATCTCTAATAATAATTCCTCATCAGCCATTAAATAGCGATAATCCAGAACATCTATAATCGGTGTTCCGTTAATTGATATCAGCTTATCCCCTGGTTCAATTTCCATTTGATCCAGTATGCTATTTTCAAGCACACCTTCGATTATAAATTTTTTCACTGGCTTCTCTCTTGTTTCTTCACAATTTAAAAACTGCCCGCAAAACTAGCCGGCAGATCTATGATTTTATTATATAATATTTTACCATAAAAAAAAACCTATGTAAGGTTTTTTTTCAAGCTAAACCGCAGAATATTCATAAAACAGTTCCATTATGCTTTAATTTTGTTTTTTATCATGATACGGCGCTGAATTTTTCTTTTTATGAACGATATAAAACTAAACAAAAGAATGCCGCATTCCCCATACCGGCGTTATATGTCATTTTCATATTCATGGACATGCGCATCACATCAATGCCGCTGCCTTCCATGGAATATTGGGTTTTTTCAGGGAAACGACAAAGTTCCTCTTCCAATGCGGAACATTTTTCGCAAATGGTGCAGGGGCCTGCCCCCATCACAAACACATCATCATTTTCGAAGACTTTTCGCAATTTTGATGTTGCTTCGTTGAACAGCACCCCACTGTTCATCATATCTTCTCGGTTTTTAATGGAAAGGACAATGTTCACCAAATACGCATCATCATATTTTTTGACCCTGGCAACCCGTTCTTCTTCACTGCCGGCCTTGGGTGGACAGGCATGATTTTTCCCAAAGTTCCCACAGGTGTTTCTTTCACATTGTTTAAATACATCCTGGGTAATGAGTATATCACTGAATTTAATTTTCTTGTGCTCAAAAAAACCGGTGGTTCCAAATGCCTCAATTAATCGTTCTTCTAATTTTTCCATTACTTTATCCCTTCAGCTATTCATAAAATATTTTTTGTCCTCGATTAACTTAAATATATTTTACTTGGAATACAATGTAGTCTTATGCCATTAATCACTTTTAAATTTATTTTAAACGTATATAATAACATTTCTCTATCTTACAGCTAATGCAAATAAAAGTAAAGTGGTTCCAGTCAACGATTAATAAACATCAGCAAACTTTAGGCTAGTCCGTGTGCGACTCTTTTTTTTTCTTACCAACCGGACAGGCCACCACACACAATCCACACACCGCTCCCCTGCCAATATGCTGGTAGGCCACTTTCATATGAGTACTGCAGCTGTAGGCATCGTAAAGTTCGTTTCGAGGCATTCCCGGTTCCCAGAGACGACCCTCAATAGCCATGGCCGGGCAGGCTGTGACACAAACTCGGCAGGATCCGCAGAAACTTTTTTGAGTGGGTAAACCGGTGGCCAGAGGTGCATTGGTCAATACCGTTCCCAGGCGAATTCTCGGTCCATGGGTATGATGAATAAATAAGGCACTTCGCCCAATCCAACCCAGTCCGGCTAATACCGCCCCTGTTTTGTGTTGAAAGGCACCGGTAAAGTTGTCCTTGGGATCGGAAACTGACTGGGAAGCCGGAATGGCGATGGATGGATATCCCTGCTCCTCTAAAAGCAGCACCAGCCGCAGGGTAATCAGATCGATGAGCCGATTGACACTGCGATAATGGCTAAAATAGGTTTGGGTAGGTTCGTTTTCTATTTGATTGAGAATGCCGTCGGAAAGCCGAATTATGACGGTAATCCCGTTGCTGCATCCCATTCTTTTTTCATCAGGTAAACACTCAAGGTCTGAAAAGCCCAATTCCGCAGCACCTAAAGACTTTCCAAGATCAATGAGTGCTTCCCTAAGGGTTTCACTTTTCTCGAAAATTGCTGATGTGGTTTTTGTTTCTGATTTTTCCATATTTTCCTCTTATTTCTTTAGAACTAAACACATTATCCCTTTAATATGGTACAATACAACTACTTGTACAATAAACAAAGGTGGTGGTAACCATGCTCTTTAACTCTGAGCAACAGGCTGAAAATAAGCTCATTATTTTATACGTTTTAAAACAAATCAATACGTCACTGACCCGTGAACAAATCGCCTTAATTGTCATTGAAAATTTGCAAATCAGTTATTTTGATATTCAGCTTTATATTGATGATCTGTTAAAAGATGAATTCCTTTCGACCTTGGATTTTGACGGTAAATCAGTCCTTACTCTAACACCTATTGGTAAAGAAACCCTTAAAGTTTTTAACAACAAGATTCCAACTTATATTATGGAAATGATTAACCTTTATCTTCAGGAAAACAGAGAAAAGATTTTTAAAGAGGTCAAGGTCACTGCAAACTATCAAAAAAAAGGTGAATCGGATTACCTTGTCCAATTAAAGCTTCTTGAAAATAATAGTATGCTCATGGAAATAAATTTTAATGCGCCAACCTTAAAGCTGGCCCTTGATATTTGTGATCGATGGAAAGCTAACACCCAGGAACTATACGCATCAGTTCTTAAAACCCTCACCCAATAAAAATTGATAGCAAAAGCATTGTGAGCTTCGCTGTCTAGGTTACATAAACAAATTTCGGTGGTTTTATAAATTTTCCGATTATCTAAATAAAAATAAGAATAGGAGGCTGTTGCAGATTCTGCAACAGCCTCTTTTTAAACTCTTTTATACGTTTTTAAGTCTTAGTTTTAGTTTTCTTCTGAGCAAACGTCCGATAAACTTTGTGAACTCCACAATCACTAAAGGACTAAGCGAACCGATAATTACAACAAACCATTGCATACCATTCATGGCAACCACATGAAAAATGGGTTGGAATGCCGGAATTAACAGTACGGCTAATTGAAGGGCAAAAGATAATCCCAATGCCATCCATAAATATCGATTTGTGAAAAGCCCTGAATTAAATAGGGATTTCTTTTGTGACCGTACATTAATGGCATGGGTTAACTGAGAAAATGCCAACACCGCAAAACACATGGTTCTGGCAACTTCAACGCTATAATTCGCCAATCCAATTTGGAAAACTGTTAATGTGATGATTGCCAGTATAATTCCCTGATACACAATACGCCCGCCCATTCCATGGGCAAAGACACTTTCTTTGGGATTTCGTGGTTTTTCGTTCATAATTCCAGGATCATTCTTTTCAACACCCAGGGCAAGGGCCGGTAAACTATCTGTTACCAGATTAATCCATAGGATATGAATGGGAAGCAGGGGTTGTATCCAACCAACCAGGGTTGCAATAAACAGAATGAGGATCTCGGCAATATTACAGGATAAAAGGAAGTGAATGGCTTTTTTAATATTTGCGTAAATCCCCCGTCCTTCTTCCACTGCTGACACAATGGTGGAAAAGTTATCATCTGTTAATATCATTTCTGCGGCTTCCTTGGAAACATCCGTACCTGTGATTCCCATGGCGCAGCCAATATCCGCTTTTTTAAGAGCTGGTGCATCATTGACCCCGTCACCGGTCATGGCAACCACCTGGCCCTTTTTCTGCCAGGCATCCACGATGCGAACTTTATGTTCCGGAGCAACCCGTGCATAGACTGCAATATGTTCAATTTTTTCGCTGAGCTCCTGATCACTGAGTCGTGCCAACTCAATGCCAGTGAGAGCCAAGCTCTTTTCTTCGAAAATATTTAATTCCCTGGCAATGGCGACCGCTGTATTTTTATGGTCCCCGGTGATCATCACCGTTTTGATTCCGGCTTTTTTACATATCCGGATGGATTCTTTGACTTCTTCTCTTGGAGGATCAATCATACCAGTTAATCCACAGAAAATCAGGTTATTTTCCAGTTCTTCAAAAGAAATTTCTGGCTTTACCGCATATTTTTTATAGGCATAGGCAATGACACGATAAGCATCATTGGAAAGAGCTTCATTATTACCGTGAATCTTTTCAATCATCACTTCGGTTAAAGGGAAAATACCATCAGTTAAAAAAACATGCCCAACCCTTGTGATCATTACGTCTGGTGCCCCTTTGGTAAAACTGTACCAGGATTCGCCGATTTTGTGTACCGTGGTCATGAGCTTTCGACCAGAATCAAAGGGCAACTCACCAACCCGAGGGAATTTTTCTTCCTCGGAGATTTTATCATAATCCAGGGTTCCTGCAAAGGCTACCATGGAAACCTCGGTGGGATCTCCTATTTCCCGGCGTCCGTCCTTTCCATTGACGATGGAGGCGTCATTGCAAAGCAGTCCAATTTGTGCCACCATTTTTTCAGGACTGTTTAAGACTCTTTCTTTTAAGTCTTTGGTGTCCATAACCGTGTCGTTAGCATAAATCTTTTTAATGGTCATTTTATTTTGTGTTAGGGTGCCTGTTTTGTCTGAACAGATGACCGACGCACAGCCCAGGGTTTCAACGGCTGGAAGCTTTCTGATAATGGCATTCTTAGTCACAAGCTTTTGAACCCCGATGGCCAAAACCACGGTAACCACTGCCGGTAAACCTTCAGGAATGGCTGCAACGGCAAGACTTACTGCAGTTAAAAATAGTAATAAAGGGTCTCCTCCGCGGATGAGTCCAATGATAAAAACCGCAGCACAGGCAATAATCGCACCGATGGCTAACACTTTTCCCAGTTCCTCTAACCGCTTTTGAAGTGGGGTTTGCATGGTTTTTGTTCCCTGGATCATCCCGGCAATTTTACCGATTTCAGAGTTCATGCCGGTGGCTGTTACCACATATTTTCCCCGACCGTAATTTACCAAACTACTCATATAGACAGAGTTTTTACGATCCCCCAAAGCTGTTTCCGGCTCTTCAATATTAGCAATTGATTTATTCACCGGCATGGACTCCCCGGTTAATGAAGATTCCGTAATTTTTAGCGAGGCTTCCTCAATTAAACGACCATCCGCCGGTACAAAATCTCCGGCGTCTAAAAACACAACATCTCCCGGAACCAGGTCTTCAGATTTTATAACTTCACGCTGATTATTTCGTAAAACCTTGGCTTCTGGAATTGTCAGGTTTTTCAAGGCTTCCATGGAATTTTCCGCCTTTTTTTCTTGTATGGCACCGATAAGGGCATTGACAATAACAATAATAAGAATAAGAACGGTATCGCTGATTTCTCCCAGGAATCCTGAAATAACCGCTGCAACCAAAAGCACCAGAATCAGAAAATCTTTGAATTGAGAGATAAACATTATCCCAAAGGATCTTCTCTCACCTTCATCCATTTTATTTTTCCCATTGATTTTTATTCTTTCCTCTACCTGACTGGAACTTAAACCGGTCAGTGGATTAAGTTCAAATGCCTGTTCGATCTCTAATGGTGAACTTAAAAAGCTCTCTTTTCTTTCCAATTAATTTCCTCCTTTAAAAATATAAAGACCTTTATTTCTCATGATTGTTGATTCAACAAACGTTAAGAAATAAAGGTCTTACTCCAAGCTTCCTTGCTATCCAACCGGGGAAATTCTTCCCGTATTGACGACTGGATAAATCCTTGCGGCGAGTTACTCCCCTTCAGGGTGTAAATTCTTTTAATGCATTTTAGCACAGTATTGGCATAGATGAAAGGCCTATTTTTGATAATAAGCCACTCGTTCCTTTACCTTATCCATTGTTTCAATATATATCCGTTGTTTTTCACGTTCAATTTCAACCACTTTTTCTGGGGCCTTATCGGTGAAACCTTTGTTGGAAAGTTTTTGATTGAGACGATCAATTTCTTTTTGCAGTTTGCTTTGTTCATTTGTCAGTCGAGAAATTTCTTTTTCTTTATCAACCAATTCATCTAAATTAATGAAGAGTTCAACATCCTCAACCACTGCTGAAACAAAGTTTTCTTCGATTTCTTTTTTTGTAATCAGCTTAATGGTGGAAACCGAAGCCAGCTTTTGAAAATACAAAAGTGATTCTTCCATTAAGTGGATCAATCTTTTGTTATCAGAAATAATAAAGAGCTGAGTTTTTTTGGAGTACGGCACATCCATTTCTGAGCGGATATTGCGAATGCTTCGGATGACTTCCATTAAAAAAACGACCTGCTTTTCATCATCCGGAAAAACAAGGGCCTCATCATAATGAGGCCACTGGGCAATCATTATGTCTCCGTAAGTTCCTGGTAAATAGCCGTTAATTTCTTCGGTGATAAATGGCGTGAATGGGTGTAATAATCGCAGTATGGTATCCAAAACAATCCTCAGTGTATATTGGGCAGCGAGTTTAGTTGTTTCTTCTTCCCCATACAATCTCGGTTTCACCAATTCAATGTACCAGTCACAATATTCATTCCAGGTAAAATCATAAATCTTCGATGCGGCAATCCCCAACTCGTATTTACTCATATTATGGTTCACTTCCTGAACAATGGTATTCATTCGGCTTAAAATCCACTTATCCGTATTTTCAAGATGAGCCAATGCCTCATCCTTTTTATCCATAATATCATCGTCAAGATTCATCAAAACAAAGCGGGCGGCATTCCATATTTTGTTTAAAAAGTTTCGGCTGGATTCAACCTTTTCATCCTGCCATCGGATATCATTGCCTGCGGAATTTCCGGTAATAATAGTAAACCGCAGTGCATCGGCACTGTAGGTTTCAATGAGTTCCAGGGGATCAATGCCATTCCCCAAAGATTTGCTCATTTTTCGTCCCTGGGAATCTCTGACTAATCCATGGATATAAACATCCTTAAATGGCGGCTCACCCATTTCGTTAATGCCCATAAAAATCATTCGAGCAACCCAGAAGAAAATAATATCATAACCGGTAACCAGTACTGTGGTCGGATAGAATTTTTTTAAATCTTCGGTGTTTTCAGGCCAGCCCAAGGTTGAAAAGGGCCAAAGCGCAGAGCTGAACCAGGTATCTAAAACATCCTCTTCCTGGGTAAAATGAGATCCTCCGCATTTTGGACAAGTCAGCGGCATTTCTTTTGCCACAATCATATCCCCACAATCATCGCAATAATAGGCTGGAATGCGATGTCCCCACCACAATTGACGTGAAATACACCAATCTCGAATGTTTTCCATCCAATTGTAATATATTTTACTGAAACGATCCGGAATAAATTCAGTTTCCCGGTTTCTGACAGCTTCCAGTGCCGGTTTAGCCAGGGGTTCCATATTCACAAACCATTGTTCAGAGGTCATTGTTTCCACAGTGGTAGAACAGCGGTAGCAACCGCCAACATTGTGTTGATGCTCTTCGATTTTTTCAAGAAGACCCAGGGCGTCTAAATCCTTCACTACCGCTTTTCGGCATTCATAACGATCCAACCCCTTATAGATTCCGGCCAGATCATTCATGGTTGCATCATCATTAATGACACGAATCTGTTCCAGGTTATGTCGAAGTCCTACTTCATAATCATTGGGATCATGGGCCGGAGTCATTTTAACAACCCCGGTTCCAAAATTAATATCCACATAGGTATCAGCCACAATGGGAATTTCTTTATTTAATAAAGGCAATATAACGGTTTTTCCGATGAGATGCTGATACCGTTCATCATCGGGATGAACAGCTACCCCGGAATCTCCCAGCATGGTTTCCGGTCGTGTGGTGGCCACAGTGAGATATTCGTCGCTGTTTGCCAGTGGGTACCTGATATGCCATAAATGTCCCTGTTGCTCGGCATATTCCACCTCAGCTTCGGATAAAGCAGTTTTACAGGTAGGGCACCAGTTGATAATCCGGCTTCCCTTATAAATCAGTCCTTTATTATAAAGGCTGACAAAGGCTTCATTCACCGCTTGACTGCATCCTTCATCCATGGTGAACCGTTCCCGGCTCCAGTCACAGGAGGCTCCCAGTTTTTTCAATTGGTCGGTGATCCGTGTTTTATAGGTCAGTGCCCAATCCCAGGCCCGTTCCATATAGGCTTCTCGGCCAATATCTTTTTTGGTTTTGCCTTCTTCTTCCCGGAGCTTATCCACCACCTTAACCTCGGTGGCAATGCTTGCATGATCTGTTCCCGGCAGCCATAAAGCAGCATAGCCATCCATGCGTTTATATCGGGTGAGAACATCCTGGAGGGTGCCATCAAAGGCATGGCCCATATGCAGTTGGCCGGTAATGTTTGGTGGCGGCATCACGATGGTAAAGGGTTTTCCCTGGGGATGAACTTCAGGTTTAAAATACCCTTTTTCTTCCCATCTTGCATAGGTTTTATTCTCAACTTCTTTTGGATTATAGGTTTTCGACATTTCTTTTTTCATAGTTCACTCACCTGCTGATTTCAATAGTCTTTTTTTATTGGTTTTAATTAAATCCTGACATAGCTCAATGGTTTTACTCATGGAGTGTTTCGCAGCTTGTTCAGACATATTCTCAGACATCCGTTTAATAATATATTTATTTTCAAATAGAAAATCAACCATTGAGGTCAGATCCTTAATCTTATTGACCTTAATGGCCATTCCGCCGTCTACCAGATAATCCGCATTTTCCTCTTCCTGGCCCGGGTAATAGAATGGAATAATCATGGGAATATTTTTAACAATGGCTTCTGTGGAAGTTAATCCTCCGGGTTTTGAAATAATCGCATCTGACATGTCCATTAATTCAGATACGTTATTGACGAAACCATGAATTTCCACAATCTTATTATTAGTCGTTTCTTTACTGCTGAGATTTCGAATTTCCTTTTCAATCTTAGCGTTATTGCCGCAAACCACGATGATGCGAATCTTTTCCCTGACTTTTAATAAAGAGGAAAAAGCTTTTTCCATTTGTTTGGTTCCCAAACTTCCGGCCATTAATAAAATAGTGCCGACAATATCTGTTTTTTCTTTGGGATCAAGACGATTGTTTTTGAGAAATGTTTGACGAATGGGAATGCCATAGGGATAAATAATATCAGGGACAATCCCTTTATCTATCATGGTTTGCTTGGTGTAGTCACTGCCGACGATATAAGCATCAATCATTTTTTTGAGATAAAGGGTATGGATTTTATAATCAGTGACGATTGATAAAACCGGTACATCGAAGGCATCAAGTTCTTTAAGTGTCCCAAGGACATTAGTGACAAAAGGATGGGTTGTAATGATTAAATCAGGATTGCCGGCACGAATCAAAGGTACAATTTCAGGGTTCATAATGCGTGTCAGGACTTGAAATATCCCTTGCTGAAAGCGATTCATGTTATTAAACTGATTGTACATCTGTTCATATAATTTTGGAACATTGATGACCATTTGCTGATACCCCTTTGTAATTATACGATCCAGGGTGACATTGCTTTCCTTAAACGCATCGTAAACTTCGGTCTCAAAGCCAGCATTATCCAGTGATTCTTTTAAAGACTGGGCGGCTAAATTATGACCGGCACCGGTGGATGCCGTAAAAATAAATACCTTCGACATAGTTTACCTGTTCCTAATCTTCGAAATCTTTTGTAAAGAGATAATTCACACGCATTAATTTTCCGCCAAGGGCCTCTTCTCTTCTTTTTTCAACAAAATAGATCCCGCCAAAAACCGTTAACATTCCTGCTGCAACTGCAGCGAATCCTACTAATAATTTTTTTAACATGTAAACCTCCATATATGACTGGATTAACCAATCATTTTATTTTTTCTTTAGTTCGCTGATAAATACTGTTCCTATTTCTTTTCCCGCTAATATCTCATAGAGGATATCCGACATTTCTCCTGAAGCAATGACCATATCAATGCCACAGCCAGTCGCATATTTTGCAGCCTCAAGCTTTGTAACCATGCCGCCGGTTCCCTGGCAGGAGCCAGCACTCCCGGCACTTTCACAAATATTATTGTCAATCTTTGTCACTGTTTTAATGAGTCTGGCATCCTCATTAACCGATGGATTATCATCGTAAAGGCCATCCACATCCGATAAAATCACTAAGAGATCGGCTCCAACAATATCTGCTGTCATTGCGGATAGAATGTCATTGTCACCAAAGCACTCCTCTTCAATTTCGTCGGTAGCAATGCAGTCATTCTCATTAACAATGGGAATAATACCCCGTTCAATCAGGGCGCTGAAGGTATTGATTGCATTGTTACGTTTAATGGAATGCTTAAATACATCTTTGGTTAACAAGATTTGTCCCACGGTTTGATGATACTCATCAAAAAACTTGTGGTAAATCTGCATTAATAAACCCTGTCCCACTGATGCAGCTGCCTGTTTTTCCTTCAGTTTTTTTGGGCGTTCTTTCATATTCATACGGTTCATACCGGCGCCAATGGCACCGGACGACACAAGAACCATTCTTTTCCCACTATTTTCAAGGTCAGTTAATACTTTGGCAAGATTATCCAACTTCTTAAAATCAAGGGTTCCATTGGGGTGGGTTACTGATGTTGTCCCCATTTTGACCACAATGGTTTGGGCATCTTTTATTTTTTCTCGCATAAATACCTCCTAAACCTTGTATCTTGATTGTTTATTATATCAAAGAAACACCAAACATCAAAATAATTTTTGTGGTTTAGCTGCATCCGGTGGTGGTTCCACAGTCCAAACAAAGCTTGCACGTCCCATTGCGCATCATACGATCGCTGCCGCATTGGCTGCAAGTTTCCCCATAAAGAGTTTCTGCCTGGGGATTTTGGTTGTAAACCGAGATCATTCCACCATCAGCCAATGACTGAGGCACCGGATTAGCCTGATTTATCGAGGTTGTGTTGTAATCTGTTACCATGCCGCCATCGGTCATGGATTTATGGACCAAATTTGCCTGATTCATCATGGTAAAGTTTTTAGGTTTAACCTGACAATTGGAAAAATCCCCATGTTCAATGTCAAGAACCTTACTGATTAAGTCTGAAATCGAGGACGCAAATTTAATGTAGGGATGCCTTGAAACAAAACCCGAAGGCTCATATTTCTGACCGCGCAGCATTTTAGAAATCTGATCTGGTGGAATATGGTATTGGAGCATATTGGAAATAGACTTGGATAGTGAAGCTAATAAGCCTTTTACCACGGTTCCTTCTTTATCAGTTGAAACAAAAATTTCTGCAATACCGCCATCTTCATAAAATCCAATGGTAATATAAAGCTCAATATCACTGATTTTTGCTGCATGGGTTCGACTTAGGCGCATGCCTTCAGGTCTGATACGATTGGGTACTTTCTTGGATCTCTCTTTGGCAAGCTCCAGAAGTTCAGTATAGGTATAATCTTCAAGCGATTTTTCTGTTTCTTCAGCCATTCCAGAACTTAATGGTTGGGATGCCTTGCAGGCATCACGATATATGGCAATAGCCTTGGTTCCGGTACGGTAAGCGAGTATATTAATGTTTTCAACATCTTCCACACTGGCGTCATTGGGAAGATTAACGGTTTTTGAAACCGAGCCGCTAATCATTGGAGTAATGGCGGATACCATTAAAACATGACCCATAGGGGAAATGGTATTGGCAGTATCAAACACCGGCAAATGCTCCGGTTTAATATGGGGAGCCCCTTCAACCCCTTCATGAAGGAAATAACCGTTGGCGTCTTTTTCAATCATATAGGTTAAGATGTCACTTATTTCCTGGGAGCTGTATCCCAGATTATCCAATGCAATTTCCAAAACAGGATTTACCATTTCCATCGAACCGCCGCCAATGAGTCGTTTGAAAACCACATGATTATAAAAAGGTTCCACTGAGGTTGCGCCACAATCCATGGCAAAAGAAATAGTGCCTGTGGGAGCAATGGCGGATACCTGGGCATTACGGTAGCCATAGGCTTCTCCGGCTTCTTCAGCCCGTTGCCAGGCTTCTTTAAGCTGAAAGCCGATTTCCTTAAAGCCCATTTTCTTTAGGAGCTGGTGATTAATTTTGATGGGTTCATAATAAAGTTCTTCATAGTCATCAGTTCTTGAACCAGCAACCCGGCTGTGATTGCGAATGACCTTTTTCATATGTGCTTCATTTACGGCATACATTGGAAAAGCGCCAATTTTCCCTGCCATTAATCCAGAAACATAATACGAGACTCCGGTCATCAGGCCTGTGATGCTGGCTATCAGCGTACGGCTTTCCGGTGAATCATAGGGCAATCCTAATGCTAGCAGCAAGGATGCTGCATTGGCAATGCCCAAACCTGTTGTTCTGAATAAATAGCTTTTTCTGGCAACATCTTTGGTTGGAAATTGACCTTTAAAAATAGAGGCTTCCAAAGTACATTGGATCAATCCCACTAAATGCACATATTCCTCGGTTTTAAAACTGTTGTCTTCAGGGTTGAAAAAACGGAAAATATTAATGGATGCCAGATTACAGGCGGTGTCATCTAAAAAGGCATATTCTGAGCAAGGGTTGGTTGCATTGATCCGGTTTCCCTTTTCCCCAACCACACCATTTTCTCCGCCGGGGCAGGTATGCCATGCATTAAATAAATCATCAAACTGAATCCCGGGATCCGCACATTCCCAGGTTGCGGTATTCAGACTTTTCCATAATTCCTTAACCGGAACTTCACGATCGACACTGCTGTCAGCCCGGCCCTTTAATTTAATTTGATGGTCCGGTTCATTTTTTAGATTTAAAACGGCTTTCATAAAATCGGCGTTTAATCGAACCGAATTATTGCCATTTTGTCCACTGACGGTTTGGTATGCTTCCCCATCCATGGATAAATCATAACCCATTTTACCAAGGTCTCTGACCTTTTGCTCTTCCCTTGACTTCCAGTTAATAAAAGTTTCAATTTCCGGATGATCTATATCAACAATCACCATTTTGGCTGCACGGCGAGTGGTTCCACCTGATTTAATGGCACCGGCATTGCGGTCCAAACCCAAAAGAAAACTTAGCATTCCAGAAGATTGGCCGCCACTGGTCAGGCCTTCATTGATGCCGCGAAGGTTCGAGAAATTGGTTCCCACACCTGAACCGCCTTTGAATAACTTTGTTTCACTGACATAATGCTCTGAAATAGAATGTTCGCCAAGCAATCGATCCTGAATGGACAAAATAAAACAGGCACTTGCCTGGGTTCTTGTGTAGCGGTCCTCGGATTCTAAAACCTGGCCGGTTTTTTCATCATAGTAATAAAGATCATCCTTGGATCCACTGATTTGATAGCTTCTCATGAGACCCGTGTTAAACCACTGAGGTGAATTTGGTGCCCACATTTGTTTCAAAAAGGCATAAACCAGTTCATCATAATATATTTGCCATTCTTCCTGGGTATCAATAAGCCCTTCATCTTTGAGGGCATCTGTCCAAAAACCCACAAGACGATCTGCGATTTCACGCATACTGTGTTCATAGCCTAGATTGTTGGGGATTCCTTTGCGTCTGAAGTATTTTGTTGCGATGATATTACATGCATTTTGTGAATATTCTTCGGGAAATTCCAATTCCTTCATTTCAAAAATAGTTTCGCCTGTTTGATAATTTTTAAGGATAACATCAACGGTTTGCCACTTAAAAAGGTCATAAACCGTTTTTTCTGTGTTTTCTAATTCTTTTGTAAAGATGCGTTTAAAGCACTGATTCAATTGTTTCAATTATTTATTTCTCCTTTAATAAAATACATCATCTTGCGATGCTTTATCAGTATAGTCCTATATATGGTGCTGAGCAATGTATTTTTTTGTTTTATTTTGTATTTTTTTGTTTCCGTTTTTTTGTTCTACAGATTGTTTTTTTGTCGTAACCACAAAGAAAAGGCTCTGGAAAGAGCCTTTTCGACTTGTTGACAAGCCCATATTCCAAGGCCAGTGATTTATGGTTGGTTGCACTAGGCAGGCACAGGCTAGACCTGTTCAACCTGAGGCACACAACCTGATAAACTAATTGCTTTCAAAATGGATTATTAATTTTATCCATGGTTTGAAAAATCCGGTTAAATGTAAATGATTTTTATTTAATCTTAACTTTTTGTCCAATCTTACTTTCCCTGTGTTGAATAATCCGCCCAATGTTTTTTCGGTGCTGATAAAAACTGAAGAAAAAGAGAACAAAGGCAAGAATAATTTCCCAAATGGACCGACTCAATGCAATGGTCGTAATGGGCAGCACTAACATACCAACAAGGGATGTAAGGGAAACCATTTTCCATACAACCAGAACGATGATGCCAATGACAATGGCAATTAAACTAACCTGCCAGTCAAGGGTAAGAAAAACCCCCAGTGAGGTAGCGGTTCCTTTTCCGCCTCGAAATTGGAGAAACACTGGCCAGTTATGACCAGCCACCACGGCAATACCTCCACAGGCAATAAAAAGCCCACCATAAACAGTATTCAGACCAATAAGTCCTCCAGCTAAAATAACAAGACTGCCCTTAAGTGCGTCCAGAAGAAAAACCGGTAATGCATATTTTGTTCCCATCACCCGAAGAACATTGGTGGTACCGGCATTACCGCTGCCATAATTGCGCACATCCTCTTTTTTGAAGAACTTAACAACAATATAAGCAAAATTGAGATTTCCAATTAAATAAGCAGCAATAACAAAAATTAATCCAATAAATATCATCATTTTCCTACCTCTTTCAAGTCTTTGAATTTGAATCTTGTTTAATACGGTTAATAAGGATCATAACCTTTTCTAAAACCCCGTCATAATTTTCTTTTTGGTGGGGATAGGTGCAATGAATACAATTCTTTATGCCCTTTTCAGTGTAAATAAAGTCGCCGCCACATTCTTTGCCTAATGCGTACAATGGACAATAACAAAAGAGACAATTAAAATTATCACAATCTTTCACTTGGTGACAAGGAAAATATTCACAAGCGCTATGCTGGAAAAATTTGAAATTTTCACTTTCCAGAGCCATTTTATACAGCATCCATTCCAGCATGCAGAGCTTTAATATTAAGGTCTATAAATTGTTTTTTCATATTATCATGAATAATTTTTCCCCAGTCAATCTCCATGAGACCCATGGCTTTAACAATGGATCCCAAAAGAATCACATTCATCACTTTTTTATTTCCCAATTCTTCAGCCATTTGAGTTGCTGACATCACACGCATATTCACTTTGCCGGCAATTTCCTCAAGGATTCCTTCAGGATAAGCATTGGCTCCGATAATCACAGACAAAGGATAAATCTCAGTATCATTCACAATGATTTTTCCTGTGGGTTTTAGATATTCCAAAGCCCTAAGAGCTTCCATTTTTTCAAAAGCAACCACAATATCAGCGGTACCAATTTCGATTACCGGGGATTGGACATCATCACCATAGCGTACCAGAGAAGACACTGATCCACCACGCTGGCTCATGCCATGAATCTCGCTCATTTTTACGTCATATCCGGCTTCCATTAAGCCAATGGTTAAAAGCTTGGCTGCCAGTATCGTTCCCTGTCCACCAACGCCAACTAATACAATATTTTTCGTTTCCATTTATCTTACCTCCGCTTCAATGGCTTGCTTCGGACAAATTTGGGCGCAAACCCCACAGCCAACGCAGATTTCTTTGAGTATTCCTGATTTTTTATTGACTCTGTCAAAGGCCAATGCCGGACATCCTGATTTCAGGCATTTTTTACATCCGACACAGGTGTCAACATTAACAGTACAAAAATTCTTAAAGGCCTTGGGAAACTCATCTTTGTCCTGGCTTGAGAATTTTTTCAAAACACAGGGCCATCGGGTGATGACAACTGCCGGGCCCTCGGTTTCCAAACCCCAGGTAATGGCGTCATTGACCTCTTGAAGGTTATTGGGGTCAATGGTCCTAACATTGGTAACACCGCACGCCGTTACAATGGCCTGAATATCTAAAACTGGTGAGGCTTCCCCTTTTAGATCATATCCGGTGCCTGGGTTTTGCTGATGTCCTGTCATGCCAGTAATACGGTTATCCAGAATAATCGTCAGGGTATTACTTTTGTTATAGGTCACATCCATCAGGCTGGTAATGCCAGAATGAAAGAAAGTCGAATCACCTAAAATCGAAACCACTTTTTTACTGGTGTCCCCTTTAATATCAAAAGCTTTTTGGACGCCGTGGCCGGCACTGATGCTGGCACCCATGCAGATCATGGCATCGGTGGCATTATATGGCGGCATAAGTCCCAGCGAATAACATCCAATGTCACTAAAGATCATAATGTCTTTGCGTTTGCCCAAATCGTAGAATACGCCACGGTGGGGACATCCGGCACAAAACGCCGGCGGACGCGGAAGCACCATTTCAGGGTTTGGCTGGATGGTTGACACCTTTTCTCCAAAGAGCGCTTCTCGAATCCGATCTGGGGTGAGTTCACCCATGGATGGCAGTTTTTCTTTTCCAATGCAGGCAATCCCGGCTGCCTTAATTTCTTTCTCCATAATGGAATCATTTTCTTCGAAAACATAAAGGGTTTTCTTACCTTTTGAAAAATTTCGAATCTTTTCCATAGGCAGTGGGTAGCTAAAACCGATTTTTAAATAAGAGACCGCATTGCCAAAAACTTCTTTGGCATATCGGTAGGCAACTCCGGAGCCAATTACCCCTATGTCTGACCCATTATCTTCTATATAATTAAAGGGTGTTGTATTTGAATAAAGTTCAAGACGTTTCAAATTATCTGCCAGCTTTACCTGCATTCCTTTTGCAAAGGCAGGCAAAGGACAATACTTTCGAATGTTTTTTTCATAAGCTTTGTCTGGAACCTCGACACGGTCCATGCATTCAACAGTGGATTTAGAGTGGCAAACCCTTGTGGTCATTCGAAATAGTACCGGCATATCGTACTCTTCACTGACGTCATAGGCCTCTTTAATCATGTCCTTGGTTTCCTGGCTGTCTGAAGGTTCAAATAGACAGACCTTGGCATGTCTGGCATAATTCCGATTGTCCTGCTCATTTTGAGAAGAATGCATTCCTGGTTCATCAGCAGTGACTAAAACGGCACCACCGTTTACCCCGAGATAGGCAAAGGTAAACAGCGGGTCGGCAGCAACATTTACCCCGACGTGTTTCATAGCGCAAAGTGTTCGGATGCCGCCAATAGAGGCACCAGCCGCAGCTTCCAAAGCGACTTTCTCATTGGGAGCCCATTCCGATACAATATCATCATAGGTTGCCACATTTTCTAATATTTCGGTACTGGGAGTTCCCGGATAGGCAGTGGCGAATTTTACGCCTGCTTCCCAAGCTCCGCGAGCAATGGCTTCATTTCCTGTTAATAGTTTCTTCATTTTTTATTTTTGTTCCTCTCTGATATTACGATGTCTTTCCCGGGTTGCAATATAGGCCCCCAGAGCAATGGAATTCAATTTATTTTGATAAGAATCTGACCGTGATGTGAGAACAATGGGAACTTTGGCTCCCATAACAACACCAGCCAATTGAGCATTCCCTAAATAGGTCATAATTTTTGCAATGGCATTTCCTGTTTCAATATTAGGAGCTAATACGATATCCGCATCCCCGGCAACATCCGAAACATAACCTTTGACCTGGGCGGATTTTTTCGAAATAATTAAATCCATGGCCATGGGTCCATCGACAATCACATCATCGCCAAAATAACCGGTTTTCCAAAGCTCCTTTAGAGTCTGGGCATCTACCGTGGCTTGCATTTTAGGATTAACCTTTTCTTTGGCAGCTAAACAAGCCACTTTAATGGGGTGGATGCCTAGAATCTTTGCCAGATCCAAAGCGTTTTCTATAATCCCCTTCTTTTTTTCAAAATCAGGAGAAATAATCATCCCGCCATCGGATAAGATTAGAAATTTATGATAGGTGCTGATTTTAAGAACCATGACACTGCTTAGAAGCCGCCCAGTCATTAAACCCTTGGTTTTGTTAATGACAGCTTTCAAAAAAATAGAGGTGTCTACAAGACCCTTCATAATAAAATCCGCCTGACCTAATCGAACCATTTCAACTGCTTTTTCACAGGCAAGGCCAGGGTCCTCAATATCAATTATTTCGATATTGGATAATTCAATTTTTTCATTATTACTGATTTTTAAAATATCAATTTGGTTTCCAATGAGAATAACACAAATTAAATGTCTTTTTTTTGCATCTGAAACAGCTTTAAGTACATCAATTTCAGCTGCAGCCGCAACCACAAGTCTTGGCCTTAGGCCAACACGAATGAACAAATTTAAGTCTTCAAAATTTCTGATCATTTTGACCTCTCAATTTTACGTATGAATCATTATACACTAATCAGTGCTATTTTTAAAGAACCAATTTCAATAAAAGCCTATTTCTATTAGATTGTTTTACTTGCTTAAATTAAAAACCGTAGTTCAAAGTTCTGTTTCTTTATCAAATACAATCAGTATAGCAGAGTCAGCAAAAAAAAGCCATAACACCTTAAGTGGGATAATCAAATAAAAAAAAGCCCTTTCAAAGGCTTTTAGTTTTTTTATACTAACTCTCTTTCTTCTAAGGGGATATATTCGCTGCGTTCACACACATTTTTATAGGCAGGACGTATGATTTTGCCCGCATTAATGAGTTCTTCCAAACGATGGGCGCTCCAGCCTGAAATACGAGCCATGGCAAAAATCGGAGTAAATAATTGTAATGGTAAACCCAGCATATTATAAACAAAGCCACTATAGAAATCAACATTGGCACTGACACCTTTGTAAATTTTACGTTCTTCCCCAATCACAATGGGGGCTAACCGTTCCACCATGGAATAAAGTTCAAACTCATCATGGAGACCTTTTTCATCTGAAAGACTTTTTACAAAGCCTTTAAAGACTTCAGCTCGGGGATCAGAAACAGAATAAATAGCATGGCCCATGCCATAAATTAAACCGGCTTTATCAAAAGCTCTTTTATGAAGGAGGTCCACCAAATATTTTCTTACTTGTTCCTCGTCAGTCCAATCTTCAAGTGTGTTTTTCATGTCGTCAAACATTTCAACTACTTTGATATTGGCTCCCCCATGTTTGGGTCCTTTTAATGAACCCAGTGAAGCTGCGATTACAGAATAGGTGTCAGTACCTGAAGATGATACCACATGGGCGGTAAAGGTTGAATTATTACCACCGCCATGTTCGGCATGAAGCACCAAAGCAATATCGAGAATCCGAGCTTCCAACTCTGTGTATTGGCTGTCCAAGCGTAAAATATGCAAAATATTTTCTGCAGTTGAAAGTTCAGGTTGTGGTGAATGAATATATAGACTTTGTCCATCATGATAATGCTTGTAAGCCTGATACCCATAAACTGCCAAAAGTGGAAACAAGGCAATGAGCTCTAAACACTGTCTTAAAACGTTGGGGATTGAGACATCGCTGGCATTATCATCGTAGGAAAATAAGGTAAGCACGCTGCGGGCCAGTGTGTTCATCATATCAGAGCTTGGGGCCTTCATAATAATGTCCCTGACAAAACTGGTAGGCAAGCTTCGGTAGTCTCCCAGAATCTTTGTAAAATCAATGAGTTCTTTATTATCTGGAAGATCTCCAAAAAGAAGGAGATAGGTGACTTCTTCAAATCCAAAGCGCTTCTCCTTGACAAATCCGTTCACGAGATCTTCAACATTAATCCCACGATAAAACAGTTTACCTTCTTTTCCGATCTTAACGCCATGTTCAAAGGTAAACGCTTGAATTTCTGAAATTTCAGTTAACCCGGTAAGAACGCCGTTCCCTTCTAAATCACGCAAACCTCGGTTAACCTTAAATTTTTTGTAAAGTTCTGTTTCAATGGTGCTATTTTTAGTGCATAATTCGCTATAGGCAATAATTTCAGGGGTAATTTTTGAAAAAATACGATTCATCATCCATCCTCCAAATTCTTTTTAATGGTATTTTTAATTTCTCTTTATTATACCTTAAAGCGCCTGTTTTATAAAGTTATTTGTTTTCTTTTTTTTATATTTTTGAAAGATTTTTTTTTTAACTGTCATCTTATTTATTATAAAGTCGCTTTATGAGGTGCAATTACTTAAAAATGCCTTATAAAAGAACTCATATGCAAGTTTTCAAGATTAAAAAATAATAAGTTTGAAAGTTTAACAATGGTTTCTTGCATTATCATGGTTTTATAGCTAATTAATTTTCTTCTTTATTTTAAGGATCTATTAATTAGTTTCACCAAAGGCGACTGTTTCATTTTTTGAACTGCCTTTTCTTTAATGCTGGCTAAGGATTAGATTTATGGATTTTTAAAATTATTTTGAAGTTTATAGGCTTCATGAATAATTTCAGAACATAAAAAAACCAAAAACCAATAATAAATGGTTTTTGGTACAATAAACGATTATTAAATTGGCAGGGGTATGAGGATTCGAACCTCAGGCACGCGGTTTTGGAGACCGCTGCTCTACCAGCTGAGCTATACCCCTGCGTCAGCAACAGTCGTAGTATATGATTTTTTGAGGAAAATGTCAAGATCTTTTTATACTTTTAAATCAGTTTTGTTAAGATTCAAAATGCTTTTATTGGCTTTTAGGATGGGATTGACTTCCTCATTAATAAAATCGGTGACCTGTTGGGGTGCTCTTCCCACATAAAGTGAAGGGTCAAGCAAAGCATCAACATCCTTTGCTTCTAAATTAAAGGTGCCATCCTTTAGGATTCTTTCAATTAAATCATTGGGCTTTCCTTCAACCTTAACCGTATTCCCGGCTTCCATTGACAAGACTCTGATTTTTTCATGAAGTTCCTGACGATCGCCTCCCCGCTTGACACCTTCCATAATAATGTTTTCAGTTACCATAAAAGGAAGTTCTGCATTTATATGCTGAAGAATAACCTTGGGATAAACAACCAGGTTCTCTGAAACGTTAATAGCAATCATAATAATGGCATCAGCGGCCAGGAAACCTTCGGGAATACTAATACGTTTATTGGCCGAATCATCCAATGTCCGTTCAAACCACTGGGTTGCGGCTGTGACGGCTGGATTAAGTGAATTAATAATGATATGGCGGGCCAAGGAGCAAATACGCTCGGTTCTCATTGGATTTCGTTTATAGGCCATGGCGGATGAGCCAATTTGACTTTTTTCAAAGGGTTCTTCCACTTCTTTAAGGCTTTGAAGCAAGCGAATATCTGTTGCAAATTTACTCAGACTTTGGGCAACCCCACTTAAAACATTTAATACCTGGGCATCAAATTTTCGAGGGTAGGTTTGGCCGGTAACAGCAAAGGTTTTCTTGAACCCCATTTTCTCAGCAACCAGTTGGTCAATCCGTTTCACCTTTTCCTGATCACCATCGAAAAGCTCCATAAAGCTTGCCTGGGTTCCGGTAGTTCCCTTGGCTCCCCGAAGCTTCACATTGTCAATAACATGATTCAGATCGCTTAAATCCATTAACAAATCCTGAATCCATAGGCAAGCCCGTTTCCCAACCGTTGTGAGTTGCGCCGGTTGAAAATGAGTAAAGCCCAGGGTTGGTAAATCCTGATGTTTAATGGCGAATTTTGACAAATGATTGATTAGATTAATTAAAAGATTTTGAATATGGATTAAACCTTCGGTATACACAATAATATCCGTATTATCACCCACATAGGCACTGGTAGCGCCAAGATGGATGATCCCTTTTGCTTTAGGGCATTGTGCCCCATAGGTATGGACATGGGCCATAACATCATGTCTCAGTTCTTTTTCTTTTTGAGCGGCCAATTCATAATCGATGTCATATATTTTTGATTTGAGCTCATTAATTTGTTCCTCCGTTATATGGAGACCCAAATCTTTTTCAGCTTCTGCCAAGGCAACCCAAAGTTTACGCCATGTTTGAAACTTATTATCAGCAGAAAATATTTTCAGAATTTCCTTTGAGGAATAACGTTCAATTAGCGGATTTTCATAATATTCTTTCATTTTTCTATTTCCTTTTCAGTAATTTAATAACATTCAATAAATTGAGTGAGTCGACGAAAGCCTTCGTCAATATCTTCCAAAGATGCTGCAAATGTAAGACGCATATAATTTGGCATTCCAAAGGCATCCCCTGGAATGACCACAACCTTGGCCACTTCCAACAGTTTTTCACAAAATCCAAAGCTTGTGTCCGGATTAATAATATTTTTTCGATTTTTTAAAATATTCGAGAGATCAACAAAAATATAAAAGGTACTTTCCGGATAAATATAATCCAATTCCGGAATCCTGTTAAGGTATTCAATCATTGCCAGTCTTCGTTCATCAAACATCATAATAATTTTATCAATGGTATTTGATTTCTCCTGAAGCGCTGTGATTCCCGCATGTTGAGAAATAGTGGATGGATGTGAAATGGTATGACCCTGAACCCGCTTCATGCCATTAATTATTTCAGAATTTGCCGCAGCATACCCCAACCGCCAGCCTGTCATGGCATAGGTTTTAGAAAAACCGTTGACGAGAATGGTTTGATTTTTTATTTCTCTATTCAAAGATGCAATACTAATATGTTTACGATTTTCATAAACAAATTCCTCATAGATTTCATCTGAAATCACTATAATTTTATTTCTTACCAGAACCTCAGACAGTGCCAACAGCTCATCCAAGGAATACATAACACCGGTTGGATTCACCGGTGTATTTAAAATGATTGCTTTTGTTCTTGTTGTGATGGCATAAATAAGTTCATCGGGTGATAATTTAAAATTATTCGATTTTTGAGTTTCGGCAATAATCGGTACCCCTCCGGCAAGGCGGATCATTTCGGTATAACTCACCCAGTAGGGTCGTGGTACAATGACCTCATCCCCGGGATTAAGGATGGTTTGAAGGGCGATTGAAATACTGGATTTAGCACCGCTATTAACAATGATGTTTTCAGGTGGATAATCAAGCCCATTTTCATCTCTGAGTTTTTTTGAAAGTGCTTTTCTCAAATCTAACACACCAGCAACCGCATCATATTTTGTATAACCTGCATTAATGGCTTTTTTTGCTCCTGCACAAATATATTCAGGGGTAGTAAAATCGGGTTCTCCTGCCCCAAAACTAATAATGGATTCACCGGCGTCTTTTAAAGTTTTAGCTTTTTCTGCTAAACTTAATGTTAACGAATCCAGACTATTTTTAACCTTGTCCGATACCATAGATTTCATTTTGTTCTCCATCATGATTGAACCTCGTAAGTTTCATAAACCCGTGTAATGGCTGTAACCTTGTTATCAGTCTCACCTATTTCCAAAATAATGCCATTGATTTGAACCTTTCCTTTGGCTGTCACAAACCGCTTTGGACGCTTTGTTAACATGCTTTCAATAATAATTTCTTTATCAACACCAATAACCCCATCTAAAGGCCCTGTCATTCCAATATCCGTAATATAAGCCGTTCCTTTTGATAAAATCCGTTCATCAGCTGTTTGAACATGGGTATGGGTTCCATAAACTGCGGTAGCGAAACCATCCATATAATACCCAAAGGCAATTTTTTCGGAGGTTGCTTCGGCATGGAAATCAATAATGATAATATCTGCAGAATTTTTAATGTCATTCATGAGCGGTTTTATTAAATTAAACGGACACGCCAGGTTTGGCATAAATATTTGGCCAGACAAATTAATAATGCCAATTTTTTTATTTTGATGATGAAAGATTTGAAAACCTTTCCCCGGACATGGGTCAGGATAATTAAGAGGACGGATAATTTGAGGATAGTCATCAATGGCATCCAAGAGTTCTTTTTGATGCCAAACATGATTTCCCATGGTAATGGCATCAATGGGTAACGACAATAATTCCTTGGCATTTTTTATGGTTAAACCATTGCCTCCGGAAGCATTCTCGCCATTAATGATGGTAAAATCAATGTCATTTTGATTTATGATCTGCGCTAGCTGTTCTTGAAGAATATTTCGTCCAGGTCGCCCAAAGACGTCACCAAGTATTAATATTTTCATTTTATATCCTTTTTAATAATTATTAAAAAAAAGAGGAGATAAACTCCCCTTATTTTGCGTAATCGCTGGCTCTTGTTTCTCGAATCAGGTTTACCTTGATGTTTCCTGGGTATTCCATTTCCGCTTCAATCTTTTTAGCAATATCTCGGGATAGTAAGATCATCCCATCATCGTCAACTTCACTTGGTTTAACCATAATTCTTACTTCACGTCCGGCTTGAATAGCATAGCATTTTTCTACACCATCAAAGGACATGGCAATGGTTTCAAGTTCTTGTAAACGTTGGATATAGGAAACCAATGTTTCTCTTCTGGCGCCAGGTCTTGCTGCTGAAATGGCATCAGCTGATTGCACAAGTACTGCTTCCATTGTTCGTGCTTCAACATCACCATGATGAGCTTCCACTGCGTGGATGATATTTTTGTTTTCTTTGTATTTTTTTAGAAGATTTACTCCAATTTCGACATGTGGACCTTCAACCTCGTGGTCAATGGCTTTTCCAATATCATGTAATAAACCCGCTCTTTTTGCAACTTTAATGTTTCCATCAAGCTCAGCGGCCATGATTCCGGCCAAATGTGAAACCTCAATGGAATGTTTGAGTACATTTTGTCCATAACTTGTTCGATATTTCAATCGGCCAAGTAATTTGATTATTTCAGGGTGTAACCCGTGAATACCTGTATCAAAACAGGCCTGTTCTCCTACTTCCTTAATCTGAGCTTCAACTTCTTTTTGAGATTTTTTTACCATTTCTTCAATTCTGGCAGGATGAATCCTTCCATCAATGATTAATTTTTCAAGGGATAGTCTTGCAACTTCCCGACGTATTGGATCAAAACCAGAAAGAATAACTGCTTCTGGAGTATCATCAATAATAAGGTCAATACCGGTCAGTGTTTCTAAGGTACGAATATTTCGACCTTCACGCCCGATAATACGGCCTTTCATTTCATCATTAGGTAAGTTTACCACGGTGATGGTATGTTCGGCTACATGGTCAGCTGCACAGCGTTGTATAGACTGTGCGATTAACTCTTTCGCTTTTTTATCAGCAACGGCTTTTGATTCCACCTCAATCTGGCGGATCATAATCGCAGCTTCGCGACGTGTTTCCTTACTGACATCTTCAAGCAAAATTGTTTTTGCTTCGTCATAGGTCATGCCGGAAATACGTTCAAGTTCTTTCACCTGCTCTTCGACTAAACCTTCAAGGGTTTCTTTTTTCTTCTCTAAATCTTTTCCTTTTTTGCCCAGAGCTTCTTCATTGCGCTCAAGGTTGGTCAATTTTTTTTCAAGATTCTCTTCTTTTTGAACCAGTCGATTCTCCATTTTTTGAAGTTCGGCTCGACGTTCTCGGTTATCTTTTTCAATGGTTTCTTTTAAAGCTAAAGATTCTTCCTTAGCATTAAACAAAATTTCCTTTTTTAAAGTTTCGCTCTCTTTTGCTGCATCGTTGACAATTGTTGTTGCTTTTAGTTCAGCATTATTAATCTTGCCTTCGGCAATATTTTTTCGAATGAGATATCCGACACCAAAAGCTATTCCAATTCCAATAATTAAGATAATTGTTAGTATGTCTATAATTTTCACCTCCTTATAAAATTCATAGTCAATTCTTTATTACACTCATCATAATCTATATTTTATACTTTTTTAAAATTAGTGTCAAGAAACAACGGTCATACTTCTGTTATATTTTAAGGTTAATGAGAAAAGAACCTCATAATAGAGATTCTTTTCGCAATTTCTTTGCCTATTTTGTTTTAAAGAACACTAATTTCTGCTGCTTCGTTGCTGTCAAGGTTCTCATTAACTTTATCTTCTGGTGTCTTTTCAATTTTATCCAAGGCATTTTTGGCTCGAATTTCTTTTTCAATGGCATCTGCCACTTCTGGGTTGGCCATTAGAAATTCTTTTGAATTATCTCTTCCCTGTCCCAGCCGCTGATCCATGTATGAGAACCAGGAACCGGATTTATCAACAATTTCGAAAATAACCCCAACATCAAGAAGATCACCTTCTCGGGAAATACCCTTGCCATACATAATATCAAATTCAGCCTGTTTAAAAGGCGATGCAATTTTATTTTTTACAATTTTTGCCCGGGTTCGATTTCCAATCATTTCGGTACCCTTTTTAAGGGTTTCAATGCGGCGGACATCAATTCTTACCGAAGCATAGAATTTAAGGGCCCGACCACCAGAAGTTGTTTCCGGATTTCCGTACATTACGCCGATTTTTTCTCGTAACTGATTAATGAAAATCGTCGACGTATTTGATTTTTTAATGACCCCGGCAAGTTTTCTTAAAGCCTGGGACATTAACCGTGCCTGGAGTCCCACATGAGAATCTCCCATTTCACCGTCAATTTCCGCCCGGGGCACCAAAGCGGCCACGGAATCAATGACAATAACATCAATGGCATTACTTCGCACCAATGCTTCAACAATTTCCAGTGCCTGTTCTCCGGTATCGGGTTGGGCAACCAGCAGATTGTCAATATCAACACCCAGAGCTCTGGCGTAAATCGGATCCAGAGCATGTTCAGCATCAATAAAAGCCGCATTCCCGCCCGTTTTTTGAGCCTCGGCAATAATATGCAGGGCAATGGTGGTTTTACCGGAAGATTCCGGGCCATAGATTTCGATGACACGTCCTCGTGGGACCCCACCAATACCAAGGGCAATATCCAGACCAATTGAAGACGTTGATATGAAATCAATATCAAGTTTTGTTCCTTCATCTCCCAGGCGCATAACAGCACCTTTACCAAAGCTTCGTTCAATATTTTTTAGTGCCGCATCCAGTGCTTTTTCTTTATCCGTTAATTTTTCAGTTGCTTTTATTTTTTCAGCCATCTCTAACCATCCTATTCATTATTGGGAACATTCGTTCTCCTCTATTATAGTTAACTTATTCCATTTTGTCAACAATAGACTGTCGAATAAGATGAAATACTTTATTCAAAGTTTTTTGCTGAATTATTTTTCGATCGCCTTTAAAATGACATTGGGTTACTTTCGTATTTCCTTTGTAATTTAAGCCGATATAAACTAGGCCAACAGGCTTTTCTTCGGATCCGCCATCAGGTCCGGCAATCCCGGTAACAGACACATTGAGGTCGGCATTAGAAATTTTTTGAAGATTTTCACACATTTCCTGGGCTGTTTCGGTACTGACCGCACCAAAAGTATCCAGGGTATCTTCTTTCACATCGAGAATCTTTTTCTTTGCTTCATTTGAATATGAAACAATGCCAAAGCCAAAAACCTTTGAAATCCCCGGCAGTTTAGTGAGTTCTGAGGCAATCAATCCCCCGGTACAGGATTCTGCGGTGGCAATGGTAACATTTTTTTTCATTAGCAATTTTCCCACGGCTTCGCAAAGGGAATCTTTGGAAAATGCAAAGATATTCTCTCCAAAACGCTCAATCATAATGGCTTCATATTTATCAAGCAACGCATTGACCACTTTTTCATCTTTACCATTGGCGGTAATGCGAACCAGGACTTCTCCCATTTTTGCATAGGTGGCAATGGTCGGATTGTCCTGAACATCAATAAGGTCAAGCAAACGATCCTCGGCAGCTGATTCACCAATATCAGATAAATTATAATATCTTGAAATTACCAACTGATCTTGTTGTTTGTTAATGAGCTTTAACGCAGAACCTTCAAACATGCCGGTCATTTCCCGTGGTGGGCCTGGCAGCAAAATTACTGTTTTCCCATTCTCCTGAATCATTATTCCAGGAGCTGTTCCTCTTGGGTTCGTTAATACTGTCGCATTTTCAGGAACTAAGGTTTGTTTAAGATTATTATCAGTCATGACAAATTCACGATTGACAAAATATTGAAGTAAGTCTTCTTTGACTTTGTCATCCTGAACTAAATTTTTTCCAAACAGCTTTGATATGACTTCTTTGGTTAAATCATCCTGGGTTGGTCCAAGACCCCCTGTTGTAATAATTAAATCGCTTCGTTGCAATGCAATTTTCATGACCTCTTCCAGGCGCTTGGGATTATCACCAACCGTTGTATGATAACAAACACTGATGCCAAGTAAAGACAGTTCTTTGGATAGATAGTGCACATTGGTGTTAAGGGTATCCCCGACTAAAAGCTCAGTTCCAACCGATATGAGTTCACATTTCATTTTTTGATTCCTTTCAAAGTGATTTTAGTTAGACCATTGCGTATTTCATAAACACAGGTATAATTTGCTTTGATGTCCGTTTCATAACCATAAGAAATCGCTTTGCGAATTTCTTATGGTTCGCGGGCAGTCGCCAACTACAAGCAAGCTTGTGATTGGCTCGTTGCCTTTGCGAAAACAATTTTAAAACGTATAGGCGAACAGTTCAACGAACTGTCCGACGTATAGTGGAAAAATTGTTTCATGCAAACAGACAGCGAAGCGCACAGCACTTTCGCAATTATCTATGTTTTTCGTTGTAGTTTCTTGTTTGATAATAAAGTTTTACAGAATCTGCTACATTGACCGGAATACTTTTTTATTAATGATAAAATAATCAACTCCGGAAAAAATGGTTAAAATTGTCGCCACATAGATCATAATCGCATCCGCCGGAAAATTAATTAGAGAGAATGGCCAGTTATTAAACAGAATAATAACAATGGCTATCATTTGTGACATTGTTTTTGCTTTGCCCCATTTACTGGCGGCAATCACAATGCCATCTGAAGCTGCCAGGGTTCTCAGTCCGGTAATGGCAAATTCTCTGGCAATGATGATGATGACGATCCACGCGGGCACTGACCCTAACTGGACAAAGCATATGAGTGCCGAACAGACAAGCAGCTTATCTGCCAGAGGATCCATGAATTTTCCGAAATCTGTGACCAGATTTCGACTCCGGGCAAGATAACCATCCAGGCTATCAGTTAATGCGGCAATAATAAACAGTGCTGCGGCAATGGGTTCATGAAATGGGAAATCAATTAATAATGCGGCAATAAAAAAGGGAATCATCAGAATTCTAACAACCGTAATTTTATTTGGTAAATTCATTTTCAATATCTCCTATCAAATCATATTCGAGTGCATTAACGATTTTTACTGGATAAAAACTTCCGATGGCAAGTGTCTCACCTTGACTGTCAACAATCACCGAGCCATCAATTTCCGGTGCATCTCCATAACATCGTCCCAGATAAGACTCCTCATCGAGGTCTTCAATGAGAACCTTTAAAACCTGTCCCACATGCTGATGATTTTGTTCAAGGGAAATTGCCTGCTGGGTCATCATAATCTCTTTATATCTCTTATCTTTGGTGTCTTCTGAAATTTGATCATCAAAAGATGCCGCCGGTGTATTTTCTTCCCGGGAATATTTAAATGTCCCTAAATGGTCAAATTTAAGTTCTTTTATGGCTTCCAGCAGGGCCAGGTGATCTGATTTTGTTTCTCCTGGAAAACCCGTAATGATGGAAGTTCTCAGCACCGCATCCGGAAGCAACTTTCGTATTAAGGCACTGATGTCTTTGATTTTCGCAAGTGACATTTTTCGTCCCATTCGCTTTAAAATGCCATCAACAGTGTGTTGAAGGGGGATATCAAAATAGTTGCAGATACTGTCAGCCTTTTTAACAACATCAAGTAACCTCGGTGTAATTCCTTCAGGATACAGGTACATCATCCGAATCCACTCAAAGTCATAGGCCTTGGCGATGACTTCCAACAACCCGGGTAAATCAAACCCTTCATTCAGATCCTGACCATAAGGTGCGATATCCTGGCCAATGAGGATAATTTCCTTGATTCCTTTTTCCTGAAGATAGCTTAACTCATTGAAAATATCCTGGCTTTTGCGACTGCGATACTTACCTCTGATTTTTGGAATAATACAATAGGTACACCCATGATCACAGCCTTCGCTGATTCTCAGAAATGCGGTGACAGACCCTTTGGGAATATACCGTTTGACCTGAGAAAAAGATTCTTTGTCAACATCACCTGTATACTTTCCATGATCAGATCCTTCGAAATTATTCAAAAGATCAATAATGTCATCAAAATGACCGACGCCTAAAAATCCATCAATTTCCGGAATTTCTTCGGCTAATTCGGTATGGTAGCGTTCTGCCATACAACCTGCCACAATCAAAATTTTACAAATCCCACTTTGTTTATGCTGTGCATATTCCAGAACATAATCAATGGATTGTTCTTTGGCTTCCTGAATAAAACAACAGGTGTTGACAATAATAATTTCGGCTCTTTTGGGATCTTCTTCAATGTTGTAGTTTTTTTCCTGGATCAGTCCCAACATAAGTTGTGAATCAATGGTATTTTTATCACAGCCTAATGTTGTCATATGAATGCTTTTATTTTCCATTTTTCACCTACTCCCGACTATTATATTCATCTTCTGAAACCAATAATTTTCGTGGTTTACTGCCATTGGGGCCTGAAATAACCCCACGTTCTTCAAGATCATCAATAATTCTTCCCGCCCGGGCATATCCTACCTGTAACTTTCGCTGGAGCATGGATGTTGATAACTGATTATATTCAAAACCAATGGTAATGGCATCGTCAATGAGAGCATCCCCTTGCCTGGTTTTGGTTTTAACTTCTGGTTCCTTTGAAATGGCTTCTTCAATGGCAGGATCGTATTGGATGCCTTTTTTAATTTCCACGGCATCGATGATCGCATTAATTTCCGAATCCGACACATAGGTACACTGTACCCGAGTTGGTTTGGATTGTCCCACCGGAAAATATAGCATGTCTCCCTTTCCAAGAAGTTTTTCAGCGCCGCCCATATCCAGGATTGTTCGTGAATCCGTATTTGACGCCACTGCAAAAGCGATTCTTGATGGAATATTGGCTTTAATCAGCCCGGTAATAACATCCACTGAGGGTCGCTGGGTCGCAATAATCAAATGGATACCACAGGCCCGAGCCAGCTGGGCAATCCGGCATATGGCATTTTCCACCTCTTTCGGAGAAGTAGCCATCAGGTCTGCCAACTCGTCAATGACAATGACAATCCGAGGTAGTTTTTTCTCACCCTGCAGGGTCATCAAGTGATTATAACCTTTAATATCCCGCACATTATGATCTTTGAATAACATATAACGATCCGTCATTTCTTTCAAACCCCAGTTAAGGGCATAGGCCGCTTTTTTGGGATCGGTTACTACCGGAATAAGCAAATGCGGAATGGCATTGTATTGATTTAATTCAACCATCTTAGGATCAATCATAATAAATCGCACCTCATCCGGTGAGGATTTGTAGATCAGGCTCACAATGATACTATTAATACACACACTTTTCCCGGAACCGGTGGCTCCGGCAATAAGCATATGAGGCATTTTTCCAATATCCCCAATGACACTTTCTCCTGAAAGTGTTTTTCCCAGGGCAAAGGTTAGCGGACTTTTACTATCGATAAATTTAGGGGTGTCGATGATTTCTCTCAAACCAACAATTTCTGAAACATCATTGGGGACTTCAATGCCAACGGCTGCTTTTCCCGGAATCGGCGCTTCAATACGGATGTCTGATGTTGCCAGGGCCAGAGCTAAATCATTAGATAGACTGACAAATTTATTAACTTTTACCCCGGCGTCAAGCTGAAGTTCAAAACGGGTAATACTGGGACCAACGTTGACCTCAATTATTTTTGCCCGAACTCCAAAATTCTTAAGTGTTTCTTCGATTATTTTTGCTTTTTTTAAAACATCATCTTTTTTGGATTTCTTTTTAATCACCTGGGGCTTCAAAAGATCCATCGATGGAAAGACATAATCCTGCACTGGTTCATCAATCACCATGTTTTCAAGATTTATTTCCCTGGTTTCTTCAATATCTTTGGATCTCTTTTCATGAACGACCCCAGCCATGGGTTCAATGGGATTAAGAAAATGTTCATTGATTTTCATAGGCACTGTGACATTATTATCAAACTCTTCTTCGGTAAAACCAAAGGGATCTCCTGAATATTTCTTTTTCCCAGGTTTTTCTTTTTTATTCACTGTTTCAAATAATGAATTGTTTTCATTGATTTGAAGGGGTTCGAATAATGCGCCATCATTGACTAAATCACTGATGGGGGGAATCATCGTTGTTTCCGAGCTATGATTTTTTGTGGCTTTAACTTCGTCTTTAATCCTTTTTTTATCCTTAGCCATTTCAATTTTTTCAGAAATACGCTCTTTTATTGAAGGACCATTTTTATTTTTTTCTTTCATGTATTCCCAGTATTTCTTTAGGCTATTCCTAAAAATAATCACCAGGACTAAAATCGAACTAAATAATAGAATTAAAACAGTTCCGGTGAAAGAAAACAACTTTATAAATAGGGATGCCAGTAAAATACCGATAATCCCACCGTACTGACCATATTGGGCCAAACTAAAGAGTTGTGAAATGCCATAACTTGAAAAATTAGGAATGCTGATACTAAAGGCAATCATTGTATTGATAATTAAAACAAAGATTAAGAAAATATTTTGAGCCCAGTCATTTATTTTATTCAAACAAAATAAAACGCCAAGCACAAAAAGGTAAAGCGAAACAAAAAGTGAGGATGTTCCAAAACAATAGCTAAACCCCTGCCTTACGATATTACCGACAATGCCTGCACTGAAATCAATGTAGGCATAGGCTGAAAACAATCCCAGAGCAATGAGAAATAAACCTATCACCAGGTTATTGTTTAAAAATTTTTTAGTTGTATTATTTTTTTTGCGGCTTCCCGTTGCTTTTCTTCTTTTATGAGTTTTTGAATTGCTTTTTTTTACGGCCATTGTTCTCCTCTAACTATAATTAACCATATAATAAAAGGTGCAGGAAAACCTGCACCTTGTGATTATTTCATATAATACGAATGGAAAGCGGTGCAGCGATCATTGAAAATTAAATTTTCATGGCTTAGCATACTTCTTATTCTTTTCCCGAGTGGCCAAAGCCACCAGTACCGCGGTCGCTGGTTTCCAATGCTGCAACCGAAGTGACTTCTGAAAAATCAGCTTTAATAACTTCTGAAAAAACCATTTGGGCAATTCTTTCACCGGGCTTAAGTTCATAGCTTCTGTCTACTAATACTATCATAATAACCTTAATTTCTCCACGAAAATCGGAATCAATGGTTCCAATACCATTAACCAGAGAAAGGCCGTGTTTGAGAGCTAAACCGCTTCGTGCGCGGACTTGGGCTTCAATTCCAACAGGTATTTCAAGAAATAGCCCGGTTGGAATTTGGTATACCTGGTGTGGTTGCAGTATCATGCTTTCAGTGAGGTTTGCTTTTAAATCAACCCCGGCTGAACCAATGGTCTGATATTCCGGAAGGGAGTACGCTGAAGCATTAAATATTTTTATATTACTAGTTTTCAAAATAATCACTATTCCTTAGGAAGCATTGCCTTACGAGATAAATTAATACGTCCCTGACCATCTATTTCCATAACCTTAACCAGAACTTCATCTCCGATGTTCACAACATCTTCAACGGCATTAACCCGTTCGTTGGCAAGCTTTGAAATATGAATTAAGCCATCTTTGTCTCCGGGTATGGATACGAAAGCACCGAAATTCATAATACGTACAACTTTACCGGTAAAGACTTCTCCGACTTCAATTTCACGGACAATATTTTCAATGATTTCTTTTGCACGATTTCCGGAAGCAGTATCAACGGATGCAATGAACACTCGACCATCATCCTGGATATCAATTTTAACACCAGTTTCATCAATAATTTTATTAATGACTTTTCCGCCGGAACCAATAACGTCTCTGATTTTTTCAGGTTTAATCTGCAGGATAATAATCCGTGGGGCGTAGGGTGATAAATCAGCTCGTGGCGCAGAAATTTCTTTATTCATAATGTCTAAAATATGAAGTCGTCCGATTCTTGCCTGTTCAAGGGCTTCGGTTAATACTTCTTTGCTGATGCCATCCACTTTAATATCCATTTGGATCGCAGTAATACCGGCTTCGGTTCCGGCGACTTTAAAGTCCATGTCGCCCAGGGCATCTTCCATTCCCTGGATGTCTGAAAGAATGGCAAGTTGATCATTCTCTTTTATAAGACCCATGGCGATACCGGCAACTGGGGCTTTTAATGGGACACCAGCGGCCATTAAAGAAATAGAGCTTCCGCACACACTGGCTTGTGATGTGGAACCGTTAGAGCTTAGAACTTCCGATACCACACGAATGGCATAGGGGAAATCTTCTTCAGATGGAAGCATTGGCATCAGGGCACGTTCTGCAAGGGCGCCATGACCAATTTCACGTCGTCCGGGACCTCTGGAAGAACGGGCTTCGCCGACACTGTAGGAAGGAAAATTGTAATGATGGATATATCGTTTTGTCTGATCATTGGATAAACCATCAAGGATTTGAACATCTCCTAAGACTGACAATGTTACCACTGATAAAACCTGAGTTTCGCCACGAGTGAATAAACCAGAGCCATGAGGTCTGGCCAGATAATCAACTTTGGCGGAAATGTTTCTGATTTCATCCAATTTCCGATTGTCTGGACGAATGCGATCTTCGAGGATCATTCTTCGGATTTCTTTTTTTAACAGGGCATTGAGAACTTCATCAATATCATTGCCCTGATTTGGATAAATTTCGGAAAAATGTTTTTTTACGAGGTCTTTGACAGCATCAATATTTTCAAGCCGTTCAGTTTTATCGGCTGTTTTTACTGCATTTGCCAATTGATCCCCTAGGAAATTGCCAACTTCTGTTTTGATTTCATCAGAGGCCGTAAAAAGAATGTATTCCTTTTTTTCTTTTCCAACAGCGGCAATGATTTCTTCCTGAAAAGCACAGATTTTTTTGATTTCTTCATGGGCCAATAAGATTCCTTCAAGCATTACTGCTTCAGAAATTTCATTACCGCCAGCTTCAACCATCATAATGGCATCTTTTGTTCCCGATACGATTAGGCTGAGGTCACTGAGGTGGCGTTGTTCTTCATTGGGGTTAACAATGTATTCTCCATTAAGGTATCCTATTTCAACAGCACCGGTTGGACCATTAAAGGGAATATCTGAAATGGAAAGCGCAATGGATGAGCCAATCATTGCAACGATTTCAGGAGCGTTATCCTGGTCAACTGACATAACCGTTGTAACAATTTGAACATCATTTCTAAATCCCTTTGGGAAAAGAGGTCGGATGGGTCGATCGATTAGTCGACAGCTTAAAATTGCTTTTTCAGTTGGTCGACCTTCTCGTTTAATAAAACCACCGGGAAATTTTCCCACAGAATATTGTTTTTCTTCATAATCACAACTTAAAGGGAAAAAGTCCATACCTTCTCGTGGTTTCTTTGAAGCTGCAGCTACCGCTAGAATTTCTGTTGCACCATATCTAATCATGGCAGCGCCTTTAGCGAGTTGGGCTACTTCGCCAATTTCCACTCGGAAAGGACGACCAGCAATTTGTATTTCAAAAATATTCATTTTTTCTCACTTTCTGTTTTTTTTAAAAAAAAGAGGCGGAATACTCCGCCTTTAATTATTTTCTTAAGCTTAATCTTTTTATTAGATCACGATATCGTCTGATATCTTTGCCCTTAAGGTAGGTTAACAGTCTTCTTCGTTGTCCAACAAGTTTCAGCAAACCGCGGTTTGAATGATGATCTTTCTTGTGGATCTTAAGATGGCCATTAATGTCATTAATTCTTGCAGTTAATAGTGCAACCTGAACTTCAGGTGATCCAGTATCACCATCATGTGTTTTGTAGTCTTCGACAACTTGTGCTTTTAATTCTTTGCTAATCATTTTAAAATCTCCTTTTTTAAATAAATTATCCATAGACTGAGTATTTTGTTGGAGTATCAAATAACTAAGTGAATGGAATTAACCCAGTAATCATAGCATACATAACAACCCATGTAAATGTATTTAATGAATATAATTTTTCCTGATAAATTCGATATCATCTTTAATTTGTAAAACCAATGCATCGACTGTTTCAAATTTAATTTCGTTTCGAATCTTTTTCTTAAAAATAATAGTAATATCATCACCATAAATGTTTTCTTCAAAATCAAAAATATAGGTTTCAATACTAAATGGATGCTTTTCAAAGGTGGGATTAAACCCCAAATTAGTTAAACCATAAAAGCACTGTCCTTTGTAATAAACATGAGAAAAGTAAACCCCGGTATTTGGCAAAATAATCTTTTTTTGCAATTGAATATTTGCGGTTGGAATCCCATATTGTCGGCCAAGGCCTTTTCCTTCAACTACTTTTCCGGTTAAGGTATAATCCCGGCCTAAAAATGTTTTTACTTCTTCAACCTGTCCACAGCTAATCAGCTCTCGAATAAATGAAGAGCTCACAGGATTTTTGTTAATAATACAGGGAGGGATCACGCAAACCGAGAATCCGAATTTTTTCCCAAAGGCTATTAGGTCTTTTGTTGTTCCCGCACCTTTGTATCCGAAATTATAATTAAAGCCAACCACAATGATTCTGGCATTATATTTCTTTAATAGATAATCAACAATAAATTTCTCTGGAGTGAGCTTCATGAGCTTTTCATTAAAAGGGTTTATGAAAACATAGTCAATTCCCAGATCATGAATCATCACTTCTTTTTCATCATTTGAAGTAATTAACCAAGGTGTATATTTAGGAAAAATAAATTCTAATGGATGTTCTCTGAATGTCATTACACCTGTTTTATATCCCTTGGCTTTTCCGATTTTTACTGTTTCATTTAATAGAGCTTGATGCCCAAGATGAACACCATCGAAAAAACCAAGGGCTAAAACAATTTCTTCTCCCTGATACGTATTTTTTGACATTATTTACCTCACAATAATTTTACTGGTTTCACATAGGAATCGTCATCACTTGGACAAAAAGAACCCATGCCAACCAGTTCGTTGTCGACATATAATCGCAATATTTCTGAAGGATAATAAGCATCAAAGGACTCGACAGCATTCCATTGATAAAGCTTGTTGCCATTGATCAGAAACTTTTTTCCCTGCTCATTGGCTGTCACGCACCGATATCGATCAAGGGAATATTCCATAGAATATATGAACCCGTCTAATTGGCTGCTTTCTTCTTTTTCTTCTATTTCTGAAAGTTTGTGGGCTGTATCGATGGTAAAATCACCAACTCGATGACGCAGCAAACTTCCCATACAGCCGTAGGACCCGAGGGCCGCTCCAATATCCTGACATAAAGAACGGATATAGGTTCCTTTGGAGCAGGTGACCATGAGTCTTGCCTGTTGTTGGTCTTCGGAAAATTCAAGAAGTGATAATTTCGAAATACTCACCGGACGCTCAGGTATTTCCACGGTTTCACCGTTTCTTGCGTAGTGGTAAAGTTTTTTTCCGTTAATTCTGATTGCCGAATAAATAGGTGGCTTTTGCATGATGTTTCCGGTAAATTGGCTTAATATTTTTGTAAAAGCGTTTATGGTTACCCTGGATCCGCCATCGTGAATGAGTTTTCCCGAAATATCACCGGTATCGGTTTCCATACCCAGAATCACTTGGGCCTCATAGGTTTTTTCATGTTCGATAATGTACTCAACCATTTTAGTGGCCTTTCCAATACATAAAACGAGAACTCCTTCAGCATCTGGATCAAGAGTTCCGGTATGTCCTATTTTTTTTGTTTTCAGTATTTTTCGTGCCCTAAAGACAACATCATGGGATGTCATTCCCTTTTCTTTATAAACGTTGAGATACCCGTTATACTCAGGCATTGTTATCACGCTGGGTTTGATAAACATCCAGAAGGTCTTTTTTCAAAAGGTCAATGTCCCCGCCAAAAGTAAAACCTGCTGCCCGTTCATGTCCGCCCCCCCCATATTTTAAAGCCACCTTATGGATATCATAGGGCGCTTTTGCCCGAAGGGATACTCGGTACTCGCCGTCTTTAACTTCTTTTAAAAGTGCGGTAATAATTACGCCGCTGGTGTTTTGACCGATGTTTGCAACATCGTCACTAATATTTAATGACCCCCCATAGCTTGCTATGGTCTCTTGATCAAGAACCATCATGGCAATGGGTGTATCTGTAATGATTTCCAGGGAGTGTATGGCAGCCCCGGTCATTTTCATTTGACAGAAATTTTTCTGATTATGCAATATTTTTGATAAGGGTGCAAAGTTCGGTTTAATGGTGTAAAGTTCACTTAGAATTTGATGAGTATCGGCGGTAACATTTGAAAACTGAAAGCTGCCAGTGTCGGTAGAAATCCCTGTAAATATTGCATCTGCCATATCTTCACTAATCTTTACGGATAGTGCTTTTAATAGCCGATACACAATTTCAGCCGTTGCCCCGGTAATTTCAACAAAGTTAAGATCACCATAACAATAGTTGCTTTTATGATGATCTATAACCAGGCTAACCTTTGCTTCAGGAAAATTTTCAGGTTTGAAAGCAAATTCATAACTGGAGCAATCAAGAAAAACAATAACATCATATTTTTCTTTTAAGGATTGATTAAAACATTTAATTTCCGGAAAAAAAAGTAATTTTTCTTCAATCGGAAGTTGAATGTAATAATCAACGGATTTATTGAGTTGTTTCAATCCTTTTCCTAATGCGATAGCTGAGCCAATGGCATCCCCATCGGGTTTTTGATGTAACAAAATAAGAAAGCTATAGTTTTCATTTAAACATTCAATTATTTCATCAGGAATCTTCTTCATTCGTTTCCTTCAACTTTTTCTTATCCTCGATGTCTTTTAAAATTGATTCAATGTGCATTCCATATTCCACGGAATCATCAATTTCAAATACTAACGCCGGAACTGAATGGACTTTTATGACCTGACCAAGACTGGATCTTAAAAAACTCTTGGCATTATTCAAAAGTTCAATCACAGCTTTTTTTTGGGCTTCATCACCAAACACGCTGACATAAACGGTGGCTGTTTTTAAATCTGTGGTTGCTTTAACACTTGTAATGCTTAAATTGCTGTCATGAATCCGTGAATCTTTCATTTTATGTATAATGATCAGGCTTAATTCTCGTTGAATTTGCCCGTTAATTTTTTCACTGCGATGTGATGCCATAGGTTTGACCTCCTTCAATATGAAAGAAGACGATTTGTCTATCTTTCAATCTTTTCCATGGTAAATGCTTCAATAATATCACCGGTTTTTAAATCGTTGAATTTTTCAATACCAATCCCGCATTCATAGCCGGTACTGACTTCTTTAACATCATCTTTAAATCGTTTTAATGATTCAATTTTTCCTTCGAATACCACAATGCCATCTCTAATAATTCTGATGTCATCATTTCGATTGATTTTCCCATCCGTAACGTAACAACCAGCAATGGTACCAATACTTGGGATTTTAAAGACTTCTCGTATTTCGGCATTTCCCAGAATTTTTTCACGGAATTCCGGTGCAAGCATACCTTCCATGGCTTTTTTAATATCATCAATGGCATCATAAATAACACGGTATAGACGAATATCAACTTCTTCAGTTTCAGCAAGTTTTAATGCATTTTTATCAGGTCGAACATTAAATCCAATAACAATCGCATTTGATGTGGATGCAAGGAGAATGTCGGTTTCGTTAATGGCACCAACAGCACCATGAATCACATTGATTCTCACTGAAGCGTTATCTAATTTTTCAAGGGATTGTATAATAGCTTCAATGGATCCTTGAACATCAGCTTTAATAATAATATTAATGTCTTGAATATTACCATCCTGAATTTGGCTGAAAAGGTCATCCAAAGAAATATTTGTACGACGTATGCGTTCACCTTTTTGAAGTTCCTTACGTTTTTGAGCTAATTGTCGGGCTTCTTTTTCATTTTCTAGAACAATGAAATCATCACCTGCGACAAGAATATCTGAAAGACCTGACACTTCAACCGGTGTTGATGGACCTGCTTTTTTAAGACGCTTTGTCTTATCATCGATCATGGTTCTTACCTTACCATAGGTCGTTCCTGAAATAATGGAATCCCCGACATGCAAAGTTCCTTGCTGAACTAATAGTGTTGCTACCGGGCCCTTGCCTCTTTTTACCTGGGCTTCAATAACACTGCCTCTCGCTTCACGTCCGGCATCCGCTGTTAATTCTTCCATTTCGGACATCATAACAATCATTTCAAGCAAGTTATCAATACCTTCGCCTGTTTTTGCAGAAACTGGCACAGCAATGGTCTCGCCACCCCATTCTTCGACAACAAGATTATATTTGGTTAAATCCTGTTTAACACGATCAGGATCAGCACCTGGTTTATCAATTTTATTAATGGCAACTAAAATCGGAACTCCCGCTGCTTTTGCATGATTAATTGCTTCAACCGTTTGTGGCATAACACCATCGTCTGCAGCTACAACTAAAACCGCAATATCCGTAATTTGAGCTCCACGTGAACGCATTGCTGTAAAGGCTTCATGGCCCGGTGTATCGATAAAGGTGATGGATTGATTTTTAACGTTAACGGTATAAGCCCCAATATGTTGGGTAATCCCGCCGGCTTCGCTGGACATAACATTCGTTTTACGAATACGGTCAAGCAGCGATGTCTTACCATGATCAACATGCCCCATAACGGTGACAACTGCTGGGCGTATGGTTTCGTTTTCGGTTTCTTCTTCGTCATATTCTTCGAGAATCTTAGCAACAACATCCTCGATTTTAATGGCTTCAACTTCAAAACCAAATTCTGAAGCAACAATGGATGCTGTATCAAAGTCAATTTCCTGGTTGATGCTTACCATGGTACCAGCCATCATTAATGTTTTAATAATTTCAGTAACGTTTATTTCAAGAATATCTGCAAGTTCCCCGACAGTAAGGATTTCAGGAATTTCATAGATTTGGTTTTCCTGAGTCGTTTTTTTCTTTTCATCCTTTATCCGTTTATAAACACTTCGTGCTGTTTTTTCTTTTTTACTATGATCCCGTACTTTGGTTGGTGAACCTTGATTTCCAGCAACCGGACGTTTTTTATCTCCTGGTTTTTTAGATGAACCTCCATGAGCATTTTTACTTTTAACAGGTTCTTTGGCAGCACTGGTTGCATTCGCCTGTTTTTGCTGCTGTGGTTCATTTTGAGATGCCTTTAATGGACTTTTCGCCTGAGAACCCACAGGTTTGTTTTTCTCTAAATCCCTAAAATATTTTTCTTTATCAAACTTTTCTTCGAATTCAGAAATTTGTTGTTCAGTTAGGGCGCTCATATGATTTTTTACAGGAATATTGTGCTGATTTAAAATGACTACGAATTCTTTGCTTGGAATATTATATTTTTTTGCAAAATCGTATACTCTTAATTTTGACATATTATTCCTCCCTTCAATTTTATGTATTTATTTAGTTATTATTTTTTCAGTGAGTTGTTGTCGTACACTTTCCACGACTTCCTTCTCTACTTTTCTTTTAAATGCCCGTTCTAGATAATTTTTTGTTAAAAATTGATTAATGCACTCTTCGGATTTGCACAGGTATGCGCCACGACCATTGGCTTTTCCAGTAGGATCAAAAAAAATCTGTCCGGAATTATCTGACACAATCCGTAATAAGTCGCGTTTATCAAATTTCGAATGGCATATGACACAGGTTCGCTGTGGAATTTTCTTCATATTCAACCTCTCTGACATTGACAATGGTAATATTATATCATAACAAAGCTAAAATATTGATTAAACGCTTAAAATTCTTGTTCAAGCTCTTCTTTTAGTTCCTTTAAGATATCTTCATTACCATTAACGGGTTTTTCGACAACCCTGTTATCACCAACATAGGTAAGTTTGCTTTTTATATCAATTTTCCAACCAGTGAGCTTTGCTGCCAAACGAACATTTTGACCTTCTTTTCCAATGGCCAGTGAAAGCTGATAGTCATCAACAATGGCAATGGCTGTTTTATCATCCTTATTAGGTATGACTTTAACAACTTTTGCAGGACTTAGGGCATTGGCGATGTACTCTTCAATGCTATCGCTCCATTTAATAACATCAATTTTTTCGTTGGAAAGCTCATTGATAATATTTTGTACCCTGACACCTTTTTGTCCAACACAGGCCCCCACTGGATCAATGCTTGGATCATTGGCCTTAACAGCAACCTTTGTTCTTGATCCTGCTTCTCTTGAAATTGAAACAATGTCCACAATACCATCAAATATTTCTGGTACTTCTGATTCAAAAAGACGTTTTACCAAACCAGGATGAGTTCTTGAAACATTGATTTGCGGACCTTTTGTTGTTTTCTTAACCATTAACAAATATACTTTTATTCTCTGGTTGACTTCATAGGTTTCACCCAGGGTCTGCTCGGAAGGAAGCATGACTGCTTCCAGCTTTCCAACTTCAACATAGACAATTCCTTTTTCAACACGTTTAATGATTCCCGTTAGAACTTCGTCTTGCCGTTCAAGGTAATCATTATATATTATGTTACGTTCAGCTTCTTTGATCCGCTGAATGATTAATTGTTTTGCATTCTGAGCAGCAATTCTGCCAAAATCTCTTGGCCGTACTTCTTTTCTGAAAAGATCTCCAACATTATAGTTAGGATCGACTTCTCTTGCTTTTTCAAGTGAGATCTGATAAAGATCATTTTCAGGTACTTCCATAATTTCTTTCATTGCAAAAACTTGGATATCCCCTTTTTCACGATCTATATTAATTTCAACATTTTGAGCGTTACCGTAATTCTTTTTATATGCTGTGGTAATGGCCGCTTCAATGGCTTCAATTAAATCTTCCTTATCAATTGATTTCTCTTCTTGAATTTTATCGAGAGCCCTAATAAACTCTGCGTTCATTTTTCATTTTTCCGCCTTCCATTTTATTCGGCTTTTGGCTGAGCTTTAAAATTCAGCTCATCCAAAACATTTGCCTTAGCTATTTTACTATTGTCCATTTGAATAATTTCTCCTGTTTCAAGTTCAAGCGAGAGTGACTCAGTGTTATAAGATTTTAAAATCCCAGAGTAGTCTTTCTTTCCGTCTAAAGGAGCAAAGAGACGTATGGTTATTTTTTTGTTTATATTTGCCAGATAGTGTCGTTCTTTCTTTATTGGCCGATCGATTCCCGGTGATGAAACCTCAAGAAAATAACTTTGTTCAATGGGATCACTTTCGTCTAAAACTTCACTGATCGCTCGGCTAACGACTTCACAATCATCCATTGTTATGCCATGATCGGTGTCAATAAAAAGAACTAAAGCCCAATCTTTACCTCTTTTTTCAAAAATAAGATCTGCCAACTCATAGTCGAGAGATTCTACTACCGGAGTGATTAGTTCTTCTAACAAAACTTCTTTTGATACCTTTTTCATAAAATCTCCTTTTTTATATGAAATGCTATGAATTCACCTTTAAGGGTGAAAAATACTTAAGAGTGGGTTACCCCACTCTTAATGAAATTTTATTGAATTGTATTTACAATTAATAAATTCATATTTCATAAAAACGACTAAACTTCTAAAATTTCAACTTCTTTTTCTTTTAGAATGAATTCAACGTTTTTAATCTCATCATCTGTAACCTTTTGGATTTCTTTTTCACCTTGTTTTAAGTCGTCCTCGGTGATTAAGCCTTCTTTTTGACTATCCTTTAAATCCTGAATGGCATGCCTGCGAATGTTACGTATGGATACTTTACATTCTTCGCCATATTTTTTAACCAATTTTACCAAATCTTTTCGTCGCTCTTCTGTGAGTTGCGGAATGAGCAGTCGAATGATTTTACCATCATTTGAAGGATTAAATCCAAGATCAGATTTAAGTATCCCCTTTTCAATGGCAGGAATGACTGTTGAATCATAGGGCTGGACAACAATCATTCTGGCTTCAGGAGTGCTAACACTAGCAAGCTGATTTAAAGCGGTAGGTGCACCGTAATAGTCAACCATTACCTTATCAAGAATTCTTGGGTTTGCTCTTCCTGCTCGCAAGCTCGCTAAACTTTCATTAAGATTATTAAGGGCTTTATTCATCTTTTCATTTGTTTTTGCCTTTATCTCGTTTACCATGATCTACCCCTCCTGAATAATTGTACCAATTTTTTCGCCCATAATGGCACGCAGTATATTTTTCGGATCATCTAAACCAAATACAAGAATTGGGATATGATTATCCATACATAATGATGTTGCTGTTGAATCCATTACCTTAAGCCCCTTATTTAAAACCTCAATGTAGGTTAATTCGGTATAACGTTTTGCATTAGGATTTATTAAAGGATCTGAATCATACACAGCATCAATGCTTTTTGCAAGTAAGATGATTTCAGCATCTATTTCCGCTGCCCTTAGTGCAGCTGTTGTATCCGTTGTAAAGAAGGGATTTCCAGTACCTGAAGCAAAGATAACAATTCTTCTTTTTTCCAAGTGTCTGATAGCTTTTCGCCGAATATAAGGCTCTGCAATCTGTTTCATTTCTATGGCTGTCTGCACCCGAACCGGCACGCCCATTTCTTCAAGAACATCTTGTAACCCCAGAGCATTTATTACGGTTGCCAGCATTCCCATATAGTCAGCAGTGGATTTATCCATACCTTCGCCACTTCGTCCACGCCAGAAATTTCCACCGCCAACAACAATGGCAATTTCTACTCCAAGCTCAAAAACCTCTTTGATTTGTTCGCAAATTGACTGCACTGTGGATGTATTGATACCATGTCCAACTGGTCCTGACATAGCTTCGCCACTCAATTTAATTATTACGCGTTTATATTTCGGTTCCAAAAACATTCCCCCTTTCTTTTGTCATATTATATCTTAATTGTTTAAAATTTACAACGTTATGAACTGTAAAAAAAGAACACTGAAGTGTCCTTTTTTTTAGTGCTTATACGTTTAATTGCTTTGCGACTTCATCTGCGAAATTCTCTGTCTTTTTCTCTAAGCCTTCGCCCATTTGGAAACGGGCAAATCGTCTGATTTTAACATTTTCACCAATGGTCATAATCTGTTCTTTAACCAAATCTTCAATGGTTAAATCCGGATTTTTAACAAAAGGCTGTTCTAAAAGACAAAATTCTTTGTAGAATTTGCTAATCCGTCCTTCAACCATTTTATCAACGATTTGTTCTGGTTTTCCTTCGTTTAATGCCTGGGCACGAAGAATTTCTTTTTCTTTTTCTATTTCTTCAGCAGGTACTTCATCTTTAGAAATATAAAGTGGATTACTGGCTGCAATGTGCATTGCTATATCCTTAACGAATGTTTTAAAACCTTCGGTCTTAGCTACAAAATCAGTTTCTACATTGACTTCTACTAATACACCAATTTTCCCACCCATATGAATATAAGATTCTACTATGCCTTCTGCTGCAATTCTTCCTGATTTCTTATTCGTCGCAGCCAGACCTTTTTCTCTCAAAACCGTTGTGGCTTCTTCGATATTTCCATCAGTTTCCACTAGAGCTTTTTTGCAGTCCATCATTCCGGCACCGGTTTTAGCTCTTAATTCTTTTACTAATTTTGCGTCCACGTTTATCCTCCTGGTATTTTTTTAAAAATTATTCTGCTTCAGTTTCAACAACAACCGTTTCAACAACAATTGTTTCAACTACAACTGGTTCTTCAGCTACTGGTGTAGCTTCTGCAACTGGCGCAGCTTCAACGACTGGTTTAACCGCTGCAATAGGAGCTGCTGAGACAGCCGCTGCTGGAGCAACAGGTGCTACTGGAACAGTTTCTTCAAGTTGTTCGCCTTGTCGGCCTTCAATAATCGCATCTGAGATAACAGATAGAATTAAAGCAACCGCACGGATAGCATCGTCATTACCAGGAATAATATAATCAATTTCGTCAGGATCACAGTTTGTATCCACGATTCCGATAATTGGAATCCCTAATTTTTTTGCTTCAGCAATGGCAATTCTTTCTTTTTTTGTATCAATAACAAAAATTGCACCAGGGATGCCCTTCATGTCTTTAATACCGCCTAAGAATTTTTGTAATTTATCACGTTGTCTTTTTAATTTAATAACTTCTTTTTTTGGTAAAAGAGCAAAAGTGCCATCTTCTTCCATTTGTTCTAATTCATGAAGACGGTCAATTCGTTTGCTGATGGTACCAAAATTTGTTAAGGTTCCACCTAACCAACGATGATTTACACAGTAGCTTCCACTACGCTTTGCTTCTCTTTCGATGCTGGTTTGAGCTTGTTTCTTTGTACCTACAAAGAGAATTTCTTCACCTTCTGCAGCTAATTCTTTTACAAAGTTATAAGCTTTTTCGATTCTTTTCACGGTTTGCTGTAAATCTATAATATAGATTCCGTTTCTTTCTGTGAAAATGTATGGAGCCATTTTTGGATTCCATCGTCGTGTTTGATGCCCGAAGTGCACCCCAGCTTCCAGTAATTGTTTCATTGAAACACATGCCATAATATTTTTCCTCCTAGGTTTTTCCTCCATTCTCATCACTCAGAAAATTCGACCTGAAATCAGGCACCCGATCCCTGTCAGAGAATGTGTGTAATACATACCTTTAAATACTAACATAATTCTTAAATGTGTACAAGGCTTTTTTTCAAATCATTAAAGTAAATATTTTTGATAATTATCAGTTTTATCAGAAAGTTTGAAAATACGTTCAATGTATTCTTTATTAATGACAAATTCCTCTTGCTCATAGTCGGATGCATAAAACGAAATTTCTTCCAATAGTTTTTCCATAACGGTATGTAACCGTCTTGCCCCAATATTTTCTTCCTCTTCGTTTTGCAAAAAGGCAATTTTAGCAATGTGCTCAATGGATCCCGCTTCAAAAATTATATTCACATCTTCAGTTCGAATGAGTTCCTGGTATTGCTTAATCACCGAATTTTCTGTTTGGGTGAGTATTTTGATAAAGTCATCCTCGGTCAGGCTATCCAGCTGAACACTGATTGGGAAACGCCCCTGGAGTTCTGGGATCATATCAGAAATTTTCGAAACATGAAAGGCCCCGGCACCAATGAAAAGAATAAAATCGCTTTTTACAGGACCGTATTTTGTATTCACGGTACTTCCCTCAACAATGGGTAATATATCCCGCTGAACCCCTTCTCTTGAAACATCCGGGCCTTGATTACTGCCATTGCCAATAATTTTATCAATTTCGTCAATGAAAATAATGCCGTTTTGCTCAGCATCACGAATGCCAATTTCCTGGACTTGATCCATATCAATGAGCTTTTGGGCTTCCTGATTAATGAGAATCTTTCGGGCATCTGCAACAGACACTTTCTTTTTTTTCTTTTTCTGTGGGATAAGATCACCGAGAATATCATTCATGTTAATGCTCATACTGTCGTTATTCATACCTTGCATAATACCAATCGATTTTGAACCATCATCATCAACTTCTATTTCAATGATTTCATCCTCAAGAAGTCCTGCTTCAAGATCTTTTGAGAGCGCTTCTCGCTTTTCTTTTTTTGTCTGCTCTTTTTCAGCATCACTGTTAATTTCATTTTGACTGGGTGTTACTGGTTGGTTAGGTTTCATAAATAAGTCAAAAGGATTTTTCAAGGTTTCTTTTTTCTTTTTTGAAGGAACTAATATGTTAAGAATAATTTTATTTACATTGGCCCCTGCTTCAGCATAAACTTCCTTCATTTTTTCCTGTTGGACTTTACGTATTGAGGTGCTCACAAGATCACGAATCATTGATTCAACATCTCGGCCCACATATCCGACTTCGGTAAACTTGGTTGCTTCCACCTTAATGAATGGAGCACTGACTAGCTTTGCCATCCGCCGTGCAATTTCTGTTTTACCAACACCGGTGGGTCCCATCAGAATAATGTTCTTAGGTGTAAATTCTTCTCTTAATTCTTCAGATAATAAGCTGCGCCGATATCGATTTCTAAGTGCCACAGCCACTGCTTTTTTAGCCGGTTCCTGGCCAATGATATATCGGTTTAATTCTTCAACAATTTTTTTTGGTGTTAATTCATTCATTTTCATTCATCCATTTCTACAATACTTCCACAGAAATATTGTTGTTAGTAAAAACGCAGATTTCAGAAGCAATTTTCAGTGATTCAAAAACCATCTCTTTAGCGGAAAGATTTGAATGGCTTTTAAACGCCCGGGCTGCAGAAAGGGCATAGGATCCACCCGAACCAATGGCTGCAATATCATCATCCGGTTCAATGACTTCTCCATTACCTGATATTATCAGGGTTTCTGTTTTATCCATGACAATGAGTAAAGCCTCAAGTTTTCTTAAAATCTTATCAGAACGCCATTCCTTTGCTAATTCGACTGCGGCACGTTTTAAATTGCCGTTGTATTGCTCAACTTTATGTTCAAATTTTTCACAAAGTGTAAAGGCATCAGCCACAGAACCTGCAAATCCTACTAAAATTTTGTCGTTATATATTCTTCTGATTTTCTTGGCATTATTTTTCATAATGACGCTTTCGCCCATGGTGACCTGTCCATCCCCAGCAATGGCGACTTCCCCATTATGACGAATGCCAACAATTGTAGTTGCATGAAACATGATAATTTCCTCTTTCTACCTTAATATTTTCTAAAATTTAATTGATAAGCTTATCTTACTCTCTAAAACTTAATTGGATGTTTTGTATTCGCAATCCTTTTTATCGCAATAAAGTGTTTTTCGTTTTCCAAGTCCCTTTTGAAACAACGTGGATCCACATAGAGGACATTTGTCAGGAAGAGGCAAATCCCAATTCATATAGTCACACTCAGGATAGTTACTGCAGGAATAAAAGGTTCGCCCAGTTTTAGACAGACGTTTAACTATTTCTCCGCCGCATCGGGGACAAAGGCCTCCAGTTTTTTCGAAGTAGGGTTTGGTATTCTTGCAATCCGGGAATCCCGGGCACGCCAGGAATCGGCCAAACTTTCCTTTTTTAATGACCATTCGACGGCCGCATAACTCACAGTCCACATCTGATTCAGGATCTGGAATGTTAACCGCTTCAGCATTTTCCTGGGCATTGGTCAATGATTTCTCAAATCCCATATAAAAATTCTTTAATACCTCAACCCAGTCAAGTTCACCTTCAGCAACAACATCCAGTTTATCTTCCATTTCGGCGGTAAAGGTAACATTCACAACATCGCTGAAATATTCTTTCATTAGTGCCGTAACGGTTACCCCAAGTTCGGTGGGTTTAAAATGCTTTTCAACGACCTCAACATAATCACGATTCTTAATGGTGGCAATGGTTGGTGCATAGGTACTCGGACGGCCAATCCCTTTTTCTTCCAGAATTTTAACCAGAGAAGCTTCTGTATATCGGGCAGGCGGCTTGGTATACTTCTGTTCTTTTGATGTTTTTATCCGTTCCAGAGGTTCACCTTCAACCAGTTCGGGAAGAATACTGTCATCACTGCTGCTGGCATTTTTTCCGATTCTTGTAAAACCGTCAAATTTTTGTATTTCGCCTTTTGTTTTAAAAATTAAATTTCCGCAGGCAACATCAACATCTGTCACATAATATTGGGCATCGGACATTTGGCTGCTGAGGAGTCGATCCCAAATGAGCTTGTATAATCGATATTGATCTTTTTCGATGGATCCTTTTGCGATTTCAGGGGTAATGGTAACTGTGGAAGGACGAATGGCTTCATGGCCATCCTGAACATTTTTCTTCTTGGCAACTTTCTTTTCTTTCCCAAGATATTCGGCCCCAAAATGATTCTCAATATAGACTTTACATTCCTGAACCGCTTCATCTGCAATTCGGGTAGAGTCAGTCCTGAGATAGGTAATTAGACCGGTTAAACCAGTGCCTTCAATATTGACACCTTCATAAAGCTGCTGGGCCAATCGCATGGTTCTTTGGGTAGTAAAACCAAGTACCTTATAGGCCTCCTGCTGCAATGTACTGGTGGTAAATGGAAGTTGAGGCTTTTGGTTTCTAATGCGTTTTTTAACCTTATCAACCAATATATTGTTGTCAGACACAATTTGTTCAAGACGACAGGCCTCTTCCGCATTTGCAATTGTTTTCTTTTTGCCATCTTCTGAATAAAATTTTGAAATGAATTGTTTGTCGTCATTTTCTTTTTTAAGAAGCAAATCAAGATTCCAATATTCTTCGGGAATAAAAGCGGCAATTTCTTCTTCGCGATCAACGATGATCCGGGTCACCACGGACTGAACACGTCCGCCACTTAAACCTTTTTTGACTTTTTTCCACAAAAAAGGACTCAGAGAATATCCAACCAGTCGATCGAGAATTCGACGAGCCTGTTGGGAGTTAACTAAGTCAATATCAATATTTCGTTTATTATCGATAGCCGCATTGACTGCTTTTTTTGTAATTTCGTGGAACTCAATTCGACATTTCGTATTTAAGTCGATTTCTAAAAAATTGGCCATATGCCAGGAGATTGCTTCTCCCTCCCTATCAGGGTCAGTTGCTAAATAAACAAAATCCGCATTGCTGGCGGCTTTTTTCAGGCTTTTTAAGAGTTGAGCCTTTCCACGAATTTTAATATATTCCGGTGTAAAATTATTTTCTATATCTATGCCGATTCGACTTTTAGGGAGATCGATGACGTGTCCCATGGTCGCTTCAACCTCATATCCCTTTGGCAAATATTTTTTAATTGTTTTTGCTTTTGCCGGTGATTCAACAATAACTAAGTTTTTAGCCATTGAATACCTCCTTATATTTTTTATTCATAATAACTATAACTATTCATAAGCAGCAACATTATAGCAAAAAAAACATTCAATTACAAATGCTGCCATATAATATAACCCAGACTCCTTAAGTCAATATTATATTTCCGTACTGAATTTGGATGACTTCTTCGATTTCCATCATGGTTAATAAGCTGTTTACCTGATTTATTGGGAGTCCTGAAATTAATACAAGTTGATCAATGGTATCATGTCCTCTATTAATCAGGTCATACAACTTTTTCTCATCCGGATCGTCTATGTTTTTGATTTGTATTTCAGGGGCAAATTTATTTTCCCGGTTTATAGTGTTTCCCGGAATTACAAAGTCCTCCAGAATATCTTTTGGCTCGGTAACCAATTTTGCGCCTTCCTTTAATAACTGGTTCCCCCCGGCCCAGTGAACCGAACTAATATCCCCGGGAATGACATACACATTTTTCCCTTGTTCCAGGGCATGATTGGCGGTAATCAATGAACCGCTCTTTTTTCGAGCTTCAATAATCAAAACCCCCTGGGATAAGCCGCTGATGATTCGATTTCTAAGGGGAAAATGAAAGGGCAATGCCTTTTTCTCCCAGGTTGAATTCACTGATCATTAACGATTTCTCAGACATTCTGTCATAAAGCTTTTGATTTGATCTTGGATAACATTCATCGACTCCTGTGCCTAAAACCCCTATGGTATTCCCAAGTTCATTAAGGCTTCCCCAATGGCTTTCACCATCAATACCAGATGCCAAACCACTGACAATTGTTACACCAACCGTGGCAAGAGCACAGGCAAATCCCCTGGCGTATTTCTGGCCTTGAACCGTGGGGTTACGGGAACCGACAATACCAATGGTAAACTCATTTTCCAACAAAGAGATATTCCCTTTTGCGAAAAAAGCAACCGGAGGCAAATAGATGTTTTTTAGTGACTCTGGAAAAAGCGGAGAATTCATTGTGATTAATTCAATATGATGGACTTCCATATAATCTCTGTTATTTTTCGCTTTTTCTAAATTTTTCGACTGTGAAAAATAATCCAGTCCGCTTTCTTTTAGAATGCCTGTTTTTTTCATGGTCGCCTGATTTAAAGAAAAAATTGCTTTAGGCGAACGATAGCGATTAATCATCATATTTTTTTGTTTCAGAGTTATTTTTTCAAGACCCATAAACCAGATCCAATATAAAAATTCATTCATTGTTGCATACTCCTTGCAAATCATTTCGATTATACTATCACAATACCTTTGAATTATGAAACTTTTTTTGGAGATAAAAATAATCCTGATGTCCCAAATGCAATTTTGGTCATCAGGATTTTATAGTGATTTTAAATATCCATCAGTATTTTAGTCAACTTTTTTGTCAACAATAAAACATACAAGGTCATTTACTTATGCACTTATAAAAAACGCCTATTAAACTGTAAAGCTCGTCATTAAATCAACTTCATATAAATCCTTTTTTTCAAAAACAGCTTTATATTCGACTTCATTTTCCAGAAACGTGCTGACCAATATTGGATCAAAATGCGTACCCTCGCCTTCCTTAATTATTTCAAGGCTTTTGTCATGAGAATAGGCTTCTTTATAGACTCTTTTTGATCGAAGTGCATCATACACATCAACAATGGATATTATTCTTGCTGCCAGCGGAATCGCTTCTCCAGATAATCCATTAGGGTATCCGGTTCCGTCCCACTTTTCATGGTGGAAATGAACAATATTCATTCCAATATCCAGAAACTTATTATTCGGATATCTTTTTTGCAACTCAAATAAGGTATTCGCTCCAATCGTCGTATGAGTTTTAATAATATTAAACTCTTTCGGTGAAAGTTTGCCTGGTTTCAATAAAATACTATCGGGTATGCCTACTTTACCAATATCATGTAACGGGCTCGCTTTAAAAATATTTTCAATATACTCATTATCAATTAAGTCTTTATATTTCGGTAAATTGCGCAATTCACAGGCAAGAAGTTTGCATAATATGGCTACTCTTTCAATGTGGGCACCTGTAAAATCATCTCGAGACTCGGATAACTTCACTAATGCAAAAATCGTAGCCATTTGCTCTTCTGCTATTTCTTTTTGATTGTTAATGTTCTTTTCAAATTCTTTTTTGTAATAATCTGCAAAATATCCAATCACAAAGGCAATTGTAATATATATCATTAATCTGATTATCCAGTTCATCGGCTCTTGCATTATGTTTGAGTCAACTTGTAGTGGCATGAACGGTCCCATTAATAACCCACAAAACGCTGCATTAATAACCGCCTGTTTTTTACCATTGGTTGAAGCAATAATGGCTATGGGTATATATAAGAAATTTGGATATACGTTAAATGTACCTCCGGAAATATATACAATGATGGCTATAAGTACGCATAGGAAGTAAGAAAAAATCAAAAATATTTTTCTGTTAATTTTGATATTTCTGCTTTTAATTTGCACGATAGGATTCCACATATGAATCTCCTTGTAAATTAATTATTTTCGCATATTTTTCCCGGACTCACAAAACCTTTAATACAAAACGATGCATTGATTATATCTTAACTTACCTATTTATTCAATCTATGGTTATCTCTGTTTTATTTCAAAATTCTAAAAAAAACACCCCC
>JGI24147J20444_1000124_pt1 | contig 63103 bp, 59 predicted proteins | sample BarGraIncub1133A_FD_20444 | JGI IMG/M metagenome (IMG submission 20444) | reverse complement strand
GGCGGTATAGGATCCACAGGATCAGCTACAGCTAATCATGTTCATTTTGAAGTAAGACTGAATGGCATAGCACAACCAATTCAAAATTATTTTAATGTAAAAACCGGAGACCAAGTATAAGATCTAAATAAATGTTATTATGATTACTTTGTCAACAAAAAAAGATGCCTTTGATTAGGTATCTTTTTTTACGAAATTTCGGAAAAAACCTTGCCGTCAAAATACAAACATGGTATTATTGTAAATATTATGTAACGAAAAATAACAAGGAGTAAAGATATGCACGAGGATGTAAAGGCTGAGCGAGAAAAAAGAAAAAAAATAAGACAACGAAAAAAAATGCGGAGCACCATTGTAGCCATTACCCTTTTAATTGTTATCATGACGGTGGGAGTAGTGAATGCTCAAACACAGGGATATGAAGTTTTTTATCAGGGCCAAAGTCTTGGTTTTGTTCGAACGATGAGAGTATTCGAGTCGGCAGTTGAAAAAATAGAGGGAAGTCTTCGTAAGAGTTACAATAATGATACTATTACCCTCGGTAATGGGTTTGACCTTGTTGAAGGCAGGGTTGAAAATCCTATGAATCTTGAAACATGTAGCCAGGTTTTAGTGAATAGCGGTATTAAGCTTTATGTCAATGGCGCGATTATTTTAATCAATGATCAGGAAATAGGTGCCCTGGCATCTCATGAAGAAGGACAAAGTCTGATTAAAACCTATGAAAATCTTTATCCCAATGCTAAAAATATTCGTGCGATTGAAACAACGATTCCTTTGTCTGAAACCAAGGATTTTGGAACAATACTATCCCATATTAAAGAGACGATAAAATAATGAAACACCGTTATTTAATGCTTGGGAAACAAGACATAAAATCACCAACAAATTGATGTTGGTGATTTTGTTTTCAAAGGAAGGAAGATAATGAAACCTAATCAAACTCAGAAAGCCATGGATTTGGCAGTTAAATATTTATCCTTTAAGGGCCGAACCGAAAATGAAATGGTTGAATACCTGAAAAAAAAGAATATGGATGAGGATACGATTGATCAAGTTATGGCAAAGCTTCGAGAGTATCGCTATGTGAATGATGAAATCTATTTAAAAAATTATGTTGAATATAATCGACAGGTGACTTTTTACGGGTCAAAGCGAATACGCCAGGATTTGGGAAGGCGGGGCATCAGTGATGATTTGCTGCTTTGCTTAGAGGACCTAATCCCAAGAGAAGAAGAACTTTTATGCTGCCGAGACATGGCTGAAAAAAACCTCAATAAATTAACAGGGCAATCGGTTCAACAAAAACGTAAAAAGCTTTATGACAAGCTGAGTCGGATGGGATACCCTTCGGATATGATTTCCGGGACCATCCGAACTTTGGATTTAGAGGAAGCGCCAATCGAATTATCCGAAGATGAGATTGCCCTAAAGCAAATGAAAGAAATGGATAAGCTAAACCGGGATTATAACAAATATGAAAGAACCCACAAAAATAAGGGCTATAAGGGAAAAGATTTAGAATATCGTATCACAAAAAGTCTTATGGGTCGTGGTTACCCTTATGAAATCATAAAAAACAAGATGGCTGAAATGAAAGAAGAATAATAATCTGTGGGAGAGGTTGATAAGTGTCGACAAACCTCTTCACGGACATTTGTTTATCGTTGAGTGCTGCAAGATCGTACAGGCTGCTCCTGTTCGCCATGATGCACACAACCTGATGAAATAAAAATCCGCAAAAAGGTTTGTTAAATTACTTTTCTACAGTCGCAGGCTGGTTCACCAGCTTTTTTTTCGTTAACGGGCTAGTTTAACCTGGATGCCAAGCTCTTCATAGTTTTTTACAAGCCAGGGCTCAACAGAATCTTCAGTAATGAGGGTATCCCCAGGGCCAAGTTTTCCAACACAAACAAAGTCGTTTTTTCCAAGCTTTTTTCCATCGGCTAATACAACAATTTTTTTTGAATTTTTTCGTATTTTTTTATACAATCCAATTTCAACCATACTGCCATGGTACAGTGAACCGTCTAAACCGATACTGGTCACTCCCAGGTAGGCGGTATCAAAATTAAACTGCTTAATCATCTCATCGGCAAAGCTTCCGGTGGTGGATAGGGTATTGCTTCTCAGCTCACCGCCGATGACAAAAATCGAAATTCGATTGCGGCTGTTTAATTCAATGGCGACATTAAGTCCATCGGTAACTACCAACAAGCGTTTGGAATTGTCAATAAACTTCGCAAAATGAAAAAGAGTAGAGCCAGAGCTGATAAAAATTTTTTCACCGTCAATGACCTGTGATGATGCTAAAATTCCCATCATTTCTTTTTTTTGCACATCCTGATTAAGGCGAAGATGAATGGGCTGCTCCAGAAGAATGTCGGTATTATTGAGAATCGCTCCACCATGGGTTCGGAGGAGTTTTCCCTGGGCTTCAAGACTATCAAGATCTCGTCGAATGGTCATCGGGGTAACCCCAAAGAGATTACAAAGCTGTGATACGTCAATGGTTCCTCGCTGTTCCAGAAGTTGTAAAATCTGTTTGCTGCGTTGTTCTTTTGCCATAATTAACCCTTTCTTAATAAACAATCGAATCATAGAAATAATGTAAAAGTAAATGGAATATGTGTTGTTTTGCTAAAATAAAATTGACGGGTAGTTCGTTATGTGCTATTATACAAACATATTAGCACAAAGGAAACATTATTTCAAACATCTCTGGGAATTATATTTTTTTTTACAGAATGATGACGATTTCAACATTGTAAAACGGAGATTAATGAAAAATAATGTTCGAAGTGAACCCAAAGGAGAAATATTATGGCTAAGTATGTAATCGGCATCGATTTTGGAACCCTATCGGGAAGAGCTGTTATGGTCAATACCCAAACAGGATTGGAAATGGGCGCAACAGTTTACGATTATCCTCATGGTGTAATGGATGAAACCCTTCCTAATGGACCAAAATTAGGTGTGGACGATGCCCTTCAATATCCCCAGGATTATTTGGATGTCTTTTCAAATACAATTCCTAAGTTATTAAACATAACAAGGATTAGCGCAAAGGATGTGATTGGTATTGGCATCGATTTTACGGCGTGTACCGTTTTACCAGTGAAGGCAGATGGCACACCACTGTGTTTCTTAGACAGATATCGATCCAATAAACATGCCTATGTCAAATTATGGAAACACCATGCCGCCCAGGGATATGCCAATCGATTAACAGAAATCGCCACCCAGCGTGAAGAAAGCTTTCTTTCGCGTTACGGCGGAAAGGCATCTTCAGAATCCATGATTCCTCGTTTGTGGCAAATTGTTGTTGAAGATGAAGCCCTCTATAACGACATGGATTATTTTATTGAAGCAACTGACTGGGTTGTATGGAAACTCATTGGAAAGCAAACACGAAATTCCTGTGCAGCCGGATATAAAGCATTGTGGCATAAAGTCGATGGTTATCCATCAAAAGAATTTTTCAAGGCTTTGGATCCAAGACTGGAAAACGTTGTTGAAGATAAGCTGAATTGCAAAGTCAGTCCCATTGGCACAAAAGCTGGGGAAATTGACGAAGCCGGCGCAAAATTGACGGGATTGAATGTTGGAACGGCGGTTGCCATTGGTAATGTGGATGCCCATTCCGCAGTACCAGGTGCTTTAAAAGAAGCAGCTGAAAACCAAATGCTGATGATCATGGGAACGTCTACCTGTCATATGCTCATTAGTAAGGAAGAAAAAATTATCCCCGGGGTGTTTGGTGTGGTGGAAGATGGTATTCTGCCGGGATTCTTTGGCTATGAAGCTGGTCAAAGCTGTGTGGGAGATCATTTTGCATGGTTTGTTGATAATTGTGTACCTGAAAAATACTGGATAGAAGCCAATAAAGCGGGTATGAGTATTCATCAACTCCTCACGGAAAAAGCTGAACAATTGGCGGTTGGAGAAAGTGGACTGATTGCCCTGGATTGGTGGAATGGAAACCGTTCGGTGTTGTTAGATATTGATTTAACCGGGCTGATGATTGGCATGACCCTGGGAACAAAACCGGAAGAAATGTACCGGGCATTAATTGAATCAACTGCCTATGGTACACGAAAAATAATAGAAAATTTTGAAGCCCACGGGGTAAAAGTTGATGAGCTTTTTGCCACCGGCGGCATTTCGCAAAAGAATCCAATGATGATGCAAATCTACGCCGATGTTACCCGGCGAAACGTTAAAATTGCAGGGTCTGAATATGGCCCGGCTTTGGGAGCTGCAGTCTTCGGTGCTTTAGCCGCGGGAAAAGAACAGGGAGGGTACGACAGTGTCTTTGATGCTACCCATGTGATGGCCAATTTAAAAGACATTGAATATATCCCCAATAAAGAGAATGCTGAAGTTTACGATAAGCTCTATGAAGAATACGACGTTTTACATGAGCTATTCGGACGTGGCGAAAATGACATAATGAAGCGACTCAAAGCAATCCGTATGGACGTTGTCAATAATCAAAAGGATCAAGAGCTATGTTAGAAGATTTGAAACAAATTGTGTATGAGGCAAATATGCTGCTTCCCAAGTATCATTTAATTACCTTTACCTGGGGCAATGTTTCAGGGTTTGACCCTGAAACAAATTGTGTTGTTATCAAGCCGTCCGGGGTTGAATATGAATTGATGACAGCGGATGATATGGTGGTAGTCGATCTTAACGGCACTGTCATTGAAGGTCATCTGAATCCTTCTTCGGATACAGCAACACACCTGGAGCTGTACCGAAGTTTTCCGGGGATTAAGGGCATTGTGCACACCCATTCGCCCTGGGCAACGATTTTGTCCCAGGCTGGACGTCCCTTAATTCCCTATGGTACCACTCACGCTGATTATTTTTCCGAGGCTATTCCCTGTACACGGGATCTGACTCCTAAGGAAATTAAACATCATTATGAACTCAACACTGGGAAGGCCATCGTAGAAGCTTTTAAAGGAAAAAACCCTGAGTATTTACCCGGAGTTCTGGTTAAAAGCCATGGCCCATTTACCTGGGGAAGCGACTCCAAAAATGCCGTCCATAATGCTGTGGTTTTAGAAGAAATTGCAAACATGGCTTATCATATGGAAATCCTTACCAATGGACAATGCCCTGCCATGGATTTAGAACTATTAAACAAACACTATTTTAGAAAGCATGGAGAAAATGCGACCTATGGTCAATAAACGAATAACGACGAAAATTAAGAAAGAAATTTAAAGGAGAACAATCGTGAGTTTTTTAGATAAATCCATCAATGAATTAATAAACAAAGAGTTTGAATGCAGCTGTGGAAAAACCCACAGCGCGAAGATTGAAAATATTGCCATTGGAAAGGGTGCCATCAATCAGTTAGAAGTCATCATTAACGCTCAGATTTTAAAATCCGGGCAGTTATTTAATAAAAGCAACCATACTGTTTTTATTGTCAGTGATGTGAACACCCATAGAATTGCGGGAGAAATGGTTTATAATAAACTGGCAAATGAAGGCTATCGCGTTTCGGAATATGTGTTTCCCCATAAAAGTATGCACGCTGAGGATTGCTATGTGGATGAAATGAGGGAACATTTACCCCAAAATACCAGTCTCATTATTGCGGTTGGTTCAGGTTCATTAAATGACATTACCCGTTATGTGGCCTTTCACGCTCAGGTACCCTATTACATTGTGGCTACGGCACCTTCGATGGATGGCTATGCTTCCAATGTATCCCCATTGGTTCACAACAATTTAAAGACCACCTATACGGCTGAATGTGCGGCGGCCATTATTGGCGATGCCGATATTTTAGCCACAGCCCCGATGCATATGATTGCGGCAGGGCTTGGCGATGTACTGGGAAAATACATTGCGATTTCTGATTGGAAGATTTCCAGCGTTATAAATGGCGAATACTATTGTGATGAAGTCGGAAAGTTAGTGCTTTATTCGGTACAAAAATGTGTGGATAATATTGATGGTTTAAAAAACCGCGAACCAGAGGCGCTTCAATATTTAATGGAATCCCTGGTTCTTATTGGGATTGCCATGAGTTATATTGGCTTCTCTCGACCAGCCTCTTCTTCAGAACATCACATTGCCCACTTCCTGGAAATGAAAGCCATTTTTTCAGGTGAATATGGCGAGCTGCATGGAACCAACGTTGGAATGGCAACCTGTCTTCTAGGAGAAATGATGGAAAACTTTTTAAAAATGGACATTGACTATGATGGTGCTAAAAAACATGCTTTGGCCTTTGACCATGATTTATGGGTTGCCGAAATGAACCGGACCTTTGAGAATGGCGCACCTGCCATTATTACCCTGTATGAAACTGCTCAACAAAATAACCCCAATGCGGTTGTGAAGCGCATTGAATTCATTGAAAACAATGAAGATCAGGTAATGGAAATGGTCAAGGCAGTGAGCACTGAACTTAAAGACTGTTCAAAAGAATTAGGGGAATTAGAGGGACTTGTCAATCCGTCTGGATATCCCTTGACCAAAGAGGCACTTAAAGATATTTTGTTTTATGCCAAGGAATTGAGAAACCGCTATGGCACACTGCAATTATTTTATGATTTAGATGTGCTGGACACCTTGGCTGAGGAGATGGCTGAAAAATACATGAAGTGAAAATAGCAATTCGAAAAACCTGTAGGGGCGATTATTAATCACCCCTACAGGTTTTTTTTTATTTAAAGACCCAGGCGTTTAATCAAATAGGGAATGGCTCGTTCGAAGCAGACACCGTATCTTTTTTCCTGATCCAGTTCAACGGTTTTGACAATGCATTCATGGGCATAATCCACGGCGATCTGGGTGGCTTCCTCCAATGGAAAATCGCTTAATAGGGCGGATAATAGAGTGCTTCCGAAAATATCCCCGGTGCCATGGAAAAACCCTTCCACACGATCATTAAAGGCATAGTGAATAACACCTGTTTCTGAATCATAGGTCGCGGCGCCCAGTTTGCTTTTATCAAAGGAAACACCGGTGAGAACAACTTTTTTTGCTCCCAATTGACCAAGGCTTTTTAAAAGGGTTTCAATATGCGCCTGGTCATAGCCTTCGGCTATGTAGGGCTGGTCCAAAAGAAAAGCCGCTTCGGTAAGGTTGGGTACAATAATATCGGCTTTGGCACAGAGTTTTGTCATTCCCTTTGCCATTTCCGGAGAATAGACGGAGTACAGCTCGCCATTATCAGCCATGACCGGATCAACCAGAATGAGGTTATCATCGGTTCTAAAAGTGTCAAAGAGTTCTGCAACCAAATCAATTTGTTCAAATGAGCCTAAGAATCCACTGTAGATGGCATCAAAACTATGGTTAAGTGATTGCCAATGCTCGGAAATCGGGCGTATATCATCGGTTAAATCACGGTATGTAAAATTTTCAAAGCCTCCGGTATGGGTTGATAAAACGGCGGTTGGCAATACACTGGTATTAAAACCGGCGGCTGAAATAATGGGCAATGCCACCGTCAGTGAACAGCGCCCGACACAGGAAATATCATGAATGGCAACCACTCTTTTTTGTTTCTTCATATAAGCTCCTTGATTTTTTAATAGGTTTATTATATTATAAAACTGAACCTATTGAAAGCCTCAGTTTTCAATGAGACTTGAGGTTCAGCCAAGGAGGCAGCATGATCACCATACAGTTTAAAAATCAGGGGCAATCCCTGTATGAAGAAATATATGAATTTATTAAAAATGAAATACGGTTAGGACATATTAAGTTTAATGAAAAACTGCCGTCTAAGCGCGGTCTCGCAGCCCATTTGTCAGTAAGTGTTAATACCGTTGATTCGGCCTATGCTCAGCTGGTGGCAGAGGGTTATGTTGAAGCGATTCCTAAAAAAGGCTTTTTTGTTTGCCAAATTGATGAATATCTTCATGGAAATGAATCGGCTTTTTTAGAAATTAAATCGCTACGAAACAAAGCGACGGAAGAAATTATCATTGATTTTTCGCCTAATGCTATTGATAGAAATCTCTTCCCCTATGATACTTTTCGAAAGATATTTAAGGCTGCCTTTAGTGAATATGATTTAAATCTTTTGAAGAAGCCCCATATTCAAGGGGATCTTGATTTAAGAAAATCATTGGTCACCCTTTTATATCGGTCAAGAGGGGTGACTTGCTCTGAGGATCAAATCATTATCGGTGCCGGCACCGATAATCTGCTTCAGATACTGGGTTTGATCTGGGGCCGGGACAGAGGATTTGTATTTGAAAATCCGGTTTATTTAAAGGCTTATAAAATCGTTGAAAATATGGGAAATAAAGTTATTCCCATTGATATTGATAAAAAGGGCATTCCTATCGAACCCTTAAAAAATCTTTCTAACATTGCCATTTATGTGACGCCTTCCCACCAATTTCCGTTAGGCATAAGCATGCCCATTGATCGGCGCATCAAGCTCCTTAATTTCGCCAATCAAGGTGAGAAAAATTATGTTATTGAAGATGATTATGATAGTGAATTTCGATACAATGAAAAACCTTTGCCGTCGCTACAGAGCATTGATAAAAATGGCAAGGTGATTTACATTGGGACTTTTTCCAAATCCATTGCACCTTCCATACGCATTAGCTATATGGTTTTGCCAAAACCTTTGCTTAAAATCTATTTGGAAATATCAGATGGGATTAGCTCACCGGTATCCAGTCTTGAACAGAAAATGATTGCCGAATTCATCGCCGGCGGGCATTTTGAAAAGCATATTAATAAAATGCGTAAAGTGTATAAAGAAAAAAGAATGGCTTTAATCAATACCCTTAACCAATTAGGAAAAAAAATTAAAGTCTCCGGTGAAAATGCCGGTCATCACCTCTTGGTCCAATTAAAAACTGGGATGACTGAGGAGGATATGTGTGAGCGTGCCCTCAAATTAGGGGTTAAGGTGTATCCCATATCGACTTATTTCATTAATGGTGTTCCTAAAAAATATGAAAGCATGGTATTGCTTGGCTATGGATCTCTGACCTATGAAGAAATTACCCAGGGAGTCAGATTACTTAAAAATGCCTGGGATTTGTAATTGATTCCCCTTCCGGTTGTCTTTTTTATTTGCTGAAGATATGGTATAATAATTAATTGGAATTGAAATATCAGCTGCTTACTGAATTAAATATAGAAAATATAGAATATGAGGTTAAAATGAACAGAAAACCAGAAATACTTGCACCTGCCGGAACCATGGAGTCCATTATCGCTGCCATTAACGGAGGTGCTGATGCGGTTTATTTTGGGGGGAAATCCTTTAATGCCCGTCAGAATGCTGGAAATATGACCGAAGAAGAAATAACAACCGCGGTGGACCTATGCCACAGCCATCATGTGAAGGTCTATGTTACCTTGAATACTTTAATAAAAAACAGTGAGTTATCAGCACTGATTGAGACTCTGAATTTTTTAAAGAATCTTAATGTGGATGGGCTTATTGTTCAGGACATTGGGGTTATTTATCTGATCCAGAAATATTTTCCGGAGTTTAAACTTCAAACCAGTACCCAGGCATCAGTTTATGGCCTGGAAGGGGTGCTGTTTTTCGAAAATCTTGGCTTTTCAAGAGTCGTGCTTCCGCGGGAAATGCCGCTGACCGAAGTGGCTGAAATCAAAAAAAATTCCAGCGTCGATTTGAAAATATTCTGTCACGGCGCTTTGTGCTATGCCTATTCCGGTCAGTGTCTGTTAAGCAGTTTGATCGGCGGCCGAAGCGGCAACCGCGGCCTATGTGCCCAGCCCTGTCGAAAGACCTATGAATTGTTGGATAATGATGGCAATTTTTATGGATCCGGTTACCTGTTAAGTCCCAAGGATCTTAATACATTGGATGATATTGAGGCCATTGTTGCTTCAGGGGTGGACTCTTTGAAAATTGAAGGCCGCATGAAAACACCAGAGTATGTTTATGGGATTACCCGGGCATACCGGGAAAAAACCGATCTGGCCTGCGGTGAACAGGTAAAAGAAACTATGGACAAGCAGGCTGTCGCCCAGGTGTTTAACCGAGACTTCACACGGGGGCATTTGTTTGATGAACCCGATATGTTAAATACAGTGGTTGGGAAAAACAAAGGCACTCTTATTGGGAAGGTCATTGCCATGCCTGAATCAGGTTACACCGGAAAACATCGGGAATATCAGCATTTGCCCATTGCTCTGGATGAGGGGGCGACCCTTTCATTAGGGGATGGTTTATCTTTTGGTCCTGGTGGGAATATCGGAACTAAGGTGGATGCAATTTTCACATTGGATGGTAAGCGTCTGGAAAAGGGTATTGGCCAGGTGGCCATTCCCTGTCGCCATGGGATTCGGCCGAATACCCTGGTTTATAAAAATTCAGATAAGGTGTTAATGGATCATCTCAAAAACGAGGGCTCACAGTCAGTTGCATTGCCTGATATGGCCGTTGATTTTAAAGTGACGATTAAAGCTGGGAAACCAGCTGAGATTAGGGCCATAGCCAATGGTTTGGAAGCGCAATACTATTCTGAATTCATACCGGAAGCACCCCTTCGAAATCCATTGGAAGCATCCATGGTTGCGGAACAGCTTGCACGACTGGGGGGGACTGACTTTGTTCTGGGCGAAATTCAAATTGATTTGGATCCGAATTTGTTTTTAACCAGAGGCCAATTAAATTCTCTGCGCAAAGAAGTCATGAAAGTTCTTGAAGAAAAGTTGAAAAGTAATGCCAAAAAAGCAGTCGTGTCATTGACAGTGGTTCCTTTGGAAACTGAATTAAAGAATGTTCGGGAAAATCCTATTGGAAAAAGCGAGAAAAAAAGACTTTCCGTTGAATTTACAGAAATGCCGTCGGAAGAATTTCTATTGGCATTGAAAGATCTGGGAGTTGATGAAATTGTCCTTCCCATAAATATCCAGCATCCACTTGACATGGCAGTCTTTGCCAAGGGTCAGGATTTTGACGTGTTGCTGGCAACGCCAAGAATAATGGATATGGATTACTCCAAAAAGTTTCGGGCTCTTTCAGATCAAGGAATATTTAATGAGACTGCCATCGATGGACTGCTCATTGGAAATTATGAAGCATTGAATATTTGTAAAGATCAGCCCACTGATTTACAGGCAGATCAGTCATTTAATATTTTTAATACCCTCGCCACCAAGGCTTTACAAAATTGGGGAGTGTCTTCCGGGGTGTTATCACCGGAGCTTGATGGTGAAGAACTTAGGGTTCTTTCAGACACCTCAGCCCTAGAAACGGTGCTGCCGGTTTACGGTGCCCAGGAGCTGATGCTGAGCAAGAAATGTATTTTTGATTGCCCGGATTGCCTAGAGAAAAAAGAAGGCATCACCGGACTTTGTCACAAGAAAATGACTGGGAATTTAGTTGATGAACGAAGACAGTCTTTTCCGGTCCGACGCGATGCCCAGGGAACAACCCATATTTATAATGGCGCCACCCTCTTTTTAAGGGAAGAGATTTTAGCGTTGCAGGGCATCAAAACCTGGCGCATATATCACCGCAATGAAAGCCAGGAAACACTGAAAACTGTGATCAACTATTACAGTCAGGAAATTTATGAAGAGAAATGGGGTCTTCCCCAAGGGCTTGGTACCGAAGGCACCACCCGGGGAAGTTTTAAACGAGGGGTGAATTAATTAATGGATCAACGTAGTCTGAAGGTCTTGGAATATGATAAAATTTTAAAAAGTTTGCGAGAACACTGTGTTACCCAGGGCGGAAAAATCATGGCCGGGGAACTTGTTCCGGTTGAGACTCTGAATGGCGTCAATCGGGCCCTTGAATTTACCGATGAAAGCCTGGGAATGATTCTGCGAAATGGACGGCCGCCATTATCGGATGTGGTTAATACCAGTGATTATGTAAAACGTGCGTCCATTGGATCCATGCTTTCCATGAAGGAACTCCTTGCCATTGGCACCCTGCTTCGCATTGCCAGGGATATGGAAAACTATTTTAAAGCGGACACCCAAAAGCTTGAATTGGTTTTATTAAACGAACTTTTTTCGGTCCTTAAAATTTGCGAGGAACTTGAAAAGGAAATCACTCGTAAAATTATCGGGCCTGAAGAAATTGCTGACAATGCTTCAAGAGAGCTGGCCCGAATCCGTCGTGAGATGCAATTTAAAAACAACCGCATTAGTGAAAAACTGAGTCATATGGTAAGCTCCACCGCCTATGAAAAATATCTCCAGGAGAAAATTGTGACCATTCGAAATAACCGCTATGTTATTCCGGTGAAGCAGGAATACCGCAACCAGGTGCCGGGAATTGTTCTGGATAAATCTGCCAGTGGGGCTACCCTTTTCATTGAACCCATGGCCGTGGTTGAACTTAATAATGACATTAAAATATTGATTGCCGAAGAGGAACAGGAAATTGTTCGAATTCTCAAAGATTTAACCCAAAAGGTGGCAGATAACCGTGAGGATATTATCTGCAATTATGATGTTCTGGTGGAACTTGATTTCCACTTTGCCAAGGGAAAATACGGTTTGGATATTAATGGGGTTAAAGTCGATATTTGTCTGGACGGAAAAATTCAATTACTGCGCGCCAAGCATCCTCTGATTCCGGTGGATCAGGTAGTGGCTTCGGATATTATTTTTGATGAAGCCATTGATACCATGGTGATTACCGGCCCGAATACCGGAGGGAAAACCGTTTGTCTAAAGACCATAGGACTACTTAATCTTATGGTGCAATCGGGGATTTTTATTCCGGTGAGAGAAGGAAGTCAAACCCGGATTTTTAATGATGTTTTTGCGGATATCGGAGATGAGCAAAGTATAGAGCAGAGCCTAAGTACGTTTTCATCTCATATGACTAATATTGTTGAGATTATTGAAAAGGCAAATGAAAATAGCTTAGTGCTTTTTGATGAGTTGGGTGCCGGTACAGACCCTACCGAAGGTGCGGCCCTGGCCATTGCCATTTTAGAAACCCTGCACCAGCGTAAGGTCACCAGTGTATCTACCACCCATTACAGCGAACTTAAAGAATTTGCTTTGGTAACCCCTGGAGTGGTGAATGCCAGTGTGGAATTTGATGTAAAAACCTTAAGACCAACCTATCGTTTGCTTATTGGGGTTCCGGGTAAATCCAATGCCTTTGAAATTGCCAAACGCTTGGGTTTAAGGGATGATATTATTGAAAAATCCAGGGAGTTGATTAAAAACGAAGCCATTCGCTTTGAAGAAACCCTGATTAAGATTGATGAAAAACGTCGTCGTACCGAAGCTGAGCACGATGCCATCATAAGGCTGAAACAACAAACTGAGGCTATGAAACTCGATATGGACCGTGAACGAGAACGATTCGGCATTGAAAAGGAAGCACTCAACCGAAAAGCCCAGGAAGAAGCTTTGGAAATCGTCCGAAAAACCCGGGTGGAAACCGAAGAAATCTACCGGGAAATTCGAACGATTCAGGAAACCATTACCAGTGGGATTAAGGATAATAAAGAACTTGAGGCCATTCGTAAGCGTATTAAGGATAAAGAAAAAAATATTTATAATTTTGGAAATGTTCCCAGGGATTATAATAACCAGAGTCTGGATATTGATGACCTAACCATTGGCATGAAAGTTTATGTTAAAAGTCTTCGAAGAGAAGGGGTCGTCGTTAAGATATTAAACAATGATAACAAAGCCATGGTTCAATCGGATATGATTAAACTCAAAGTTGATGTAGGGGACCTTACCCCTTCCACGGCAATTGCCAAACCTGAGGAAAAAATGGTGACCTATAAAAAAATTGACCGCCATGTGATGAATACAAAATTAGATCTTCGCGGGAAAAATGGCGAAGAATCCTTGTTCCTGGTGGAAAAAATGCTGGGAGATGCCATGCTTTCCGGAAATAAACAGATCATGATTGTTCATGGCAAAGGCACCGGTAAGCTGCGCCAGATTATTCATGAATACCTTAAGGGAAATCCTTTAATCGAGGATTTCAGGTTAGGCGCCATGAATGAAGGCGGTTCCGGCGTCACCATCGTCAATTTATAGGGCCGCATCCATGTCATTTCAGGATAATTATATATTTAAAAATAAAGAAAAATTTGGAGGAACCCATGATATTATCGGATAAAACCATTTACAAATATTTAGAAAGTGGCGAGCTCGTCATTGACCCCATGGAAAAAGGCCAGGTCCAACCAGCATCGGTGGATATTCGTTTAGGTTCAAGTTTTTTGAAATTAGACGAAAACAGTTTTGAAGCCATGACCCTTACGGATGAAATTAAGTACATATCCATACAGGCTAATGAAATCATCATTCCATCAAATTCATTTTTATTGGCAACTACCATGGAATACATTAAACTACCCTGTAATCTCACCGCTTTTGTTGAAGGTCGCAGTTCCATCGGCCGCATGGGTTTATTTATCCAAAATGCCGGCTGGGTTGACCCTGGTTTTGAAGGGGAAATTACCCTTGAACTATACAACGCCAATCGTTTGCCCATTAAGCTTGAGACCGGCCGACGGATTTGTCAATTGGTTTTCGCTCAAATGGATGAAGCAGCCCTTAATCCCTATCAGGGTAAATACCAGGGGCAGCGATCTGCTGTGGGCAGCCGAATTTTTATGGATGATGAATGTTAAATTTAGTGTTGAAAAATCTTGACCGCAAGGAGTGAAGGAACAAAATAAAATGAAAGAAATTTATTTAGATAATGCAGCTACGACGCGGGTGGATCCCCAAGTCGCTGAAAAAATGATGGATGCTTTTTCCAATAATTATGGAAATCCTTCTTCTCTTCATCGCATCGGAATGCGTGCGGAACAAGCCGTAAAAGAGGTCCGTGAGCGTATTGCAAAAACCCTGAATTGCCTGAGCGAAGAGATTTATTTTACTTCCGGCGGTACCGAGGGAAACAACATGATCATTAAAGGGATTGTTGAAAATAAACAAAGAAACCGCAGTCGGATTATTACCACAAGTATTGAGCATCCTTCAGTCCTTGATGTTTTTAATTTTTATGAAGGCCATCACATCGATGTGGTCGCCCTCGGTGTGGATGAAAAAGGACTCATTGATATGGATGAACTTAAAGCAGCCATGGATACTGATACCATCCTCGTCAGCATCATGGGGGTCAACAATGAACTGGGAACCATCCAGGATCTTAAGGCCGTTGGGAAGATTATTAAGTCAGAAAATCCCCAATGTGTTTTTCATACGGATTTTGTTCAGGGATATATGAAAATTCCAGTGAATGTGGCGGAATGTCAGTTAGATGCCTTAACCCTATGCGGTCATAAAATATTCGGGCCTAAGGGTACTGGAGCTGTTTATATTAAAAAAGGCACGGCCTTGAAGCCTTTGATGCGCGGTGGCGGTCAGGAAAAAAACATGCGATCCGGTACCGAAAATGTTCCCGGAATTGTTGGTTTGGGAGAGGCCATTGCCCTGCGCCAGAACTCCTATTTAGAAGAAATGACTGCCATCAGAAAGCTGAGAGATCGTTTTATTACAGGACTTGAAGCAAAAGTCGAGGATTTTAAAATCAATGGTGATCCCAATGGGAGCCCCTACATTCTCAATCTGTCTTTCAATCAGGTTCGCGGTGAGGTATTGCTTCACAGCATCGAAGATCAAGGTGTTTATGTATCTACCGGTTCTGCCTGTTCCTCTCATAAAAAGGAAAAGCAATACGTACTAAAGGCCATTGGGCTTTTGGGAGAATATAAAGAAGGTACCATTCGCATTAGTTTTTCAAAAGACATTACCGAGGNTGATGTGGATGAAGCAGTAGCCATTATCGCAAAAGCAGTGGCAGGGTTGCGGCTTTTAGTTAAAGTCAGGCACCGAAAATAATTTACAGGAGAATATAGTCATGGAGCATGTTATTTTAGTACGGTATGGTGAGATTGCCCTGAAAGGGTTAAATCGAAATTTCTTTATCGACTTACTTGCAAAAAATATACGAAACACCCTTCGCTGTGTGGAATCAGCCAAGGTGAAAAAAATTCAGGGACGGATCATTGTTTTTCTGGATGAAGTTGATTTAGAACTGGCCATGAGTCGGGTGCAAAAAGTTTTTGGAATTGTATCCATTAGCGACGCTGTGATTATTCCCAGTGATATGAAAGTCATTGAAGAAAATGCCATTAAGCGGATCCGTGAAACCGAGGGCCTTAAAACCTTTAAGATTACGGCAAAACGTGGAGATAAAACCTTCCCCATGAAATCACCGGAAATATCCGCTCATTTAGGTGATGTGATTCTCAATGCTGTTGAAGGGATTAAAGTGGATATTCACAATCCTGAATTAAACCTATGGGTTGAAGTTCGTGAAGAAACCTATATGTACCATGAATTTATTCCCTGTAACGGTGGGTTACCTGTGGGTTGCAGCGGCAAGGGTGCTCTCCTTCTGTCCGGAGGGATTGACAGCCCGGTTGCCGGGTACATGATGGCCAAGCGCGGGGTGGAAGTCATTGGCGTTTATTTCCATAGTTTTCCTTTTACCAGTGATCGTGCCAAACAAAAAGTCGTGGATCTGGCAAAGATTATGAGCCAGTACTGCGGAAAAATTAAACTCTTTGTGGTCCCTTTTACCGAGGTTCAAACCACGATTGTGGAAATGTGTCCTGAGCGACAAACCACCATTATCATGCGGCGTTATATGATGCGTATTGCCGAAACCATTGCCGAAAATGAAGGGGCAAAATGCCTGATAACCGGTGAAAGCCTGGGCCAGGTGGCCAGCCAAACCATGGAAGGCCTGGGAGCTACCAATGCCGTCGCAGAACTGCCCGTATTCAGGCCCCTCATTGGTTTTGACAAATCGGAAATCGTCAAGATTGCCCAGACCATCGGAACCTTTGAAACCTCGATTCTGCCCTATGAGGATTGCTGCACCATTTTTGTTCCCAAGCATCCTGAAACACGGCCAAAGGTTGCAGAAATGAAACGATCCGAAGAAGCCATCTCTGAAATGATGATCGCCATGATGGCCACCGCCGTTGAAAATGCCGAAGTAATAAAACTGTAAAAAAAATAGGTGGGGATGTATCCAACCCTGTAGGGCGGGTAGTACCCGCCCGAGACATAATGGAAAATTCAACGTTAATATCTAATCTCAACGTAAACTGGCGATTGATAATCACCCTTACAATTTATGTAGGTTTGAATGAAAGCCCGACAATATAAACATCGCTTTAACCCATAAAAACCAGGCAATTCTGCCTGGTTTTTATGGTATAATAGAAGGAATCATTAGCAAAGTTAATGATTAAAAAGTAAAGGAAAAAGATAATGGCAGATAATAATAAAAGTGGCATTCGCCAAAACTATATAAAAGAACTTGATGATTTGGTCGGGTATGAAATGGAAAACCAGGTGCTTCTGGATGAAAATATTCTGGAGATTTTAAGACGTCTGACCCTTGCCATCCAACGGGAAATTCTCATTGCAACCAACGAAAAAAATCGTGTCCAGTGGGTAAATATTGGAGACGCCTCGACGGTTACCATAGGGGATAAGGATATGCTGTATCACGAAAAATTCCTTAATAAGTATCGGGTAATCCACACCCATCCCAATGGCAATCCCAATTTGTCGGAAGAGGATTTTTCGGCGGCAAAAAATCAGGGGCTCCAATGCATTGTCACCATTGGGGTGGCTGAAGATACTCCGGTAAGCTTTGGCATTGGTGTACCAATTATTGAAGAAGGTACCATGGAATACGCCCAGGGTTTGTTCAAAAGTCTGAAAGAGCTCAATGCATTTCCGCTGGAGTATTATATTCTTCAGGCTAATCGGTTTATTAAAAATGATCCGAATACGGTTTTTGATTTAGAGGATACTGAAGAACGTGCTCTGTTGATTGGCATTGATCTACCGGGAAGCGAAGGGGTGACTCTCGATGATTCCATGGAAGAATTGGCGCAGCTGGTTAAAACAGCAAAGGGAAAAGTCATGGAAAGGATCACCCAATCCCGAAGTAAAATTGATTCAACCTTTTATGTTGGCAAGGGAAAAATCCAGGAATTGTTCAGGGTCATTCAAAACAATGACATTAATCTGATTGTCGCCAACGATGAACTCAATTCCAAACAAATTGCTAATATTGAAGCCGCCACCGGCATCAAAACCATTGACCGCACCACGGTCATTTTAGATATCTTCGCCCGGCAGTCAAAAACCCGTGAAGGAAAGCTCCAGGTTGAGTTGGCCCAGCAGAAATACCGCATGTCCCATCTTAAGGGCATGGGGATAGTCATGTCTCGTCTGGGCGGCGGTATTGGTACCCGAGGCCCGGGGGAGAAAAAGCTGGAAATTGATCGACGGCTAATCCGAAAACAAATTGATGACCTTGAAGCCAGAAATGAGCGCATTAATAAAAGCAATACCCTCAATGCCCTGCAACGACAGAAGAATCAGATCCAGACAGTGAGTCTCATTGGTTATACGAACTCAGGAAAAAGCACCTTGTTTAATGTGCTCACCCAAAGCGAAGCTGTCACTAAAGATGGGCTTTTTGTGACCCTGGACTCGACGCTTCGAAAAGTTGAGCCGGAACAGGGGGATTATCTCATATCCGATACGGTTGGATTTATTGAAAAATTGCCCCATGATCTGATTAAGGCTTTTAAAACCACTTTGAAAGAGGTGGAAACAGGGGATTTGCTTCTCCATGTGGTGGATGTATCGAATCACAACTTTGAGGCTCAAATTGATGTGGTGAATCAGGTGCTTGCGGATATTGGCGCCGGGCAAAAAAAGGTGATTCTCGTTTATAATAAAATTGATAAGCTGTCAAAAGAGGATAGAGACGAGATGATTCAAAAGAACCAGTCTCTCGGAGAAAATCTGAGTCTTTATATTTCAGCCAAAGAGGGGCTGGAAATCGATGTTTTGTCAGAAACCATACAAAAGGTCCTGCGAGGGGATAAACGCCAGATAAAGCTGTTCATCCCCTATGATGATAATAAGGCCATTGCGTCCCTCCATGAGAAAAAAGTGGTGCTGAATATTGATTATCAAAGTGACGGAAACCTGGTGACCATTGAAATTACCGATGAGTTTCCCATACACCTGTTTAACAAATATGTGGTGTAGGCTATGGAAGATTATAATACGGTTCTAAACCCTTATGAAACCGAAATAGAAATCAAAAAATCAAAATTCATTAACCTGGTATTTCATGCTGAAGATGAAGAGACCATGGAGAAGATTTTAGGGGAGGTTCGAAAAAAGCACTATAAAGCCACCCATGTTTGTTGGGCCTATGTTCTGAATTCCAATCCAAAAAGGCAAAAGGCCAGTGATGACGGCGAACCATCGGGCACTGCCGGAAAACCGATTCTTGAAGTCATTAACCATCGGGAACTTCGGGATGTACTGGTGATTGTGGTGCGTTATTTCTGTGGCGTGAAACTGGGAACCGGCGGACTGATCCGGGCCTATATTGGCGGCGCCAGTGATGTGCTTAACCAGTCCCAAATCATTAAAAAACAATTTTCGGATCAAGTGAAGATTCTCATCAGTTACTCCAGCTATGGCAGTTTAACCAGCAGTTTATTGGAAAAAGAAATCATTCCGGTGGATGAGGATTTTGGCGAAAATGTCACCCTGTCTTTTCAAATCCCGGTGGCCGAGACGCAGGAGTTTTTAGACTGGATTAAAGATCAGACCAGCGGAAGCAGTGAAGTGACTATGCAAGAACAAACCTATGTGGATATACAGCTCAATCATTAGTTTTACTTAATTATTGAGCTGTTATTGAGATTTCTGTGGATTTCTAAAGGTTTTCTGGTTATAATAAAGAAGTTTTGAAACGAAACCAATGACATCAGAAAGGAATCCCTATGATAAAAAACAACCGAGTCAGGTTTCTGGTAACGCTGATTTTTTTCACTTATATTATATGTTTAATTATTCTGACTTTGTTACCGGATTCAAGTAATATCACCTATGCAACCACCTATAACATTATTCCACTGGCAAGTATTGATGATTTCTTTTATGATATTATGGCTAATGGCATAATAAACTGGGATTTTTTATCAACGAAACCGACAGGATTAATTGATATTGTAACCTATACTTTTACGGATTCATTTAAAAATTTAATGGGTAACATTCTGATTTTTATTCCCCTGGGACTCTTGTATCCCCTGTGTCGCAAGAAAAATGTGGGTTTTTTTGAAACGTTCCTGGTGATTCTGGGGTCGACTTGTACCATTGAAATTTTGCAATTTTTCTTTTTAACCAGTCGCCGGGCAGATGTGGATGATATTATCCTCAACGTGATTGGTGGTATCATCGGCTATCTCATATATAAATGGATTAAATAAACGAAGTCAGTTAAGGGAGAACTCATGGCAAAGAAAAAAAGTATATTTGTGTGTCAGAATTGTGGTCATGATTCCCCTAAATGGATGGGAAAATGCACCGAATGCGGTGAATGGAATACCATGGTGGAGGAATTTGATTTTGCCAAGTCAGCGGGGAAAGAAAATACCCGGGAACGCGGCGTTTATTCCAAACCCAAGGCATTGGCGGAAATTAGTTATATCGGTGATAAACGCTACCCCACACAAAATGAAGAACTTGATCGGGTGCTTGGGGGCGGCATTGTTCCTGGGGGAATGATTCTCCTGGGCGGCGACCCTGGGATTGGTAAATCCACCATTTTACTGCAAACCACCGAGGCTTTGGGAAACCAGGGCTATAAGGTGTTATATATTTCCGGAGAAGAATCCGAACAGCAATTAAAAATGCGTGGCGAACGGATGAATGTACAATCAGAAAATATTTACTTTCTTTCTGAAATAAACATTCCCTATATTTTAACGATTATTTTGGATGAACGGCCGGATATTGTAATCATCGACTCGATTCAAACCATGTATAGCCCGGATATTTCTTCGGCACCGGGCAGTGTTAGCCAGATCCGCGAAAATACCGGGGCCCTAATGCAAATTGCGAAAAAAGATAATATTTCCATTATTCTGGTGGGACATGTGACCAAGGACGGCTCTATTGCCGGACCACGGGTATTGGAGCATATGGTTGATACGGTCCTTTATTTTGAAGGGGAAAAATATCATACTTATCGTATTCTTCGTGGGGTCAAAAATCGGTTCGGCTCAACCAATGAAATCGGAATTTTTGAAATGACCGAAAACGGCCTGCAGCCTGTGGCAAACCCATCAGAAATGATGCTGGACAGCCGCCCGCTGAATACCTGCGGTTCAGTGGTGGTTCCCTGTATGGAAGGAACCCGTCCTTTACTCATCGAGCTCCAGGGACTTGTTTCTCCTTCCGGCTTTGGAAACCCGCGACGGATGTCCACGGGCATGGATTATAACCGCATGGTTTTGCTCATGGCTATTATGGAAAAACGATTGGGTATCCAACTGCAGTCTGTTGATGCCTATATTAACGTGGTTGGTGGTATTAAAATTGATGAACCAGCCTTGGATCTTGGCGTGATTGCAGTGCTTTATTCCAGTCTTCGGGACTTTCAAATCCCCGGTGATTTAATGATCCTTGGTGAGGTTGGTCTTACCGGGGAAGTTCGCAATATCCAACACATGGATAAGCGGCTTATGGAAGGAAAAAAGCTGGGCTTTAAGCGGTGCATTATTCCCAAGGGGAATCAGAAGGGCCTGAGCCTGGAAGGCATGGAAATTCTTCCGGTGGATAATATAAGGGCAGCCCTGGATATTCTTATATAGCGACGAACAAAGTATTAATGTTTTACAAAAATTTATCCTTTTAATTTTAAGGATTATTGTGTATAATAAGCTTATCCCAAAGTGTTCGTGCTACTTTGTTTTTGAACCTACATCAATACTCAGGGAGTCTGATTGTTCAGATGCAGATGTTAGGCCTCGGTTTACCAAGTGGAAAACAAAAACTGATGACAAGACACCCACCTAGCTTTCGCTAGGGCGTCAAAAATGAAGAACGGCACATTGGGATAGCACCTAAGGGTGCTTTTTTATTGTATTATATTTTTGTTTTGGTACAATAGATGAAGCATGATTAATTTATGTTAGGGTTTATGCTTTTCGCAATGATCCATACGTTTGATTAAAAAGGAGAATGCATGTACGAATATATCATTGGGAGCCTGGAGGAACAGGCTCTGGACTATGTGGTCATTGATTTGCACCATATGGGATACAAAATTAAGGTTTCGGCCAATACCCTTAATGAATTACCAAACCTGCATTCAGAGGCGAAACTTTACCTCCACCAGGTTATTAAAGACGATGAAGTGGCGCTGTATGGTTTTGCAACAACCGATGAGCGCGAAATTTTTCGGACCATTATTGGGATTTCCGGCATCGGACCCAAGGCAGCCACCGGGCTTTTATCCCAGTTCAGCCGGGATGAACTCATATCTCATATTATTAATGATGATGCCAAAAGCATTACCAGAGCTCCGGGGATTGGTATAAAAACCGCCAGCCGGATGATCCTGGAACTGAAGGATCGCTACAAGGATTATGCCCCAATGCATTTGCCAATGGGTGGGGTTAAGGCACTGAGCGATACTGCCAGCGAAGCGGTTAACGGTCTGGTGGGATTGGGCTATAGTATTTCCGAGGCTTCGGAAATGGTGGCCAGAGCCTATCTGCCTGAAATTACCCTTGAGGATTTAATTAAAGGGGCACTCAGGGCACCAAAACATTGAAGGGACGGCAAATTAAATGAAAGACCGGATCATAACTTCTGATGTTACAGAGGTTGATATTGATATTGAAAAAAGTTTAAGGCCCCAGGGTCTAAAGGAATATATTGGACAGGAACGTGTAAAAAAACAAATGGGCATCTTTATTAAAGCCGCTCAGAAACGAGAAGAAAGCCTGGATCATGTGCTACTTTACGGACCACCGGGTCTTGGAAAAACAACCCTGGCAAATATTATTGCCAAAGAAATGGGTGTGGGCATTAAAACCACGTCTGGCCCGGCCATTGAAAAGGCTGGCGATTTGGCGGCGATTCTGACGAATCTCAAGGAAGGGGATATCCTTTTTATTGATGAAATTCATCGTCTTCAACGGACAGTGGAAGAGGTTCTCTATCCGGCCATGGAAGATTATGCCTTGGATATTATTATCGGAAAAGGCCCGGGTGCTCGTTCCATTCGTTTGGAACTGCCGCATTTCACCCTCATTGGCGCCACCACACGGGTGGGGCTTCTGACATCGCCGCTCAGGGATCGTTTTGGAGTGATTCACCGATTAGAACTTTATAATCCGGAAGAATTAGCTACCATCATCCATCGTTCCTCAGGAATCATTGGGGTTCAAATCGATGATGAAGGGGCGGTTGAACTGGCCATTCGTTCCCGAGGCACTCCGCGTATTGCCAACCGGTTGTTAAAAAGGGTCCGGGATTATTGTGAGATTGAAGGACAGGGATTTATCGATCTTCAGATTACCAAAGAAGCATTGGATCTTTTTGAAGTGGACGCTGTGGGACTTGATCAAATCGATCGTACCATGCTCATTACCATCATAGAAAAATTTGATGGGGGACCGGTCGGTATAGATACCTTAGCCGCTGCCATTGGTGAAGAAAAAAACACCATTGAGGAAGTTTATGAGCCTTATCTTATTCAGCTGGGCTTTCTTACAAAAACCCCTCGAGGGCGAATGATTACTAGCCGTGGTTATGCCCATTTAGGGTTAGAGCCTTTATATAAAAAAGAATTAGACCCGAATCAAATGAAAATAAATTTTTACAGCAACGAGGAAGATACTGATGAATAAAACTGATTTTTACTATGACCTGCCTGATGAACTCATTGCCCAGTGTCCCCTGGAAAAACGGGATGATTCACGATTAATGGTTCTGAACCGAAAAAATAATACCATCGAGGATCGGCATTTTTCTGATCTCACCGACTATTTACACCCCGGTGATTTGCTGGTAATGAATAATACCAAAGTTTTACCGGGTCGTCTTTACGGACATCGTGAAGATACTGGGGGTAAGGTGGAAATTCTTCTGTTGCGGCATTTGTCAGAAACCGATTGGGAAATCATGGTGAAGCCGGGAAAACGTGCCAGGGTGGGTGCGCGGATTGTTTTTAGCCCAGAACTTACAGGCGAAATCACCGGTACCACCGAAGGAGGGCTTCGGGTGATTAACTTCGAATACGATGGTATTTTCCTGGAGATTATTAACGACATTGGTTTAATGCCGGTGCCTCCCTATATCCATGAAACTTTAAAGGATAATAATCGTTATCAGACAGTTTACGCAAAATATGAAGGATCTTCGGCAGCCCCAACAGCAGGTCTTCATTTTACACCGGATCTCATTGAGATAATTGAAGCCATGGGTGTGGAAACCACTGAAGTCACCCTTCATGTGGGCATTGGAACTTTTCGACCGGTAAAATGCGATATTATTGAAGAACATCATATGCATAAAGAATACTGCGAAGTCACCGAAGAAACAGCCGATGCCATTAAGCGAACCAAAGCCAATGGCGGGCGAATCATCGCTGTGGGAACCACGTCGGTGCGGACTTTAGAAAGTAATGCCAAACGCCATGGCGGCGAAGTAAAAGCCTATGCCGGGGTGACGGATATTTTTATTTACCCCGGCTATACCTGGGAGGTCGTGGATGCTTTAATCACTAATTTTCATTTACCCGAATCCACGCTGCTCATGCTGGTATCGGCGTTTTATAATCGAGAAGCGGTGATGAAGGCCTACCAAACGGCCATCGACAGAAAATATCGTTTTTTCAGCTTTGGCGATGCCATGCTGATTGAATAAAAAGTTTAAATTTAGGAGAAAAGAATGAGTGAATTTCGCTATGAACTAATCAAAGAATGCAAAGATACCGGGGCACGGCTTGGGAAAATTCATACCAAACACGGGGTCATTAATACGCCGATTTTTATGCCGGTGGGAACACAGGGAACTGTGAAATCCCTGACGTCTGAAGATTTAGTGGAAATGGATGCAAATATTATCCTTGGAAATACCTATCATCTCTATTTGCGGCCGGGTCAGGAAATAATGAGAAAGGCTGGAGGTCTCCATAAATTTATGAATTGGGACCGTCCCATCCTTACGGACAGCGGTGGATTTCAGGTATTTTCTTTAAATGACTTAAGAAAAATAACAGAAGATGGAGTTGAATTTATATCACATATCGATGGGTCAAAACATTTTATGACTCCGGAAAAAGCCATTGATCTGCAAAATACCATTGGTGCTGATATTATCATGTGTTTTGATGAGTGTGCTCCAGCCGGTGCAGACTACGAATATACAAAAAAATCCATGGAAATGACCTCGCGCTGGGCCAGACGTTGTAAGGATTCCCATAAATATCCTGAAGATCAAGCCTTATTTGGGATCGTCCAGGGAGGAATGTTCGAGGATCTTCGTGCCCAAAGCGTTAAAGACCTAACAGAAATCGACTTTCCCGGGTATTCTATTGGGGGACTCAGTGTTGGTGAGTCTAAGGATGTGATGTATCGGATATTGGATGCTACGGTTCCGCTTTTACCTAAGGATAAACCACGGTATTTAATGGGAGTTGGTTCTTTAGATGCTCTTTTTGAAGGTGTCATTCGGGGGATTGACATGTTTGACTGTGTTCTCCAAAGCCGGATTGCCAGAAATGGCACAGCATTTACAAGTCATGGGAAGGTAGTCATCAGAAATGCGACTTACAAGGAAGATTTCTCACCTGTGGATTCGGAGTGTGATTGTTTCGTTTGTCGAAACTATACCCGGGCTTATATCCGACATTTAATTAAATGCAATGAAATTTTAGGAGCCAGGTTATTGACATATCATAATTTATACTTTACACTTGTAACGATGAAGAAAATTCGGCAGGCCATTATGGATGATAACCTTTTGGCTTATAAAGAAGCTTTCTTTGAAAAATATAGCACTTCAAAATAAAAAATAAGGAGAATGTTAAATGTTTGGAATTGATATTACTTTAGTTCTTCCTTTGATCTTAGTACTTGTATTCTTTTATTTCTTTATTCTTAGACCTCAAAACAAACAAAAGAAAGAAATTCAAGATATGCGTTCAAGTATGAAACCAGGGGACGAAATCATTACTATTGGCGGCTTTTATGGCATCGTTTATGCCATTGGCGAAGAAAATGTGACCATTGAATTATTGCCGGATTATAACAAGGCTTTAATTTCTAAAGCAGCTATTTCTAAAGTTGTAGTTTCCGCGGATGCTGCTGCAGCAGAAGAGGAACCTTTTGAAGAAATGGATGAAGAGTTAATTAAGGATAATGATGTTGTTGATGCGGAATATGAAGAAATCGACGATGCCGATGATGAAATGAGTACAAAAAAAGAGACTAAATAATCTCATTTTAGAAGGAGTGAAGAATTTGAAACACATTAAAGTTATTAAAGAAGGAACCCTGACTGATGTAAAAAACAAAGGTTGCGGGGAATGTCAAACTTCTTGTCAGTCAGCTTGCAAGACTTCCTGTACGGTAGGAAATCAGAAATGCAAACAAACAACCCAAAAATAGAAAAAAAGCATGAGGGGCTGTCTCAAATGAGATAGCCTCTTTTTATGATTAGTTAATTGTGAAAGTATTGTGAGCTTCACTGTCGGTTTATATGAAACAATTTTTACACTCTACGTCGGACACTCTGCGAGATGTCCGCCTAAGACGTTACAAAATTGTTTATATAAACCGACAGCAAAGCACTAACGGTTTGTTTTTGATTTTCACAATCACTTATCATTTTATACAAAAAGGAGATACAATGATCCACAAATACCAGCTTAATGGAATGAATATTGTTTTAGATGTGGACACCAGCACGGTGTTAACGGTCGATGAACTTACCTATAAACTTTTGGATGATTTTGAAAATCAGTCTAAAGAAGAAATAATTGAAAAATATGCCAATGACTATTCAGCCCATGAGATGACTGAATGTTTGGATGAAATAGAGGAGCTGAAGGAACAGGGGCTATTATTTACTGACGTTGCTTATACCAGAGAAAATTTTGGCAATGAAGATCTTATTAAAGCGGTGTGTCTCCATGTTGCTCATGATTGCAATCTTAAATGTGAATACTGTTTTGCAGCCCAGGGAGATTTTGATGGCGAAAAGATTTTGATGCCACTGGAAATCGGGAAAAAAGCCATTGATTTTATTATTCAACAATCAAAAGATCGACAAAACCTTGAACTTGATTTCTTTGGAGGAGAGCCTCTCATGAATCTCAATGTGGTTAAGGATTTGGTTTCCTATGGAAATGAAGCCGCCGCAAAAAACAACAAAATCTTTAAATATACCATGACCACCAATGGGGTATTACTCGATGCAGAAACCCGGGAATATTTAAATGAAATCATGGATAATATTGTATTAAGCCTGGATGGACGGAAATCCGTTAACGATCATATGCGAAAAACCTTAAATGATAAAGGCTCATACGATGTGATCATCGGCAACATTAAAGCCATGGCAGAAATGCGAGGGGATAAGGATCATTATATTCGAGGAACCTATACAAGTCATAATCTCGATTTTGGAAAGGACGTTCAGTTTTTTGCAGAAGAAGGGTTTACCAGTATTTCAGTTGAACCGGTGGTTGCTGAACCAAAACATGATTACGCCCTGACTGAGGATGACTTACCGGCTATTTTAAAAGAATATGATGATCTTGCTTTGACGTATTTAAAACGTCATGAAGACGGCTTTAATTATAATTTCTTTCATTTCAATGTTGATCTGGATCATGGTCCTTGTATATACAAACGGATTTCAGGCTGTGGTGCAGGTAAAGATTATGTGGCAGTGACGCCCGAAGGTGATATTTATCCCTGTCACCAATTTGTCGGTAAGGAAGAATTTAAAATGGGAGATGTATTTAAGGGTATTACCAATAAGAACATTAAAAATATTTTCGATGCCGGAAATCTTCTTGAAAAAGAAAAATGCAAAGACTGTTGGGTCAAATATTTTTGTGGCGGGGGTTGTCATGCCAATGCCTATAACTTCAATGGTACTATTATGGAACCCCATAATGTCAGCTGTGAAATCGAACGTCGTCGGGTTGAAAATGCCATTATGATTTCAATTATTGAAGAAAACTAGAAACAGGTTTAAGTTAAGACTGTCAGGATAGTTGATCGAACACGTGTTGGTTTATAAGCCAACACGTTTTTTATATCCAAGGGGCGATAGTACCCGCCGGCCGCGTAATGGAAAACCCAACGTTTATATTTTACCTCAACATTTGCGGGCAATTAATAATAGCCCCATCCATATGGTATTGTTTTGACATTGGTTGCAATCTATGGTAGATTAAGAGATATGATTTTCTGAAGTATTCATTATTAGAAACAATCTACTTTATTCTCACATTCTATTTAAGACATCTCATTATTACATTCAAAAGAATGAAAATATCCATGGAGGCAAGCATTGGACAAAAAAGCATTAGAAGATTCAACCGTTGTTGAATTACGTAAACAAGCAGAAACACTGGGAATTGAAAAAACCAGTCGTTTAAAAAAAAGTGAGCTCATTGAAGCCATTGCAGAAAAACAGACGGTGGAAAAACAAGAGACAGTATCATCCATGGGAGAAAAATCCTTGGGAAAACATTTAATACCACAACAAAACCATCAGAATCATTCCAATGGGTCCGGAAGTGAGAACGGGCGATCACCTTATTATAAGATAAAGGATTCTATGGAGAATGTTGTTGTTGTTGAAGGGATTCTTGAAGTGCTTCCTGGCGGATTTGGCTTTGTGAAAAATAAAGACATGACCTCTAATGAAGAGTCTGTTTATATTTCCGGGTCCCAAATTCAAAAATTCAAGTTGGAAACCGGCGATCGATTGAGTGGTAAGGTCCGCCCGCCTAAAACAGGAGAAAAATATTCGGCCATGCTTTTTCTCGAAAAGGTTAATGGCATAAAAACTGCGGATATTATTCAAAAAATAAACAGCATGCTTTATGTGGATGATAAAAAGGATCTTGAACGATTCAAAAGTTCCCAGGAAGGAATTCTGGATGTGAATCCGGATGGCTTTGGTTTTCTAAGAACCAACCATTACCTGTCCGGGGATAATGATATATATGTGGCCGCAAATCAGATTCGCCGGTTTAATCTTCGGACCGGAGACAAAATTGTGGGTAAGATCAAGTTGTCCAGCGAAACTGAAAAATTCGATGCGCTGCTTTATGTGGAAACGGTGAATGGCGATATTCCTGAAAAAATTGCCAATCGTCCCAGATTTGAACGATTAACCCCTATTTTCCCAGAAGAACGCATCACTTTGGAAACCACCCGGGATGTGATATCAACGCGAATGATTGATATTTTTTCGCCGGTGGGCAAAGGTCAGCGTGGTATGATTGTGGCACCGCCAAAAGCTGGGAAGACCATTCTACTTAAGGAAATTGCCAAAGGCATTACTGAGAATCATCCGGAGATTGAGCTTATTATTCTGTTAGTGGATGAACGCCCAGAAGAAGTCACAGACATGAAACGTTCAATAGATGCTGATATTGTCTATTCTACCTTTGACCAGCCTCCGGAAAACCATATTAAAGTAGCGGAAATTGTTCTGGAACGTGGTAAACGATTGGTTGAACAGGGCAAGGATGTGGTGATTCTTGTGGATAGTCTTACCCGTCTTACCCGAGGTAACAACTTGGTGGTTGCACCATCGGGACGAACTCTTTCAGGGGGGCTTGATCCGGAAGCACTCTATTTTCCAAAGAAATTTTTTGGTTCAGCGAGAAAGATTGAAGAGGGCGGCAGCCTGACTATTTTAGCAACCGCTTTGGTTGATACCGGAAGCCGAATGGATGATATGATCTTCGAAGAATTTAAAGGAACAGGCAATATGGAACTGCATCTTGAGCGAGAGTTGGCTGAGCGCCGCATCTATCCTGCCATTAACTTAAACCGCTCGGGAACGCGTCGGGAAGAAAAGCTTTTAACCGAGGAAGAGTTGAAAGTCAGCTTTGATATACGCAAACTATACAAAGGAACTACTGTTTCAGATCTGACGGATAAGATTATTTCTATTTTGGAACGGACAAAGGATAATAAAGAATTTTTGAAGAAATTTATTCATAAATATAATACACAAAATATTTGATTTTTTAAGAAATCTTTGGTATAATGTTTCAGTTAATAAAATAACAATGAAATATAAAATAAAGAAGAAGCGAGGTGAATTCGATGAAAGAAGGCATTCATCCTAATTACAACAAAGCTGTAGTAAAATGCGCATGTGGAAATACTTTTGAAACTGGTTCTGTTAAACCAGAACTAAAAGTGGAAATTTGTTCTGCTTGTCATCCATTTTTCACAGGTAAACAAAAACTTGTTGATACTGGTGGACGTGTTGATCGATTTAATAAGAGATTTGACAAAAGCGATTCAGCAGAATAATAACAAGCCGGTTCTGGTAACCGGCTTTTTTCTTGCGCGAAAGCAACAAGCCTAACAGGTGCCAGCCCTTCATTGGCAACTGCCTGGGAACCGCATTGAAAATCGATTGGCGTTTTTTGCGGTTATCGTTTAAAATGGATAATTGAGATAAAATAAATAATATAATAATTGAGGTAAGCCTATGGATGTCAGGGCACTTTTAGATTTAGGCAGATCGAGACTTCATCAAGTAAAAATTGAATATCCGGGGTTGGAAGCAGAAATACTATTAAGTCATATATTAAAATGTGATCGAATCACATTTTATGCTCATCCGGAGAAAATGGTGGATAAAGATCAGGAGATCGTCTATCTTAAGGCAGTTGAAAGACGGTGCCAAAATGAACCTATTGCCTATATTATAGGACAAAAGGAATTTATGGGGATGAATTTCATAGTCAACTCCAGTGTTTTAATTCCCAGACCGGATACTGAAACCATGGTTGAGTATCTGATCGAACGGCTTAAATCAGACTATCCAAAGGGTGCAAAAGTCTTTGACCTTTGTACCGGCAGTGGCGCCATTGGTATTGCAATAAAAAGTTTTTATCCCCAAGGCGACATCACCTTAGGTGATATTTCAAAGGATGCATTATCGGTAGCCACGGCCAATGGGAAACAATTAGTTAATGGTGAAATCACCTTAGTTCAAGGCGATTTGTTTGAGTCATTAACCGAGGATGAAAAATTTGACCTTATTGTGTCGAATCCGCCTTATATTAGAAAGGTGGATATGGAAACACTGGCACCTGATATCCTGAACTATGAGCCTCATTTGGCCCTCGACGGCGGTGTTTCAGGGCTGGATTTTTATGAATGCATTGTTACAAAAGCCAAGGATTACCTTTTGCCGGCTGGAATTCTAGCTCTGGAAATCGGGGATGATCAGGGAGATAGTGTTTTTGAACTCCTGGTAAACAATGGTTATGTCGCGGTAAAAAAGCACTATGATCTTTCAGGCCATGTCCGGTGTCTTGTGGGAGAACTCCCAGAAAAGTTGTGATAATCCATCATTATTCATAAATACAGATGACGGGCAAAGAAAATTGTGATAAAATAAGAAAATATTATAAGAATTGATTGAAAACAAACTCACCCGGAGGTAGAATATGGTATCAGCTAGTGATTTTAAGAAGGGTGTAACCTTTGAAATGGATGGTAATGTGTTTAGTATCATTGAATTTCAACATGTTAAACCAGGAAAAGGTGCAGCCTTTGTCCGAACCAAGATAAGAAATATTATTTCAGGGGCAGTGGTTGATAAAACATTCAATACCACAGAAAAATTTCCAAAAGTCCAGGTTGAAACCAGAGAAATGCAATATCTTTATGAAGATGGCGACTTATATTATTTTATGGATGGCGAAACTTTCGAACAAATACCACTAAACTTTGAACAGGTTGAAGAAGCATTAAAATATTTAAAAGAAAATGACACTGCAACCATTCGTTCTATAAAAGGCGTTGCGTTTTCAGTAGTCCCACCAACTTTTGTTGAATTGGAAATTGTTCAGACGGATCCAGGATTTAAAGGTGATACCGCTACAGGTGCCAATAAACCTGCAACCGTTGAAACAGGTGCTATTATCACTGTCCCTCTTTTTGTGGAACAGGGAAATGTCATCCGAATTGATACACGTACCGGTGAGTACATGGAAAGGGTATAAAAATGAAATTTATTAATGAAAAAGTATCGTACACCAAGGGCCTTATGGATGGTTTAGATTTAGACAAGAATTCAAATGAAGGCAAGGTTTTAGTTCAGGTTCTTGATATCCTTGAAGATATTGTTGATGCATTAGATGGTCTTACGGAAGCTCAGGAAGAGCTGGAAGCCTATGTTGAAATGGTTGATGATGATCTCACTGATTTAGAAGAATTCATTTTGGATGAAGATGATCTTTTAGAAGAAGATGACGATTTTGATGATGAAGAATATTTTGAAGTTGTTTGTCCAGAATGCGGTAATGTCTACATTACTGAGTTTGAGTCTTTTGAAAATGATGCTGTGATCTGTCCTGATTGTGGAACACCATTCCGCCTAGAAGAAGAAATTTCCTGCTGTGGAGAAGATGGTTGTGACTGCGGCCAGGAAGTATAATGATTTCAGGAATAATAAAATGAAAAAAGAACTGAAAAAATATCAGTCATCTGATATTTCTCATGAAATGATCTCCTCCATTGTAAGCTTAGCAGCCACTGGCGTTAACGGAGTTGAAGGTCTTTCAATGAAAATTACTGATGAAATTATGGATAAGCTGTCCCTTGCATCCACAATAAAGGGTGTTAAGGTGAGTCAGGAGCCTGAGGGTCTTATGATTGGGGTTTATTTAATTACCGAACCGAGAGTTGATATTGTTAGGGTTTCCCGGGAAGTGCAGACAAAAGTCAAAGCTTCGGTTGAATCCATGACAGGCTTACAAGTAACTTCGGTTAATATAAGAATTGAAGGTTCTGGTATTTAGGGGCTGTTTCAAAAGAATCACAAGACAGGGGCTGTTGCAAAATCAGAAAAAACCATGAATGGTTTTTTAAATCTGGCTAAGTGACCGTTTTTGCTGGTATCATTGTCATTTTTGAGCTTGGACTCCCTTTGGGTGTTCAACCCAAGGTTTATCAATTGATATTCAGCATGCGGACAGTTAATCAGAGTTTTGCGGCAGGCTCTTTTTGAAATTTTCAGATATATCATTTTTACGTGATTTGTTTGATCAATTTCAGCGAAGAAACCGGAAAAATAAAGGAGACCACATGAGTCGAAAAAAAGAAAGGGAAAGCGCCCTTAAGGGCGTGTTCCAGTTAGACTTTCATATTGAACCAGGGGATTTTAAAGAGAGCATTGATTATTTTCTAGAAGATAGTGAACTTGAACTTGGTTATGGAAAAACCCTGATTGACACTACTGAGGCCAATCTTACCGAGATTGACCGGATTTTAAATGACTATCTTAAAAGTACCTGGAAAATTGATCGCATCCCAAAAATTGAAAAATCAATTCTTCGATTGGCTATTTGTGAGCTGATGTTTATGGATGAAGTCATTCCCTATGAGGTCGTGATTAATGAGGCCATCGAACTCACGAAAAAGTATGGCGATGAAGATGGGAAAAATTATGTCAACGGTATTTTGAATAAAATTGTTAAGGATGGATTCAATGCGTGCCCTTAGTCTGGGAGTTGACACCAGTAATTACACGACCTCGGTGGCATTAGTCGACGAAAACGAAAATATAATTTACAATCAGGGCATTCTATTGGAAGTGAAGTCAGGAGAAAGAGGACTTCGTCAATCGGATGCTCTTTTTCAGCATGTTAATAATTTACCGGACCTGCTAAAGGATATACCCAGAGGCAGGGAAATCGACGTGATCTGTTTTTCAGAACGGCCCCGACCCTTACCTGATTCTTATATGCCCGTGTTCAGAGTGGGGAAATCCCTGGCTCAGTCTCTGGCAGGGGTTTTAGACTGTGAACTCCTGGCGGTCAGCCATCAGGAAAATCATATTCGTGCCGCACTTTATGGCAGTGGCTCTCCAGATCTTGAGGATGTGTTCTGTGGGGTTCATTTTTCAGGAGGAACCTCGGAAATTCTCTTAGTAAGGAAAGAAAAAATCGGGTTTAGCTGCGAGATTATAGCCCAAACCCTGGATCTCAATGCGGGTCAGCTCATTGACCGGATTGCACTTTTAATGGATTGTCCTTTTCCAGGAGGAATTGCTCTGGAAGCCCTGGCAGAAAAGGCCATGGTTAAAGATGCTGAAACAGAGTTTATTATTTCAGCTGCTATGGATGGCGTGAACTTTCATTTTTCCGGGCAGGAAAACCAGGCGAAAGAGTACATCAAAAAAGGTGTAGATCCCAGTGAAGTGGCTTATAGCCTGTTGAAATCCATTGCAAAAACCTTGTCGAAATCCATTCGTCGGCTTCATGAAAAGCAGAGATTTCAATCGGTTCTTTTTTCAGGTGGGGTGATGTCCAACCAGATCATTAAAACTATTTTATTAAAAGAGCTTAAGCAAACTGAAATCAACCTTTATTTCTCACCTGGGATATATGCCAGGGATAATGCCCTTGGCAATGCCCTGCTGGGAATGGACCATTTCAAAAAAATAGGAGGGGATTGTCATGGCAAATCCTAGAATTCTCAGCGTTTCCGAGGTTAATCAATTTCTTAAAACCTTGTTGGAAAGCAATAGCCTTTTAAAAAATCTGATGATTCAAGGGGAGCTATCCAATGTTAAACGGGCCGCCTCAGGTCATCTTTACTTTTCTTTAAAGGATACGGCCAGTAAGATTGATTGTGTGATGTTTAAAAATGCTGCCATGGGGATTAAATTTATTCCAAAAGAGGGAATGAAGGTAACCCTGCGAGGAAGCCTCGGGGTATATCCTCCCAGCGGACAATATCAGATTACGGTACGTTCCATGGAACCTCAGGGTCAGGGAGATCTCTATCAAGCCTACCTTGCCCTAAAGGATGAACTCTCAGAACTTGGCTATTTTGACCTGGATAGGAAGAAAAAATTGCCGAAAACGGTTAGTCGGGTTGGGCTCGTCACCTCTCCTACCGGTGCCGCGGTTCAGGATATGATTACTATTATCAAACGACGTAACCCGCTGATGGACATTGTTCTTTATCCCAGCCTTGTCCAGGGAGATGCGGCCGCTGATAATATTATCGCCGGGATTCGAGCATTTAATGATTTGAAATCCGTGGATGTCATTATTATTGGTCGTGGCGGCGGTTCCATCGAAGATCTTTGGGCCTTTAATGATAAAAATCTTGCCAAGGTTATTTTTGATTCAGAACTTCCCATTATTTCAGCGGTTGGTCATGAAATTGACTTTACCATTGCAGATTTTGTGGCAGATCTTCGAGCCCCAACCCCATCCGGTGCGGCTGAGTTGGTTGCTGAGGAAACCCTGGCCTTTATCAACCGCTTAGAGCAGGTGAAAAATCGTTTAATCCAATCCATGAATGGGCAGATTCGTAAAAACCGAGAGGCTTTGTTTCAGTTGAAAAAAGATTTGATGCGGTTTCGTCCTCGGGAACGGGTTGAAGAAATGCGTCTGAATCTGGATGTACTTCAGGAAAGGTTACTTCGTTCCATTAAGGGTATGATAAAAGAAAACCGGCAACAAATCAAACATCTTGAAGCAAGTCTTGAGACCGTTAATCCTGTGAATGTCCTTAATCGGGGCTATGTTCTTGTGACCGATAAAAATGGCATACCCATCGGAACTGTAAAGGGTTTAAGACTGGGCCAAGAGGTAAATCTACGTTTTAAAGACGGTGAGTCTTTAGTATGTATTGAATCCACAAAGGAGAATTAAAAATGGCAGTAAAAAAATTAAAAGCAAAAATAATTCGTTTGGAAACCATTGCTGAGATTCTTGAAGGAGAAAATCAGGAAATTGAAGCATCCATTAAATTGTTTGAAGAAGGAATGAAACTCATAAAAGAGTGCACAGGCGATTTGGATACTCTTGAAGGGAAAATTCTGGTTATGGTTGATGGAGAAGAAAAAGATTTTGAAGGGAGAACTATCTGATGTTCGAATTCGAATCAGTATTAAGAGAAAAAGTAAGTTTGATTAATGACAACCTGGAGAAAACATTTCAGGGAAATCTGGATACCCCAGAGGTGATTTTGGAATCCATGAAGTATAGTCTTTTTGCCGGCGGAAAACGTCTCAGGCCGATGCTGATGATTGAAACCTGCCGATCTCTTGATGGTGATGTTGAAACGGTTATGCCCCTGGCTTTAGCCATGGAAATGATCCACACCTATTCTCTGATTCATGATGATTTGCCGGCAATGGATAATGATGATTTCAGACGAGGCAAACCTACCAATCATAAGGTTTATGGTGATGCGACTGCAATTCTGGCGGGAGATGGACTTCTGAATTATGCCATGGAAATCATGCTTGAGGGAACCCTGGCACTTTCAGGTGAAATGTTGGATCGATATCTGGCAGCCATGAAAATCATTATGCGTGCTTCTGGAATTTCAGGTATGGTTGGGGGACAGGTCGCTGACATGCTCAGTGAAAATCGGGTGATTACCATGGATGAATTGAATTATATTCATTTGCATAAAACCGGAGCTCTTTTAGAAGCCAGTATTCATTGCGGCTGTATAATTGCCAATGCAGAACCTGCAACTCAGGGAAGATTAATTACCTATAGTAATCGCCTTGGGTTAGCCTTTCAAATTGTGGATGATATTCTTGATATTGAAGGCACTGCTAGTGAGCTTGGAAAGCCCATTGGCAGTGATGAAAAAAATCATAAATCGACGTTTGTGTCACTGTATGGACTGGAAGCCTCTAAAATTAAAGTGACAGAACTAAAAAATGAAGCTTTAGAAATACTTAAACCTATTGGTGAAAAATCGGAATTTCTTGAAAATTTAGCAGAGTATATTTGTGAGCGTCGAAAATAGTCTGGGACTTCTTGTTTTCAACAATAAATATGATATAATTAAATTTCAGGTGGTGCAGTATCCTAGTCGGCACTGTCGATCTTCAGGGCGGGCCTAAAAATCCGTCGAAGGGCATATCGATGAAGTCCCTTGTTTCTGCCTCTGACGCCCAGTTGGGGGTTAATTCAGGGGGTTAAGGTGGATGGGGCGATCCGCAACGGCATGCGGGCGTTGACCCTGCCTCCGTGGAGACCTGCATTTGCAGGAGTAACCTGTGAACGTGTTACCGCAAGGAGATACTGAAGCAGTGTAGCCTGCCTTGAGTGGCTTGGGTGGATGGATTGACAGTTTCGTGAGCTATTGGGCCCAATGCTTAGAAATATTGCTCTTCGAAACCCAAGCTGCAAAAGAGGCTAAGGATCGATTAGTGTTGCCGAGGAAAACTCCTAGGCTGTTCGAAAGAAGTATAATAGGGATTATGGTGTGCACTCAGTGGTAATTCAGTCTTGTATATGGCGACATTGCAAAATGCGTATAAAGGGAAACCGCTGGAACGGCGACGTTTCAGTCGTGCATTGGGAAATCCTGCTGGACCTAAGTCGCAAAGTTTACTTATTATACTGCCACCTGTATTAATAAAGTATTTAAGGAATTATGATGATTCATAGTTCCTTTTGTTGTATAATGATGTATAAATAATCATTGGCTGTAGGAGCATAGATGAAAACCAAATTATCAAAAAAAGCAATAAAAGAGAAGCGTCATCGACAGTGGGTTATTAATATTACCATTGCCACCTTTGTTCTGACCTTTTTCATCAGTTATATTTCAGATGTTATATTGTCCAATACACCTATTTTTGTTGCATTTATTATTTTACTGCTTATTATCAGTCTTGGGATCCTTGCGGATATCATTGGGATTGCGGTAACGGCGGTGGATATTCATCCGTTTAATGCCATGTCTTCTAAAAAAATAAAAGGCGCAAAAACATCGGTGGCACTGGTGAAAGATGCCACGCGAGTTTCGAATTTTTGCAATGATGTTGTTGGGGATATTTGCGGCATCGTCAGTGGGGTAACCAGTATTACCATTGTTTTGCAACTGGCGGCTCATTACCCACCCATCAATGTCGCGCTGATGACATTAGTTCTCAGCAGCGTGGTTGCCTGTATTACCGTTGGGGGAAAAGCTTTAGGAAAAGACATTGCCATGAAACACGGTACCGCCATTATTCATGGTTTGTCGGTAATCATTGCCAGTGTAAAAATAGCTGTCAGAGGCCGTGAATAAGAAAAATAGAAAATATAAGAAAAGAGGAAAATTTGAAAGAACGTTTAGATAAATTATTAGTTGCACAGGGACATTTTGATTCCCGGGAACGGGCAAAAAAAGCCATAATGGCTGGACTTATTCAAGTAAATGATCAAATAAAAGATAAAGCCGGTGATCTGGTTGATACCGAAGCCACAATTCTCGTTAAGGGTGGGGATATGCCCTATGCCAGTCGGGGTGGTTTAAAACTTGAAAAGGGATTAGTCGCTTTTCCAATGGTTGTCGCTGGGAAAACATTCATTGATGTCGGGTCTTCTACCGGAGGTTTCACGGATTGTCTGCTCCAAAATGGCGCAACCAAGGTTTATGCCGTGGATGTAGGTTATGGTCAGCTGGACTGGAAGCTTCGTAACGATGAACGGGTAGTTTCCATGGAGCGTACCAATTTTCGCCATCTTACCGGCAATGATATTCCGGAAATGGTGGATGGCACGGTAATGGATGTTTCATTTATATCCATCATCAAACTTTTTGATGCGATCCAAACCTTTATGAAGCCCGGAGCACAAGGCATTTGGCTCATTAAACCTCAATTTGAAGCCGGTCGGGATCGGATTGGCAAAAATGGTGTTGTTCGTGAAAAAAAGATCCATGCTGATGTCTTATTTCATGTGCTTACCGCCATTGAAAATCACGGATTTTCAGTGAAGGGTCTGGATTTTTCTCCGATTCAGGGACCGAAAGGGAATATTGAATTTCTCGTTTTTGTAGAAAATACTGAGTCTGATGAAAGCTATCCATGGACTGAAAAGATTGAAAATGTAGTCGCACTGGCCCATGAAAGCTGTCATAAAAAAAAGGAACCAAATGTTGAATAGGATGTGAATGCCAGTGAAAAATCAAATGAATGAGGTAGGGATTTTTCTGAATTTGGAAAAACCTGAAAGCAAGGGTCTAGGTAAAAATTGCATAGAATATTTATTGGCCCAAGGGTATAAGATTGCCTTGCTTGAAGGACAAATTCAATACGATCATGACTCAGTGCATTATTATGCAAAAGATGTCTTTTTTGGAAAACCTGATTGCATTCTTGTTCTTGGCGGAGATGGTACCATACTATCGGTTGCCCGTGAATGCTGCATTTATCGAGTCCCTCTTTTCGGAATTAATCTTGGAAAGCTTGGGTTTCTAACCGAAGGGGAAGCAGGTCATTATGAAGAAACACTGAAAAGTTTTACTCAGGGTGACTATTATATTGAAGAACGAATGATGCTGACTTGTACGATTAAAAAGACAAATCAAATCTCTCATGAATATGTGGCTTTAAATGATGTCCTGGTGAAAAGTCGGGGATTTCGGATGATGGATATTCAGGCCTATGCCAGTGGATCCACCATTGATACCATACGGGCAGACGGACTGATTATTTCAACCCCAACGGGATCCACAGGGTATTCATTGGCTGCAGGTGGACCAGTGGTTGCTCCTCGAACGGATGCCTTAATACTTAACCCTATTTGTCCCCATCGTCTCCATGACCGCTCCTATATTTTGCCTGGGGATGAAGTGATTACTTTGGAATTTGGAACACGGGAAAAGGAAATTGTGGTCATACTAGATGGCCAAACCATTATTTCGATTAAACCGGAGGATGAGGTTCGGGTTGAAAAATCAAACTATGTCACCCAATTAATTCGACTCAATGAAATGAGTTATTTTGATCGATTAAGAATTAAATTGTCCAATGATATTATTACTTAAATAAAATCGGAATAACTATGAGGAGAAGAGATGAAAGTTGCAAGACAAATAAAAATCATTGAAATCATTGAAAATAGCATTATTGAAACCCAGGAGGATCTTGCCCAGGCGTTAAAGGATAACGGTTTTACCGTGACCCAGGCGACAATCTCCAGAGATATTAAAGAATTAAAATTAATTAAGATCATCAGCAATGACGGTGTTCAGCACTATGCCCCCCTTAAGGATATTAGTGCCATTTATAATGAACGGGTTACGGCTGTTTTCAGAGAATCTGTTTTAACCGTGGATTTTGTCGAAAATAGTATTGTGTTAAGAACGTTGCCGGCAATGGCTCAGGCAGCTGCTTTAGCCATCGATGGTCTGGAGTGGAATGAAGTCGTGGGAACCATTGCCGGCGATGATACTATTTTTGTTTTAATCCGTAATCGTGATCTGGTTCCAGAAATCGTAGGTAAATTCAAAAAGCTGATGAAATAAGGGAGGTCCCAATGCTGAGAAATCTCGTTGTTAAAGACTATGCACTCATTGAAAATTTAAGCGTTGATTTTAGTCAAGGGCTTAATGTCATTACCGGGGAAACCGGGGCCGGAAAATCAATTGTCATTGATGCCCTGTCAATGGTGCTGGGAAACCGCGGAAACAAAAGCAATATTCGTCAAGGAGCCAATAAAATGATTGTTCAGGGACTCTTTGATATTACTGATCAACCGGATCTGCTTGAAAAATGCGAGGCATTTGGTGTTACCATTGAGGAAGGTCAATTAATTTTGACCCGAGAATTGGATGAGCACGGTCGTAATTTATGTCGAGCAAACGGTTTAATCATTACGGTGTCCCAGCTTAAGGTTTTGGGAGAAAGTTTAATGGACATTCATGGACAGCATGAACATCAATCGCTTTTTCAGCGGGATAACCATCGCCAGCTCCTGGATGCTTTTGGTGGCGAAACCAGCCGAAAATATCTGGATGAAACAGCGTTTTATGCACATAAACTTAAAACCCTTAAAAATCAAATTGATGATTTGGAAACAAATGAACGGGAATTGGAACGGGAAAAAGAAACCCTTCAGTTTGAAATGAATGAAATAGAAAAAGCACAGTTAGAAATTGGCGAGGATGAACGTCTTGAGGATGAAAAGCGAATTCTTGAGAATCGCGAACGTCTTTTTTCCAATATCAATGGCGCTTACGAACTGTTAAATGGTGAAAATCTAGGCCAAAACTCTATAATGGATGCTTTGGGACTGCTTCAGGAAAACTTTTCTGAAGTGACTAAAATCGATAGCAGTTTCAATTCAAAACTTGAGCAGCTTAATGGAGTATTCAGTGAATTGGAAGGACTGACCTTTGAAATTAGAAAGTATCTTGAAGATATGGAATTTAATCTTGGCGATTTAGACGAAATTGAAGGCCGTCTTGCTCTCATTAGTCGGATGAAGCGCAAGTATGGTAATGATATCGCGGAGATTTTGGCCTATGCTGCGGACACCAATGGCCGACTCATAACCCTGCTCAATCGTGATGAAAACCTGCAGTCCTATTATCGAGACTATCATGACAATGAAAAGAAATATATCAGTGCCGGAAAACATCTGCATCAATTGCGCTTAAAATCAGGCAAAGTGCTCAAAAGCGCTTTGGAAAACGAATTACGGGAGTTAGCCATGGAAAAAGTTCAGGTCGAAATATCTGTGGATTATGATCCGGAACGGATGACTGCCAAAGGCCAGGATGTGGTGGAGTTTTTAATCTCCGTTAATCCCGGGCAGCCCCCAAAACCGTTGGGAAAGATTGCTTCAGGTGGGGAAATATCCCGAATCATGCTGAGCATTAAGAGCATTTTTGGCAGTATGGATGCCATCGAAACCATGGTGTTTGATGAAATTGATACGGGAATCAGCGGCAGAACAGCGCAAGTGGTGGCAGAAAAAATTCAAGCCTTATCCGCAACCCCTCCCAAAGGTCGGCAAATAATCTGCATTACCCATTTGCCCCAAATCGCAGCCATGGCGGATCAACACTTTATGGTCGAAAAACATACGGGGGAATCTTCGGTAGATGTTTCTTTTGTGCCTTTGGATGAAAAGGGTAAAAAAGAGGAGCTAGCCAGAATGCTCGGAGGAGCCAAGGTAACCCAGAAAACCTGGGATCATGCCCAGGAAATGCTGGAATTAAGCCAAAAAATAAAAAAAGACAAAAAAAGAGCCTAAAAAGACAAAAAAAACCAAAAAAGTGAAAGAGAACAAAATATTGCCTTAACAATTTAAGGTTTATTGGTTAAAATAAAGATTGTTAATAATTTAATTAAGTAAAGGAGAACATTTTGGAAAGAAAAGTGCCCATTGGGCTATCAAACAAACATATTCATTTATCACAGTCAGATTTAGAGGTTTTATTTGGAAAAGATCATGCATTAACATTAAAGAAAGAGTTATCTCAACCAGGCCAATACGCTTCGGAAGAAAAAGTAGATGTTGTTGGACCTAAGGGAACCATAAAAGGTATTCGTATTCTAGGACCTGTACGTCCTGAAACTCAGGTTGAAGTTTCCATTGGTGATGGTTTTAGTTTAGGCATTAAAGCACCCATAAGAAATTCAGGAGACACCGCTAATACACCAGGGGTTAAACTTGTAGGACCAGCAGGAGAAGTTGAAATTGATAAGGGTGCCATTGTTGCCGCCCGTCATATTCATATGAGTCCTGAAGAAGGCAAAACATATAACTTAAAAGACCAGGATGTGGTTTCTGTAAAACTGGACGGACCACGTGGTTTAACGTTTGACAATGTTTTAGTACGTGTTCATCCAGACTTTAGATTAGATATGCATATAGATGTTGAAGAAGGAAATTCCGCTGGCGCTAAAAACGGCCAAATGGCAACCATTCTTTAATTATGCCAACACCAAACCCGATTGCTTTTTCCATATTTGGCCTTGATGTAAGGTGGTACGGAATTCTCATTGCCAGTGCACTGCTCATTGGATTATTCATTAGTATTAAAAGAGCTCCAAAATATGGAATTGACCCAGACATAGTACTTGATTTCTTTCTTTTCATGACACCGGCAGTGATTATTGGAGCGCGACTTTACTACGTNATTTTCAACTTTGAGTATTTTGNGGCCAATCCATCGGAAATAATCGCNACTTGGCATGGCGGTCTTGCCATTCATGGTGGTATTATAGCCGGGGTTATTGTCGCATATATTCTTTGTCGGGTTAAAAAAATCAATTTTATGAGCTTTGTGGATATGGCGATTCCAGGATTGCCTTTGGGACAAGCCATTGGGCGATGGGGGAATTATTTCAATCAGGAAGCCCATGGCACTCAGACAAATTTACCCTGGGCTATTACCGTTAATGATGCCGTTCTGGGAATGATCAAGGTCCATCCGACCTTCCTGTATGAGTCCATCTGGGATTTAATGATCTTCGGGTTTCTCTTTTTCTATGAAAGTAAAATAAAAAAGGTCAATGGCGAATTGTTTTTCGTTTATCTTGGGCTATACTCCATTGGTCGATTTTTCATCGAAGGATTAAGAACCGACAGTCTGATGTTTTTAGGACTGCGAACTGCCCAAATGGTCAGTTTAGCTTTGGTGATCATCGGTTTTGGAGGATTGCTGCTTTTAAGAAAAAATCCGGATCTATTTAAAAGCGAACCGTGGAAAAAATAAAAGAAGCAAAAAGAGACTGTCTTTTCTGAGACAGCCTCTTTTTTTATACAAAAAAATTAGTGTGACTTCAGCATACCACGATATTGGATAGCTTCTGAGAGATGATTGATATTAATATCCATAGCATTGTCCAAATCGGCAATGGTCCGAGCCAGCTTAAGAATCCGATGATAGCCTCGGGCACTGAGATTCATTTTCGTATAAACTTTTTCCATTAACTTTTGCTCAGAGTTTCCCAGTACACAAAATACTTCCATGAGTTTGGGAGTTAACTGGGCATTGTAATAGATGTCCAAATGTTCGTATCGTTTATTTTGAATTTCTCTGGCGGCATCAACCCGCTTCTTAATGATCTGGGAGGAATCTCCCTTGGGATTGCTTTGCAGTTCATCATAGGTGGTCGGGGGAACATTAACAAAAATATCCAAACGATCCATGAGCGGACCGGAAATTTTCCCCTGATAATTTTTAATTTGCTGAGGGGTACAAATACACTCATGGGTCGGGTCTGTTAAATATCCGCAGCCACAGGGATTCATGGAGGTGATCAGGGTAAAGCTGGCAGGAAAGGTAAGTGATGCATTGACTCTCGAAATGCAGACTTCCTGGTCTTCAATAGGTTGGCGTAAAACTTCAAGTGCTGATTTTTGAAATTCCGGCAGTTCATCTAAAAAAAGAACCCCCAAATGGGCCAGGGATACTTCCCCTGGTTTAGGAATACGCCCACCACCGACTAAAGCAGTTTTGGAAATAGTATGATGGGGTGCGCGAAAAGGGCGTTCACACATAATGGCGTTATCCTTGAGTAAACCGGAAATACTGTGAATTTTAGTGATTTCCAGAGCTTCATCCAAAGTGAGATCTGGAAGGATTGATGAAAAACCTTTGGCCAACATCGTTTTTCCGGAACCGGGGGGTCCCGACATAAGCAAATTGTGACTGCCGGCTGCGGCAATTTCCAAAGCTCGTTTCGCTTGATCCTGGCCGCGGATATCAGAAAAATCAATGCCGTCACTGGTGATTTTTGGGGTGAGCAAGCTTTTCAAATCAATGACAAAGGGTTCCAGGACTAATTCCCCATTAATGAGTGAAACGGCTTCGCAAAGATCCCTTAATGGAAAAATATCCAAACCCTGAACAACCGCTGCCTCAAAACGATTAGCATAGGGAACCAGTATTTTTGTGATCCCTGCCTTTTTCGCTTCTAAAACCATGGGCAGAATTCCATTAACACTTCTGATCTCCCCGCTAAGCGAAAGTTCACCAATCACAAGGTAATCTTCAGGTTGACCTAAGGTCAGTTGATTTGAGGAGACTAGGATTCCCAGAGCAATGGCCAGGTCAAAGGCCGGGCCTTCTTTTTTTAAGTCGGCAGGGGCCAGATTAATGGTAATGCGTTCCATCGGGTACTGGAAACCGTTGTTTTTAATGGCCGCAAAAACCCGATCTTTGGATTCCTTAATACCAGTATCTGGAAGACCGACTAAAGCATAGGATGGTAAGCCTCGGGAAACATCGATTTCAACAGTGACGATGACACCATTGACTCCCATTAACCCGGAACTTTTAATCTGTGATAGCATGGCACTTTACCTCTTCTTTCATGAATCATATTATACAGGAAAGAATGAGAAAAATATAGAGTAATAATTTAAGGATTGTGATATGATCAAAGGGATAGAAAGGAGGTTCAGATGGAAAAAAATAAACGAGGCATATTATATGTGCTGATTGCCATGGTTTTATTCAGTACCGGAGGGCTTTTTATTAAACTTATTGGTGCCAATGCGGCTACCATTACCTTTGGTCGGGCAATGTTTGCAGGGCTTATTTTTTTGCCTTTTATTCAATGGAGAAAAATTAAAATTAACAGGTCGTATTTTTTTCTGGTTATTGTTTATTGTTATTTATGCATTATCTTTGTATTAACCACTAAGATAACCACCGCTGCCAATGCGATTATTTTACAATGTACGGCTCCTTTGTGGTTGTACCTTTTTTATGTTATAAAGGGCAAGAAAATCACATCCCGAGAGTTGGTTCCTCGGATTTTCATTCTATTTGGGATTGTGGCAATTCTCAGTGAATCCAGCGGAGGGAATCTTTGGGGTAATTGTTTAGCACTGACAAATGGCATCGCCTATGCCATGGTTCAATATTTCATGGAAAAGGATTATAATATATCGGATACATCAGTGATTGGGCTTAATAATATTTTTTTATGTCTGGTGATTTTTGTCTTGATGCCGAAAAGTCTGGACTTTTCAGGACTATCCTTAGCGGGATGGCTCGGACTCATTTTTCTGGGAGTTTTTCAAATCGGAATTTCCTATCTTTTCTTTTTCAAGGGCGTTAAGTTGATTTCAGCCCTGAGGGCATCAATGATTTCGTTACTTGAACCCATGCTAAATCCCATCCTTGTTTTTATTTTTGTTGGAGAGATGCCATCAAACTATGCGTTAATCGGATTTGCACTCATATTATTTGGGATTGGTTTAACGATAATGCCAATTAAATCAGTTGACCGCCTAAAAGAATATTAATTTAAATAAGTGTAAATAAAAAAACAGTGCCATGCAAAATCCTGCGCGGCACTGTTTTTTTGTTTTAAGAAAATCTTAACTTATCATCGTCAATTACTGAGGTTGAGGCGATTCTGCTTGTTTTGGTTTAATGAACAGGTAAGCTAATGCGGCAACTGCGAAAACTGTCATTGAGATATAGAAAGGGAATTTGATAACGCCAGTCATACCCATGATTCCTGCAAGAAATGCGAAGAAATATGCTGAACAGAATCCACCGACATTCATGGAGGCCATAACAATTCCGGAAGCGGTTGCCATTTGACTTCCATGAACAATTGCACCCAAATCCATGAAAATAGTTGGCAGAATGAAAGAGAACCCAAGACCGGCAAGAGTCGTGCCGAGATACATAAATACGATGGTATTACCAAGTCCGATACTCATCATGGCAAGTGCCAGAAGTCCAAGACCTACAGCTAGGGTATTTTTCTTGAAAATACCGAAAACTTTGGCAAAGATTAATCCAGCTGCCATCCCACCGATGGTGAACATGGTTAAGACCAATGCAGCTTCTGGAGCTCCACCAATACCGGTTACAGCAATAATGGTGGACATACTGACCAACATGGGGTAGATAAGGACCATCATAAAGAAAATAGCAAATGCAAATCCGAAAACGGAACCCGGTAATTTTGGCTTCGTTTCACCGGCGGGTTGAGCAGGTGCTTTTGCGGGTTCAGGTAAAAACAGGATCAGGATAAATGTGACGATTCCAAGACCATGTACGAGGAAAGCGAATTCCCAGGAACTGGCAGCGGCTAAACCACCCAATAATTGGAAAAGGATACCGCCGATATTTGCGACAACACCACTGAGACCCATCATTTTAGCTCGTTCTTCGCCATCAAAGAAGGAAATGATTAATGCCGCACCAAGTGGGGTTACAATCCCAAGACCGATACCAAAGACGGCACGAACTGCCAGGATTGCACCAAAAGACGAAGTGACCATGAAATAGGGAGCCACGCCACCGCCGATAAAGAGAACCATCCCGATGATTAACAGGGTTTTGTATTTAACCACTGATCCGGCAAGTCGACCGGCGACAAGGGTTGCCGGTACGGATACCAGTACAGCCAAAGTGGAAACGAGCAACAGGGTTGTAAACGGAACGGCAGGGAATGCGGCAGCGATATTAGCAATTGCCGGTGTGATTGTCCCAATTCCCATTTGAACAAAGAAAACAGATAAAACAGCAATTTTTAGAAACGTTTTATTTTTCATGATTACCTCCAAATTATTTTTTTGTTTTTTTAGTCAAGCCTTTTAAATTGTTGGAACAGGGGATTTTTGTCAATTCCAAAGATGGGTTTCCATTTGGTGTACAATTCGATTTATTCCTTCAAAACATTCATTAACTTTTGTTTGATAGGCTTTTTCATATTAGCGAAAAGATAAAGTCCAGTGTTGCGTGTAGTTTTCAAGTTTTTTAATTTTTAAAGAATCACCATATTCAAACAAAAGTGCTGTCTATACTATATTGATAACAGTCATTGATCACCCCTTCTTTTTATATAGTTAAAGCCCTATGAATCATAAGTAGCATGTTTTAGGACTCTAATTGCTTAAAGTGGTTAAAGTGAAATATAAGAGCATATCTTCAACGAGACCGAAGGATTCTTTTACATCTTCTTCAGCTCCTGGATCAATGTCATATTTTTTTAAAACGTTTTCATTTAATAAGAAGTATTCACTATATATTTTGTTTTTTTCCTTAATATCATTGTATGCACTCATTGACATCCTCCTAATATTTTCCATATTCTTTAACACAATCAACCAAATAACCAAAATTATCCCAATTAACTTGTTTCGCTCTTAGAATCGATTTATCAAAATCAAAAATATACTGTCCGCCGGGTGCCATAACATCTAATAATTCCTTAGCTTTTGCAGTAACCTCTTCTTTTGATCCTCGTTTGAGTAAATCTACAGGATACATGCCCTGGATGATATGTTTTTTTCCAACTTTTTCTTTGATTATTTTAGGGTCGCCATATTCAAACATAATATGACACAGTGGGGGCAATTCATCAAAACAATCGATTAATTGCATCCAGTTTTCTTCTGCAAAAATAAGAATCCCAAATCCGGCATTGTAAACATCCCAAATGGTTTCTTTAAAGGTTGGCCACCAATATTTTTGAAAATCTTTTGGTCGCATATAGGTTGCCATATGAAGTGCAAAGAAGACACGATTACCTTCACGGGTAGGCTCAGCCCCAGCAGTGGATGCTAATGCTCCTCTGACCATGAGTGGTTTTAGCGTTTCAACAGCCTGAAGTACTTTATTCGGATAACGTCTTATATCCGTAAGGGCTCCGGTAAAAGATCTGAAATAATCAGCCAAATAATCAAAGGGAGCTCGGGAAATGGCTGTGATTATGGGGGTTGTTGATTTATTGTATTTTATTGACATTTCATAATTTGCCATGAACATTTTCATTCCCACTTCTTTTTCCAGAAGCATTGCTTTTAATAATGCAAAAGCATTGTTTGGCCATGGTTCCGCGAATTCTGTAAAAGCTCTGGGCATTTGTTTATCCCACATGTATTTTAGCGGATCGGCTATAAGTTCATCATACTCTGTTGCTTCCATAATATGTACGTTTGGATGTTGCATAAATCCATCAGCGCCCATAACATTAGTTCTGCTGCCAATTGCTTTTGTGACATAAGGCATTGCGGGCCAAGTTCCTATGAGAGTATCGGTGTCATATTTTGCATTTAACTGTTCTGCTGCTTCCAAGACTTTGGTATACCCATATTGTGCGGTTCTTAAATCAAAACCTGCAAGTTCTAAAGCTGCACATGCGTTAACACCGCATGATTCGGGAACTCGAGCCGGCATTTTTCCCGCTAATACATCTGTAAATAACTGACTCCTAAATCCACTGTTTTGCATAGTTCCTCCATTCGTTTCATTCATATTTTTTAAACACTAAAAAGAAATAGAAAGGTGAGATTTAATTAAAAAACATATTACCCTAAATATTGATTGGAGTCAATATTAGTTACATTTAAATCTTGAGTTGATAATAGCATGTTAAATAAAGTTTGTCCAGATATTTTTATAAAAAATAGAAAATTACGATAATATATGATAATATCTTGAAATATAACCGTTAAAAGTTGAATTAATAAATAATTTACTATAAAAATCATGTAATCGATCTATTGATTTTATCTATAAATTAATTTAGTTATGTTTAAATATATATGTTGCAATTAGGAAACAGGTGATGGAATAAAAAAATAAAACAGTGTTTTGCCGAGGCAAAACACTGTTTTATCGGAGAAAGCTATACTAATGATGGATGATTCTAGAAAGGATTAATGAATAACAAAATTTTTATCCATGCGAACTTCAATTTTCTTTTCGATTTCAAGTGATTCTTCAATTACGATTGCAATAATTTGCTGATCCAATCCCATGCTTGTCAGCAATAGATGAATGCTGGCATTCACAAACTCGGTTGAGGAGCAATCAATAAGACCGCCATCATAGGCCAGATTAGCACCTTGAGAGGAACCCATATTAGAATAGGTGATAAAAGCAATTTCAAATTCACTATAGTTCAGGTCACAGCTTTTCGCTAGTTTACCCCAAAAATCGGTCATAACGCTGTGTTCTTTATAGATGACATTCTCAGCCAGTAAATCATAATAGAAGCGACTGAAATTTTTGTTCATTCGTGTATTATAATTAAGAACGCGCATTTCAACGGCCGTTTGTAACAGGAGGGTAGTTTCAATATTTGCCGCAGCTAATTTTTCTGTTACCAATGCTTTAAAAGAGGACATGATTTCATTGTAAAGCATAATACCTAAACCGCCTTTTGAGCCGAAATAATAGTTGATCAGGCCCACATTAGCACCTGAAGCTTTGGCGATTTGAAGGCAGGTAGTACTAGTATATCCATTTTCATAAAACAAGCCTTTGGCAGCATCATATATTTTTTCTTTTGTTTCTTTTCCAACTTTATATTTTCCCATTGTTTCAACTTTCTATTTATATCATATTTATATTTTAATGTTAAACTTAATAATAGAAGATTAAGTAAAATTGCATTTAAAGCTTATCATGTTTTAATAAAAAAAACAAGATAGGGATCATAAAAAATTTACATTGACATAAGTATTGTGAAATGCTAATATATCTAGTAAATTAGTAATTAAGTAATTTACAAACATATGGAGGTAGAGCAATGAAAATTCCAACAACATTAAAACACAAACCGGTAATTGTTTCCGAAGATTATGACAAAATAGATGGCAGAGATACAAACTCGGATGCAAAGGGCTTGTCGGTAGGTTTAGCTCAATGGAACGATCGAGGTAAGGTTGAAGTGTCTGCAAAAATATGGCGCTATACCGGGGAGAAGTGGTCAAGACAATCTGAGGAAATGCCTTTGCATCGTGTCATTGATTTGGCGATCTTTGTATGCAGAACAAAGCAGTATTTTAGAGAAGCTTACCGATACGACAAACTGTATGATGAAACTCAGCCGGAAATTGATCGGATTGCCTTACAGGGTGGTGCCATGAATGTATCAGTGTGCACGGATAATCAAATGATTGATGAGGATATAAAGTTAGTTCAGCAGGCCCTGGCAATGGATGATGAATTAATGGGTGAACGTTTATCCCGCTTGGCTGAGATTCTAAGAGAAATGGGATACTAATGAAAACGGATCAAAAAAGAAAGTGTTGACTTATTTGCTCAGTAAATGAATTTTTGGGTTCAACGTCATGAAAAAAAGACCATTATTTATCGTTGTATGTTCCAAGATCGGACAGGCCTTGCCTGTCTGCCATGAGGCTTACAATTAATATAATAATGGTTTTTTTCACTTGGCAAAATCTGCTGTTTTTTAGTGTTGAGTTAACCATTCCCGGTTTATGGCAATGGCTTTTATGACTTGTTTCTCGGCCGGTCCTCCAATAATATTACGCTGATTGACGCAGACGTTCAGATCAATGGCATGGTAAATGGTGTCATCAAATATGGGAGAAATGGTTTTATATTCTTCTAAGCTCAGATCATCCAGACTTTTCTTTTGATCCAAGGCGTAGAAAACCAGTTTTCCAATGATTTCATGGGCATCTCTAAAGGCTACCCCATGCTTTACCAGCCAATCCGCGGCGTCTGTGGCATTTGAAAACCCACCGGCTGCGGCTTTTTTCATAACGGTTTTATTCACCGTCATGGTTTTCACCATTTTTGCAAAGGTTGTAGCACAAATACTAATGGTATCGTAGGCATCAAAAACAGGTTCTTTATCTTCCTGCATATCTTTATTATAGGCCAGAGGAATCCCTTTCATGGTGGTGAGGAGGCCTAAAAGATCACCATAAACCCGACCTGTTTTGCCACGAACCAATTCAGCGATGTCCGGATTCTTCTTTTGGGGCATAATGCTGCTGCCGGTACTGAATGCATCATCCAGAGTAATAAAATTAAACTCGCTGCTGCACCAAAGAATAATTTCTTCGGAAAAGCGGCTGAGATGCATCATAAAAACAGAAGCGGCTTCTAGAAAATCAATACAGAAATCTCGGTCAGAAACGCCGTCCAAACTGTTAAGAGAAACAGCTGAAAATCCCAGTTCTTTTGCCACGGATTCGCGATCCAGCGGATAGGTGGTGGTGGCAAGAGCACCAGATCCCAAGGGAAGGGTATCACTCATATGAAAGACCTGATCCATTCGGATGATGTCCCGTTTAAACATTTCCACATAGGCCATGAGGTGATGACTCAATGTAATAGGCTGTGCCCGTTGGAGATGGGTATAACCAGGCATAATCGTATTGGTATGTTCCACGGCTATGTCCAGAAGGGTTGTGATTAGATCACAGATCAGGGTCTTTGTTTCTAGAGAAATATCTTTCATATAGAGACGCATGTCGGTTGCAACCTGGTCGTTTCGGCTGCGCCCGGTGTGCAGCTTTTTACCAACTTCTCCAATGCGCTCAGTGAGAATGGCTTCCACATTCATATGAATATCTTCCATAGCAACGGAAAATTCAATTTTCCCGGCATCAATATCTTCTAAGATATCCAGAAGAGTTGCAATAATAATTTCAGATTCTTTTGGATCAATGATATTTTGTTTGCCCAACATACGGGCATGTGCAATGCTTCCAAAAATATCCTGTTTGTATAAACGTTGATCGAAAGAAATAGACGAATTAAAATCATCGGTTAAAAGGTCGGTTTTTTTAGAAAACCGACCTCCCCACATTTTTTTCATCAGTGATTACTCTCCTTTTTCTTCGCGGCTCATTCGCATTAACGCACGAACCTTCAGCGGTAAACCGAAGAGATGGATAAATCCTTCAGCATCCTTATGATCATAGAGATCTCCGGTGGTGAAGCTGGCAATTTCAGCATTGTATAATGAATAGGGAGATTCCACACCGGTGAGAATCATATTCCCTTTATAGAGTTTGACTTGCACATTTCCGGTAACCGTTTTTTGGGTTTCGTCAACAAAAGCGGTGAGTGCTTCCCGAAGTGGGGTATACCATTCGCCGTTATAAGCAAGTTCAGCAAATTTTACAGCTGCCTGTTGTTTAAAACCATAGGTTTGTCGATCGAGACACATGTGTTCCAATTCTTCATGGGCTTTATAAAGGATGGAACCACCAGGAGTTTCATAGATTCCACGTGATTTCATGCCAACGATGCGATTTTCAATTAAATCAACTACGCCGACACCATGTCGTCCGCCGATGATGTTAAGCTGAGTCAATAATTCACGGCCAGTCATTGCCACACCATTAAGCTTGGTAGGAATGCCTTGAACAAATTCTAAACCAACAATTTCTGCTTCATCGGGAGTTTCTTCAATGGGAGTGGTCATCTGCAATAATTTTTTATATTGCGGCGCTAGGGATGGATCTTCCAATTCAAGACCTTCGTGGCTCATGTGTAAAATGTTTTTGTCTCGGCTGTAGCTGTTACTAATGGTCATTGGAACTTTAATATCGTGAAGGATGCAGTAGTCCATGGCATCTTCTCTTGATTTAATATCCCAGATTCGCCAAGGGGCAATAATTTTCATCTGAGGTGCCAGGGCCCCAATGGTTAATTCAAAACGAACTTGGTCATTTCCTTTACCGGTAGCCCCGTGACAAATGGCTTCAGCACCTTCCATTTCTGCATATTTCACAAGAACCTTGGCGATTAATGGACGTGCCAGAGAGGTTCCCAGCAAATATTTTTTTTCATAAATAGCATCAGCCTTTAGGGCTGGCCAACAAAAGTCTTCAATGAATTCGTCGGTAACATCTTCAATATATAATTTACTGGCACCGGAAGCAAGAGCTCTTTCTTCAAGACCTTCCAGTTCGTTTCCCTGGCCGACGTCTACACAAACAGCGATGACTTCATAATCGTAGGTGTTTTTTAACCATGGAATAATAGTGGTGGTATCTAATCCACCAGAATAGGCAAGAATTACTTTTTTCTTCAATTTTATATCCTCCTGAAAATGATTAATTATTATTGTTTTAATTTTTATTACATGAATTATTATACAATCAAATAGTGCTAAAAGCAAGTATAAAAAGAATAATAATTATAATATGTTATAATTATACATAAATAATGCTTGAATATTCACTCAAAGTCTTGTATAATACATAAATAAATTAATTTTTGAATATTGATAAATTTTACAAACTGACAGACATCAATCGAATAATTTGGTAGAATGGAACCAACGAAACAAATTTCTTCGAATTAAAGTCAGGGAAGGAAACAAAATGATTAAAGCATCAATTATCGGTGGAACAGGTTATGCAGGACAAGAACTCATTCGAATTTTAATGAGACATCCTGGCGTTGAGGTTGTTACAGTGGGGTCTCGAAGTTTTGCAGGCCAGAAATTCAGTGATATTTATAGGAATTATGAAGGTTTAACGGATCTTCTTTGTGAGGCATCCAATATTCAGGAAATGGCAGAAAAATCCGATGTGGTCTTTCTTGCGTTACCTCATGGACTTGCGTCAAAAATGATTACTGAGGAAATCTTGAAAAAAACCAAAATCATAGATCTGGGCGCTGATTTCCGGCTGAAGGATGCTTTAATCTATGAACAATGGTATAATATAGAACATTATAATAAACCATTATTAGACGAAGCTGTCTATGGACTATGTGAATTACATCGAAATGAAATAAAAAAGGCTCGTTTAATTTCGAATCCAGGGTGTTATACAACTTGTAGCATTCTTAGCCTTGCTCCTCTAATAAAAAATAAGTTAATTGACGAAAACAGTATTATTATCGATGCGAAATCAGGGGTCACCGGAGCTGGGCGGGGAACGGTGTTGGATGTTATGTATTCGGAATGTAATGAATCTGTTAAAGCCTATAAAATCGGGGAACATCGTCACACTCCGGAAATCGAACAAGAATTGAATTTATTTAATGGTGGGGATTTCAAACTGTTATTTACGCCACACCTTGTTCCCATGAATCGTGGAATTCTTGCCTTGTGCTATGCCAACCTAAAGGTAACCATATCACTGGAAGAGCTGAAGCAACTGTATAAAGACTTTTATAAGGATGAATACTTTGTCCGTTTAACCGGCGATAAATTGCCGGAAACCCGTTGGGTTAAAGGATCGAATTTTTGTGACATTGGATTAAAAATTGATCCTCGCACCAATCGTGTGATTGTGGTAGGTGCCATAGATAACCTTATTAAAGGTGCTGCAGGACAGGCCGTTCAAAATATGAATATTAGTTTTGATTTAGATGAAAAAACTGGAATCGACTTTATTACCGATTTCCCTATATAAACAGGAGAAATAAAATGAAAATAATTAAAAATGGTTGTGTAACAACCCCAATCGGATTTAAAGCAGGAGGCTATGCCTGTGGGATTAAAAAGGAAGGACTTGATCTGGGCATGATCTATTCCGAAGTTCCTTCAGACACCGCCATTATGGCCACCACCAATATTGTGAAAGCGGCACCGATTGTCTGGTGTAAGAATGTTATGATAAACCATATGAAACAGGCAGTCATTGTTAATAGTGGCAATGCAAATGCTTGCACAGGCGAACAGGGCATGAATAACGTTTTATCAACAGTAAAAAAAGTGGGAGAGACCCTCGGCATTGATCCGGAGAGTGTCTTAGTGGCATCCACTGGGGTTATTGGGGTAGCTCTTCCGGTTGAAAATATTCTTTCAGGTGTTAAAGCCCTGGTATCGAATTTGGGATATTCAGAAGAAAATGGATTGTCGGCGGCCCAAGCCATTCTTACAACGGATACTGTGATAAAAACCATTGCAGTTGAAATAGAAATTCAAGGAGTCAAGGTGAAAATTGGGGGCATGGCAAAGGGTTCAGGGATGATCCATCCCAACATGGCCACCATGCTTTCTTTTGTAACCACCGATGCAGCGATTAAGGCAGATGTGCTTCAAAACCTTTTGGAAGAAACAACCCTTGATAGCTATAATATGATTTCTGTGGATGGTGATACCAGTACCAACGACATGGTGACTGTTTTAGCCAATGGGATGGCAGGGAATATAACGCTCACCAAGAAAACCCCGGATTTTGAAATCTTTAAGGAAGCCTTTGACTATGTTCATAAAACCTTAGCAAAAAAAATCATTCGTGATGGTGAAGGTGCCACAAAATTTATGGAAGTCAAGGTTCGCGGTGCAAAAACTAAGGATGATGCAAGAACCCTGGCAAAATCAGTAGTAACGTCAAGTTTGGTAAAAACCGCAATGTTTGGTGAGGATGCCAACTGGGGGCGGGTTCTTTGTGCCCTGGGTTACTCGGGTGCACCCTTTGATCCCCAAAAAGTTTCTTTGGTATTTTCCAGCCAGGCGGGGATGATCACCTTATTAAATGATGGGGTTCCCATTACCTTCGATGAAGATGAAGCAAAAAAAGTATTGTCGGAAACAGACATTACCATGACGGTGGAATTGCAGGAAGGCGATGAAAAAGCTGTTGCCTGGGGTTGTGATTTGTCCTATGATTATGTTAAGATCAACGGCGATTATCGAAGCTGAAAATTGCCCTGACATACGCTGAACGTCATTAGAGGAAGATTCTTCTTTGACAGTCGTATTAATATGCGGCCTTATGGAAAATGATTCTGGGCCTTCTTCAGCAGAAGTTAGAACAATTTTGAGAAGGTAACTTATGAATAAAAAGAAAGAAGTATTAAATGGAAAAATATATTGAAAAGGCGAAGATTCTTATAGAAGCTTTGCCTTATATTCAACAATTTAAAAAGAAAACCATGGTTATCAAGTATGGCGGCAGCTTTATGTATGACGAGGCGATTAAACAATCCGTGATGGATGATATTTCTCTCATGCGTTTGGTTGGTATACGCGTGATCATTGTCCATGGCGGAGGAAAGGACATTTCGGGTCTCCTCAATGATCTTGATATTCAAACCGAGTTTGTGGAAGGTTTACGTATTACCAATGAAAAAGTAGTGGAAGTCGCCGAAATGGTTTTATCAGGAAAAATCAATAAAGAAATCGTTCAGCTTCTTCAAAATCGGGAAATTAATTCCGTAGGACTTTCAGGTAAAGATGGCGGGATGATTAAGGTTAAGAAGAAATTTGTTAAAGATCTCGACATTGGATTTGTTGGGGAAATTATTCGGGTGGACAGTAAAATTTTAACCACTTTACTAAAGGAAGATTATTTACCGGTTATCGCTCCAATTGGTACCGATAAAACTGGTCAAAGTTATAATATCAATGCGGATCATGTGGCTTCTGCCATTGCAAAAACCCTTAAAGCCGAAAAACTAATTTATTTAACAGATACGGATGGTGTGTATATGGATCCGGATAATACTGATTCTATTATTCGTCGTCTTTTTGCAGAAAATGTACCGAAGCTCATTGAAGAAGGTATTATATCCGGTGGAATGATCCCTAAGGTTCAAAACAGTGTAGACGCCTTAAATCAAGGGGTTAATTCAGTACATATTTTAGACGGCAAGGTGGAACACTCATTACTCTTAGAACTTTTCACAGCAGCTGGGGTTGGTACCATGATTCGTCGTTCAATTCTATAGGAGGATTATAATGGACTTAATAACACGTGGAAATAATGTGATCATGGAAACCTACAAGCGTTTTCCTCTGATTTTTGAAAAAGGAAAGGGTTGTACTCTGACCGATAGTGACGGAAAAGAATATTTGGATTTTGTGGCAGGCATTGCCGTAGACGCGCTGGGTCATTGCCACCCGGGTCTCATGGATGCCATGAAAACTCAAATTGAAAAGCTGGTGCATATTTCGAATCTTTACTGGTCTGAACCAGGCATTGAATTGGCGGAAATACTCACTGAGGAAAGCGGACTGGATAAGGTTTTCTTTTGTAACAGCGGGGCTGAAGCCTGCGAAGCGGCATTAAAGCTATGTCGTGTTTATGGAAAACTCAAGAAAAACAGTGATGCTGTAGAAATCATCGCCATGGAACAATCCTTTCATGGAAGAACCTATGGAGCCATTTCGGTCACTGGCCAAAAGAAGTACCAGGCAAATCTGGAACCATTGTTGCCAGAAATCTATCATGTGCCCTTTAATGATATTGATGCTTTAAAAGCACAAATTAGCCCTAAAACCTGTGGAATTATATTAGAACCGATTCAGGGCGAAGGCGGGATTTACCCGGCAGATTTAAACTATTTACAGGAAGTTCGAAAAATTTGTGACGAAGAAAATATTGTGCTTATTTTTGATGAGGTTCAAACGGGCATCGGGCGTTCAGGAAAGCTATTTGCCTATCAGCAATATGGTGTCATCCCGGATGTGGTAACCATGGCCAAGGGTTTAGGCGGAGGTGTTCCCATTGGTGGCATTATTGCTAAAAACCATGTGGCAGAAGTCTTTACTCCCGGCACCCACGCATCGACCTTTGGAGGGAATCCCTTTGTCTGTGCCACTGCAAAATATGTACTGGAAACATTAACGGCGCCCGGGTTTTTCAATTCAGTGGAGAAAAATGGGGTCTACCTAAAATCAAAACTTGAAGCCTTGAAGAAAGATCATCCTTCCATTATTGAGGTTCGCGGCATGGGACTTATTATTGGGGTGGAAGTATCAACAGAACCGGGTACGATTGTGGCAAAAGCCATGGACAAAGGTTTGCTTCTTATTGGTGCCGGACATAATGCTGTTCGTTTTGTTCCACCGCTGATTGTCAGTAAAGAAGAAATTGATCAGGCTGTTCAAATATTTTCGGAGTGCTTATAGTTCAATCAATAATAAAAGAGGCTGTTGCAGAATTATGCAACAGCCTCTTTTATGGTTAATGGGTTTTAAGAAAACACAGGAAAACTATTATTTAATATAATTGGATACAAATTTTCGTATTAAAGGCCTTGCCACAAAGGATAGCGGAACAGCAATGAGTATACCAATAGCAACACCCTTTAAATAAGCCAATGGAAAGATAGGGCTATTGGGTGATTCCTCCCCCGAGCCAGACCATAAAAAAGGTCATAATGACATTGAAAACAACAGCGACTAAACTATTAAACACGATATTTTGTTTCCTATTCATGGTTTCCTCCTTTTCTTAAAAAAATTGAAACCGTGGTTCCCTGATTAACCTGGCTTTCAATTAGCAGTTGGCCATGGTGTATCTTGATAATACTGTCAATGATGGATAAACCCAATCCAGAGCCTCCTGTTTCTCGGGAACGATCGCTGCTGATACGATAGAAACGTTCTTTGATTTTTTCAAGTTCAGACGTTGGGATTCCCATACCACTATCTATAATGGAAATAACAATGGTTCTTTGATCTGGTATACGACAGCTGAGGGTAATGATGCTTCCAGGGAGTGAGTACTTTCTGCTGTTGTCAATAAGCCCTCGAATGGCTTGAATTAATAATCCTTCGTTTCCCCGGACAAAGGCTTGATCACAGGATTCCAGAAGGTACTGATGATCGGGATCAATCATGGTAGATTCATGATGAATTTTTTCTAAAATGGCGGAAACATTGATTAAGATAAAGTCTTCACCAAAATAATTATTTTCAATACGGGTGATCAGCAATAAGTCTTCCACTATTTTTTTCATTCCCTGAACTTCTTCACCAATGGCTTCAATGGATTCGTCTCTGAGCTGAGGGTCGTTTTTTCCCCAACCTCCCAAAATGTGTGTGTAACCCTGAATGACAGTTAAGGGAATACGCAACTCATGGGAAGCATCGGAAACAAAACGTTTTTGATTTTCAAAGGCTGATTCCAGCTTTCCAATCATTTGGTTTAAAGAAACAATTAATTGGTCCAGCTCGTCCTTGTTGCCAGTTTCCTCGATCCGGGTATTGAGGTTATTCTCCGTAATGTTTTTCGCAGTTTCAGAAATTTCAATTAGTGGTTTTAGGGAGCCTTTGGTTCCGTAAATGCCGATGAGAATAATGGCAACCACACTCAGAATACTGATACCAATCATTAATACAAACAATGTGGTCATAAATACATAGCTGTCATTTAAATTTTTAACAATCTGAATATAAATATTATCCCCATCGCCTAAGTCATAATAGGAGCCAAGGTAATAATATTCAATCTGATTATACCGAAAAGCATCCACTGTCAGGGTTTGATTTTTCGAATCGGCATTTTCAAAACTGAATTTAAAAAACCCGATATCAAATTTATCCAAGTTTTCAGGAACAAGGATATCATTAAGGAGTTCTGATGATTGATAAAGGTTCCCAGAATTATCGGTGATACGGTAAGTGATCAGGGAATTATTTTTGACATAGGGATATATTTTTTCGGAAATAACTTTCAGGCGTTCATCATTGGGTAAGCTTAACAGAAGTGCCCTGTTTTCTTCGATGGTATTTACCACATAGTCATTAAAGTGTACCATGGTCGATTCATTCTCATTTAAAATGAGCTGCTGTGAGAAAAAGAAAACCATTAAAAAGGAAATGGTCAGCACAGCCGTCAGGCCAAGGATAAAAAACAATACAATGCGATGATAAAGCTTAAGAGGCTTTTTTCGACCTGGAATATTTAATTTATCGAACCACATAACCACGTCCTCGAACGGTTTGGATGCGTTTTTCGTCATAATCCCGATCAATTTTATCACGGAGATATTTAATATAAACATCCACAATGTTGTCTACACCGTCATAATCAAAGCCCCAAACCTTATTTAGGATTTGTTCTCGGGACTGAACTAAGTCGTGGTTGAGAACAAGGAAATAGAGTAAATCGAATTCCGTTCGTGAAAGTTCTACAAATTTCTCCTGGCGTTTGACGGTAAAGCACTCTAAATTTATTTCAATATCCCTAAAAGAAATATTGTTTTTTGTGGATTGCTGGATTTCGTTTTTCCGTATGTTCGCTTTAATTCGAGCCAGGAGCTCATCAAAATTAAAAGGCTTGGTTACATAATCATCAGCACCTAATTCGAATCCCGATACCATATCTCGGGTATCATCTTTTGCCGTAAGAAAAATCACTGGCATTTTTTGATCTTTGGATTTGATATATTTCAGAACCTCAATTCCTGATACTTCGGGAAGCATAATATCAAGTAGAATTAAGTCAAAATTCGGATTCTGGGTGACCATTTCTATGGCCTCTCGACCGGTAAAGGCTTTGACTGTGTTAAAGCCGGCATGGTTTAATTGAAGCTCAATAATTCTGGAAATTTTTTTATCATCTTCTACAATGAGTATTTCTTTCACACTAACCTCCTGTTTCATACGGTTTCATAAAATAATATCATAGTTTTCTGTTTTTATATAGACTTAAGAGTTGAGATTTCATATAGCTTTAAGTTTTAGGAACTATAATTAGCGTGTAGAAATGTAATTTAAATTTGAAACGTGGAAGGAGTCGCTTTATGCGCATATTATTTGTAGAAGACGAAAAAAAAATCACTGATGCACTCCAGGAACTCTGCAAGATACAAAACATCGATTGTGATATTGCAAATGATGGAGAAGAAGGCTTGTTGTTTGCACTTAATCCTATTTACGATGTCATTGTTTTAGACATTATGCTGCCCATTAAAAGTGGAATTGAAATTCTCCAGCAAATCAGAGAGCAGGGCATTAACACTCCGGTACTGATGCTGACCGCTAAAGGAACCATTGACGATAAAGTGAAGGGTTTAGATTTAGGCGCAGACGATTATTTGATTAAACCATTTTCGGCTAAAGAACTTTTTGCCCGCATCAGAGCGTTGGGTCGCCGTCCGGATCATGGAATTAAAGGGGAGACCATTGTGTTTGAGGATGTTAATTTTAATACGAAAAAGAATATCCTTCAAACCTCAGAAAAAGAATTTAAACTTTCAGTAAAAGAAGCGAAAATTTTAGAAATGCTTCTGAAGCGTCCGAATCAGGTGTTTACCCGGGAACAAATCTTAGATCGGGTCTGGGGTTTTGATAAGGAAGTCAATGAAAATAATATTGAAATTTACGTCCATAACCTGCGAAAGAAAATCATTAACACCCAGGTGAAAATTGATACCATTCGAGGCGTTGGCTATACACTTGGAAAAAAATAGGCTGGAGAAGTAAGACCCATGTTTAAAGAAATTAAACGAAAAATTACAATGTTTAATACCATTATTCTCATTATATTTATGTTTATATTTATATTCCTTGTTGGATTTCTTGTGAAATGGAGTCTTAATCTATCAGGTGAAATTTATTTAACCAATGTTGCCAAGGAAATTATTCAAAATGATGGTGATTCTGATATACCAGCCATCGGTTCAGTTGACTCGGTTCATGATAAATTGGGCTATCAATATATTCAATGGGATAGCAATAGAGTCGTAAAGAATATGAAAATAGATGATCGTAACTTAATTGTTGTGGGTTATGAATTGATCAATAAGGAAAAACCACCTTCTCAATTTAGTATGGTTCTTTCTGATGATCTGGAGTACCGAGTATACACCCTGCCTTATTCTGACAATAATATTAACTACGTGTTACAGGTTTTTCAGCAGGTATCCACTGAACGGTCCATTATCGCCTATATGATTTCATTTTTACTGCTCATTGGTATTGGATCAATTTTAGTTCTTATCCCGATCAGTTATTTTTTAGCGGGAAAATCGCTGTTGCCCATTAAAGAAACCTTTGATAATCAAAAGAAGTTTATTGCAGATGCTTCTCATGAGCTTCGAACGCCTCTCACAGTGATTCAAACAAACATCGAAGTCCTGAAATTAAAAGAAGATGAACAAATCAAAGATAATATGAGATGGCTCAATAACATTGCCAGCGAAAGTGACACCATGGCTAAACTTATTTCAGAACTTTTGCTGCTAGCCCAGGCAGAAAACCAGCAACTTATATTGGAAAAAGATGTTTTTGATTTATCTTCCATGTGTAGTCTTATTGTTGGACTTATGACAGAAATTGCCAATGAAAAAGGGATCGAGTTAAGTGAAAACATTCTTCCGGGGATTCAGTACCGCGGAGATGAAGAACGCTTAAAACAGGCAGCCCGGATTCTTGTGGATAATGCCATAAAATACACGCCACAGGGAGGCAAGGTTCAGTTATGTCTGAACCAAGGCAAACGTAATATCGTTATTGAAGTTAAAGATACAGGGATTGGCCTGACAGATGATGAAAAAGCAAAAGTTTTTAGTCGTTTTTATCGCGTTGATGATGCGAGAAACCGAGAAACCGGCGGAGTTGGTCTGGGATTAAATATTGCTGATTTCATTGTGAAAAAACATGGTGGAAAAATTAGAATTGAATCAATACCTAACAAAGGCAGTACTTTTTCTATCCTATTACCACGAACAAGCCTCAAACCAGAGTCGAAAAAAAATAACCACAGAGCTGATTCTCTGAAGTAGAATTTATCTGCGGATTAATAAAGTCTAAAAAGTTCAAATACACGATTGCTTTTCATAAAAGCTGATTT
>JGI24147J20444_1000109_pt1 | contig 67888 bp, 53 predicted proteins | sample BarGraIncub1133A_FD_20444 | JGI IMG/M metagenome (IMG submission 20444) | reverse complement strand
ACTGCTGCCTCCCGTAGGAGTCTGGACCGTGTCTCAGTTCCAGTGTGGCTGATCATCCTCTCAGACCAGCTAACCATCGTAGCCTTGGTAGGCCATTACCCTACCAACTAGCTAATGGTACGCAGACTCATCTGATGACAGAAGGCCCGAAGGTCCCCCCCTTTTCCCGCAGAGTCCAAAGACTCCGTGGGCTTATCCGGTATTAGCACCTCTTTCGGAGTGTTATCCCAGATCATCAGGCAGATTATCTACGCGTTACTCACCCGTGCGCCACTAAATTTAAGAGCAAGCTCTCAAATTCCGTTCGACTTGCATGTGTTAGGCACGCCGCCAGCGTTCGTTCTGAGCCAGGATCAAACTCTCCAGTTTATATTGAATAGTCTGATAACTTAATCTCAAAATCTACTTCTGGCAAAAATTGCTTTTTGCAGTTACTACTCACAAATCACTTTAATAGCTGCTATTCGGTTTTCAAAGACCAGCGCCGCAGCAGAAACAAAACCCCGCTGCAACCAGACGAACAACCTACCCAAATCAATCTCGCTTGTCAATAACTTTCTTACCAACAACAATCTTTTCTCGAGCACCCCGCAAAACTTCCGTTCCAAAAGGGACCCGCTTTCTATCATACACTCTCTTACGTTGTCAAAATAAAAATGGCCGTAAATAAAAAAACACCAGTTCACAACGAGCTATTCTATGTAAACCTCATAGAATCCATGAGTTCCGAGTTCGTGTACTTTCATAAGGTTTGTTGAACCGCGTGTTTCAAGAACACCCATCGTAATCACAATCAAATCACCTTTGCAAAAACCTGTAGCTAATAGGGTTTTTTCCACCTCGTAAATCTGTTGGTTGGTGTGTTCCATAATTCCAACTTCTGCACAGTGTACACCCCAGAAGATCGTGAGCCGACGACGGATTTCCTGTGATGCTGTAAATGCAATAATTGGAGTTGCAGGCCGGAAAGCCGCGATCAGGGCCGCAGTGCTACCTGAGCGGGTAAACGCTATAATAGCTTTGGCTTTGAGTGTGGCTGCGGTTCGGCAGGACGATTCAGCGACTGCTTGAGCAACGGTAGAGACTGGACAGAGTGGCGTATCCCCTCGAACTGAAAAATCTGTATGTTCTACATCCATGGCTATGCGAACCATAGTTTCGACGGACTCTATCGGAAAATCCCCTGATGCAGTTTCTGCCGAAAGCATAATAGCATCAGTGCCATCTATGATAGCATTGGCAACATCTGATGTTTCAGCCCTTGTTGGACGCGGATTACGGATCATAGAGTCCAGCATCTGGGTTGCCGTTATGACCGGTTTACCCGCCTTGTTGCATGCCTGAATTATTTTTTTCTGGTAGATCGGCACCTTCTCCGGTTCAATTTCGACCCCTAAATCGCCACGCGCCACCATGACGGCATCGGTTGCTTCAAGTATTTTTTCGAAATTGAGCAGTGCCTCCGGCTTTTCAATTTTGGCTACGACCGGAGTGTCTTTCCCCTTGGCAGCAATTATTCTCTTTATTTCTTCGATATCCTCAGCAGTCCGAACAAAAGAAAGGGCAATAAAGTCAACACCAGCCTCCAGAGCAAAATCGAGGTCTATCAGGTCTTTTTCAGTTAGGCAGGGAGCCGAAACATTCACTCCTGGAAGATTGATCCCCTTGTTGTTTTTGAGCACCCCTCCGGCAACAACGAGACAACGTACCCGTTCACCGTTAATCGCAATAACTTTCAATTCCAACAAGCCGTCATCCAGCAGGATTCTTGAACCGGGATGCACATCGTGAGGTAAAGAGCGGTAAATCGTCGGAATGACGCCATCACTGCCAAGCACGTCATCGGTAGTAATCACCACCTCCTGTCCTTTAACAAGCATCATCCCCTCCCCCGCCATCTTACCGGTCCTGATCTTCGGTCCCTGAAGATCACCAAGTATACCGGCCTGCCGCCCCAACGTATCCGACACCTGACGGATTATCCGGATCAACTCAAGCTTCTGGGAGTTTTCGCCATGCGAGAAATTCAATCTGAATATATCGACTCCTGCCTGCATCAATTTCCGTATCATTTCCGGTGATGAGCTTACGGGACCGACGGTAGCTACTATTTTTGTTTTGCGGATTGATTTAGGCATAGTTGTTCCTCACGTATGTATAGATTCTTTATGAACGTCCAGCGCAGCCTCACGGATGGCCTCGGGGAGGGTGGGATGGGCGTGACAGATCAGGGCGATATCTCTGGCCGTTCCACCGAAGCTCATGACCGTAGCCGCCTCGGATATCAGGTCGGATGCCCGTGGCCCAACGATATGAACACCCAGTATCCGATCGGTTTCCTGATGAGCGAGAATCTTGACAAAACCTTCCGTCTCATCCATGCAGCGTGCCCGACCGAGAGCGGCAAAATTAAAGCGTCCGCTCCGATAAGGTATGCCTGCCGCCTTGAGCTGTTCCTCCGTCTCGCCCACACCGGAAGCTTCCGGCCAAGTATAGACAACTCCCGGAATGAACTCGTATTCAACTTTTGTGCTCATACCCGCAATCCGTTCCACGCAGGCAACCCCTTCTTCTGACGCTTTGTGCGCCAACATCGGCCCGGTCACTAGATCGCCGACAGCATAAACCCCCGGTACCGACGATTGGTACGAATCATCGACAACCACTCTACCCGACTCGTCGAGCGCAACACCTATCTCTTCGAGGCCAAGACCTCCTGTCACCGGCCGTCTTCCGACCGCTACCAGCACTTTATCACAATCGACCTCTTCACTACCGGTACCGGAGTTAAATTGGACAATCGCCTTGGAGCCGATACGGCGAACGCCGGTAATGCGCGTACCCAGCTTGAACTGGATCCCCTGCTTGCGCAGCGACCGATAGAGTAGATCCGCAGCCTGTCGATCCATATTCGGCAGGATCTGAGGAAGCATCTCCATCACCGTAACCTGAGCACCAAGCCGCCGCCAGACAGAACCAAGCTCAAGTCCGATGAAGCCGCCACCAGCTACGACCAGGTGTTCCGGCACGTGATCGAAGGAGAGCGCTTCGCGCGCAGTTACGACAATCTGGCCGTCAAAAGGAATACCCGGCAGTCCAGACGCTTCGCTACCGGTCGCAAGAACGACCTTTGGAGAGGTGAGAACAACTGTCAATGGCGAGCCGGGTTCGAGCATATTTTGCTGACCGCTTGGTACGGACGGAGGGACTGACAGCGCTACTTCGACCTGATGCAGTCCGGCAGCATTGACACCCTTGAGAACAGCAGTGCCATGGAGCCGCTCAATGCCATTTTTCTTTAACAGGTAGGCGATACCATCGGTCAACTTTTTAACGACATCCTCCTTGCGCAGCATCATTGCATTCAGATCAAGCTGCGGAGGATCAATAGCTATGCCGTGCAGAGCAAATCTGTCCCGTGCCAGGGCAAATAGCTCGCTGGAGTCAAGCAGTGCCTTGCTGGGAATACACCCTTCGTTAAGACAGACGCCGCCATATGTGGCACGCTTTTCAACTACGGCTACCTTCATTCCAAGCTGGGACGCTCGAATAGCGGCTACATAGCCACCCGGCCCGGCACCGATAATTATCAGGTCGTAAATCTGCTCAGACATTTTTGAAACCTCCTATGAAATCAGAGGACAGTGAATTAAGATCATCCATCCCTGTGCCCTCTTTTACCCTTCCAGCAGCAACTCTTCCGGATCTTCAATATACTCTTTCACCTTTTTCAGAAATCCGACCGCCTCACGGCCATCGATAACACGGTGATCGTAGGAGAGCGCCAGATACATCATCGGCCGAATAACGACCTGTCCGCCGCGCACTACCGGTCGATCCTGGATGGCATGCATCCCCAGCACGGCACTCTGGGGAGGGTTTAGAATCGGCGTAGAAAGCATCGATCCGTACACACCACCATTACTGATGGTAAATGTGCCGCCCTCCAGGTCCGAGATAACAAGATGATTGGTTTTTATCTTCTCGGTGAAAGCGGTAATAGCCTGATCAATCTCATGCATTTTAAGCTGGTTCGCATTTCGCAGAATCGGAACAACCAACCCCTTATCACCGCCAATGGCAACACCGATGTCATAATAATGGTGATGTACGATATCATCACCATCAATACGGGCATTTACCGTAGGAAATTCTTTGAGAGCCTCTATACACGCCTTGACAAAAAAAGGCATATAGCCAAGGGCGATCCCGTGACGCTGCAGAAAGTGCTCACGATAGGTACTGCGCAATGCCTTGACATGAGACAGGTCAGCCTCGTTAAAGGTGGTCAGCATGGCCGTCTGCTGGCGGGCTGCTACCAGACGCTCGGCGATTCGCTTGCGAAGAGGCGACATTGGACGACGTTCCTCACGACCGGAGGCATAGGACGGAGATTCTTCCGTGTGGACAGAAAGCGGCTGAACCGGATCTGCTATACCTGGCGGGGCAGGTGATTCAGCAACGATCGACGTAACCGGCAAAGGCACCCCCCTTTGCTGTTCAGGTATACCTGCAGCTGATTCGACATTAGCGGAGGGACGGGAGACGGACGACAATTTCGACTTTCCCTCGATACCTGCGGACAGATCCTCCTGCGTGACACGCCCCCCCTTACCGCTCCCCACCAGTTCGCCCGGAGAAATATTTTGTTCACGCATCTCACGCCGCAGCGATGGTGACGATGACGGTGCCGCGAGTTTATCTGCCAAAACCGTTTCAGCTGCGACGGTCGATTCCGGTATAGTTGCCGATTCTTTAATCACGCCGATTATCGCCCCGACCGGCACCGTTGTACCTTCAGGCACCGATATAGTGAGTATTCCGGTAGCATCGGCATTAAGATCAAGCGTAATTTTGTCAGTTTCAATTTCGCAGAGCGGCTCATCCCGTTGGACGACATCTCCGCTTTTTTTAAACCACTTGGCCAACAGTGCCTCACGCACCGACTCGCCGACTTCTGGTATTTTTATTTCCACGTTTTTCTCCAAAGGATGTAATTAGAAACGATCTTGTTTTCTTGATCGTCCGGAGCTATTTTAACTCATTTCTACTAATTCTCCAGTAAAACAAAGGGCGACCAAAATGGGTCGCCCTTGTTAAATTCAAACAGGTATACACTACACCTAGCCCTTCAGGTGTTCCCTGCCGAAGGGTGACATCTGCCGGAGACGGGCGATGATGGGGGGCATCTCGCGGATAACGGCATCGATCTCCGCATCGGTAGTATAGCGTGACAGTGAAAAACGGATCGACCCATGGGCACAGGTAAAAGGCACACCCATGGCACGCAGGACATGGGATGGCTCCAGTGACCCCGAGGTGCAGGCACTTCCAGACGAAGCACAGATACCGAACTCGGACAGCAGCAGCAGTATGGCCTCCCCCTCGACAAACTCAAAAGCGATCGAGGTGGTATTAGGGAGTCTTTCGGCACCGCCGCCATTGATGCGGGCATGAGGAATCGCCGCCATCAGGGCGTCCTGCAGGCGGTCACGCATCGCTTTAACAACACTGTTCTCTGCTTCCATGTGCTGACCGGCCAACTGGCATGCCTTCCCCAGCGCAATGATGGCTGCGGCGTTTTCAGTACCGGCCCGGCGGCTCTTTTCCTGATGGCCACCCACCATAAAAGGTCGGAACGGGGTACCCCGTTTCAGATACAGCACGCCGATTCCCTTGGGCGCATGCAGTTTGTGGCCGGAAAGCGAGAGCATATCGATACTCGAAGCGGCCATGTTAATCGGAATTTTACCGATGGCTTGAACGGCGTCACTGTGAAACAGGGCGCCCTTCGATTTTGCGATGGTGGCCGCTTCTTCTACCGGAAAGATAACACCGGTCTCATTGTTGGCCCACATCAGCGAGACAATCGCGGTGTCGGCATCAACAGCACTCCTCAACTCATCCATATCCAGACGACCGGCACCATCGACACCGATTTCCGTCACCCGATACCCCTTCTGGATCAGGTTGCGACATTGGGTTAAAACGGCCGGGTGTTCAACGCGCGACGTTATGATATGGCGACGATCGGGGAATACTTCCAGCGCCGAACGGATCGCGGCATTGTCACTCTCGGTACCGCAAGCGGTGAAAATTATTTCATCCGGTGTCGCTCCCAAGAGTTCCGCTACGTGGCCTCTGGCTTCGTTTACTTTGCTCTGCACCTGACCGCCGAAGAAATGCATCGAACTGGGGTTGCCATACAGCTCGCAAAAATAGGGACGCATCTCCTCAAAGACCGCCTCATCAACCTTGGTAGTTGCATTGTTATCGAGATAAATCTCTTTCATTGGGAGACCTCCTCTACCACAATATCCTCGGCAACCAGGTCACGCAGCTTGACTTCAACCATACGGGCGGTATTACCGGAGGAGGCACAACCGGCACAGGCTTTGCGGAAAGCTACCTGCACCTTTGAACCGTCGATATCGATCAATTCCAGGTCGCCGCCATCAGCCCAGAGGAGCGGACGGATGTCGCGTTCCAGAACCTCCTGGATCAGCTGCATCTTCTTCATATTGGAGAGTTTTTCCGGCCGCTTGCGCGGTTGAACATCTGCATCGCCCAGCACCTGGGCGATAAGTTCCTGTATCTTGGGAATACAGCCGCCGCAGGCACCACCCGCTTTGGTGAAATTTGTCACCTGCTCGACCGTTGTCAGCCTGTTGGTCTCAATCACTTTTTTGAGGAACGTGTCGGTGATGCCGAAACATTTGCACACAATCTCCCCCTCAAAGTCAGGGTACGCATGACCATGATCATGTTCACTGTCGTGCTGAGGAATCTCCATCCCGCGATATTTTAAAATTGCCACTTCCAGCGCTTCCTGTCCCATGACCGAACAGTGCATCTTTTCTTCCGGCAGCCCCCCCAGAAAATCGGCAATATCCTGATTGCTGACGGCCAGCGCCTCATCGAGAGTCTTTCCTTTAACCATCTCGGTCAATGCAGATGAGGAGGCAATCGCACTGGCACAACCAAAGGTTTGAAACTTGGCATCAACAATTTTGTCCTTATTGTCATCCAGCTTGAGATAGAGTTTAAGAGCGTCACCGCAGGCGAGGCTGCCCACTTCTCCAACCGCATCGGCATCAGGTATATCCCCCACATTACGGGGGTTCAAAAAATGGTCCTTAACTATCGGCGTATAATCCCACATAAAAGCATCTCCTCCAAAACTTGTTTATTGAATTCAACCCAGAATAAACTTCCGGCCAGCAGCCATCACTTCTGCAAGACGTGCATCGTTGCCCGCCTCACCATACAGCCGCACTACCGGCTCGGTACCCGATTTACGGAACAACATCCAGCTGCCATCATCGAGCAGCAGCTTGGTACCGTCGATCCTGACCACGTCCTTGACTTTCGACCCGGCAACCTCGGCGGGAAGCGCATTGATCTTATTACTGTAGGCAATTTCCAGCTCGGGTGACAGCGTGAGGTTATCGCGCCGGGTGACAAACCGCCCCACCTCACCGTACAGCCGGTCAAGAAGCTGCCGGAGACTCTTTCCTTCACGGGCCACCATTTCAGCCACCAGGAAACAGGCCAGAATGCCGTCCTTCTCAGGGACATGCCCTTTGATCGTCAGGCCTGCGCTCTCTTCCCCACCGATCACCAGCTTGTTCTGACTGATCAGTTCGCCAATATACTTGAAGCCAACCGGCGTTTCATACACCGGAACGCCATGTTTCTTCGCGACGGCATCGATCAGGTGCGAGGTCGCAACAGAGCGCGCCACCCCTCCTTCAAGCTTGCGCACCCGGATCAGGTAATCCAGCAGCAGGGCGATGATATAGTTCGGCTCGATATAACTGCCGTCGGCATCCAGAACACCAAAACGGTCAGCATCGCCATCAGTCGCAAGGCCGAGCTTGATAGCAGGATCGTTTTTAACCAGAGAAATAAAATCGGGGATATGCGCTTCGGACGGTTCGGGTGGTTGGCCACCAAAATAGGGGTCAAGCCGGTCATTGATAATGGTATACGGGATACCCCGTTTACGGAGCGGTTCGTCCAGATAGCCACGGGCAGTGCCGTAGAGTGGGTTGAGCGCCACCAGACCCAATGTGCCGATGGCATCAAAATCGATCTTTTCTTCCAGAGATTTCAGATACCCGTCCCGAGGGTTTATATTCTCGACAAGCCCCTGTTTACCGGCATCCTCAAGTGACAGTTCCTTGTAGCATACGGTTCCGATCATCGCATTGGCGCGGCGTTCGATCTCACCTGTAGTTTCCGGCAGCGCCGGGCCTCCCCACGACGGTGAAAATTTGACGCCGTTGTATTCGGGGGGGTTGTGACTGGCGGTGAAGTTGATGGCGCCGGCAGTGCCGCGACGCAAAATTTCGTACGAGATAACCGGTGTGGGGGTATCCCGCACGCATACATATGCCTTGATTCCGGCGCCGGCCAGGACCCGGGCGGATGCTTCGACAAAACGCTGCCCCATGAACCTGGTGTCGCAGCCGATCACCACGCCCTTTTCCTGTTCACCGGATGCCTTAATGGTATCAGCTATGGCCTGAACAACGACCTTAACGTTATCAAAGGTAAAATCCTCACAGAGGATTCCGCGCCAGCCGGATGTTCCAAAGGTGATTTGCGTCATCGTACCCCTCCTGAGCATAATAAGACATCTTTTGTCGTGTTAGAATAATACACCTGTGACCGCCCGTCAAGACAAAGAAAATGCCCTTCTCTTTTTCATTGAAACCCAGAACGTGGTGATGACTATTGACCGGCTTACTGCACAATTGCGTTTAACTCGACCCGACTCCGGGAGGTGGATTCCTTCTCCGGCGCCTTGAACACGTCATCTTCCTTTTGGAATATCCGCTCGGCCGGGACATTTCCCTTCCTGACGAGGTAGTCCATGACCGCCACAACCCGTTCACGAGCCAGAGCCTGAAGTTCGGGTTTACCAATGATGGTGTTGGCGATGATCAGTTTATTCATCTCGTCTGGAGGCAGATTTTTGATCAGACCGAAGACATTGCGCGGCTTGGGAAATTTCTCCTTTTTATACACTGCAGTCAGGTAGGTAGCATATTCCTCCGGCAGTACCTGGATTGTATCGGCCTTTTCGCCCGCTTTCAAGGTGCCTTCCCTGCCGAGTGTCAGAAATTTCTCGTTCTTAAGCTTGCGGTTAAGCAGTTCGCGGCGGTAGGCTTCGATATCCTTTTCGCGGTCCACGTACCCTTTCAGCTCCACCTTCAGGGCTGGGCGATCAAGCAGCGCACGGGACAAGGCGCTCAGCTTCTGTTCCTCCCCGGGGGGGACGACACTTGTGCCGTAGCCGAACTGGACGGCGCTGAAGTCTTCGCCACTGCCGAACATGGACGAGAGCAGCGAGAGCGGTGAGGTGACCGCCTTGACCATCAGATTTTTTAGGACCTGGAAGACAAGTCTCCAGACATTAAACTTCGGGTCATCAGTACGACCGGTGACCGGGACATCCAGGTGGATTTCCCCCTTGCGGTCTTTGAGTAGCGCCAGACCCAGCCGTACGGGCAGGTTGGTGGCCTTGTCGCTCTCTACCTTGTTTCCGAAGGTGAACTGGTCCAAAAACATCTTGTTATCCGACGTAAGTTCCTTCTTTTCAATATGGTACTTCAGGTCGAGGAACAGTTTACCTTTTTCAACCGCATACCCCAGGTAGGTGCCCGAGTAAGGGGTGGCTGGCGAGAGCTCGATATCATGGAAAGAAACCATCAAATCCACAAAGAGATCGTCCCGCAACGGGTTTATTTTTCCGGTGATCTGCAGTGGTGAGTGGTTCTCCAGATTGCCGCGCAGATCGACATCGGCAAATTTGGAATCTTCGGAAGACAGGCCGCTGACACGTCCCCCCAGGTTATAGAAGGTTGTATTGAACTGCTGCGACAGATGGTGGTCGGCAAAAGAAAGCGTGCCATCCTGAATAGTCACGGCGCCGATGCTGATCTGGCCCTTGGCGCGGGCATTCTGTTGTGCGGCAGACGGGGTGGCGGCAGCAGCTTCTGTAGGCGCAACCGGTGGAGCGGGGGATGGCCCCTGACTTTTCGGTGTGGGCGCCGGCGCCGGCTTCAGTACCAGATTTTGCAGATTGAGGGTTCCGTCCTTGCGGACAATAATGCGCGAATAAACGCCATTCAGGGCAACCTCCTTCACGTTCAGGGAGAACGGCTCCAGGCTCCCACTAAATTCATCCAGTTGCAGGCTTTCCCATTTCAGCAGATCCTGCTCAGCAATCATGTCTATGCTGTGGAAGGCACGTATGCCGGCGCTTCCCTTGAATGTGCCGACCGGCGTGCCATCTTTGAGTGCGATATCCATATTCAGTGCTGTGTCAAGATACCCACCGATGATGAAAACATTCAGGTTTTCGGGGAAGTACTCTTCGAAATCTCTGATCGGGAGACGACCAATACTGACAGTGCCCTTATAGCGAAAGGGGAGCGGGGTGATATCACCGCTGGCCTTGAGCGGGGTCTGCTTGCCAAAGGTCGAAGCAAAGCGAAACTGTGCAGGGGTGAAGCGCGGTCCGTTCAGGTTTGCAAGTAAGATACTGGTATTCCGCAGCGAGAATGTGGGTTTACCAGAGCGGCTCTTGTCGTGAAACCGCAGATTGAGTTTATCCGCCTGAAAACGCTTCAGCCGGTAAGAAAAGGCCGTTGCTCCGCTCTTGACCTGCAGGGAGCGTGTCTTCAGCGTGGTGCTCTTCGGTGTTGAAGCCGCCGGTTGTGTTTTGTGTGGCGGCGTATTCGGCTGCGTCACCAGCAACGATAGTGCCGAGATCTGCCCGTCGGCCTCGCGGGAGAGGACGACATTCCCTTTCGACAGCTTGACCGCAGCTATCTCCAGGCTGTTTTCCTTCTGTTTGAAGGCTGCACCGTTAACCGTCAGTAGAGAAAGGTCCAACCCGTCGTTCTTGCCATAGCGGGTAGAGAGGTTTTTCAGGGTCAGGCGGCCATTTTCCGCTGTCAGGCCGTTATCATTGTTGAAGCTGACCTCTCCGGACAGATCGAGGATACCCTTGAGCGGTGCGGTCAGAAATTGGGCCAAGTAGGGCCACCCCCTCTGAAGATTCAATCCCGCCAGCCTGGTTGAGCTCTTTGCTGCCAGCGGAGTAACGGAGAAGCTGCCATCTGAGGTGATGGTCGCCTCCTTATCCACCTGCAGAGACAGGTCATATTCAGCCGGTTTGTTCGCAGCAGTCGTGAAATGCTTCAGGTTAATATTAATTTCGTTCAAGGCCCCCTTGAAACCGCCCTTGGGGACGGCATCGCTCAAGTGGACGCTGCCGTTTGTGACGGCCAGAGCTGAGACCATGACTAACGGCTGTTGAACCGCCTTCACAGGCACCTGTTTTCTGCCCTGGCCTGTTTCCGGTGAAGCAACTGTTTTTTTCTGTAACAACAGACGCTCATACATCCATTGCCCTTTTGTATCCCGGCTTACGAACAGTTCGAGGCCATCCAGTGTGATCGCCTCAAATTCGAACAGCTTGGCAAATATTTCCAGTTTCGAAGCCTTGACTACCAAAGCAGGAAATTTCAACAATGGCTGTCCGTTTTTCAAGTTTACGGCGATATCGTCCAGTCTGGCTTGACCTCTGATCAGTAGCTCCGGTATTTTGTCGGCAGAAATGCGATACTTCATGTTCATATCGACGTCCAGAGTTCCCGCAACCAATTCAACCGGGGGAGGCTGTGGTGAATAGGCCACAAACCGGGGCAGATTGAGCTGGTCAAGGTGAATGGTTACTTCCGTCTCCATGGAGGTGCTGAACGGCTTGACCTTACCGGCGAAGCTGAAAGCGGCACCGTCAACCACGGCGGTGAGCTTCGGATCGGTGTATTTCTCCATCAAATAGGGCATGTTGCTGATAAAGGGGATGGCAAAATGCAGGTTACGGACCGTGTGCTTCCTGCCGCCGTCCACAGCACGGTCGTCAAAGTCAACCGTGCCATTGGTGACGGTTATGTTGTTAATGGAAAAGAGCGGCGTTTCTTGTGAGGCCGGTTTTTTTTGCGCCTGCTGGCGTTCAAGGATATCCGTAAAGCTGTAGCGGTTGGGGGCGGTGCGGGTGATACTGAATGAAGGTGCTTCAAGGGTGACTTCCGAGAGAATAAGGGCGCGCTTGTAGATGGATGCCGGGCTGATGGTTGCCCGGAGCCCCGCGCACGCGATGAAGGATCCACCCCCCTTTTCTTCTATGACAACCCTTTTGACACTGACCGCCAGGGCAAAGGGGTTTATGGAGACGGATTCTATGCGGACCGTTCGCCCGGTGGCCTGCTGAATAGCCTCGCGGGCCTTGTTTTTAACAAGTATTGGCAGAAGGGTCACGCTGAAAATGAGCAGCGACACAAGAACCCCGGCGATAATAATAGCCATTTTTTTCTGTTTGGACATACGAACCTCGACGGAGTGGTACTGCTGTTGTCGGCAATTTATATACTATTCGAGGGGTAGCGGGGTATGATTTTTTATATCGCTGATGGGCAGAACCGGTATTTACCCGCGCCGGTTCCAAGAGTGCGCTTGACCTGAATCAGCCAACAGTAGTATATGAATATGCTCAGAATACGTACAAAAGGATTATAGCATGTCTAAAGAACTCGCCAAGGGGTACGAACCCCATGATGTTGAAAAAAGATGGTACACCGAGTGGGAAACAAAGGGGTATTTCCGTGCCGCTGCCACCTCAGATAAAAAACCGTACTCGATAGTCATCCCCCCCCCCAACGTAACCGGCGCCCTGCATATGGGGCACGCCCTCAACAACACCCTGCAGGACATCCTCTGCCGCTGGAAACGGATGCAGGGGTATAATGTACTCTGGATGCCGGGCACCGACCATGCCGGCATCGCCACCCAGAACGTCGTTGAGCGGCAGTTGAGCGCCGAGGGGAAGGATCGCCATGATCTGGGGCGTGAAGCCTTTATCGAGCGGGTCTGGAAGTGGAAGGCGGAGTCCGGCGGCCAGATCATCGGCCAGCTGAAACGTCTCGGCGCATCGTGCGACTGGGAGCGTGAGCGTTTCACGATGGATGAAGGGCTTTCGAAAGCGGTACGTACTGTTTTTGTGAAATTATACGAAGATGGCCTGATCTACCGCGCTAACCGCCTGATCAACTGGTGCCCGCGCTGCCACACCGCCCTTTCCGACATTGAAGTTGAACATGAAGATCACAAGGGACACCTCTGGCACATTCGCTACCCGGTAGTTGGCGAGCCGGGACGCTTTGTGACCGTAGCGACAACCCGCCCGGAGACCATGCTGGGCGATACCGCCGTGGCGGTGCATCCGGAAGATGAACGCTATGCCGACCTCGTTGGCAAAAAGGTTGTTCTGCCACTCCTTAATCGAGAGATACCTGTAGTTGCCGATGATTATGTTGATCGCGAGTTCGGCACCGGCGTGGTCAAAATCACACCGGCGCACGATTTCAACGACTTCGAGGTCGGCCTGCGCCACGGTCTGGACAAGATCAACGTGCTTGACGAATCCGGCGTCATCAATGCCGCCGGGCACCAATACGAAGGACTTGATCGCTTCGAGGCCAGAAAACGGATCGTGGCCGACCTGGAAGCAGCCGGCTATCTGGACAAGATCGATGATCACGCCATGTCGGTAGGTGGCTGCTACCGCTGCAAGACCGTGGTCGAGCCGTACCTTTCCCTGCAGTGGTATGTGAAAGTAGCGCCACTGGCCGAGCGCGCTCTTGACGCCGTAAAAAGCGGCAAGACCCGCATCCTTCCCAAACAGTGGGAAAACACCTACTACGACTGGATGGAAAATATCCGCGATTGGTGCATCTCGCGCCAGATATGGTGGGGGCACCGTATCCCGGCCTGGTTCTGCGACCACTGCGGCGAGATAACCGTCGCTATGGAGGCACCGACGGTCTGTTCAAAATGCGGCAGCGACGAACTCCGCCAGGAAACCGACGTACTGGATACCTGGTTCTCATCGGCCCTCTGGCCCTTCTCGACGATGGGGTGGCCGGATCAGACGCCTGAGTTAAAGACCTTCTACCCGACCGCCTCCTTGGTGACCGGCTTCGACATCCTCTTTTTCTGGGTGGCCCGCATGATGATGATGGGGCTGCACTTCATGGATGAGGTCCCCTTCACCGATGTGTACATCCACGCTCTGGTGCGCGATGCCCAGGGGCATAAGATGTCAAAGTCCAAAGGGAACGTGATCGACCCGTTGACGGTCATCGACCAGTACGGCACCGATGCCTTCCGCTTCACGCTGGCCGCCTTTGCCGCCCAGGGACGTGACATCAAACTGGCCGAAGAGCGGATCGTCGGGTACCGCAACTTCTGCAACAAGGTCTGGAATGCGGCCCGCTTCACGCTGATGAACCTTGAAGGCTTCGATCCGGACATCGTCAGCTACGACTCGCTGGAGTTTTCTCAGGGCGACAAGTGGATCCTGCACCGCCTGAACGAAACCGCCCGTATCGTCGATGAAACGCTGACCGGCTACCGTTACAACGAAAGCGCCATGGCCCTCTACCAGTTCACCTGGAGCGAATTCTGCGACTGGTATCTGGAGCTTTCCAAACAAGACATCTACAACGGCACGCCGGAGCGGAAGCTGGCCACCCAGTACGTTCTCTGGTACACGCTGGAGAATCTGCTCCGCCTGCTGCACCCGTTCATGCCCTTTATCACCGAAGAGATCTGGCAGGCGCTGCCGGGGACAAAAACGACTCCGACCATCATGCAGGCACCCTACCCTGCCTCCTGTGGCGACCGTTCATTTCCACAGGACGCAGCCGACATGGAACGGGTCATGGCGGTTATCAGCGGAATACGCAATATCCGTGGCGAGATGGAAGTGCCCCCTTCGAAACAGATCGCGGTGATCCTCTCCTGCGACAGCGAAGCCAGCCGGCTCCTGATGAAACACAATGAAAGTGCCATCATCAGCCTGGCCAGAGTCTCCGACCTTGCCATCGGCTACAGAATCGAAAAACCGGAAGACGCCTCGATACAAGTGGCCGGTGATGTTCAGATATATGTACCGCTCAAGGGGATGGTGGACGTGGCCGCCGAAGAGGAGCGCCTGTTGAAGGAAATCGGCAAGATCGACCGTGAGATCGAAATGTTCTCCAAAAAACTGGAGAGCCCGGCCTTCGTGGACCGCGCTCCTGCCGAGATTGTTGCCAAGGAGCGCCAGAAACTGGCGGATGTAAACGGCAAGAAGCTGGTACTGGAAGAGAGTCTGGACAAGATCAGAAAACTCAAATAGGTGAGTACATCATGCAGCAGATCCAGAACGTAGCCATATTCGCCAAGATCCATGACCCCCGCTGTCTTGGTGTTGCCAGCGACCTGATCAAGTGGCTGGAGAAGAGCGGCTGCACACCCATGGCCGAGGCCGAGCTGACCCGCCAGCTCGGCTACCCGAAGGCGCTGACGGAGGAAGAGATCCGTGAGCAGGCCGAACTGGTGGTAGTGCTCGGGGGAGACGGCACGCTTATCTCGGTGGCGCGACTCTTCAGCGGCAAAGATGTGCCGATCCTGGGGGTCAACTTGGGGAGCCTCGGTTTTCTGACCGAGATCACCGTTGAGGAGCTGTACACGCGTCTCGAAAAGTGCCTGGAGGGGAACCCGCGCGTCTCGGACCGGATGATGCTGGAAGTGACCCTCCACCGGGAGGGTCAGGAGATCGAGAAACACCATGTACTGAATGATGTGGTTATCAACAAGGGGGCGCTGGCCCGGATTGTGGACCTGGAGACCAAGGTCAACCGCCATTTTCTGACCACCTACAAGGCTGACGGGCTGATCGTATCAACCCCGACCGGCTCAACCGGTTATTCCCTCTCCGCCGGCGGCCCGATTATCCACCCGCTGATGAGCTGCATCGCAATCACCCCGATCTGTCCGCACACGCTGACCAACCGGCCGATTGTCGTCACGGATGAATCAATCATCTCGATCACCGTCACCTCATCCTTTGATGAAAAAGTATACCTGACGCTGGACGGCCAGGTCGGCTTCGAACTACGGGAAGGGGACTCGATCGAGGTGCGTAAGGCGCTGAAGACGACCTCACTGGTTATGTCACGCAGCCGGGACTATTTCGAAATTCTGAGAACAAAACTCAAGTGGGGAGAGCGCTGACACATCATGTTAACCGACCTTACCATTAAGAATGTTGCGATCATCGACACACTGCAGATCACTTTCAAGTCCGGGCTAACCGTGCTGACCGGCGAAACCGGAGCAGGTAAGTCTATCATCATCGATGCGGTCGGACTGATCATGGGCAATCGCGCTTCCAGCGACCTGATCCGTTCCGGAGAGGAGGAGGCGGTCGTCGAGGCGCTCTTCGATATCTCTGCCCTTCCGGAAATCAAGCAACAGCTGGCAGAGGCCGGATTCGACGCTGCCGATGAGCTTCTGATCAAACGCTCCCTGTCACGAGGGGGACGAAACCGGATCTTCATCAACGGCGGCATGGCCACTCTGGCGCTCCTGACCGACATCGCCCCACGCCTGATCAATATCTACGGCCAGCATGATTCCCAGACCCTGCTCAAACCGGAAAATCACCTCCGCCTGCTGGATGCCTACGCCGGACTCGGGGAGCTGCGTCAGAAGTTCACTGGTCTGTTCAGCCGGCTGGTATCCGTACGCGACATCCTTACCGGTCTTGAAAATGCCGAACGAGAGGCCGAGCGACGTCTCGATCTGTTATCTTATCAGTCGGAAGAGATTGCAAAGGCAGCGCTCAAACCGGGTGAAGAGGAACAGCTTGAGGAGCAGCGCACGCTTCTGGCAAGTGCCGAAAAACTGGGGGGTGTCAGCAGCGAAGCCTTTGATAGTCTTTATGGCGGAGATGGAGCTCTTTTAGGACAACTCAAGCGCATCTCCGGATCGATTACCGAACTTTCAGCTATCGACCACTCTCTACTGGATACAGCCGCCTCGCTTGAAGGTGCCTATCTGCAACTGGAGGATGCCGCGATAACCCTGCGTGACTACGCCTCCCGCATCGAGTCCGACCCCGCTGCGCTCCAGCAGATTGACGACCGGATCGACCAGATCGGCAGAATGAAAAAGAAATATGCCCCGACGGTGGAAGAGATCCTGGCCTACAAGACTGAAATTGACGCCGAACTGGAACAATTGCAGGGCAGAGAGCAGAGTAGACATACTCTGGAAACCGAACGGGACAATCTGGAAGATGTGTTGAAACTGCTGGGTGAGGAGCTTACGGCAGCCCGAATCCAAGGCGCAAGAAAGCTCAAACAGGCGCTGGAGAGTGAAGCTCATCAGCTGGCCATGAAGGGCGCCGTCATCGAACCGACGCTGGAACAACTGGCGGAGCCTCGTTCAAGCGGATTTGAACGGGTTGAGTTCCTCTTTTCCCCCAATCCGGGGGAAATCCCGCGACCACTGGGCAGAATCGCTTCGGGCGGCGAACTGTCCCGGCTGATGCTGGCGATCAAGCAGGTGCTGCCTGATGGCGACGTTCCAACCTTGGTATTCGACGAGGTTGATACCGGCATCGGCGGGGCCACCTCTGAGCTGGTCGGCAGAAAGCTGAAAAATGTCGCGGCCGGTCAGCAGGTACTCTGTATCACCCATCTGCCGCAAGTGGCGGTCTTCGCCGATCAGCAGTTGCGGGTGGAAAAACTGGTTGATGGCGGCCGGACGTCCACACGCATCCTGGAACTCGACCAGAATGAGCGTACCCGCGAAGTGGCCCGCATGCTGGCCGGCACCACGGTCACCGATTCAGCCCTGAAACACGCCGCCGAGATGCTGACCGCCGGCGCAAAGAGCTGAGCGCCCGTACTCTGCACCCTTCTCAATGCCACCCCCACGGCAACTGCATCAGAATCCCACAGAAAACCAACCGTTGCTGCTATTACTTCACTCCGTTAACGCCTCCGGCAGCTATGACCAGGTTGCGTCCGGCAGCCTTGGCAGCATAGAGAGCCTCGTCAGCCCCCGCATTAAGAGCGGTTGCGTCTCCATAGAGCGAGAGCGGTGCGATACCGCAACTAAAGGTGCATGAAAAGGTTTCATCCTTCGCCTGAAAAATGACGGCGGCAAAACTTTCCCGCAATTCGTCCAGGAGCGGAACCGCTTCGGAGAGACTGCAACCGGGAAGAACAACGGCAAACTCCTCACCGCCAAATCGGCCGACGATATCCGCCTTACGCACCCGTTGCCTGATGAGCCGTGCAAGAGCGATCAACACACGGTCACCGATCGGATGGCCATAGGTGTCGTTCACCAACTTGAACTTGTCCACATCGATCATCGCAAAGCAGACCTCTTCCTGCTTGCGTTGGGCTTGGGCAATGGCCGTATCCAGCTGTTCCTTGGTTGCCGTATGGTTGAACAGACCGGTCATGCTGTCCCGCACCATCTGGGAGCGAATAATCTTCATCCGCTCAGCGCGGACGGCCACGGATGAAACCAGGCGCTGGGGATTGATCGGCTTGATCAGGAACGCATCCCCCCCAATCTGCATGGCCTGTAACTGTTTGTCGGTATCGGTTTCGCTGGAGAGATACACGATGGGAATACTGAAATAGGAGCCGATCTGGTGAATGGCCTTGGCCAATTCCATGCCATTGCAGCCGGGCATGTACATATCCATTAAAATCAGGTCGGGCTTGAATTCGAATAGTGGTGACATAACCTGCAGCGGATCGTTTACCGTTATGGTGATCATTCCGGCTTCCTGGAGTATCAAGGCATGATAGTCGGCCAGTTGCGGGTCGTCGTCCACGATCATGATCCGGTACGGTTCCGGCATTACCGCTGAGGTGAGCAGACTGAGGGTCGAACAGAGTTCGGTCACGTTGATCGGTTTTACGAAATAGGCACTGGACCCGGCGCGCACGGCCGACAAGCGGCTGGCAAGCGACCCATTAGATGAAATAAATACGGTTGGAACCGGTGTTTCTCGACCGGCCTGAATGGTTTGTACGACATCAGAACCTCCGAGCGGCCTGTCGGGAAAAATCATATCCATGACGATCACGTCGGGGGGGGCACTCTGCACGGCGTTAACCAGATGCTCCAGCTCACCAAAAGAAAGGACTTCGAAACCGAAGCAGCCTATCTGCGCTGCCAGAGTCAGACGTTGATACGAGTCGTCCTCACACAGATACACAAGCTTCCTCTCCCTTTCAACCGTTTCCTCAGCCGCTATTGCCAGCTCCTGAATCTGCAACTCCATTCCCTGCGTCGGATCGATGGTAGAAATTTCGTGTTCCATCCGGGCAAACAGTTCCTGCATACTCTGATGCCAGAATCGGTCAGGTGGTGTTGCGCCCTGCATCGCATCATTTGCCAGATGTTCCCCGGCCATGGCCACCGAGCTCAGCAGACTCAGACGGAACGAAGCGCACGCCCCTTTCATGGTGTGGATGCGGCGATGCAGATCTTCCAGCGGTATATTCCCCTTCTCACCGCGAACAAACTCAGAGTAGGAAGCCCGGATTACTTCCAGTTGCGCCGGAAGCTGTTTTATATACGCCTCGCGGATTTTTTTCAGCTTTGCCGCGACGATGACTGCTTTAGAATTCAAGGGCATACATCCTTTCAGTTAAATAGCCAACGATCAGAACTGGATCTGCACTTTTTTTGCCGTTCCCTCTTCCCTGACCCACAAAAGGGTCTTTCTGGCGCGTGAGCACCAATCGCGCACATCCTTTTCAAATGTGGCGCAGTCGGCGATAACTTCGAGGACATCACCCGGCTTCATCTTGATCGACATTACAGTGATCTTGAGTGTTGGTTGAGGACATTTGAGACCTCGTGCATCGAGTACTGAAACAGCCATAGCATACCTCTCCTTGTGGTTTATTCTATCAATTTAGTTATGAGTTTTGGTTGTAGTACACGGGCTTCACGGCACGGTTCCTCTGTATGATGTTCACGGTGCCACCAAAAGTGGCCCCAGCGCACGAACGGATTCTACCATCTCGCATATGATCCGGTTGAATTTCTCACCTTCTCCGGCTGAGACATAATCCAATCGGCAGCGTTCTTTCTCGACCCCCAACGGCTCCAGCATCAGGCTCAGCATACTGTGACGCTGCAGAGCGCGGCAGTTACCCTCTTTGTAGTGGCAGTCACCGGGGTGGCAGGCCAGGATAATAACACCGTCGGCCCCCTTTTCAAAGGCTGAAAGGACAAATTGAGGATCGACCCGACCGCTGCACATGACCCGAATGACCTGGACATTGGGGGGATACGACAGCTGCATCCCCCCCGCCTTGTCGGCGCCGGCATAGGAGCACCAGTTACAGAGGAAACCGATGATTTTAGGCTCAAATTTTTCCACGGCTGTCATTGCAGGACTCCTTCTATCTCAGCCATGATCTGCTCATTGGTAAAGTGGTGGCCGGTAATGGCTCCGGCCGGACACGCGGTCACGCAGGTGCCGCAACCGCGGCAGAGGACGGCGTTGATATGTGACGCATTGTGTTCACTGTCGAACGTTATGGCATGATAGGGGCAGACAGAGATACAGAGGCGGCAGCCGGCGCAACGGGTTTCATCAACCTCGGCGGTGCTGGGTTCAACCTCGATCATCCGCCCCGGCTGGAGCCCGGCCAGCGTATGGCCGACACTGGCCATCCCTTCGAGCATCGCACTCCGGATATCCATCGGTTCCTGGCAGGCTCCGGCCATATAGACCCCTTTGAGGGTACTTTGGGCTGCATCCAACCGTCCGTGCAGTTCTTGAAAGAACCCGAATGAGTCGCAGCTGACATCCAGCAGGGCGGACAACCGTTCAGCCCCATCCGCCGGGACCACCGCCGGACAGAGAATGACCATATCCGCAGGAGTCACATTCCCTTTGGCGCTCACTTGGAGCCTGCCGTTACTATCACGAGTGACGGCAAGATCCTTGATACTGCCGTATCGTTCCAAATGGGAGTTTTTGTTCCCGACAGCGTGCCGGAGCAGTGTGTGCGCACCTTTGCCCGGCATGACCAGTTCACGGTGATAATGGGTGATCGATACACCCGGTAGTTTAGCGGCGATCAGGTGGTTGAACTTGAAGGCATACTGGCAGCAGATGCCGGAGCAGTACGTTTTATGATCTTCATCCAGGCTTCCGACACAATGAATTATCGCCACCGAAGACGGGGTATTACCATCTGCAGTGACAATCTCTCCTCCGGTCGGTCCGGTAGATGAGAGCATCCGTTCGAACTGCAGGGCATCATACACATCCGGCAGCGTTCCCATCCCCATGCCGACTACACGGGAGGCATCATACAGCCTGGCGCCGGTGGCCAGAATGATGGAGCCGATCCTGCGTTCGACTATCGTTTCAAGCTCATCAAGGTTGACGACATCTTCGCCCATCGGACAGGCATCCTTGCAGGCCCGGCATTCCACGCCCTTTGAGCGGATGCAGATCTCCTCCATCAGGTACGGGGCGTTCGGCAGCACACCGGTGAAAGCAAAATCGATTGCTTTGCGCTCGCTGGCGTTGCTGTTGAATTCATTCATAGATGTTGCCGGACAGGCCTCCACACACTCGCCGCAACCGATACATTCGTGCAGCGAAACGTGGCGTGGCTTCTGGCGGATTTTCGCGATAAAATTACCGTAGAAACCGGTCACTTCGATAAGTTCCGCCATGGTCATCAGCTCAATATTTCCGACGTGGTCGCCGTGAAGCAGATCCCCCATCAGTGGTTCCAGCATACAGGGCGCGCACTCCATGGCCGGGAACAGATCTTCGAAACGAACCGGCAGTCCCCCGATAAACGGCGTCCGCTCTACCAGCACCACCGCTCGCCCCGCTTCGGCCAGCGACAGGGCCGCTTTCATACCGGCCGGTCCGGCACCAATCACCAGCGCATCGGGACAGACCTCCAGCTGTTTCTTCTCTAACGGTTGCTGCAGCCGTACCCGGCAGACCGCCCCCCGGATGGCCGCTATCGCCTTTTCGGTCGCGTCTGCCGGATCTTCCGTCACCCAGGCGATCTGCTCGCGGATGTTGACCATCTGCATCAGGTAGGGGTTCATCCCCGCATTGGTCAGGCAACGACGAAAGGTCGACTCATGGTCCCGTGGTGAACAGGCGGCAACGACAACCCGATCCGGCTGCTCCGACTTCAGGCTACCTTCGAACTGCAGCTTGCCATCTTCCGAGCAGATAAAATCCACAATTTTTACGTAGGGACTGTCCGGAAAGGAACTGGCCGCTTCGGCCACCGCTGCGGAGCTGATTTTTTCGGCGATATTGCTGCCGCAGTTGCAAAAATAGATGCCTATCTTCATGCTCCCCCCTCCCATTCAGTAATCTGGGCGACGATCCGCTCCACGGCCACCGGCACCGCCGCAGCCACCTCGGTGGTGAAACGTTCGCCAAAAAGGTCAAACTCACGTGCCTCGATCCCCCAGAAGGAAACCTGCTCCGGCAGGGAAACACCCGCCATCCTACCCAGGTCATAGGCGGTGGAAAAATCGGTATCGTGGCTCGAAAACGTATTCCTGGTAGTGACGAAATCCTTCGGGTCGAAACGCTGGACGGTACCGGGAGGTACGCCGCTCAGCATCGCGTCCACCACCACCGCCCGTTTGAAACCGGCCATCGCCTCCATCAGCCGGATCCCCCCGGTGTTCAACTCGGTTACGGTCAGAGTCATGCGCTGCTTCAGGCGTTCCGCCACGGCCATGGCAACGGCCAGCCCGACACCGTCATCGGAGAGCTGCGGATTCCCCATCCCTATGATGACGGTTCCCCCATCAACGGATGCTCTCATCCCTTCCTCCGCATCTCCCGCAGCACCTCGCCCTGACTGTCACGGATCGATACGGCCAGCGGCATCTTGCCGGGAAGAAAATGGGTTGCGCAGGAGAGACAGGGATCGTACAACCGAAAGGCCATCTCCACCCTGTTGAGGATCGCTTCATCCGGGGCGTTACTGGTAATTAAACGTTCCGCAGCACGCTTGATCGACATGGATATGGCGGCATAGTTGTTGGTGGTGCCGACGATCATATTAACCTTCGTCAGCACCCCCCGTTCATCGGTGACAAAATGATGGGTCAGTGTCCCACGCGGGGCCTCGACCGAACCGATCCCCTCACCGGTAAACCGGGCCGGATCCGGGATGTTGCGGGTTTCCGTTGAAGTGATTTCAGGGTCGAGCGCCAGTTCCAGCATCCGTTCCGAGGCGTAGAGCAGTTCGATCAGCCGCGCCCAGTGGGTGGCGAGACGGTGATGGATCGGCTCGTAGCGGGCCGAGGTAATCTTTTTGCAACCAAAGGTCTCGTACATCCGCTGGTACTCGGCATTGGCCAGAGGCGTCGCCAGCCCTTCGGAAACATTCAGCCGCGACAGCGGTGTCGCGGTATAGACACCGCTCCCGATTCCGTCGGCCAGCCCCTTCCACCCCACCTTTTTCAGATAGGGATATTTCAGGTAGGTCCACGCCTCCACCCGTTCGGCAATATGCTCGCGATAGTCCGACGGGTGGTATTTGACAAACTCCTGCCCTTCAGGATCTACTACCCGGATCATGCCGTCGTAGAAGTTGGTCTGATTATTGGCATCAACAGTCCCCATCGAATAGGTGCGATGCAGATAGATGTCGGAGGTCACCATCTCCAGGTAAACCGGGTTTTTCAGCACGATCTTTTCAAAAAGGGAGAGGGAAAAACGGGCAAACTCGATGTTCTTGCGCGCCGTGTCTTCAATCTGCGTGCGTTCATCTCCGGTGATGGCACGACTCCAGCCGCCGGGAACCCCGGCCACCGGATGAATCGACTTCCCCCCCAGAAAGGTGATGATCTCGTGGTTGCGCTTACGGCAGGCGATCACCTCACCGGCAACCTCCAGCCCAACCTTGCGGGCCACCCCCAGGATGTTACGCTCCGAGGGGGGAGCATCCGGTCCGACGATAAAATCCGGCCCACCGAGAGCATAAAAATGAGTCGTGTGATCGGTGACGAAAAAGGCCATATAGAGGATCTCGCGCAGCTTTTTTGCCACAGCGGTCGGTTCGGCGCCAAAGACACGGTCAAGCGCCTTGGTAGCTGCCAGGTGGTGCGCCTCCGGGCAGACTCCGCAGATCCGGTTCGTGATAACCGGCATCTCCTCGGCCATCCGCCCGACACAGAACTGTTCGAAGCCGCGCAGCTCCGGAATCTGGAAGTACGTGTTCTCCACCGTGCCCTGATCGTTCAGGAAGATCTCTATCCGGCCGTGCCCTTCAAGACGGGTGATCGGGTCAATCGCAATACGCGCCATCAGTTCCTCCCGATTTTGCCGCCCAGTGTCGAACTGGCCAGGGTATATTTGTAGAACAGTCCGGCATAGTCAGGAATTGTTTCCAGAAACGCGTCGACCCGCGCGCTGATGGCATCTTCCGATAGCCCGGTCGTATCGCCGATATCCATCACCGAGCCAAGTGCTGCCACCATTTTTGCTCCCTGGTCGCTTATGCCGTCCGGGGTGCCGTAACAGCCGGTACAGGGCATGTTGGCTTTGGTGCAGGGGGCGCCGCAGCCGTTTCGGGTAGCAATTCCCATACAGAGCAGCCCCTGTTCGAGCAGACAGATCTTGGGTTCGGGGTAAAATTCATAATTGCGCCGGAAGGCGGTAATGCGCTTCTCCTCCTTGGTCCGGTCGCAGTCGTCACAGACGGTCAAAGTGCCACAGCCGACCGTGCTCCCCTTGGGGGGCAGATCACCGGAAAGGATCGTCTCAATCACATTCCAGATCTGGTGCGGCTCAGGGGGGCAGCCGGGGACATAATAATCCACGTCAACCTCCTGGGCCAGATGCTTCACGCGCCTCAACAGCGGCGTCAGGTGAATATCCCCCTCGGGAAAGGAGGTCGTGCCGGAGGGGATAATCCCCGCCGGATTATCAACCGAGGGATTGTCAACATAGATGGTATTGAGCAGTTCGTCTTTCGTGGTGAAGTTGGCCAGAGCCGGGATGCATCCCCCCTTGGCGCACGAACCGAAAGCGACCATGATTTGTGACTTCCGCCGCAACAGATGGGCCATTTCAACATTTTCCTCGGTGCGGAGGGCACCATTGAAGAGGGTCACGGCAATGGCCCGATCCGGGAGCGCCTCAATATCTTTTTTCTTGGTGTCCAGCAGACAGGGGCAGAACATGAAGTCCAGCGCCGCATCGACGTCAAGAAGCTTCTCGTGCAGGTTCACAACGGCAATCTCGCAGCCGCCGCACGATGCGGCCCAGTAGACCGCCAGTTTCGGTTTTTCAGACATGATCAGCCCCTCTTGTTACAGACATTCCGCATAACCACACGCTACACGATTACGTTCCCTCAGGCGCGCGCAAGGAGCGTTTCCACGAGTTCAGGCAGCGCCTCCTGCAGATCTTCATCCTTCGTCAGCACGGCATCCATGTCAGGATTAGCAATTCTGAGAGGGGCGGCATCATCTCCGGTGAGAAGTACAAACGGCTGATTATACCCCTGTTCCCGCAGCTCCGCGAAAAGTTGAATCCCGTCGATGACCGGCATATTCATGTCCGATACGACCATGCGGATCGTAGTATCTTCCGAAATTTTCTCCAGGGCTTCCATGCCTCCTACGGCAATCACGACGTCATAACCGACCGCTTCAAGGATCATCCCGGTCAGCTCGGCGGTAAATTCGTCGTCATCAACCACCAGAATGGTTGCGGGTGTGTCACTCATTATATCCTCCTTGTCATCCGATCAGACTGCGGACCGTATCTATCAAATTTGACTGGTCAAAAGCGCCTTTAACGATATAGGCGTTAGCACCGACCGAAATGCCCCGTTTTTTGTCTTCGTCCTTCTCCAGCGAGGTCACGATGATGATCGGCACGTGCCGGTACCGTTCATCGTCGCGCAGCCGCTTGGTCAGAGAGAATCCGTCGAGCCTCGGCATCTCCACATCGGTGATGACGAGGTCGTACAGTGTACCGCGCGTCATTTCAAATGCTTCTTCGCCGTCTTCCGCCGTGACCACGGTATAGCCGTACGCTTCGAGGATGCTCTTTTCAATCTCCCGGGTATTGATCGAATCATCCACCACCAGCACCGTTACCGCTCGATCTTCCTTGGCCGCAGGGCGTAGACGTCCCGGCTCCGCAATTTCCCGCGCTTGCCTGATCAGTTCCGGAACGTGGAGAACATTGATGATGCTGTCCTGTTCCCCGATGGTGACGCCCGAGACCATGCGCAGACTCTGCAGGTGAAGCGGCAGCGGTTTTACCACCATCTCCTCCCGACCGATGATCTCGTCTACCACCAGTCCCAGCTTTTCTTCTCCATCCCTGATGATAACGATCAGCGCCTCACCACCCTCGGCAGGCGTTTCCGTCGTAAGTCTGAGGAGAGCGGCCAGACCCTCGACCGGGATAATCTGCTCCCGCAAACGAATGGCGCGTTTGTTGACAATCTCGATAATCTCCCCGCGCTGGACAGAGAGCATTTCGACCAGTGAAGTGGCCGGCAGGGCACAGATCTTGCCGCCGGTGGAGAGAAGGAACAGCGGGAACACCGCCAGATTGAGCGGCAGGCGCAACAGAAAGGTCGTTCCTTCCCCTTCCCTGGTTTCGATGATGATGGTTCCTTTGAGTTCATCAACGATACTTTTCCTGACAACATCCATACCCACACCGCGACCGGAGATATCGGTGATGATCGGGCTCGTACTGAAACCGGGCATGAAGATCAGGTCGGTGATCTCCGCCCGGGACATGCCGGCCAGCGTGTCGTCTGCGAACAGCCGTTTTGCAAGTGCCTTCTCGCGGATCTTGTCGACGGACAGCCCCCTGCCGTCGTCGCCCAGCGAAATTGTGACACAGCCGCTGTCGTAAAAAGCGGAGAGATTGATGGTCCCTTTGGGCGCTTTTCCGGCCGCAAGCCGTTCTTCGGCGGACTCCAGACCATGGTCCAGTGAATTGCGGATCATGTGCATGAGAGAATCACCGATACGGTCGATAATTTTCCTATCCAGCTCGGTATCTCCCCCCTCGACAACAAAGTCGATATCCTTGCCCTGCTCATGTGCAAGATCCCGGACCGTGCGACGAAGAGGGTCAAAAACGGTCGAGAGAGGCTGCATGCGCATCCTGAGCGAGGTCTCCTGCAGATCACCGACGAGATGATCCTGCATGAGAGACGCAGCGGTCATGGCCCGCACCGACTGGCGCAGGGAAAGCTGCAGTGCGGCGCTGGTTTCGAACAATGATTCGTGTCCAGTATCACTGGAGTGGAGCTGCCCCTCAACGGCCTTGAGATGGCGCTCCGTTGCACGTTCAATTTCACTGAGCCGGCCGATATGCCTCCTGAACCGGCCCTGCTCGGAAACGATCTCTCCCATGAGCCTGATCAGGTCATCAATTTTTGCAGCATTGATGCGCAGATAATCGACCTGGCCTCCTTTGGCGGCCGTGGGTAGCCGGGGAGGCTCGGCAGGGGCAGGGGCAATGACAACAGAAGCAACAACCGGGCCAGAGGAGACCGGCGCGGCCAAGACCTCTGGCGCCTCCCCGGCAGCCGGTACCGCAGCGGCCTGGGCCAGTTCCGCGCAGAGCGCCTCCGGTGCTTCCACCGTTGTATCGCCGGCAGTGATCCGTTCCAGCATCACCAAAAGGGCATCCACGCCCCGAAAAAGGGCATCGGAGGCGGAGGGTGTCAGGGGGATTTTCCCACTGCGAACCGCATCAAGTACATCCTCCATACTGTGGGCCAGCAGAGTGATGCCGGAAAGCTTCATCATCCTCGATGAACCCTTGATGGTGTGGGCTGAACGAAACAGCCCGTTGACGGTCTCGGCATCGCCAGGCGATTTTTCCAGATTGAGCAGACCGTCGCTTATCCGGGAGCAATGTTCGCGCGCCTCTTCGACGAAGCGTGCCAAAAATTTGGAGTGGTCGAATGCCATGTTTTAACCGTTCCTCCGTAGTACGCTTGAAATGGTTTGCTGTGACTTTTGAGGAACGAATGATTTCGTTGCCGCAGTTGTGGCCAGAGGTGTCAGAAGCGATAATTTGTGCCGGCAGATAGTGATGAATTGTTCTGCATTGAAAGAAAGGGGAAAAAAATCCTGCCCATGCTCATGAAGAGAACCTTTCTCCAGGATCCGAACCGCCGCTTCATAGCCGCTTTGAGCCCGTTTTTCGTCCCGCTGTGCGAACAGTATTTCGGCGGTATAAAAGTGGGCAAGCCAACAGGAGGAGTCCAGATAGATGGCCTCCCTGAAACGCCTGATGGCATCATCGTCGTCCCTTTTCTGCCGCGCTATCATCCCGAGCATGAGGTACGCTTCCAGGCGGAGCGGATCTCGCCCCACAATGGTCTCGCAGACAATGCGGGCCTCATCGAAACGCGACAGACTCAGGAGCAGGCTTCCCTTGAGGGCATACGCCTTCTCGAAGGAGCTGTCCTGGGTGATGATGGCATCAAGAATTGCAAGCGCCTTGTCATGCTGTTTGTTGTGGGCCAGCTCAATGGCCGCATCAAAACGCTCCCTTACATCCGGCTGCCTGGATGATTGCGGCTGGATACGAGGACGTTCATACACACGCCCCTCCTGCAACCGGCTCAGCCGGGCTTCAGGCCTCGCCGCATACACGGGGGCGACTTGCGGAGACCGGCCCCGCGCCCGTTCGGGAGCCGAAGATAATCGACCCGCCGTCCGGCGCTCTTCAAAAACGAGCGGAGGGGTTTTACGGTAAAAAAAGAGTGAATCCTGTTTTACAAGAGAAAGAATACCGATGTCATGATGAAACGTCTCCGACGCGCCGACCAGCAGGCAGCCGCCATCGGCAAGAAGCTCCGCAAGCTTGCCGAAGATCTCCCGCTGCACCTGCCCGGGAAAATAGATAGAGACGTTCCGGTACAAGATTATGTCGGGCAACTGCATCCGTTGGGGATAGGATGCGCCCAACAGGTTTACCACCTCGAACCCGACCTGTTTCCTGATGGTATCGCAGACCTGAAAACGGCCTGAACCGCACGGTTCGAAGTAGCGTGCAAGCAGAGACTGGTCCATACCCCGAAACGAGCTTTTTCCGTACACTCCCAGTTTTGCCGCCGCGATAACGGTGGAATCAATGTCCACGCCGGTGATGGCAAACAGCCGTTCACTCTCGGCTCCAAACCGCTCCCGCAGCATGATGGCTATGGAATAGGGTTCCTCCCCGGTGGAACAGCCGGCACTCAATATCCTGACCGGCCCCTGATGACGGGCGGCAATAAACTCCGGCAACAACGTATCGACCATCATGCTCAGGTGTTCAGGTTCGCGTAAGAAATAGGTCTCATTGACCGTCAGCAGTTCCGTCAGCCGCAGCAATTCGTCCTGGTCGCGCGATAACAGGGCGTAATAAGTTTCGCAGTTATCGATAGCCAGAGCTGCCATCCGCCGCCGCAGCGCCGCAGTGAGTGCCTGCTCCCGTTCCTTTTCAAAGCTGTGCCCGCACGTATGCAGCAACAGCTTCTTAAACGGGGCAAGGTCTACTGCCTCGTCCATCTTACGGGACACTTTTGTGGGCGTCATCGGCAGTCACCGGCCAGTTGCATCAATTCGTCCGGTATAGTGGCGAGTGGTACAACCTTGTCGATAAAACCGCGTTCCACGGCAACCCGATTCATACCGAACACGACAGAACTGTTGGCATCCTGCGCGAGTGTCACTCCTCCTCTCATCTTGATCGCCTGCATACCGGCAACGCCATCATCCCCCATGCCGCTCATGATCAGCCCGACCACCCCTTGCCGATATGCAGCGGCAACCGACGTGAGGAGCGTGTTGCAGGAGGGGCGGTAGATCTGGCCGGCATCGCGATCACCAAGAAGGATCATCCCCTGCGGGGTGATCCTCATGGAATGTTCAGCGGGGTTGACATAGACATGGCCGACGGCTAGGCGCATGCCATTACCTGCCATAACAACGGTGAGCGGAGTTCCACCGTTCAGCCATTCCACCATGCCTTGGGTAAACCCTTCGGCGATGTGCTGCGTTATAACGATGGGAGCGGGAAAGGCGGCGGGAAGATGCGACAGTATGGTGTGGATAGCCTGTGGGCCTCCTGTGGAGGCTGCTATGGCGACGATCCCTGCCTTGGATACGCCATGCTGAACCACCGCACCGCTTTCACGCTTGGTTTTGTCCCGGTTCCCCATGATCCGCAAATGGGCTGCGACGTCCACTTTGGCCAAGTAGCGGATTTTGGTAATCAACGTCTGCACATTCTCAGGGCTGATATCCGGTTTTTCGATAACATCGAGTGCCCCCTTTGACATCGCGGCGAAAGCGGTGCGTACACCGCTCTGAGCTGTCACCACCAGAATTGGTACAGGATGCGCGGCGATGATCCTTTCAATGGCTTCAAGCCCCCCCATGAGAGGCATTTCGATATCCATGGTTATGATATCGGGCTTGAGTGAGGCGGCCTTGGCAATGGCTTCCACCCCGTTTGAAGCCGCTCCGACCACAACGATACCCGGCTCCGACTCCAGAATGGTGCGGATCATGTCCCGTACCAGATCGCTGTCATCGACCAGCAGCACCCGTATGATATTTTCCGGTTTCAGCATTGGCTAGCGGGTTTCCCCGTCCCCTTCTCCGGAACCCTCTGTGTCGAGCTTGAAGGTTATGACCAGTTTTCTCAATTGTTCGGACAGCCCCAGCAGTTCGTCGGTCGCACTGTTTGTTTGGTGGATCGAGTCGGTGGCAAAGCGAACCCCCTGTTCGATGTCCTTGAGTGCCAGAACGACCTGACTGCTGGCAATCTGCTGCTGCTGGGTTGAAAGGGATATCTGCCTGGCAGCGCTGGCTGTCTCATCCACGCCGTCCACGCTTTCAATCAGCATCAATACCGTATGGGAGGCATATTCCTGCCCTTCCTGAATCAATTGAAAGCTCTTTTCAGACGACATAACCAGACGGTTGACCGAATCCAGAATCTCCGTAATTTTCCCCTCGATCTCGGAGGTAGACTCGACCACGCTGTCGGCCAGTCGGCGGATCTCGACCGCCACTACTCCAAAACGTTTTCCCGACTCTCCCGCGCTGGCAGCCTCAAGTGCCGCGTTGAATGCTATAAGCTTGGTCTGGTTGGCAATGTTATTGATAATCTCCATAACCTTGTTAATTTCTTTCGACTTTCTTCCCAGTTCAACGATCTCGCTCAGATTTGCCTGAATGTTGTTGCTTATATCATTGATCTTGAAGCTAAGGTTTTCGACCTCGGCGGCACCGTTTTTGGTGTCATCCAGTGTCTTGTCAGCCCTTTCCACCACCCCCTGGCTGTGCTGGGCTATCTGGCTTGCCGTGGAAGAGAACTCTTCCATGGTGGCCGATATTTCCACCACCGAACTGGAAAGCTCGGTGGAAAACCCGGACTGCTGATCCATGGTTGATGCAATCGCGCCGGCATGCGAGTGGATTTTTTCGGTTATCCCGGAAACCTTCCCGATAATCTGATGTAAATTCCCGACATGCTCGTTGAACCAGCGGGCGAGCTCGCCCACTTCGTCGTCAGTTGTTACCGGAACGGTTATAGTCAGGTCGTTGTTAAAGTTTTTCAGCGCGCCGGTTATCGCTTCAATAGGCCCGGCAATAAATCTTTTGACCAGAAAAAACGCCATGAACCACAGAATAAGCAGAAAGCCCAGCGTTATGGAGACGTACTGAACAATACTGTTCGACACCTCTCGCGCAATGGTGGCACGCTCCTTGAGGACCGCTGTATCGATGTCATCCACATAGATGCCGGTGCCAACAACCCAGTTCCTGGAGGGAATGGCCTTGGCAAAGGAGATCTTCGGCTTCAGCTCCTCCTGTCCCGGCACCTTCCACATGTAGTTTACATATCCTTCACCCTTTTCACGACAGATTTTAGTGATTTCGCGCAGGATATAGACACCATTCGGGTCGCGGAGATTGCTCTGGTCAGTCCCCTCCAGACGGGGATCGGGATGAAAGATAAATACATTTTTGAAATCGTTGATCCAGAAATAACCGTTCTGGCCGTAGCGCATGTTTTTGACGATGCTCTTTGCCTCTTCCGGCGGCAGTTCCTCAAGCACCTTTACCACCATGTCCACATATCCCTTGATCTGCTGTTTCCTTTCGGAAACAAGTGTCGCACGGTATGCTGCGATCCGTTCCTCACCTCGGGAGCGGATGTTCATGATGGAGGTAAGTGAGATAACAACAGCTATTGATAAAACGCATATAAGTGTTAACCCCATAACCTTTTTTCGCAGCGAGATCGACATATTACCCCCTTGTAACCACCCTGTAATCACTATATACAATGAAATTTAACATATGCCTTCAGACCTCTGACGCATTATCCAGACTAAAGCGCCCCATGATAGCCTTCAGGTCGCTGGACATGGCGGTCAGTTCCCTACTGATCGTATTGATCTGCTGAATCGATTCCGAAGAGTGCCGCGCCCCTTCCTTGATATCGCATAACGCAAATACCACCTGACTGCTGGCCTGCTGCTGCTGCTGTGTCGATAACGAGATCTGTTTGGCAGCTTCGCTGGTCGCAGAGGCTCCATCCACCACATCACAGAGCATCTCCATGGTCCGCCCCGAGTAAGCCAACCCCTCGTTGATACCCTTTGAACCCTTCTCGGATGAAATAACCAAACGGTTGACCGCATCCATGATCTCCGTGATTTTCCCTTCGGTTTGAGCGGTAGATTCCACAACGCTGTCGGCCAAACGACGTATTTCCACGGCAACCACTCCGAAGCGCTTACCCGCTTCACCGGCACTGGCGGCCTCCAACGCGGCATTGAAAGCTATTAATTTAGTCTGGTTGGCGATATTGCCGATAATCTCCATGATCTTGGTGATCTCTTTCGATTTTCTCCCCAATTCCATGATTTCTTGAAGACTGGACTCATTATCGCTGTGTATGGCGTTCATCTTCATGGAGAGGGTTTCAACCCCGGTTGCCCCCCCCTTGGTACCCTCAAGAGTCCGATCAGCAATCTCCACGACCTCATGGCTGTGAGTGGCAATTTGGCTGGCGGTTGCAGAAAATTCCTCCATAGTGGCAGATATCTCAGTCACCGAACTGGAAAGCTGGCTGGAAAATCCGGCCTGTTGATCAACGCTGTCCGACAGCTCTCCGGCAAAGGAATGAACCTTGTCGGTCACGCCAGAGAGCGTAATGATGATGTGGCGCAGATTCTCGGTCATAACATTAAACATGCGTGCCATTTCGCCCAGCTCATCCTGGGACTGCTGTGGTGCCTCTGCGGTCAGGTCGCCATTGGCAACCCGGCTGGCAACATCCCTGACAGCGGCGATTCCCTCCCGAACGGACAAAAAGCAACCGATATTGAGATAGACACCCAACAGAAAGGCCAGGAAAGAAAGAGACAGATAGAGGTACATCCGCGTTTTAAATACATGAATACGCTCTATCAGAAGTTGATCCAGAGCCGGCGAGACCACATCCATGGATTTGAAGACCGCATCACCGGCGGCATTTGCAGATTTTGACACGTTTTGTGGCAGCAGACCGGGTTGCGGCGTGGCGGCCATGTATGGCGCCACTGATTTCAAAAAGGCCTCTGATGAATCCCCCACGTCCTGAAACGGCTTTAGCAGAAGCTTGTTCAGGCCCGGGTTCTTCGCGCCGGCCGCTCGAATATTCTTGTTGATGGCATCAACCAGCGTCCTGACCTGGCCGGAAAGCACAATCAGATCGGTTCTGTCACCAAGGGTGGACTGCCCCGCCGCAAGGCGTGAGGCGATGAGCTCGATACGCGCCATCGTATCGGCCAGCGGCGGGAGCTTGGTAATGAGAGTGTCCATGAGGTAATAGCTGTCGATATCCGGATCAAGGGTGAGGTTGGAGTTGTCCGCCACCTGCACTATCAACTCCAACAGGGTATTGACAAGCGCCGAGTGCGCATCGAATGTCTGCCGTGCTGTTCCCCCGCGCACGCCGTTCACCTCGCCCAGTGTTGTCTTTAGAGCACGCACAGACGCTTCTGTTGCCAAGACCCTGCCCAGACGCGCCTCGGCCAGGTCGAGTTCGCCCATAACCTTGTCGGAAGAGGTGGGAGTTTTGCCGGCCAACAGTACCACCCGGCGGTTTTCCAGGAGATACGCCAACACATTCGTGAGTGGTTTGACGTAACTGACACCGGAATGTTCCTTGGCCCCGAACGCCACCTGCTCCCGAATAGTAGTAACAAGGAAATAGGCCAGCAGAGCAATCGGAATACAGAAGAAGAAGCCCGCTACAAGCATCTTGCGGGAATAGGGCAATCGTTTCATCAGCAAAATGGCCGGGTTAAATAGTATCACTTTTTGTCACCTCTTCTCTGGGCATTAACATCCATTCTGTCCCGCAGCAGACGCTTAAAATCCACCAACAGGATCATCCGGTCGTCTTTGACCACGATCCCCCACATTCCATTCCGCAAGGTAAAAGGTTCCAGCAGTTCCGGAAAGAGTCGAATATCATTCTGGCTGAAATCGACGATATCTTCCATCTTGTCGATAATCACCCGGTATGACGGCACTCCTCCCGTTTTGATCGTGATAACAGTCGGCGAAAAATAGGTGGAAGTGGCATCACCATATTCAAGCACTTCGTGAAACCAGAACAGATCATCGGCCTGCTCGCCGTTATAGGCCGCTATTCCTGTCACCTGCCCGGCATCGACCCCGAAATAAACGCCACAGACGGAGAAAAGGAGCAGGTCGATCCGTATATCGCTCTCGTCATTCATAGCGCAACAAGAGCCGCCAGCTTACCGACATCGAGCAATGAAATGGTTGTGCCACCATATTCTATTTCTCCGATCACCAGATCGCGGGCGGCACCATTCAGGGTAGCAAGTGGTGGATGAATCGTACTCAGCGGGATATCCACCACATCTTCGATGGATTCGATCATCACTCCGGAGCGAAAATCGCCCTGTACGGCCATTGCAATCAGACGTTTGCTCCCATCTCCCTTCTCCTCTCCCAGAAAATGGCGGAGGTCGATGACCGATTCGATATCTCCGCGCACATTGATAAGGCCGGGGAGATAGTCTGGAAGTGAAGGGACCCAGGATATATCGCACGAAGGGAGTATTTCCCTGATATCCCTGCCGTAAAACGCAAACAGGTTTACACCACAGGCGAAGATGACAACCTTGACCCGTTCCTCTTCAACATCAACGACCTCTTTTGTACGCTGCCGCCTTTTGAGTTCGTCCAGGATACAATCGCTTTTTTGTTTCTCGGCGGATGGTGACATGACGTGATCTCCACAGTCGGACCTTAAGGAAATGACTGAGTTAATAAATTGATTTTGCACCCGTTTTATAGCAAAGTACGTAACAACAAACCAGCATTATATTGTGTACAATCTATGTTGACTTGAGAGCGACGGCGGCTATTTCCACATTAAGCCCTTCTTTCGAGATGCAGGGGCATATTAAAAATCTAAGAGGTACCTAATGATGCCTCAGGCACACAACCTGTTCAACGACATTCCAGCCACGCTTCAGACAGAGCTATTTCAAACTCTTGCTGAATCGGGCAGTGTCCGGATTGAACGAATCGTATCTGATGGACATGCGACGGCGCCTGGTGAGTGGTATGATCAAGGGTGGGATGAGTGGGTGCTGCTGGTTTCCGGGGGGGCGACGCTGCGGTTTGATGACGGTGAACCCGCTCTGGCTCTGAAGCCTGGTGATCACATCATGATACCCGCCGGCTGCCGCCATCGTGTGGAGCGGACCAATTCCGGGCAGAGTACGATCTGGCTGGCGGTTCATTTCGGTCGAGACAGGGTTGAGTAAATTCAAGCAGCAACAACGGAGCGGTTCTTCCCCTCCTGCTTGGCCTGACGGAGTGCCTGATCCGCACGCGCAATACAGTCATGGATCGTCTGTCCCGCTTGATATTCGCATACACCGATACTCGTAGTGATGCGGATCCCGGGACGGTTGGCTTTAAATTCCGTCATCGATATGGACTCAAGTATCTTGCGGGCAAGGGTCAAGGCCCCCTCGATGTTCGTTTCCGTAAGCAGAAAGAGAAACTCCTCCCCTCCCCAACGGGCACAGACATCCTCGTTCCTGACACACCCTCTTAAAACCCGGGCCACCTCAACCAGCACATCGTCGCCGTCATTGTACCCGTATTTTTCGTTAAGCTGTTTGAAATTATCCAGATCAACAAGCATGACGGCAAAGGTTCTACCGTGACGCTCGGAGCGGCTCAACTCCCGCTCCATCTTCTCCATGATATCACGCCGGTTTGCCAATCCGGTCATCGGATCGACCCTGGTCGCCAGATCGAGAGAGCGATCCATCTCGTTCAGCAGCGTTTTCAGACTCCTTGTTTCCTTTTCAAGCAGCAGAGTCCGCTGTTTCAGGGCACTGTATTCAGCATACAGCAACCGGTATTCGATCATCAGCGGATTACTGTCATGACCGCTGTCGGAAACCAGATGTTCAAAGTGGGCGCTATGGTCATCCCCCGCAGAGCGGGGGGGTCTGGTGTGCAGTGTCATACGGTACACTCCTTGATAAATGATTCCACTATTCAGCGATGCACGTCGACTCAGCTCGGCAGGGTCGGAAGTTCTAACCCGGCCATCTGCTGGACCATGCGCACGACCTGGCAGCTGTAACCGAATTCGTTGTCGTACCAGACGTACAGGACACAACGGTTCCCTTCGGCGATTGTCGCGAGTGAATCGACGACGCCGGCATGACGTGAGCCGACAAAGTCACTCGAGACGACTTCGGGTGAATTGGTGAAATCGATCTGGTTCTGCAGCGGAGAATCAAGCGACATATTACGCAGATAGCTGTTGATGGTTTCAACGTCGACCGCATGCGCCAGCTCCAGATTCATGATCGCCAGAGAAACATTCGGGGTCGGCACCCGGATCGCGTTCCCTGTCAACTTACCGGACAGCTCGGGAATGACCTTGGCGACCGCCTTGGCAGCTCCGGTTTCTGTGATGACCATGTTCAGAGGCGCACTGCGGCCGCGGCGGGAGGCCTTGTGGTAGTTGTCGATCAGATTCTGGTCATTGGTGTAGGAATGGCAGGTTTCCAGATGCCCGTGAACGATACCGAAACGATCATTGATCGCCTTCATGACCGGAACAACCGCATTGGTCGTGCAACTGGCGGCGGAGAATATCCGTTCCTCTTCGGTGATCAGACTGTTGTTGATGCCGGCGACAATATTGGGGATATCACCCTTACCGGGAGCGGTCAAAATAACCTTTGCAATACCGGGCGCCTGCAGATGCCGCCCGAGTCCTTCACGATCACGCCACTTGCCGGTATTATCGATCAGAATTGCATCGTGAATCCCGTACTGGGTGTAATCGACATTTTCCGGAGCATCGGCGTAGATAATCCGGATCATGTTGCCGTTGGCGATGATGGCATTTTCTTCCTCATCGATAGTAATAATGCCGTTAAACTGGCCATGAACAGAATCGCGGCGCAGCAGACTGGCCCGCTTCAGCAGGTCATCCGCCCCCCCCTTGCGCACGACGGCCGCCCTGATCCTCAGTTTTTCACCGCTGCCTGATTTTTCGATCAGGATGCGGGCCAGCAGTCGGCCGATACGTCCGAAACCGTACAGCACGATATCCTGTGGTTCCGCGCGCACGGCACTGTGACCGGTGTTGATACGAGCCAGCTCCTGTTTGATAAAATCATCCACGGAAAGCTTTTCGCCCAGTTTCTGATACTGAATGGTCAATTTGCCGAGATCCACCCTCCCCGGGGCAAGATCAAGTTTATCCATTGCCGCCAGCAGCGGATAGGTTTCCATAACGGTGAGTTCGGAATCGAGAATCATGCGGGCAAAGCGATGTGCCTTTAGTATGTCGATAACCGTGCTGTGCACCAGAGTGCGCCCGTACAGGGTCAGGATAATATTATGATCACGGTACAGACGGCCGATAATCGGCAGCATCTGTTCGGCGCATGTTTCATGTTCTTTCCACTCCCGCAGATAGGCATCCTGTTTTTGTTGATCCATACACAATCTCCTTACTATCATGAGTTACTGCATTATTTTTTTCCGCATACGTCACTTTATTCCTGAATTCGGCCCACCAGGCGCAGCAGTCCGTCCAGAATTGTCAGGGGGCTGGGGGGACAACCGGGAATGTACAGATCTACCGGCACGAGGCCATCAGCACCGTTATGCACTTCGGCGTGATCCTTGAACGGACCGCCATTGATCGCACAGGCACCGGCCACGATGACCAGCTTCGGTTCCGGGATTGCTGCATACGTGTCCAGCAGTGCCAGGCGCATGTTTTCAGTAACCGGTCCGGTGACAAAGAGACCGTCAGCGTGGCGCGGGCTGGCAACGAACTGGATGCCGAAACGCCCCAGGTCCCAGCCGATCGTGGAGAGCACATTGGTATCCGCTTCACAGGCATTGCAGCCGCCGGCGCTGACCTCACGCAATTTGAGTGATCGCCCGAACAGGCGCAACAGTTCGCCTTCCAGAGGCAGCGCCGGATGATACTGCTCGCCGACGGTCACTGTCAACCCCTCGCGGCTACGACTTGCAAGACGGGCATCGGTTGAAAACGTGACCGCATCATCAGGACAGGCGGCGGCGCAGTCACCGCAAAAAAGACACTTCCCCATATCAAGCGTCAGCGGGCCGGAGGCAGAAATTGCTCCATACGGGCAGGCGGCGGCGCAAGCGCGGCACCCCTCACCGCAGCGCGAGGCGTCCAGCAGCGGCAGACCGCGAAAACGGGGGGGCAACGGCAGCGGCGCATCCGGATACGTCATGGTGCGATGCCCCTGGCGGAAACGTGTCATAATCGCTTTTAGCATACAGGCTCCAGTTTACAGATCAAACCCGCAGTACGACAGGTTGAAACTCTTGTTACAGAGCGGAAAGTCCGAAATCTGCTGATTGCGCAGGGCAAGCACCATCCCGCTCCAGTTATGAAACGAAGGATCTACGATCTTGTAGCGTTCAAAGCGTCCTTGCCCGTCAGTCAAGGCGACATGGCATATTTCACCGCGCCACCCCTCGGTTAACGCCACAGCACAGCGATCAGCAGCAATCGGTTTCATCTCCGTTCGATAGCCGCCGCGCGGCAGATGACGGATCTGTTCAGCAATGAAATCGAGAGAGCGCTCCGCCTCGAGCCAGCGGAGCAGCGTGCGCGCGGCAACGTCGCAGGTAGTCGCGGTGATGACCGGTATCTGGCTCATCCGGAATATCCCGAAGGGATGATCGCGCCGGACATCGCGGTTCAGACCACAGGCACGGGCTGGCGGACCGACAAGGCCGATCTCGCGGGCGTCCGCTTTCGTGACCATGCCGATATCTTCCAGTCGCGCCATGACCGAAGGGGTATCCCAGAGCAGCTGGACCGCGCCGGCAAGATCTTCGCGTGCAGACTGCAGCCGTTTGTACAGCTCCTCCGCAATCGCAGCATCACAATCATAACCAAGCCCACCCGGCCTGAGCAGACCACGACCGAAACGGCTGCCGCAAAACAGGGCGGTCATATTGAGAAAATCACCCCGTATCCGGCCGCAGAACGAAGCGGTCGGCAGATACCCGACATCTCCGGAAATTGCGCCGAGATCCCCCGTATGATTGGCCAGACGTTCCAGCTCCAGAGCGATTCCGCGCACCGTTTCGGCCCGTGGCGACGCGAACACCCCCGCGAGTGACTCCATGTTCATGCAATAGGCCTGACCGTGGCCGATCGTTGTATCACCGGCTATTGTTTCCATCTGATGAATTGTCCGTGGCGTCGGGCCACCAATCAGCGCTCGTTCGATGCCGCGATGCTGAAACCCGAGCGCTATTTCCAGATGGAACACCTCTTCGCCGTGACACTGAAAACGGAAATGACCCGGTTCTATGATGCCGGCATGTACCGGGCCCACCGCAACTTCATGTACCTCGTCCCCCTCGACGCGGTAGAAATCCATCACGCCCGGCAGCAGACCGCCGCCGTCACTCTCGCTCCAAAATCCCTTTCCTTCGCAGAGCGGCTTTTGAAAACGTACTGGTTTGAACCAGGGGTGTCCTTCCGGACGGGTCAGACACTGCTCGGCTATCTCGCGTTCAAACAGGTGCAGCTGCGGACAGGCAGCCGCCAGTGACGGAAAGGAACGACCGACGGATGTGGCACTCATTCCGAGCGTGCCGCTCCCGCCCCGTGAGGACATGACGCAGTACAGCATCGCCCCGGCGGCATTCGGAACACCGAAATAGGAACAGACCCGCCAACCCGCTGTAATCGCATCCAGAACGCCCTGAAAAAACGTGTCGTTATCAAGTTCCGGAATCTCACTACGGGCGAACGAGGTGCCGTTATAAAACGATTTCATTCCGTAACTCATCGAGGCACCTCCAGAAGTGCCGATCCGTCGCGCAACAGGGTCATCAGCGGAGCCGGTATCCATACCCCCAGCATAAACACCAGCAGCAGAAGAGCCAGTGGCGGCCCGACAGTCCAGATCGTATCGCGATACGAAGTTGTCTCGCTGTCTGGGGGGACCTCACCCATGACCATCGGCAGAACCGTCAGCGCCATGCCGATAAAGATGATTCCCAGTGAGATCAGAAACAGGGCGCCTACCATGTAGCGGCCAGCGATAAAAGCGCTGCTGACAACGGTAAATTCACTGATAAACGGTGCGAAGGGCGGCGAACCGGTGATGGCGATGAATCCGGCCAAGAAGATCCCCCCGGACCAGGGAAGGCGGCGCAGGGCACCACGGACATGGTCGGTACTTTTGCTGTTATAGGAGCGGTGGATGTTGCCGGAGGAGAGAAACAGCACCCCCTTCGTCAGACCGTTGGCCAGGATGTGGAAAAGGGCCCCGAAGACCGCCTTCCCCCCCAGACCGAGCGCCACCGCCATGATACCGACATGCTCAACGCTGGAGTAGGCGAGCATCCTCTTGAAATCGGCCTGGCGGGCCATGAAGATGGCGGCCATAATCATGGAGAACAGCCCCATCACCACCAGCGCATTCTGAAAAAAAGCGATCTCCCTGGTGGCCAGGCAGAGTTGATAGACACGCAGCAGGGAGAGAAAAGCCAGATTAACAAGCCCGCCGGCCAGCATGGCGCCGACCAGTCCCGGAGATTCCCCGTAGGCGTCAGGCTTCCAGGTATGGAGTGGCGCCAGCCCCATCTTGGAGCCGAAGCCGACCAGCAGAAAGACAAAGGCGGCATGGACCCACCCGGAAGAGAGCTTGCCGGCATCGCGTATCAGATCATCCAGCAGCAAGGAGGGTTCCACCCTGGCAACAATCGTGGCATACGCCAGGAAATAGAGACCGATCAAGGCCAGGGCTACCCCGACTGAGCAGATCAGCAGATATTTCCAGGTTGCTTCGATCGAACGGGCATTGCGATTGAAATAGATCAGCGGGGTCATCGAAATCGTGGTTGTTTCGAGCGCCACCCAGAGCAGACCCAGATGATGGGTAATGGTGACCATCGATGCAGCTGCCAGACATATCAACAGACCGATGCAGAGCACGCGGTTGGAACGCTCCAGACGGTAGGCCAGATAACCTATTGAATAAATTGCACAGAACAGGAACAGGACACTTGTGCTGAGCAGAACGATTTTGCCGAGCGCATCGAGGTTAAACCAGCCACCGGCGGACGGAGGCGGAGTGGCGATCAGAAGCCGGAGCGTTACCCCCAGATGTCCGAAGGCAAAAACGGACAGCGCAATCGGGCGCAGCCTGTCGGATGGAATCAGCCAGGTGACAACCGCTCCTATGAGCGGAAGGATAATAAGTGCAGCGAGCATGGTGCTACTCCTCTTTCAGGGAGGTCAGGCGTGAGGTGTCAAGCGAAGAAAACTCACGGCTGATGTGATTGATGACGATCCCCATGACGAAGGTGCCTACCAGCAGGTCAAGCAGCGCCCCCGCCTCAACCATGATCGGCATCGCCTCGGCCAGCAGCAGACCAAAGATGAAGATGCCGTTTTCCAGGACCAGATAGCCGAGTACCTGTGAAATGGCCTTGCGCCGGGTCGTCAGGATCAGAAAACCGGTCATCAGCGTAGCGATTGATGCCGGGACAAACATGTAATTCTGGTGTTCAGCCAGCATCGGCAGTTTGCCGGCAAAACCGAATGAAAGCGCCGTAAAGACCGCCCCCAGCAGCAGCGTGGGAACATAGCCCAGAAACGGTTCCACTTCACGTTTTATCCCGGCCGAGCGCATGGCCCGGTTCAGGAGCAGCGGGATCACGGCCCCCTTGGTGATCAGGATCATGGAGATAATTCCGACCAGATGCCACGAAAAGGGGTGGATAAGGGCCGGCAGTATCCCCAGAATAACCCCCTGGACCGCTACGGCACGGATCGAAAAGATGAGACGGCTGGTCCCGAGCACAACAAAGTTGATCAGCAGGACAAGCACAAGAAGTTGGTCGGCTAAAGCAATCATGACATCACCTGATGACGAGCAGAGTAGAAAATGCGGCCAGAATCGTGGCGGCCACCAGCAACTGGGGAATACGTATCAGACGCAGACGGGCCATAACCGACTCGACAATGCCGATAACAACGGCCAGTTCCAACATTGAGATGATGAAAAGGCCCCAGTCAAGGAAAGAGTTACCGGTCGCATACGGCAGGGCCAGATGGACAAAGAAGGCTCCGAGCACATACAGTTTCAGTGCAGCGGCATAATGGATGATCGCCAGCGCCGGTCCGCTGTGATCCAGCACCATAACCTCATGAATCATAGTCAGTTCCAGGTGTGTGGTCGGATCATCAAACGGGATACGGCAGTTTTCAGCCAGCAGCACAATGAACATCCCGCCGACGAGCATCAGGAGTGCGGCACCGGAATTCAGCCAGACACCGAAGCTGATGTTGACCAGCATCGGCGACAGTGAGTATGAGCCGGAGAGACGTGACAGGGTAATCAGCGCAAAAAAGAGGGTCGGTTCGGCCAGACAGGAGTAGGTTGCCTCACGGGCCGATCCCATTCCTTCAAAACTTGAGCCGGTGTCCAGAGCTGCTGCCATCGTAAAAAAACGTCCCAGGGCAAACAGATAGGCATAGAGGATCATATCGCCCTGAAATGAAATCGGTGACTGATGCGCCCCAAACGGTATCAGCAGGGCGGCAACCGCCGTAGTTGCCAAGGTGACGATCGGACCGGCGCGAAAGATCCAGGTGGTGGTCGTACTGAAGACGCTCCCTTTATGCAGCAAGCGCAGGATGTCGTAGTATGGCTGCAGAAACGGCGCACCGACCCGTCCGGCGAAGGCGGCCTTGGTCTTGCCGATCACCCCCAGCAGCAGGGGCGGCATGGTAAGTGCCAGAAAGATATGAATGATACTATTGGTCATGGTGTCTCTCCCCAACGCCCATTTCAGTGAGCCCAGAGCATCAGAATAAACAGGGTGGCAAAGATATAGATCATATAAACATGCATCTGTCCATGCTGCAGACGCCGCAGGAAGGCGAATGATACACCGGCAATCGTAAAGAGCGGCGCTATGACCTTCTCCAGCACCGTCTCGGTCGGCCTGTCCCCGCAGCCCGTCGGGCCGGGGAAAATACCGGTCAGGCTTGGACGGGTTATCCGCTCGCGGATGATACCGTTGAAGACCGAAACCGCCAGCTCTGAAAAAGAGGTTGCACCATACTGCATACGGGAAGTTCCGCGCTGATAGCCGCACCCCCAGGTAGGTGCCGTGGTTACCCGCGCACTCCCCAGCCGCCGCCACCAGAGCAGCGTCACCGCAGCGGCAACCACGACCAGAACCAGCGCCATCAGGCTGATCCTTGTCAACATGGCACCATATTCGGCCGGATTAACCGCTGCCGATATCTGCGGCGGCATGAATGACGCAATCGCCGGGGCGACAAGGCGCATCGCCTGCTGCGGCAGCAGGCCGACCAGCAGACAGAGCAGCGCAAACAGTCCCATCGGAAGCAGCATCGTCAGCCCGGCCTCGTGCGGATGGGCAGCTCCCTGGTTGCGCGGTGTACCGAGGAAAATTGAACTGTAGAGTTTGGTGAAAGCAATAACAGCCAGCCCGCCAACCAGCGCCAGCAGTGGTGCCAGCAATACCAGACAGACCAGTGTGGGGGCCTGCAGCTGGGAGAAAAAACCGAAATAGAGCAGGAATTCAGAGGCAAAACCGTTCAAGGGGGGGATACCGCAGATGGCCACAGAGCCGACCAGAAAGAGCAGTGCCGCGCGGGGCATCCCCTTGGCCAGTCCGCCCATCAGGTTCATTTCACGTGTGCCGGCGGCATGGATAATAACCCCCGAACCGAGGAACAGTAACGGCTTGAAAAAACTGTGGTTAAGGATATGTAGCAGGGCTCCCGCCATCCCCAGATAGGCCAGCGGGGCGTTATGGCTGGAAACCCCCAGCATCGCAACACCAAACCCGGTGGTGATAATGCCGATATTTTCGATACTGCTGCAGGCCAACAGACGCTTCATGTCACGCTGGGCGACCGCAAAGGCGATCCCCAGAATAGCGGAACTGATCCCGGCGACCGTAAGAACGGCACCCCACAGCAGCGGCGGGTCGTGAAAGAAGGTCAGGGTGCGGAATATGCCGTAGAGCCCCATCTTCAGCATGACACCGGACATCATCGCCGAGACATGGCTGGGGGCATTGGCATGTGCCGAGGGGAGCCAGATGTGGAGCGGCATGATGCCGGCCTTGGCGCCGAAACCGACAAAGGTAGCAACGGCAATCGCCATCGCCGCCGGAGGCAGCGCAGAGAGTGATCCGGCAGCAGGCAGCAGGAACGAACCTGATTGCGCCGCCAGCAGCGAGAAGAGCAGATACAGTGCCGCACTGCCGGTATGGGTGGCGATCAGATAGACGATTCCGGCGCGCCTGACATCCTCCTTTTCATGCTCCGTCACCAGCAGGAAATAGGCGGAGAGCGCCATGATCTCCCACACCATCAGAAAGAATACTCCGTTACGAGCGGCGACCAGAATCGCCATCGAGGAGGCCAGAATGCCATAGAAAAAGGTCAGGCCACGTTCGGTAGAAGGGTGTTCGACAGCCGGCCAGTAGCCGAGCGCGAAAAGCGAACCGGCTGCGGCAACCAGAAAGATTGGGAGCAGAAAAAAAGCGGAAAGGGGATCTATCGCAAGTTCGCAAGAGCCGAACGGCAGGCCCCATTCCAGCACAAAGGTTGTCGTCGCAGGGGAAAACAGGAGTATGAGCGCGGCAGGGATACCGACCAGGGAGGCGAGAATGGAAATAACAGCCGCACACATTTGGCCCGGACCGGGTGTGCGCAGAAAAAGACCGGGAATGCCGGCAAAGCCGAGAGCAAGCGCGGCAATCAGTGCCACGGCAGCAGGGTCATACACCCCCTGCAGAATGGAAAACATAACAGGGACTCCTTGGGGTTATTACGGAAACGGGTCAGCTTTGCAAGACGGGCCCTCTTTTCTACAGCAGAGCCGGCATAGTGAACCTTGAGGCGTACCGCTGTCAATTGAAAAGTGTAACAATTACAGCCTGGTTTTTATCAGTTGCAGGATACCCTGCAGCAGTTGAACCGGTGTCGGAGGGCAGCCGGGGATATGGGCATCTACCGGAATTACGTTGGCCACCGCACCGAGCGAAGCATAGCTTTCACCGAAGATTCCGCCGTTGCAGCCGCAGTCGCCAACCGCCACCACCAGTTTTGGAGCCGGAGTCGCGTCGTAGGTGCGTTTGAGGGCGATCTCCATGTTGACCGATACCGGCCCGGTGACCAGTAGCATGTCGGCAAAGCGGGGTGATGCCGTGAACTGGATGCCGTAGCGTTCACAGTTGTAGATCGGGTTGCTCATGGCTATGATCTCCAGCTCGCAGCCGTTGCACGAACCGGCATCCACCTCGCGGATTACGAGACTGCGGTGAAAACGCCTCCGGATAGCTTCTTCCAGATGGTACCCCACCTCGTCCAGTTCAGCCTTAATCTCCTCCGGCAGCGGCTCCGTCACCACGCCGGTACGGAATATCTGGTGCAAAATTTTCAGCATTAATTGCTCCCTTACAAATCATTCCCCGAATACGACTGGTTAAAACTCTTGTTGCAAACAGGAAAATCAGGAACGATATTGTCATGGACGGCCTGTTCAAGCGCCAGCCAGTTGACGCTTGAGGGATCGCGGATCGCGCAGCGGTTGATCTGCCCCTGGAGACCGGACTGTAACCAGTAGATGACCTCCCCGCGCCACCCCTCAACAACGGCCAGAGTGCTGTTATCAGGTGGGACCTCCGCCAGCGGTATCAGCGTTTCACCGCACGGCAGCGTCGCCAGCAGTTCGCGAATCAGGCGAATTGAATCGCGTATCTCCTCGATTCGCACCCAGGCGCGAGCGTGAACATCGCATGTGTTGAGTACCACCATGCGGGGCGGAATCTGGTCATAGGGGCTGAATGGGGCCTGGAGACGGCAGTCCAGCTGCTGGCCGCTGGCACGCGCTACATATCCGACCGTGCCAAGTTCGCGGGCGGTTTCTGCTGTCAGCAGACCGGTGCTGCGCAGACGATCATCAAGTGAGGTATTCAGATCATAAATCGTTACAAGGTGCTCAAACTCCGTCTGCAGGTTCGCCAGTTCATGTTCAATAGCGGCGGCACCGTCATCCGGAAGATCGACGAAGATTCCTCCCGGTACGATCCGGTCCATCAGGTAGCGGTGGCCAAATAACTGCTGGTTTCCACGCAAGAGATGCTCCTTCAATCGCATAAATTGAAACTGAAAGAAGGCGAAACCAACATCATTGGCGATGGCGCCGATATCCCCCAGGTGGTTGGCAATACGCTCCCTCTCCAGCATGATCGCCCGCAGCCAGGCGGCACGGGGCGGTACGGTCGTCCCGGAAAGCGCTTCAACAGCCCGGCAATAGGTCAGGGTATGAGCCACGGTTGAATCGCCGGAGACCCGCCCCGCCAGCCGTGCCCCCTCCACCCAGGACAACTGTTCAAAGCGCTTTTCGATCCCCTTGTGGGTGTAGCCAAGTCGCTCCTCCAGGTTAAGGATATCCTCCCCCATCGCGTGAAAACGGAAATGCCCCGGTTCGATGATCCCGGCATGCACCGGACCGACCGGGATCTCGTAGACCCCCTCCCCTTCAACCCGCACCCACCTGTATTCACCTGCCACGCGCGGCATCCGCTGAGCTCCGTCAAAGGACTTGCGTAGCGGCCAAGCATCCGTCGGCCAATCCTCATGTTTGATCCAGGGACGCAGGTCGGAGTGGCTATGCCCGATCGGGGTGAGCCCCATCAGGCTCATGATCTGACGTTCAAAACGGAAGGCGGGTGTATGTTTTTTTGACAGGCTGGGGAAAGTAGGGTTTTCCAGCGGGATGTGGCAGCGCAGCAGCAGGTATTCAGACTCCCGCGCAAAACAGGTCACCACCGCAAACTGCCGCCCCAGCAGGGTTTCATCAACGCCCCACTCAGCCGCGAGTCGGGCCCCGACCTCTTTCATCAACCAGCCGACATCCTCGAATTCCGCATGCGGGATCAGTATCTGCGGGATGTTGGAGGGAGATGTGCCGTGACAGAGAGTGGCAGATGTGCCGAAATGAGCCAAAATTATTTCGCGGAGCGAATTCACGGTAGCTGTCATTTCAATATCTCCACCGCCAGATGAAACCAGTTTGCCAAAAATCCGGGGAGATAGATCCCCAGCAGCAGTACCAGCGCCAAGTGGAGGAAAACCGGGATGTTGGCGGCTGTCAGCGGTTTTTGTCCGGCGGGAATCAGCCCTGCCACCATCGGTTGGACCTTGCGAAACAGGGCGGCAAAGGCCACCGCCAGCCCCAGCAGCAGCAGCGGCGTCAACAGCGGCGCGTCCTTCATCGTGGCGGTCAGGATAAGGAATTCAGAGGTGAATATCCCGAAGGGGGGCATTCCTGCCAGCGCCATGACACCCAGAAACAGACCCCAGCCGACCGCCGGATTACCACGGATCAGGCCGCGAATCTGCGCCATCTCCTGCGTGCCGTGCATCTGGGCGGCGTGACCGACACTGAAAAAGGTGGCCGATTTGGCCAGACTATGGACGATCATATGCAGTACACCGCCAAAGGTGGCGATCGGTCCGCCCAGCCCGAAGGCAAAGGTGGCAATCCCCATATGTTCGATGGAGGAATAGGCAAAGAGGCGTTTGATATCCTTTTGGCGAAGCATCGAAAAGGCCGCCGTCAGCAAGGAAAGCAGCCCGAAACCCATCATGATGTTCCCCGCAAAACCGCTTCCGAGTGAGCCGTCCACCAGCGCCTTACAGCGGATCAGTGCGTAGAGGGCGATATTTAAGAGCAGCCCGGAGAGTACGGCAGAAACCGGGGTCGGCCCCTCGCTGTGGGCATCGGGGAGCCAGTTGTGCAGCGGTACCAGGCCGGCCTTGGTGCCGTAGCCGACCATCAGAAAAACAAAAGAGAGCCGCATGACGGTCGGGTCAAGTTGCGAACTTACCTTGCTCAGGTTGGTCCAGAGCAGCGCGTTCCCCCCTGCCCCAATCACCCGTTCAGCGGCAAAGTAGAGCAGCACCGTCCCGAACAGCGCCTGGGCGATACCGACACCGCAGAGAATAAAATACTTCCAGGCCGCCTCGATCGAGGTCGGGGTGCGGTAAAGTGAGACCAGCAGCACGGTCGCCAGCGTCGCCAGCTCCATCGAGATCCAGAGTACCCCGAAATTATTGGTTACCAGGGCTATCAGCATGGCAAAGATAAAGAGCTGAAACATGGCGTGATAAAAGCGCATCCGCCAATGCCCAACCCTCCCATGTTCCCGCTCTATCCGCATGTAACGGCGGCTGAATATCGCAGTCGTGGTGGAGACAAAGGTGGTAAGGACGACCAGCGAGATGTTCAGGTAATCGACAAAGAAGTAGGACGAGCCGGAAATGCTCCCCCCTTCACGGTAGACCTGCAGCGCCAGTACCAGCGAGACAAAAAAAGTCAGCAGTGAGCCGCCGATATTGACCTCCGGCGCATAGCGCCAGTCGCCGATAAAGGCCAGAAGCAGCGCTACCAGAATCGATATACCGAGAAGAGAGAGTAGGATCATCGTCTATTAGTCCCCTGCCTCATTGTGTCGCCCCTCATGTATTTCATAAATGTCCCATAAGTTTGTTTTGCTGTTAGCACCCATCCTATTTCGCTTAGAAGCGCCTACTTTTGGTAGGAGGGGCTGGGGAACAAGCTGAGGCTGACCAGCATCCATTTTGAGGCCGGTCGTACCGATAGTTGTCAACTTAACTTGCAATTGTGTTTAATCCATACTTGTCAATGGTGTAGATTTGGCGCTTTTTGATTACAGAGAGAGGATTGCTTGCCTCCACGCTCCCTGTGCCATAGAACTTGAACCAATACTCTACCCGCGGGCAATATTGATGGCTCGGGCTACGATCATTGCAACGATTGCCAAGGACATGGTGCTTTCGACACCCATAACAAGTTTGACCCGCTTCGAATATGGCATTGCGTCGGTCGGCGAGAAAGCGGTAGCGGCCGTTAGCGACACGTACAGATAGTCGGGAAAGGTCGGCTTCCAATTGGCGGGAGCCAACCCTTGTTGGTCGGGTTGCTGCTGCGGGAAGACGAGGTCAGGGAAGTCCCGGTAGCCGTCGGCGCGCATATCGGGTCCATCACCGTCCAATTCCCAGTATACCAGGGCAAAGATTGCGATATTGACGACCCACAGAACAATGCCCACGAGAAGCAGACCGACCGGGGTGATCCCCGATACCCCAACAAAAATATTCCGCACGAGCTCTACCAGACTGACGGCATTTGCGATAACAAGCATACCGATGAGGCTCACCGCGAGCGCACGCATGATCGGACTGGGTTCCGTCCGATGAGGCAGGTAGACAGCCACTGAGGCGACCAGAAGGACCGCAGAGATGGCCGGGAATAGCCAGACGGGACTGAGCGAGAGGCTTACGGCCACCCATGCCTGGCCAGCAATGACCACAACGGTCGCGCCAAAGGCTGGCCATCGCGACTCGGGGTCGGTCGGGATCTGCCATGATAGGATGGGTCCGCCGGCGGACGATCGTTTCGGCTTCCGATCGGCGTGCGGTCTGTAGGCCATAGAATTCTCCTTCTACCTAACTCGTTAATCACCGGAATTCCGGTCATCTACCATCAAGCTTCAACCTACTAAAATAAAAACAAAACAGACTTGCTGCAACAGACTGAATTATCAATTATTATGCTAACAGAGGACATTCCAACGTGCCTGTTGAACGGTTTTACGCTCATCCCTCTTAAATCATACAAATATTGCAGGACACTGCCCGTATTTCCCCAAAATTCCAAGCCAGTATATTCACTAACCACTCACCTCAACCCCCGCAACAACAATCGGCATCTCAAACATAAATCCCAGAAACGGCTCGGATTTGCTTTGATTCAAATAATTTTACACTGTTCATTTCGTTATCTCCTTAAAGCATAAGTGTCACGCATCCGCTCATTCTGTACCTCAACAGGAATGGGTATGCCGGTGCGGAGTTTCTTATTGGTGTCAAACATGGTTACTTATTCCTTAAGGGATGTAGAAATTACAGATATACCATATTTCTTTCGTAAGGTGGGCCGTGCCCACATTGCCTGAACTGCCGTTAATCTTGACATTACCAACAACCGTGGGCACGGACCACCCTATCAAAAGCGGTAATTTAGTATTTTCCAAGTTCCTTAGTTGTTTGAGCGCAGCCGAAGAGGTAAGCACCTGCATCTGGCGAATGGCTATAGTTACGTTTGGGAGGTTTCAAAAAATCAGTCCGTTTCCTTCAATTTTGCCATCTGTTCCACATCGAGACTCTCGAAGGTGGTGTTGATATGGAAGAAGAAGATGCCGAAGATAAAGGCCGCGATGAGGAGGTCGAGCGCAACACCCAGCTCCACCACCATCGGCATGCCGTAGGTGGCGCTGGTGGCGGCAAAAAAGAGGCCGTTCTCCATCGCCAGAAAGCCGAGAATCTGTGTCACAGCATGACGACGGGTGACCATCATCAGCATCCCGAGCATGACCGTTGCCAGGGCAACCGCCAGGGTGGAGCGGGTCATCAGGTTGGAGAGTTCACGGATCGGCGCGGTCAGGTGATAGCTGAAGACCACCAGCATGATCCCGAGCAGCATCGTGGTCGGGATATTGACGACCGCCTCGATATCGCGGTGTATTTTCAGTTTGTAGACCAGTTTGTAGAGGATGTAGGGGAGCAGGAACACCTTCATGCCAAGCGTCAGGAGCGAGGAGATATAGAGATGATGTTCACCGCTGGCGTAGCCGATCACTGCAGTGCTGAGCGCCAGAAAGAACCCCTGCCAGGCAAAAATATGCACCAGCCCCAGAATCTTGCGCTGGGCCAGCAGCGCAAAGGCGGACAGCAGGATCAGGGCCGCCAGCAGACTGTTTAGCTGGGCTGCAAAGGTGTGAGTCATGACATTACTCCAGGATGAAGAAGGCGATCATGCCGAGTGTTGCCAGCAGGAAGGCGCCCCCCAGATATTCAGGGAGACGAAAGAGGCGCATCTTGGCCATACCGGTCTCGATCAGTACCATAATCAGCGCCCCGATGGTCAGCTTGACCACCAGAGATCCAAACGCCAAAGCCAGTGAACCGATATCGCCGCCGGATGAAATCCCCCAGGGAGAGAATGCGGCAATCCCGAGCGCAAAGAAAAGCGTCAGCTTCATCATGCCGGCCCACTCGATCAGCGCCAAATGGCGCCCCGAGTATTCCAGAATCATCGCCTCATGGATCATGGTCAGTTCCAGATGCGTCGCCGGATTGTCGACCGGAATGCGGCCGGTCTCGGCCAGCGCAACCATGATAAAGGCCGCTAGGGCAAAGGCGAGCGACGGACGGATGACAAATGCCGAGTGGGCCATAACCGACACCATCTGGGTCAGCGATGTGGAATTGCTGGCCAGCGACACCGTAAAGACCGCCATCAGCATGGCCGGTTCGGCCAGTGAGGCGATCATCATCTCGCGGCTGGAACCCATGCCGCCGAAGGCGGTGCCGATGTCCATCCCGGCTAGGGCGGTAAAAAAACGCACGATCCCGAACAACATCACCAGAGCAATGACGTCGGCGGTAGCTGACAGCGGCAGATCGACCGAGAGCAGCGGAATAATCCCGGCCGCCACCGTGGTGACGCCAAAGACCAGATAGGGAGTGAAGCGGAAGATCCAGGAGGCGTTTTCGGCCAGCACGATATCCTTGCCGAACAGCCGCCGGATGTCGCGGTAGGGTTGTAGAATTCCGGGCGCCGTGCGCCCCTGCACCCGGCACTTCAGCACCTTGACCCACCCGGCAAAGGCGGGCGCGAGGCCGAGCAGAAGCGTGAACTGAAGCAGTTCTATGACGAACGGGTGCATGATCATCCCAGAAACACCAAAAGTACAATCAGGGTAACGAACGAATAGAGGAGATAGATCTGGATGCGTCCCTGCTGCAGCTTGCCGACCTGGCGGGCGATCCAGTAGGCCGCATCGCCCTGCGGCGCATACAGCCAGTTCCAGAAGCGGTCTCTGATCCGCAGGCGGTACTGCAGGCTGACGGGATTGGCGGGGTGATTGGTGTGCGGCACGATCTCTACCTGCTCGCGCACCGCAAAGAGGAAGCCTAATACACGGCGGATCGGCATGGAGAAGGCCGAGGCGGTGTACTGCATGCGGGGTGTCAGTTTGACAAAGCCGCAATCCCAGATCGGCACCCGACTGACACTGGTGGCACGGACATGCAGCAGCAGCCAGGTGACAGTCACCACCGCCAGAATGCCGACAAAGAGCACCGGACCGGAATAGGAGGCGCGCTCATGAGCCACCGGCGTCAGCCAGAGCCAGCCGAATTTCCCAGCCGATTCAGCCAACTTGGCGCCACAGAGCTGTTCAGGAATCGTGTCCAGCCAGCCAATGACCCAGGTCGGGAAGACCCCCAGCAGCAGGCAGGATATCGCTGCCAGCAGCATCCCGCCTCGCATGGAGGGACCGACTTCATGGATATGTTCCGGCTTCTGGTGGCCGCGCCACTGCCCCAGAAAGACGACACCAAAGACCTTGACAAAACAGGCCGCCGCCAGTGCCCCGGTCAGCGCCAGCAGCGCCGCCCCCAGCGGGATCAGCAGTTTCAGGAGCGGATGCGGCAGGGCCGGCGAGAGAAGGAACGCCTGAAAGGTCAGCCACTCCGAGACGAAGCCGTTGAAGGGGGGCAGCGCCGAGATGGAGACACAACCGACCAGAAAGAGCGGCGCCGTCCAGGGCATGCGGTGGATCAGCCCCCCCATCTCCTCCATGTTGCGCTCATGGGTGGCATGCAGCACCGCCCCCGCCCCCATAAAGAGCAGCCCCTTGAATACGGCGTGGTTGAGGGTGTGATACAGGGCAGCCACCAGCGCCAGGGCCGCCAGGGTCGGCAGCTGGAAGGCGGCAAAGATCATCGACAGCCCGAGGCCGATCAGGATGATGCCGATATTCTCGACCGAGTGATAGGCCAGGAGGCGCTTCAAATCGTGCTGCATCAGGGCATACAGCACCCCCATGACCGCCGAGATCAGCCCCAGCGCCAGCACGACCCCGCCCCACCACCAGGGGAATACCTTGATGAAGTCAAAGGCAAAGCGACAGATGCCGTAGATGGAGGTTTTGAGCATGACCCCGCTCATCAGGGCCGAGATGTTGGAGGGAGCTACCGGATGCGCCTCTGGCAGCCAGACATGCAGCGGGATGACGCCGGCCTTGGCGGCAAAACCGAAAAAGGCGAGAAAGAAGGCGGCGGCGGCCCAGCCGGATGACATGCGTGCACCCCGCATGGCGTCAAAGGTATAGCCGTCAAAACCAGGCGCCCCGCTCTGTCCGGCCATGACGCCAAAGGCCAGCAGGATGGCAAGCGCCCCGACATGAGCGATCAGCAGATAGAGAAAGGCGGCCCGGCGGTTTTCACCCTTCTCGTCCTCATACATGACCAAAAAATAGGAGGCGGCCGCCATCAGCTCCCACGCGACAAGAAAGAAATAGGCGTCATCAGCCAGGATCACCAGCAGCATCCCGGCCAGAAACAGCGTATAAAAGCAGATCATCTGCGTCATAGAGCGCTGCCCGCCATACCCTTTGACATAGCCGACCGAATAGATCGAAGCGAACAGCCCCATCAGGCCGATTACGACCAGAAAGAACCCTGCCAGCGGATCAAGCCGCAGATGGAAGGGGAGCCCCGGCAGACCGATGGACATCGTTGCAGCAGTAACCGAACCATCCGCCACCGTCATGATCCCGGCAACCACAGCAGCCAGCGAGGCGACCGCGCTGAGCGAAAACGCCAGCGGAATCTGGATCGTACGCTGCCTGCGCAGCAGCGGCGCCAATGCAGCCAGCGCCAGGAGCAGCAGCACCGCAAATCCGGCTATGTCAAGGGATGCCGGCATATAGAACCTCAGAAAGCGTTACAGATAATCACTCACAAAGAGCACCACCAGCGTGATCAGGATATACAGAACATATTGCTGCAGGATGCCGCTCTGCATCCGGCGGATCGGCAGAAAACGCCGGTAGAGGCGCTCCAGAGTCGGGATGTAGACCAGTTCCAGTACCGCCTCCGGGACGTGGCTGTGGAAGTGGGTGCCGGCAGGAAAGATTCCGCGGGCAATGCCGGGGCGGTGAATGCGCGGCTTGAGCACGAAGGCGTACAAGCCGGTCAGCATCCCGGCAAACGAGGAGGCACTGTACTGCATCCGCGGAATCGGACGCTGATAGGCACACCCCCAGGTTACTGCTTCGCCCTGCGGTGCCGCTGCCAGGCGGCGGCGATACCAGAAGGCCAGCGCGGCAAGCAGCACCAGCAGGACCAGCGCAGTCATCGAAATAATCGGCAGCGGCGCCAGGGTTGCCAAAGAGGTACCGGCATCAACGCCCGAGGGTGGAAAAGCCGTCTGACTGGCGCGCTGCAGCATTCCGCTCAGCAGTACCGGTGCCAAACCGACCACAGCGCAGACGACCGCCAGGAGCGCCATCGGCGCCAGCATCTGCCAGCCGGCTTCATGATGCGCGGCGTGCTCTACCGTGCGCGGTGAACCCAAAAATACGATGCCGTAAACCTTGACAAAACAGGCCACCGCCAGTCCGCCGACCACCGCGAGCGCCGGGGCGGCCAGGGCCGTGGCTGCTGCGGCGATTCCGCTCCCCTGGATACCGCGGAAGAAACCGAGATAGATCAGCAGCTCGCTGACAAAACCGTTCAGCGGCGGCAGGCCGCAGATGGCAACGGCGCCGACGCCGAACAACAGCGCCGTATAGGGCAGTTTCCGGGCAACTCCCCCCATCAGGTCTATTTCACGGGTACCGGTGGCATGGATAACCGAACCGGCCCCCAGAAAGAGGAGTGCCTTGAAGGTCGCATGGTTGAGGACATGCAGCAGCGCTCCGGCCGTGCCGAGCAGCACCATGGCCGGTGAACCGGTCGTCTGGCCGATCAGCGCCACACCCAAACCCATAAAAATAATGCCGATATTTTCGATACTGTGATAGGCCAGCAGGCGCTTCAGATCATGCTGTCCGATCGCAAAGGCAACGCCGACGACACCGGAGACCACTCCCAGCAGCAGTACCAGCGCGCCCCACCAGAACGGCACACCGTGGAAGAAGGAGAGCGTACGTACCAGCCCATAAATTCCAACCTTGAGGATAACACCCGACATGGCGGCCGAGACATGGCTGGGGGCATTGGCATGAGCCGAGGGGAGCCAGATGTGGAGCGGCATGATGCCGGCCTTCATACCGAAACCGAACAGGGCGGTCAGAAACATCGCCGCTGCAACTGGCGAGGAAGCATCCAGCGAACCGGCTGTCGGGAACAACCATGAGCCGGTCGCCAGAGTCAGAAGCGGGAAGAGCGCAAACAGACCGAGCGTGCCGACGTGGGTGGTGATCATGTAGAGCGTGCCGGCTGCGTTGACCTCCGGTTTTTCGTCCTCGGTCGCGACCAGAAAATAGGCCGCCAGCGCCATGATCTCCCAGGCGAGCAGGAAGGTGATGCCGTCACGGGCCAGCGTCACGGCGCTCATGAAACCGGCCATCAGGCCGAAAAAGAAGGTCATCTTGTGAACAGAGGTAGGGTAATGGTCGGCGTGCCAGTAGGAACGGGCATACAGCGCGGCACAGCCGGGGATCAGAAAAATAGGGAGGAGAAACCAGGCCGAAAGGGGATCAATACCGATCTCGGCCTGACCAAAGGGGAGCGTCCAGGCGAGTTGAAAAATTCCAGAACGGCCGGTAATCAGCGTCAGGGCAGCACCGGTCAGCCCGATTACGGAAGCCGCCAGCATCAGAACAGTTGCCAGCAGTTGCCCACGAGAGGCGCTTAGCAGCCTGGGCACCAGCAGGGGGGCGCCTGAGAAGGAGGCCAGTAGTGTGGCGGTAAAAATCAGTGTACTCGGGGATACCAACTCCTGCGCCATGATGCACTTACCTCCTGATGATTGTTTCCTCCAGCGCGCGAACCGCCTTCATGATCTCGGCCTCCGACCCCGGACGATGCAGCAGGGCCTGAAAGCCGCCATCGTGCAGCAGAAAAGCCAGTTTTGCCAGCAGATGAAGATGCACCTTGACGTTGGGGGTTACCAGGGTAAAGAGGATGGTAACCGGCTGGCCGTCAATCGCATCAAAGTTGATCGGATTCTTGAGAAAGCAGAGGCTGATGGCAGATTCACTCGTTTGTCCGACAATCGGGTTGCGGACATGCGGGATGGCAATGCCGTTCCCGAAGGCGGTTGAACCAAGCGCTTCACGCGCCAGCAAGGTTTGCAGCAAAAACTCAGCACTGAGGCAGGGTGGCAGCTTTAGGCGGGAAACAACCTCGCGCAGTGCCGTCTCCGGGGTATCGCCCGGCAGATCGTAAAAAATTCCCCCGTTGACCAGCGCATCGGAAACAAGCGGACGATCCGGATTTTCATCACTGGCGGCAAACATCTCGGGAGGAATGGTGACCCCATGGTTGGTGGCCCATTCCAGCAGATCAACCCGATTGACCTGAAAGCGGTCATCCTGCTTGTGGGCCGGAAGACCCTTGTTTTTTATCCAGTCCAGGACCGTTTTTTCGTCAACACCGGTAGCGGTGGCAAGAGCGGTAATTTTAAGAAACATTTCAATACACTCCGAACAGTTTGATACGTTGTTGTGCCAGGTAAAAACGAGATTGTAGCTGACTGTAATCAAACAATATGATATTAACCGTGAAACGTCAATCCCATTTTCTGTGCGGTTTCAGCGCGTTTACACCTCAAAAAAGCAGAAGGCGGCACCATGGATCCCGAATTACAATCACAACTCAAACAGGTTCTCAGTTCACTGCAGCAACTTCTGCCAAAGCCGGCCGTAGAAATCGACTGGACGCTCTGCCATGCTGCCAACTGGCGACGGCATTCCTTTTCAGGATATCTGGAAGCGGTTGACGGCATCGAGCAGATCACCCTTGATGACCTGCTCGGCATCGAAGAGCAGAAGCGGACCGTTGAAGAGAACACGCGCCAGTTTCTGGCCGGATATCCTGCCAACAACACCCTGCTGTGGGGCACACGCGGCACCGGCAAATCATCATTAATCCGGGCGATGCTCAACAACTATGCTCCAGAGGGGCTGCGAATTGTCCAGGTTGACAAGAACGATCTGATCCACCTGCCGGACATCGTCGACAGCATCAAGCGTCTGCCGTACCGCTTCATCATCTTCTCCGACGATGTTTCGTTCGAAGTAGGGGAGTCGAGCTACAAAATGCTCAAAAGCGCCCTGGACGGTGCCGTCTATGCACCGCCCGACAACGTCCTGATCTATGTCACCTCAAACCGCCGCCACCTGCTGCCGGAGTTTGAAACCGACAACCGCGGCGCCATGCTGGTAAACAACGAGATGCACCACGGCGAGGCGACTGAGGAGAAGATCTCACTCTCCGGCCGTTTCGGACTCTGGGTCGGCTTCCATCCTTTCACTCAGGAGCAATACATCACCGTCACACGGCAATGGGTCACCAAGCTCTATGCAAAACAGGGATCGGCGCTCGTCTGGGACGATGAAACCCGGGCAGCGGCGATTCAGTGGGGGTATGACAAAGGGGACAACAGCGGCCGGATCGCCTACCAGTTCGCCTGTCGCTGGGTCGGCAAACAGATGTTGAAACAGCATCAGACGGAGGCTCCGTGATGCGCCATCTCCACGTAGCCTGTGCAATCATAGAACAGAGTGGGAAGGTGCTGGCGGCCCAGCGGGGCACATCCATGACCCTGCCGCTCAAATGGGAATTTCCGGGGGGCAAGATTGAAGCCGGCGAATCCCCCGAGGAGTGCCTGAACCGTGAACTGATGGAGGAACTTGGCGTCAGCGTCCGTATCGGCGTGGCGCTACCCCCGGCGACCCATAGCTACACAGATTTCACCGTCACTCTGCACCCGTTCACCTGCAGCCTGGCAGGAGGCGTAATTATCATGCATGAGCACCACGCCCTGCAATGGATCGAGCCAGAGCGAATGCCGGAGCTGGATTGGGCCGCAGCAGACCTGCCGGTTATCGGCGATTATATGGTGATTGCCGCAAAGAACACCTCCTCATGACAACCTCGAAAGCCCCCGCCATGAACCGGGTATATTTTTTTCTCGTACTGACCACCTTCTTCTGGGGCGGCAGTTTTCTTTTCACCAAAATCGGTGTCGCCACAATCCCACCGCAGCTGTTTGTGCTGTCCCGGTTCATTCTGGCCACGCTGATCATGCTGCTGGTCTGCTCCGGACGCTTAAGAAAGCTCAATTCCGGAACCATCGTCCGCGGCATGGCGGTAGGAGTCGCCTTGGGACTGACCAACTTGAGCTTTGTTTTCGGCATCCAGGGGACCAGTATCTCGCGGGCCGGGGTCCTCAACAACCTCTTCGTACTTTTCATCCCGGTGATCACTAAAATCATCTGGCGCGACCGGATCGGGCGGGTCAATATGGCCGGCATCACCTTAGCGGTGGCCGGGATCGCGCTGCTGGCAACCGGCGGCGGAAGCGGATTCAATCGGGGCGACATCTTCTCGACATTCTGTGCTTTTCTGATCGCCTGCCACATCATCTCGGTCTCCAAAGTCCTGAAGGATGATGACGTTTTTCTGATCACGCTCGTTCAGTTCGCCACCGTCTCGCTGATCGCCGGAGCCGCCACACTGCTGCTCCCCCTCCCCACCTTCACCGTCACCCCGCCCGCCGTCCTGTCGATCGTCTACTGTGCCGTCCTCCCGACGGTGTTCTGCTTCACCCTCCAGAACATCTATCAGCGTTACGTCACCCCCACCCGGGCCGGGCTGATCTACACCCTCGACCCGGTCTGGAGCCTGATCGCCGGTTTTTTCGTGCTGGGAGAGAGGCTAGACAGCCGGGAATGGCTTGGCTGCGGCATCATCTTTCTGGCCGCCCTTCTGCCGCTATTGTTCCGCCTGAGTATCGAAAGCCGCCTGATCAGTTTATACATCAAACGGAACAACTGATCGGATGTCAGTGCCGAGCCATTCCTGACGCACACACGAACAAGGGCTTCCAGCAGCTGCTGAAAACCCTTGATGTTTTGTCTATAGATCAGCCAACCGATCTCATTTTGCTGTTATTTCTGGATCCAGCGGCCATTCGGAAGCTGGGTCCACCACCCCGGTTTCGCCTCTTCGCGCTTGTTATCGGCATAGGTTGCCGCTGCTTTACCCAAAACCTGAGCCAGCGCTCTCTTTGATTCTTTCACTTTCGTAATCTTTAAAATTGCCTTTGCCATGCTGTTGACTACCACCTTACGGCTCTGGTTTTCACGATTTACCAGTTCTTCGTCTTGAGCGGTAATTTTCGCACGATCTCTCACCGTTACCAGCCCCTGGCTCGTCAGGCCGACTGCAGCGCTGTCGAACAATGTGGTGAGCCGGGGTATCCTGCTGTTCATACCTTCGTAGGCTTTTATGACTTCCGGCATGCTGGCCAGCTCGATCGCCAGATCATCGGCATAGTTCTCAGCGGCATGAGCAACCGCACCGAACGAAAAAACAGGCAGATCATTGAACAGATTGCTCTGCGGTTTACTATCTGTCGCCCCGGGTTCTGCCGCCGGCTGTTTCTCTGTACCCGGCGCCTTTTCCGCACCATTTTTCAGAAGCACATCGTCCAGCGATTTATAGGCCTCTTTCACCGCCTTCTCAGGAAAATAGACGTTGACGGTGATTATTGCACATGCGGCAAGAAGTCCACACATCCCGGTCACCAGCCATTTGATACATTTTACGTACATAGGAGCCTCCTCGGTCATATATATTGTTTAACTATAGCATAATGCTCCGACAAAAAAAGCATCACTCTTCATCGGTGACAGATCCGTCATTCCTGCCATTTGAATTCCTGCTCTGCCGGAGGGGGGCTTTCTCCGGTGGTAGCCTTGCCACGGGCCGCAGCCTGCTTGATGGCAGTAAAAAGATGGTCGAGAGCAATCCGGTTTTGGGTCGGTGCAATCGAAACGCTCAGGTCACGGACCCCGAAAAGATTGGTGTGTAAAATATCAAGCCTGTTGAAGGTCAGATTACCACTCTCCAGAACAGCGGCAATCTCCGCACTGTCATACGAGCGATCCGAACTGAAGAAAAACCCGCTCAGCTTCTTGCCCGACAACTTCTGGAGAAATTCCTTGCTGACGAGCATCTTTTCCCCGGAGCCCTCCCGTACCCAGAGGTCGGTGAATCCGGTCACCCCCGCCATGGCTGCCCCTTCGCCGTTGAGACTGATGACGCCATCGAGACGACCGGAGATATAATCCTTTATTTTGGGAATTGTCGCACAGAACCGTTTCAGGCTGAGTCCGTTGATGAGCAGGTCCGCCCGGTAGCTGATCCCTTTCTTCACCGCTACGAAACCGGTACCAAGCAGGGCCCCTTCGTAGAGTGACGACCGCAGGGAGTCGATCTTTGTGACCCCGTTTCCGGAGCTGATCTGCAGCAGCACTTCTCCAAGCTTTACTGAGCCGAAATCAACGCTGCCGATGGTGAATGGTTGGCCGTTGTCCGGTGCAGCACGGAGCTGTTTCAGGAGCAGAGGATAGTTTTCCCGGGTAAAGCGTGATGTCTCCTTGATTTTAACGGGCGTATTTCCGGATAGATCGAGAGAGAAAGGGATGCGGCCATTAATATCTGCCGCTCTTAATTGCTGTGACGGCACTTCAAATAGAACACCCTTCAGCAACAGAGCCCCGTCCAGCAGCTGTCTGCCGCCACGCAGGACGATCGTACCTTCGGATGCCATCGATCCATCCACCGTTGCCTCCTGAATCACTCGCGGGAGGATATTTACAAATGGGTCGATGACACTGTTGAGAGATGTCCGGGGGAGTGAGAAAAAAAGAGTCCCGGCCCGCTGCGGCGTGAGAGGATTATCAACCTCTCCCTTCACCTGCAGAACAACCCCTTTTCCGGCTGTAAGAAGAGCATTACTGACCACGAGCCTGGATCCGGATATGCCGCCGGACAGCTTGATTCCTCCGCCGCCGAAGAGGGCTTTACCGCCGCTGCCGGTAAGCGCAATATCGGTCCCCCCCGCTTCAAAACGGCAGGCGAGCCCGGCGGCGCCGGAATAACTGCCGCTGGCGGCAGCGTCGAGCATACCATTCGAAAGAGTGGCCGCCCCACGCCGGGACAGTATCTTGCCAAGATTCGACAACCGCGCACTCCTGATGCCCAGCTCGAATTTCCCCCCCTCACGCAGGGCAAATGGATTGAATGCGATCTTTCCGCTCAGCGCTCCCTCCAGCACCGTCCCGCTGATAGTTCCCACCCCCCCCGTCCGGGAAAACGTGACATGCACAGCCGGTGAAGCAACCGTACTCCCCTGCCAGGCGACCCGCGCGGATGAACCATCTGCCGTCCCTTCCAACCATCTGCCGCGCGGGTCTGAAAGATAGCGGCCGCACACGGTGCCGGAAAAGCCGTGCAGATCAGCCTGCCCGCGACGGAGCTCTCCGCCGGAGACCTCAAGAAAAAGCGGGTAGCGCACCGTTCCTGCGGCGGATTCTTTTACAGGAATCACCGCCGTGAGGCGGGCAATGGCACCGGAGACGCCGGCGAAGCTGAATGTGGCGTTGTCAAGAAAAACCGTACCAGCTGCGGTCCGATAGGAGAACTGCGCGTCCCCTTCCCTGTCGTCAAGCGACAGTCCGGAGAAGCGGGCATTTCCCGTGGCGCCGACTTGTCCGTTGTTCCTGATGATGTGAGAATCAACGACGCCGGTTTTTATACCGAAACGTGTGCCGCTCCGTGTCCCCCGCACGGCAGAAACCCGGGCCGTCGCCGTAGCGGTGAAATCACGCACGCCGCGCCCCGCGGCCTCCAGATCGAGAGAACCGCTGCCGGCAGACAGCTGCAGATGAAGTTTTTCAGGGAAGTGATGCAGTGATGAAAACCGCGCGGCCGATATCCGGAGAGCAGCGGTGAAGGGAGCGGGCGCCGCTGCGCTGTATCCGAGACGGCCGGCAACCGCAAGACCCATGACATTGGCGGTCAGAGAAGGAATCCCGGCCTTGAGGAGTTTCAGCCGGTGGGACAGTACAACCTCAAATGGGGCCTGAAGAGTTTCGAGGAGAGCGGCACTGCTGGTCTCACCTTGAGAGACCCTTCCTTGTGCCAGAAAGCCGGTCGGAACCCTGGAAAAACGCGCCGTACCGGTGAGTGCCGTGAAGAGGAGTTGTCCCTCTCTCTCAAGGGAACAGTTCTTCAGCATCACCGCGCCGCTTGCGCTGGTGAGCCCCTGGCTGCCGGACCCTGAAACGCGAAGCTCAGTGCTACGCAGCGTGCCGCCAAGTGCCGTTTTTGCGCGTTCCACTTCAGGGAGCAGAAACGTCAGCGCAGCAAGATTCAGCTCATCAATGCCGATATTGCCGGCAAAGCGCCGTTCACTACTCACCCTGGCGATCGTTCCGGAGGCATGCCCCTTCATGAGGTTGTCGGCAGTTACGGAGAGGGACTCCAGGCGGGCTTCATCCGTGTTGATAGTATAGACCGCAGCGAACGTGATATTGCCGGTCACGGGGAGCGCTCTTTTAGGGAAAGGAACGGGCAAACGACTGAAATCAAATCTGCCTCCGGCCCGGAGTCGACCATCTTGCAGGGCAGCAGTCACCAGCAGGCTCCCGTTACTCTCACCGGAAAGAGGAGTTTTTTTCTGTGTCAGCAGTCCGGCGATACTGTTCAAGGAGAGCGACGGTGCCGCCAGTGTCAGATCAAAAGCGGGTCTGAGTCCGGGGCGGGTTGTTCCGGTGACGGTGTAGTTATTCCGTGCGGCATCCTCGAATGACAGTTTGATCCGGGCGTTGTTCGAACCCTTGGTCGCCAGATTGAACAGCTGCAGCGAAATCCCCTTCGCTCCGTGTCCGTTAACCTGAAAGATGCCATTGTTGACAACAAACTGCCCAATGAACAGCTCCGTGCCGGCAGGTTTTTTATCGGTAAAAAAGTGCTGCAGTCTCGAAAAGTTCCAGACGCCCGCTCCGTTTTTCTGAAGATTAAGCCTCACCCCTTCGAATGCGATGAGTCGCACACTTCGCCGCCCGGTCAGAAGGTCTCCCCAGTTTGGCGCAATGATGATGGAATCAGCCTCGACAAGATTGCCAGGCGGGAGATCAGGCGGGTTGCCCAGCGAGACCCCCGTGAGACAGATTGAACCGCCTGCGGTGTGCAGCGAGGTGACACGGACCGGCTGATGGAGATAGGACGTCAGCGTTTTGGACAGCAGTGAAGATGCATGCGGTGTCCCCAGATATATTTTCAGGGAAATGACACCGAGAGTGCAGAGACACACCACCACAAGGAAGCTGTGGATCAGAAGCTTTCGTAGTGTCCTGTATCTGTTTTTTCCCGTTGCCGTGTCATTCATGCGTACTCATCCCCCCGCAAGTAGACTGTAACCTGAAATTGCCGGTTTGACAAACAGCACGTACGTCAGCCGTCAGGGTGTTGCTGGTTGATGCGATCCGTTGACAGGCGGGCGACGCCGGAGTAACAGTAGCTGCAACCGGAAGATCACCTCACGTCATCCGGGAGACGTTACCTCACGCGACCACCGGAGAAATGATGAAAAAACCGTTTTTTACATGGGAGGGCGATACCCTGGTCCTTAATATCCTCGGCACACCAAATGCCAAACGGGACGCAATCGGCAAGGTAAAGGGTCATCAGCTCTGCGTCAGCGTAACAGCAGTGCCGCACTCCGGAAGAGCGACCGACCATATGGTTCGTTTTCTGGCTGAAGAGTTCGGCGTCACGGCCAGCGACATTCAGGTTGTATTCGGTAGGATGAACGTCAATAAACAGCTGCGAATCAATGCTCCCAAACGCGTGCCGTCAGTCATAGGGCAACTGGAGTTATGCTGATTCAGCCATCGCAACGAGGAGATAATGGAGGGGGAAAAGGCAGGCCTTTGCGTCCCAACTCCCGCGCCAATACCCCTCAAACGTGACTTCCTCATTCACCGGTGATAGAATAACAACGTATCATCTGGCTGGCACTTTTTTACGATGCAACCAGCTTGTTTTTAAGGCTATTGACAACGTCAATGCTTACTAGTACCAGCGGAAAGAACTAGTGATAATAAATCAACGGTCGCGCCTGGAGTTTATCGCTATGGAAGCTAAAGAGTTTTTTGTCCCTATTAGTCTCGAGAGTATCGAGCCGGCCATGTTTCCTGATGTTGCACTGTACATAAAAACAGGCGGCAACTACGTTCTGTACAAGAGCAACGGGCGTGATTTCAGTATTCATGACCATGAGCGTCTTTCAAAGAACGGTGTTGAGTTTGTTTTTGTTTCCAGGAACGACATGGATGTCATCACCAACCACATGGAAGCAAGCGCCGAGCGGCTGCTCAAGAGTGATCTCCTCAACTCCAGGGCGAAAGGGAAAATGATCTATCAGACATCCATAAACTTCGTGAACGATATTTTCAACAACCCGGAAAAGTCCACCGATCTGGTTCGTACCAAGCGTCTCATAGAGAATCTGATGTTGTATCTCTCAGACTATCCGGATGCGATCAACTCTTTGGAAACAGTTATGTCGCACAACTATTACACCTTTGTGCATTCACTGCAGGTGGCATCCCTGACGCTTCTGATGCACTCCGAGGCGTATGCACTTCCTCTTGACGAGATGCTGGATGTCGGCACCGGGGCCATCCTCCACGATTTTGGCAAGATATTTGTCCCGCAGGAAATTCTCAACAAAAGTGGAAAGTTGAGCGAAGAAGAGATTGAGATCCTGAAACGCCACCCAGAGGAAGGCTATATCTACCTTCAGAACCAGGGGGTGCTTTCTCCGGTGGCACTGACGATCGTGAGGTTGCACCATGAACGCTGCAACGGAAGCGGCTACCCCCTCGGACTAGCCAGCAGAAACATTCCGAGAAGTGCTCAGATAACAGGGGTTGCAGATATTTATTGCACTCTTACCACTGACCGTCGCGGCAACAGAAGCATGCCTCCCCATATTGCTCTTCAGTTAATGCGCAATCAGATGAAGGAGTTATTCTCTCCGGTAATGCTGGACACGCTTGAGAAACTTGTCTGCACAGAGGAAGTCCAGCAATTCATACTGTAGACCGTTTCCTCGCAAACACGGGAAGGCGGGCACCAATTAATGGGTATTTATGGATAATTCAGCGATAATCGAGAAAATAAAGAAGCTACTGGCCCTGGCCAATTCCAGCAATGAACATGAGGCCGCGCTGGCGGCAGGCCATGCCCAGCGCCTGCTGTCAGAGCACAACCTTGCCATGGCAGATATCGAGGCGGCCCACAGACCGGACAAGGCCGACACGGTTGAAACCGCCGTATCGAAGAGCCTGCCGAAATGGCTGCGGCACCTGAGCGCCGGTATCAGCACTGCGTTTGACTGCCAGGCGATCCACCATCCTGCAACCGGCAAAATGACCTTTATCGGCGTAGGGGCCGATGTCCAGATCGCCGCCTATACCTTTACCTATCTGGACCGGACGATCAGAAAACTCTGCGGCACCTATATGAAGCTGCATGTCGGCAGCACGATTGCCAACCGCCACCGTGAGCTGATGCGCCAATCGTACTATCTCGGGGCGGTATCCACGATCACAGCCCGCCTGAGGGAGCAGAAGGAGCAGACGCCCGTCACCACCGGCGCACTGGTCCCGGTTAAAGAAGGGCTGATCAGGCAGGCGATGAACGAGATCGGGAATGTGAGAACGATGCACAGCCGCAGGAGTTACGTCAACAGTGATGCCTACAGCAGCGGACAGACGGACGGGGGACAAGTAGGCATCCACCACGGGATCACCGGCGCTTCTGCCCGAAGCAGCATCGGCTGCTGACACCGGCACGGCGAATCCATACCGGATTTCCTCTCACATACCTTGAAAATGACGCTGAATAGGGTAGCATTATAAAAACAATCAATGGAAAGGTGACACCGTCATGAAACGATTTATCTCAAAGATCCCGTTCATACTGCTGCTGGCGCTTCTGTCCGGTTGCGGCTACAACACAATGCAGGCCAACGAGGAAGCGGTGATTGCCGCCTGGGGCAATGTGGAATCCAGCTACCAGAGGCGGGCGGACCTGATTCCCAACCTCGTAGAGGTGGTCAAGGGGTACGCTAAACATGAGGCCGACACCCTCAAGGCGGTCACAGAGGCACGCGCCAAGGTCGGCTCCATGCAGGTAACCAAGGATGTCCTCAACGACCCCGCCACGTTGAACAAGTTTCAGCAGGCGCAGGGAGAACTCTCCGGCGCCCTCTCCAGACTGATGGTGGTTGTTGAAAAATATCCCGACCTGAAGGCCAACCAGAACTTCATCGATCTGCAGAAACAGCTGGAAGGGACCGAGAACCGCATCAACGTAGCCCGCGAGCGCTACAATCAGTCGGTGCAGCTCTTCAACACCAGCATCCGCACCTTCCCCAATTCCATGACCAATTCCTTGATCCTGCACCTGCAGCGCAAGGAGGCGTTCAAGGCCGAGGAAGGGGCAAAGACAGCACCCAAGGTAACGTTCTGATTTTGAACCAGTATCGACCGTTTTTCCGGGGTTACCCATGTACCGTTTGCAGTGCTTTCTCATTCTGATCTTGCTGGCTCTCGTGCCGTTTACGGCGCTGGCGCTGGACGTCCCGCAGCTTACGGGACGGATCAACGACTACGCCCGGATACTTTCTCCCGGGGCGACATCCATGCTGGAGCAGAAACTGGCCGCCTTCGAGAAGGACACGTCAACGCAGGTGGTCGTGCTGACAGTTCCGTCGCTGCAGGGCGATGATATCGACCAGTTTGCCATTCGTGCCGCGGATCAGTGGAAGATCGGCCAAAAGGTGAAAGACAACGGCGTGATCCTCATCCTGGCCCAGGCCGAGCGGAAGGTGCGCATCGAGGTGGGGATGGGGCTCCAGGGGGTATTACCGGATATTACCGCCGGTCGCATCATCCGCGACGTCATGCGCCCCTACCTTCGCAACGGCGATTTCGACGGTGGTGTCGGAGCCGGTATCGAAGCGATCATGGCCGCCACCAGGGGAGAGTTCACGGCAACGCCCGGAGAACAGGCGCAGCGCCCGAAACATAGGGATGCCTCCCGGTTTCTCACCTTTCTGATCTTCACCGGCATCGCAGCGGCGGCCCTTGGTTCCGTCTCACGCCCTCTGGGCGGCGTTGCCGGCGCAATCGGTCTCCCCTTGGCCGCTGCCTTGGTTTTTCCCGGCCTTTCCCTGACATTTCTGCTCATACTGGGCGCTGTCGGCCTTGGCGCCGGTTTCCTTATCGGCCTACTATCCCTGTTCGGAGGCGGTGGCGGTGGAGGTTTCTACGGAGGGGGCGGCTTTGGCGGGGG